>ENA-OQJX01000278-OQJX01000278.1-human-gut-metagenome-genome-assembly--contig:-NODE-278-length-31313-cov-9.163856_pt1 | contig 31313 bp, 39 predicted proteins | sample MGYA00242615_ERZ504782 | MGnify/ENA primary metagenome ERZ504782 (study PRJEB26092, sample SAMD00036354) | human gut metagenome | host: Homo sapiens | study: EMG produced TPA metagenomics assembly of... | reverse complement strand
CCCTCATGCGGATCCCCGGCTCATCATCGTGGACGAACCCACCGCCGGACTCGACCCCGAGGAACGCATGCGTTTCCGCACGCTGCTCGCCGGCCTCGGCGGCGACCGCACCGTGATCCTGTCCACCCACATCCTCGACGACATCGCCCAGACCTGCCCATACGTGTTCGTCCTGCGCCAAGGCCGCATCCGCTACGACGGGCCGACCGAACACCTCACCGAACACGCCACGGGCCGTGTCTGGCTCACCCAGCCATCCAACACCCCGCCACCGGCCGGCATGATCGTCGCCAACGCCGTCACCACCGCACGCGGCGTATGCTACCGCGTCATCACCGACACCCCGCCCGCCGACGCGCATCCCATGGACCCCACATTGGAGGACGGTGTACATGGTCCTCATCGAGGAACACCCCGACCAGCATTGACGGCAGACGAACAAGCACCCCCGACCACCACCGAACACGACAAAGGAAACCAGCATGACCAACACGACACACACCATCCAAACCATCACCGCCACCGGCCTCGCCGCCATCATGGCCCTGGGACTGACCGCCTGCATGGACGGCATCGAACACCCCGAAAACTACCCTACCGACGGCAGCAAGAAAATCACCGCGACCAGCAACCCACAGGACATCAGCGCCGACCAACTCGGCCACACATGGCCCCTCACCGTCGACCACGGCACTGTCAGCTGCACGCACAACAGCAAAGGCGATCCCGTCATGCGCTTCACCGCGCCCGACGGCACCCAATACGCCCTCAACCAGACCAGCGACAACAAGGACCTGCCCGACATCAATCAGCTCCTCGCCGACGGCAAATCCACCGGCACCCTCACCAGCTTCGCCTTCACCGTCTGCGACGTGAAATAATCATGCGCCCGCTGCCGGCGGCCGTGTCGATGTCGACCACCGTGCGCATACCGCGAGAATCCTGTGACGCTGACGGTTCATCATCGTCTTGCAGTCAGGACCGGCGCGGTTCCGCCGCCGTTTTCTCCGTAACAATCGCGTATAGCACCAGTGCGACCAGCACGACGAGCCGGGTCCAATCGAAATTACGGATGAGCAGCCCGACGAGAATCAGGACGTCGTAGAACAGCGTGCGCGCCCACCGCCACGGGTATTCCTTACGGACGCGCATCGTCTCCGCCAATCCCCAGATCAGGCGCAGACGGCGATGATACCGTTGAACCACAGCACTATGGGCCTGCCCTGCGGATCGGTGTCCGGCATAGCGAGATTGCTGAAGAACATCACCAGAGCACCCGTATATACGGCCTCGGGCGCGACCGACAATCTTCCGCCTTCAACGCGAGGATCTGACATGATTACCTCCTTATTGGGGGATCCGTCAACGCTAACGAATCATGCGAAAAACCATTATATTTGAATGGTATGAGCGGGGCTCAAGCATTCACAACATGCTGTCAAGCAATCGTATGACAAGAATCATCCGTTTACGGCATCGCCGCCGGATGACCACACCAGCAGGGCACCCGCGAGGGAGACGACGATGACGCCGATCACGGCCACCGCGGTGATGGTCTGTCGCAATATCAGCGCGGCGATAATCACGCTCATGGCGGGGTCGATGGAGAACAGCGTGCCGACCACGCGCGCCGACGTGATACGCCCGGACAACGTGTCCATCGTGTAGGGAATCGCAACTCCCAGCACCGCCGAGCTGCGATGACGCCCCACTGGGCGGCCGACACATGCGGCGCGCGAGTGATGGATACCGGCGAAGTGGCCAGCGCCGCAACCGTGACCGACAGGGCGAGCCCGTCGAGCCCGGTGCCCGCCTTGCCGACCCGGTCGGCGAAGAGCGTGTACAGGCCGAAGCACACGGCCGAGCCCAGCGCGAACAGGTAGCCGGCCGGATTGAAGTAGCCGCCCGGCGTAAACGAGATCAAGCCCACACCCACCAGCGCGACCACCGCGCACAGGCCCTCGCGCCAGTGATGCGAACCGGCCAGGGCGACCACGCAGGGTCCGAGGAATTCCAGGGTGACGGCCACGCCCATCGGAATGCGGTCGATGGCCGAGTACAGGCAGACGTTCATCGCCGCCATCGCAAGCCCGTAGACCACGATGCCCAGCCATTCGCCTTTCGACCGGCCAGCCAGTTTCGGGCGGGTGAGTGCGAGAATGACGATTGCGGCGACCAGCATGCGCATCGAACTGACCGGAATTGGTCCCAACGCGCCGAACAACGACGCCGACAGGGACGACGACGTCTGGATACCCAACGACCCCACCATCACCATGCCGGCCGCCGCCATCACACGGCCACGCGCCGAACGCGGCGCCCGAAGATTGCCCAATACCCCTCCCCTGTCACGGCCATTCCCACACAACCTCTGCGCCACCAATGATAGTGTTCGGCGAAGACTCGCGACGTGCGGAGTCGACTCTGTATGGCGGGATCAGCGGAAAGCGGCAGGCTCACTCCCGCAACGGAATACGGTGAGAAAGCTGGCTGCCGGACGATTACGATCCGAAACAGTGCACCCGTATACGGCTTCGGTCAGACACGTTTCACCGCCTTGAACAGCAGACATGCGCTTATCGCGGCGATGGCGACGCCGACCGGAATCACGTAACCGGCGAATTTCACCCCGTTCAACACCCATGTGGTTGGTATGACGGCGTACAGCATCGGCGCGTCCTCGAACATGCCGGAACTCACCGTAAGTCCGGCGACGATGAAGAAGGCGACGACGTTCCAGGCGACGAGAGGACTGACCCAGAGCCGCAGAACGAAGCATGCCAGGGAAAGAACGACGGCGGTGAACGCAAGCATCAGAATGGTACGCGACGAAAGCGTTTCGTTGACGACGAACCCGACGGCAAGCCCGTACAGCAAAGTCAGGCAGACGTTGATCACGACGCCGAGCGACAGCGACTTCACGCTGAAGCGAAGCAGGAGCCGGTCGTGGATGCTGAAGGAACGGTACGAGCAGGGCACCCGCGCATGGGAGAAAACGAGACCGGCCGCGGTTACGGGAAGCGCCATCACCATCGCCGACTGCACCACCGCACCCGTGTTCCCGTAACGCAAAAAGAACAACGGAAACAGCAGCACGGCCATGAAGGCGAGCGTCGACCAGCGGATCACCGCCACACGCTCAATACGCAATAGGGACTTCATTTCCTCTCCACTCCTTCGCGACGGAACCGGCTCAACAGCACATAGGCGACCAAAAGCACCACGATCGGGACGACGACCATCACGGGGCCGACGGACGCTCGACTCGCCGCTTCCGCCGGCGACATCACGGTGCCGTTCAGGTTCAGTCCGACGGTCCGTAGGGCGTTCGCGACGTAGGGCGTCGCATAGTCGGGAAGGTCGCCCGGCAAGAGAATCCATGCATAGCAAAGGATGGCCGAGACGATTCCGGCGGTTCTGGGATCGGCGGCGATCTCGACGATCGAGTAGATCAGGGAGGTCGCAAGGCTCTGCAGCACGACGAAGCACAGGACAGCTGCCAGATGCGGGTGAATTCTGGTACCCGTCAGGACCATGATGGCGTCGAAGCACAGTACGCCAATCAGGTTCACGGAGGTCAGGATCAGGGCCCGGAACACGGCCCTGAGCGAGCATGGCGTCCACGCGGAATACACGTGGCGCGGCAGGCCACCGTAGTGCGCCTTCGCGACCCTGGCATCGCATGCGAAGAGCAGCGAAAGACAGATCAACGGCTGGGTGGCGGTGAAATAGACGCAATACCCTCCGGTTATCGGGGTTCCGTTCGCCGCGCCTGAAATCCACGAACCAGCAGAAGGGACGCCACGGCTCCGAACACCGCGGCGAGAAAATACCATACGTTCCAGTAATAGGCGACCAACGCGCGAACAGGAGAAACGGCACTCACCTTTACCTCCCCTGATACAGGTCCGCGAGGTTTACCCCGGTCAGATCCGTGAATTGCGCGGCCCGGCCATGTCGAATCACGATGCATTCATCCGGGACTCCCTGAATCTCATGAAGCAGATGCGTGGAGATGACGACGCAGTTCCCCCTGTCCCGATAGGCGCGAAGCGTTTCGGACAAGGAGGCTATGCCATCGGGATCCAATCCGTTCTGCGGCTCATCGAGGAACAGAAACCTCGGATGCGGCACAAGGGCGAGACACAGCTCCAGACGCTCTTTCATGCCCGTCGAGTAGTCCTTCGCCTTCCGCCCATACACCGCGCGATTGATGCCCACACCGTCCAACGCCGCCTCCGGGTCCACATCCAGACCCCAGAACGCGGAGACCACCTCGACGTTCTCTCTACCACTCAGGTAAGGAAAGAAACTGGGATGGTCTATCGCCGCGGACATCTCATTGATATTCGTCCCTGTGTACGTGACCTCTCCGCTCACGGGCTTTATCCGTCCGAGTAGCGTCTTCATCAACGTGGTTTTGCCCGCGCCGTTTGCCCCAAGCAGACAGATGATCCTACCCGTGCTCAACCGCAGGTTAATGTTGCTGACGATTGGGGAACCCTTGTACCCGATCGAGAGATTCGTAGCCGATATAACTGGCATAATCACCCTTCACGAAAGGCGGGCCTGAAGGCAAAGGCAGGATGCCTTGCCCAGACCCGCGCGTTGCAATGTCGCCGCCATTTTACCCTTCAGCGGCCGCAAACGTAACATCATGTCAGGCAATCGCATGACGGTTGCTCCATGCTCCCTCGATTTGCCGAAACTATCCATCGGCCAAAGGAATGAACCTGCGCATCATCCGCAAGGACGATGCATCCGACTCCCATCGCACACTTGCCGCCACCGGTCTTTCTTCCCAAAAAAGGCCAGCACAATTCGCGTGAACATGGCTACAAGTGACGATTCATCCGCAGTTTCCTTAGCGATTTGTGACGCTCGATCGTTTTCTTGTTTGGAGACCATATGCCAGTTCAATCTCCAACCTGCATCGCGTACAACAAGGTTCCAAACAATCTTTGTGCGCGACCATTACCCTCTCTGAAGGGTGAAGGATACTGAAATTGTCATAATGCACGCTGATACGTTCAACAAACGTCTCGCGATCCAGACCTTGCAACAAGTGATCTTCTTTAAGCATTCGTTCGGCGTATTGCACGCCAACATCAAAAAATGCAAGCGACTGAAAGACCTGGCTGCTTCCCTTCGCGATATCTACTGTTCTGATTTGACCGGCCCAGTCGTATATATCCTGAAATAATTGTCGATGGATCTGCTGCAGTTGCCGCAAAGTACCTTGAGCGACAGGAGGATTCGATTGGAATTCCAACATTCTGGCAGATACAAGATCGTTTTCAGCCGCTTCAAGTTCTGTAACGGTTGTGGCACCGATAAGATTGCGCAGTACATTTGTGCCGGAAATCAGATATGGGTTCAAAGGTTTCGGGCAGTTCAATCATACGGATTCCAGACCGTATCGGCGACGTGTACGATTAACCAATTCGTGTGCGTCTATTTGTTCTTCGATATAGTCGCGCACGTCTGCAAAAAACGAGGATGTGACATCGCCGCCTTCCATACGGCAGAATGGACGGCTTCCGCCACTCTCATCGCACGGATCTCTTGTTCCGTCATGTCAACCTCCTCATTGCAAACAATCATACCTACCGGAATAGGTTCCTGCAGAATCGGCAATCCCGTTCCGGAAAAGCGAATGCACTAATCAAAAGACACTTGCATAACCACCGCTACGCATCGCCAATAACATACCGATGAGCCAGAATGAGGCCCAAGCATGATGCTAATCCGCGAATGACGCTGGTCAGAGTGGCAGGTACATTGGTCTTATGGCTAAGCGCAAACATACCGGCACTGTTGTTATTGCAATACTGGTCGCTATTCTGCTGACGGTGGGCGTTTCCGGCTGGCTATTCTGGCAGTCGGCGCAACGGGTGATCGGCGAGGCGCAGCAGGCGGGCGAATATGCGGCCGAGGCGCAGCAATCCGTCGGGCAGGGCGACTTCAAGCAGGCGCTTGAGCAGATGGACAGTGCGGGCAGGCACATCGTCGCGGCGCGTGATGAAACCCAGGGCATGCTATGGCAGGCCGCCGAATACGTGCCGTATTACGGTTCGGACGTGAAGGCGGTGCGCGGCATGCTGGGCGCGGCCGCCGACGCCGCGACCAACGCCCTGCCCAAAATCGACAGTGCCGCGCAGGGCACGCTGGTGGACTTCAATATCGAAGAGCTGCTGTCCGGCATGAACTTCTCCGACGGCACGCTTTCCATTCCCAAAATCGCTTCCATCAAGCAGGACCTGTCCGACGCCGGTGCGGTCTTGAAGCGCGTCAAGACGTCGATTTATGCGCTGCCGCAACCCCGCACGGAACAGATCACCGAAATGGTCAACCAGGGCAAGCAGGTAGTGGACCAAATCGATGAGACTTTCGACACCTTGAACACCATCGTCGAAAAGATTCCGGGCTGACGTTGGTTCGTTCTTGTCGTATATTGGCGTAACCTCCGCATAAGGCTAGTCCATACAAATTTATGTTTAAATTTGGGATAGGAGGTGCCAATATGCCGACACGCACACCAATCCCGGTCAGTCGGGCGATGCGTCAGATATCCGCCAACCTCGATTTGGCGCGCAGACAACAGCGCATTCCCGTAGCCTTGCTGGCCGAGCGGGCTGGATTATCCATGCCAACGGTCACCAAAATGCTGCGTACGGGTAATGGCAGCTTTGAGAACTTCCTCCGCATTGCTCGTCTGCTTGGACTGCTGGACGGCGTACAGCAAGCGACGGACCCTCTTAACACAGATATCGGCAAATTACGCGCCGACGAAGACACTCCGAAACGTATTCGATAGCACAGCAGGAGGCGCAACACATCATGGAAGCAATCGTCACCCTGCAGATCAACGGCACAGACGTCACCGTCGGGAAATTATTCACCAGTATCAGGCGCGGCATCGAATCGGCAACTTTCACATACGATACGGCCTATATGCGCTCTTCAAACGCAGTATCCCTCTGTCCAGAGATGCCCCTCTCCCCCGGAACGTTCCCGGCCGAGCATAATGCGATGCATCGCACCTTTCAAGACTGCATGCCGGATCGTTGGGGCAGGAACCTCATGCTTCGCGCAGAACGTCAAGATGCTCGTTCGGAGCCTCGCACAGCACGCACACTATTTGAGGGAGATCTCTTGCTATCCGTCAACGATGAGACCCGACAAGGCGCATTGCGCTTCTGGAACAACGACGGTGACGCGCTAGCTCCCAGTGAGACCGGCGGTCCAAGAGAAGTGACCATTCAGTCCCGCATCCATAGCAATGATGAGCAGCTGCTTTGAATCCGGCATTGCGCGGCTTCGCGAAGCAAGCGCACAATGACTTCACATTCCCGCCTTGCACCAGCTGGCTGCAATCTGCGTATGGTCATGTATCTGTAGGCCGGCACGAATGCGGCTGATGGGTGCGGCGAATCGTGAGGCACCGTCTCCTCTTTCTATGGCGGCGGCATGGTCGCCGGCCAGCCCATCGGCACCATGATAGGCTCTCGCATGATCAACAATGCGCAAGCCGGCTTCATCATCGGCGCCGTGATCATGCTGGCTTTCGGATTCGTGGCGCTTGCCATCTGCCTCGCGAGGAATCCTCAAAGGACATGGAACGCACCAAGATGACGCTCAAGGATCTCGCTGTCTCCTGCCACTTCCCGAAGTTCTCCACCTCGCGTGACTTCTACAAGGCGTTCGGCTGCCGAGTGTGCATGTTGCTCAGCTACCAGATGATCTCCGTGCACCAACTCTACATCGTCGAGGATTACGTGCACCAGACCAAGACCGAGGCTGCCGGCACCATCGCCACCATGTCCATCATCACCATGGTCGTTTCCCTGACCGCTTCGCTGATCTCCGGCCCGATCTCCGACAAGATGCACACGCGCGCAAGGTACTAGTCATCATCGCCTCGCTGCTGTTCGCGATTGGCACCGCGATGCCGTGGATCATGCCGAGCGTCACGGGCATGTACCTGTATGCGGGCATCGCCGGCTTCGGCTACGGCGTGTACTCAGCCATCGACCAAGCGCTCAACGTCGACGTGCTGCCGAACAAGGAAGAGGCCGGTAAGGACCTCGGCATCCTCAACCTGGCCACCACGCTCGGCCAGGCGGTGGGCCCCACCATCACCTCGACGGTAAAGACCGCGACCGGAGCTTTACGCCTGCATTCGCCATCTCCATCATCATGGCCGTGTGCGCCGCCGTGTTCGTGCTGCGCATTCAGAAGGTGAAGTAGACGCTGCAAAGTGCCCATCTCCGTTTCGAGGGGCTGATTTTGACTTTGCGGAACATCTATCTCCATTTCGAGGGCTGATGCCAAAGTAGCTACTGGTCAAAAACAACGGAATGACGTTGGAGTAATGCCATTTCTATCCGCGATCTGGCAGTTGACCAGCCCCTTGAAACGGGAGTAGACCTCCGACAAGCACGAAATCAGCCCCTCGAAACTGAATTTGGCTCAATGCATCGCCCGGCGCAACTATATCCCCGGTGCGGGTATACTATTTCGGGCCGTCACGATGACGTCCACGGAACGCACGCATGGCAAAGAGAGAAGCATGAGTCAGCCCGATACCGACATGGCAAAGCAGTCGCCGTCCTCGCAACAGGAAACGCGGATTAGGATGGATGCCCCGCAGCATAAGCCAAATCAGGCAGACGAATCGAGCGCATTAGGCGAGCAGTCAACTGAGCCGACTGGCCAGCACAATAAACACGCTCTGCACACGAACCTGAAGCGCGGCATGGAATCCCGCCACCTGCAAATGATCTCGTTGGGCGGCGTAATCGGCACCGGTCTGTTCCTGAGCTCCGGATATACCATTCAGCAGGCAGGCCCGATCGGTACGATTCTGGCGTACAGCATTGGTGCGCTCATCGTCTATCTGGTCATGCTCACGCTCGGCGAGCTCTCCGTGGCCATGCCGGTGACCGGTTCCTTCCATGTGTATGCCGAAAAGTTCATCGGCCCCGGCACCGGTTTCGTGATCGCGATCCAATATTGGCTCACTTGGACGGTGGCTCTCGGCTCCGAATTCACCGCCGCCGGTCTGCTCATGCAACGATGGTTTCCGGATAGCCCCACATGGGTATGGAGCGCGGCGTGCATCATCCTCATCTTTACCTTGAATGCCCTGTCCGTCCGATTCTTCGCCGAGGCGGAATTCTGGTTCGCTTCAATTAAGGTGTTCGCCATCTGCGCGTTCATCATCATCGGTCTACTCGCCATCTTCGGCATTATTCCTATCGCCGGATATCAGCATGCGCCGATGTTCGGCAATCTCGTCAAAGATGGCATCTTTCCCAACGGCTTCGTGCCGGTGTTCGCGACGATTCTGACCGTCAACTTCGCGTTCTCCGGCACCGAGCTCATTGGTGTGACCGCCGGCGAGACGCGCGACCCGGAAACCGCCGTGCCGAAAGCCATCCACACCACGCTGTGGCGTCTGGTGCTGTTCTTCATCGGCTCGATCACCGTGATGTGCGCGCTGATTCCGTGGCGCCAGGCCGGCGTGGGCGAAAGCCCGTTCGTGCTCGTGTTCAACAGCATCGGCATCCCCTATGCGGGCGACATCATGAATTTCGTGGTGCTCACGGCCGTGCTTTCCGCCTCGAATTCCGGCCTGTACGCTTCCACGCGCATGGTATGGTCGATGGGTAACGAGGGCATGATTCCACGCTGGTTTGCCAAGACGAACCGTTGCGGTGTGCCGATGCTCGCCTTGTGCGCCGCAATGGCCGGCGGCCTGTTGGCTCTCCTGTCTTCCGTGATCGCCGCTTCGACCGTGTATCTGGTGCTGGTGGCGCTGTCCGGCCTGTCCGCCGTGGTAGTGTGGATTGCCATCGCTTACTGTCAGATTGTGTTCCGCCGCCGTTGGCTGGAGTCCGGCCATTCCGCCAGCGAACTCAAATACCGCACGCCCGGCTATCCGTACGTGTCTTGGGCGGCGTTCATCCTGTGCACCGCATCATTCGTATTGGTGATTTTCGACGTGGAGCAACGGTTCGCGCTTGTGGCTGAGCTCGTGTTCATCGTGGTCTGTTACGGCATTTACTTCCTGCAACAATGGTGGCGGAAACGCAGAAAAGCGTCTGGCAGAGAAGACGATCTATCCATGCCGTGGGCCAATCAACACTGATTGAACGATTGCATTTTGTTCCGGGTTCCAGCTCCGGTTCTTTGCATTGCGGATTGCGTATATCCGAACAATAGATACAACACAATAAAAAGCCATATTTGATTGGAATGCCGTCCATCCCCATTCATAGGTCAATAGAAGGCCGGCAAACAGATAATAAACCGCGAGGGGCGGTGACGTTCAGTTATCATCATCCGAACGTCACCGCCCCTCGCGCTCATTGCGGGATCAAAGCCACGAATCAGTTCTCCGCATTCTCGCGGAGAGCCTCCTTGGCGTCGTTCTTGACCTCGGTGGCCTTCTTGGCGGCCTCGGCTTTGGCGACATCCGCCTTGGCTTTGGCCTCGTCGAGCGCATCCCCGGCCTTGTCCACCAGGTCAGAGGCCTTGTCGGTAGCCTTGTCTTTGATATCGCGGGCCGTATCGGCAACTTTGCTGCCGGCCTGTTTGGCAAAATCCTTCGCATCATCGATCAAACTCATGGTTGCTCCTTAGTACATGTATGCATGGAACTACTGAAATTGCTGACAATACTGTTCGATTATTCTTGAGTTGTGGTGAGCCTTACTTGCGACGTTCCCGCGCAAATATCCAGCTCACACATAATTATACATAGCGTGAGTGAATGGAATCCGTCAACTCGGCAACCGTCAAATGAATTTCAACGGCTCATGCAGACTCGCAATCTCAATGGTTCTCCACATTCCCGCAGCAACGGATTGCTCCTTGCCGTGCGCCGCCTCTTGACTTTCTATGAGCACGCGCCAATCATGGAATATATGGGGATTGCAATCAAACGCATATATGAGGAGCCGGCGGCATCGGACGGGTTCCGCGTGCTGGTGGACCGCCTGTGGCCGCGCGGCATGACAAAGGAGCGCGCGGCCCTGGACCTGTGGCTGAAGGCCGTCTCCCCTTCTCCCTCGCTACGCAAATGGTTCGGCCATGACCCCGCGAAATTCGCGGAATTCCAAGCCCGGTACGTTGCCGAACTTGACGCCAATACCGCCGTCGAAGACCTGCGCTGTATCTGCGCGGAGCATCCCGACGTGACGCTGCTGTATGCGGCCAAAGACCCGCAAGTCAATCATGCCTTGGTACTGCGCGACTATCTCAATGAGTCACTTCAATAATCGGCAGCACAAGCAAATGTTCAAAAACGACATTCGCTTCTCGCGGCGATTTCGAATTCCAAAGTTCACACCAACGGCTTGCGTACATCCAGTTCGCAAATGATGCCAGTCTCCTTGCGAGCCCATTCCGCCGCCTGCAATGCGGCGATGTTCCAGAGCGCGTGCGGCACACCGCCGAGATCTGGATGGGAACCCCAGAACGTGATGTCATCGGAGTATGCGGTGATGAGCGAATCCTCCGTAACCGGCATAATCGTGCGGTAAAGCCGATCGGCCAGCGTGGACACGAATTCATTGGCCGCGGCAAACGTGTCGATGAGATGCTGCTCGGCAGTCACCGGCGGGCCAACCAGCTCCCAGGATTCGACATCCGTAGCGCTCCATTGCGCGGCCTCGCCGTCCACCTCGCGCTGCAGTGAAACGAACAGCCTAGCGAACTCGTCCGAGGTCAGACCTGTAACTCGACGACGGGTCGAGAGTTCAATCGGAGTCATCAACTTCTCCTTTCCATGTATTTATGCATCATATGCTCTTAAGGGTCAAATTCGATTCATGCGGACGAACGAATCCATCTAGTAAACGAAAAGCATGGCTGCAATGCATTACAGAATTGACTCAAGATCCCCAGATGAATGCTTTTCTTGTAAATCGGATATACTGGCGCGAGAACAGTGCGAGAAAGAGGCGAGGATGATCGAGAAACAATCGCGGAAGCAAACGGCAACATACGCCAACCTGCAGAACGACCAGTCCGGTCAGCCACAGCAAGGCAAGCCGCGCAAGCCGTCGCTGCATGCACGCTGGAAAACCATGGGCCAGGCCATGCGCATGGAGATCCGCGAGCATAAAAGCTCGTTCGCGGTCTATGTGGTGCTGCGCATGCTGGTGCTCGCCATGGCCGTTCTCCAGTTCTTCAACGGGAACTATGAGAACGTGTTCCCGTGCATCCTGACGCTGATGCTGCTGCTGGCGCCGGCGTTCATCCAAGTGCGGTTCCGCATCGAGTTGCCTTCAGTGCTGGAAGTCATCGTGCTCGTGTTCGTGTTCTCGTCCGAGATTCTTGGCGAGATCAGTTCGTTCTATGAGATCTTCCCGTTCTGGGACACGGTGCTGCATACCATGAACGGCTTCCTCACCGCGGCGATCGGCTTCTCGCTGGTCGACCTGCTCAACCGGTCCAGTCGGGTGAAGTTCGAGCTTTCGCCCCTGTATCTGGCAATCGTCTCCTTCTGCTTCTCCATGACCATCGGCGTGATCTGGGAGTTCTTCGAATTCAGCATGGACCAGATGTTCGGGGTCGACATGCAGAAGGACGCCATCGTGCACTCCATCGGCTCGGTCATGCTCGACCCCACGCACACCAATCACGTGATCCACCTCAACGACATCACGCAGGCCGCGGTCAACGGCCACGACCTAGGTCTTGGCGGGTATCTCGACATCGGTCTGATCGACACGATGGAAGATCTCATCGTCAACTTCATCGGCGCGGTCGTGTTCTCCGTGTTCGGCTTCCTGTATGTGAAGAACCGCGGAAAGAAGGACTCCATCATCAGTCGTTTCGTGCCGCAACGCAAGTCCGCCGACCGCGATTATCTGCGACTGGTGATCGATGGCGGGAAAGCAACTGACGTCGATTCGGCTGATGAGGCCGCAGCCAGTGCCGGTAGTGCCAGTACCATCTCAGCTGTCACTGCCAAACCTTGAGCACACTCTGCGTACTTTCGACGCGTCAAAACGGTAGTGCCCGGTGACCGTCATGTGCTTCTTGAATGAGAAGTAGTCATTCTCGCGTTGCTTCTGGGCCATATTGTGAATCACGTACGGGGTGCCATTCTTGTCGCGTTTGTCCGAGATGACGCCGATATGCTTGACGTGCTGGAAGACCACGATGTCACCGCCCTGCCATTGCGCAACGTCGGCGGTGTCCGTGGTGAGCGTCTGCCCGTATTTCGTGAAGAACACGTCAAGCACGCCGGTGCGGCGGAAATCGATGTTCGAATCCGGCTTCGGCGCTACGGCAACGTAGCTAGCCGGGTCGGCGGCGATATCTGTATCGACCATGGCCTTCAGATCGTAACCGGCTTCACGAAACGCACGCCACACCGAGTCGGTGCAGGCACCACGATCGGCTGGCGGGTAGCCGCCTGATAGTAGTCGGAGTCATAGGCCGGGTGATTTTCGGCATCCTTACGGGCACCGGTAACAATATCTGCATAGTCGTCCACACCGTTGCCGTTGAAATCAACCGTGCTGGCAGCTTTCGAATACTTGCGATTCGCCTCATCAGTCGGCATGATATCTGATTCCGATGCAGCCGAATCCGCTGAGGTTGGGTCCGGTGTTCCCGCCAGCAAACCCGCCACCTGTGTTACGCCAGCCGTTAATGACATGGGCAGTACTCGGGCCAGGTGACGTGCAGCCAGCACACCACCTAAAACAAGCATCACAATCACTGCAACAGCAAGTATCCGTTCGAAGCGTCGGCGTGTGCTTCGACTGTTTTCATGCCCTGCTTCAGTCAGATGATGTGCCATATCGGTCTCCCAGCGTGAGACTTCTCAATCGCTTGTTTCGATGGCTTACACCGTAGTCGCATGACTTATGAAATGCTTGGCCCATACAGTTTTTCTGTATGGGCTTCCCATGTCCGTCTATCTCACAGCTCGCGCAGCTGGGCGGCAATCTGGATGGATTCGACGCTGGCTTCGGCCTTGTTGCGGGTCTCCTGCCATTCGGTGGCAGGCACAGAGTCGAGCACGATGCCGGCACCAGCCTGCACGCTCGCCTCATGATCGCACAGGAACGCGGTACGAATGGCGATGGCCATATCCATATTGCCGGAGAAATCGAAGTAGCCGACGGTACCGCCGTAGATACCACGATCGGCCGGTTCCAGTTCGTCGATGATTTCCACCGCGCGCGGCTTGGGAGCTCCGGAGAGCGTGCCTGCAGGGAACGCGGACTTGAACACGTCAAAGGCGGTTAGCGACGGGTCGACCTTACCGGTGACCGTCGAGCAAATATGCATGATGTGGCTGAAACGCTTGATATCCATGAGCTGTACGACTTCCACGGACTGTGGCACGCACACCTTGCTCAGATCGTTGCGGGACAGATCCACGAGCATGATGTGCTCGCTGCGTTCCTTCGGATCGGCAAGCAACTCCTTGGCGAACTTCTCGTCCTCCTCCGGGGTGGCACCACGCGGGCGAGAACCGGCAATCGGAAAGGTCATCGCGTGGCCATTGTCTACCTTGATAAGGGTTTCCGGGCTGGAGCCGATGACATTGAAATCACGGCCCTGCGCGTCGGTCAACGCCATGAAATACATGTAGGGGCTCGGGTTCAGCGTACGCAGCACACGGTAGACGTCGAACGGGTCGGCGGGCGAATCGATGTCGAGACGCTGGGAGATGACCACCTGGAACACATCGCCGTCCACGATATGTTGCTTGGCACGTTCGACGGCCTGCTCGTAGTGGCTTTTCTCAGTACGGAAACGCAACTCAGGCTGAGCAACCGTTTCGTCCAGAATATTGACACGAAACTCGTCAGGAGCCGGCGTGGCAGCGTCACGCTGCATCTGGTCGAGTCGGGCGACGGCTTCGTTGTAGGCGGCGTCGGCTCGGGTCGACTTGTTGTCCACGTTGACCGCGTTGGCAATGAGCCATACCGAACCGGATATGTGGTCGACCACGGCGATATCGGTGGCCAGGGCAAGCACGGTTTCCGGCTGGCCGGTCTCATCCGGGGCCTCGGCGCGCAAGGTCGGTTCCCAATGACGAATCGCATCCCAACCGACTGTGCCGACCAGACCGCTGGTCAGGTTCGGCAGACCCGCCACATGCGGGGCTTTGAGGGCCTTCAGAGCGGCGTGAGCGACCTCGATCACGTCACCTTCGGTGGGCACGCCGACAGGGACTTTGCCCAGCCAGTCGGCCTGACCATTGTTGGAACGCAGTTGAGCCATCGAGTTGACGCCAATGAAGCTGTATCGGCTCCACGTGCCGCCATATTCCGCGGATTCGAGGATGAATGTGCCGGAACGGCCGCCAGCAAGACGCTCGTAGAAGCCGACCGGGGTGAGCGAATCGGCAAGCAAACGACGCACGATGGGAACCACACGATAGCCGGCATCGGCAAGCTCGTGAAACTGTTCGCGGCTGGGCCAGGTGGCACCCCACTTCAGGTGTTCGACGCTGCATTCGCTCATGTTCGCTCCTTTACTTGCGTTGATGACGTTTATTCTACTGCCGATGAAGCTCCCCCCAGTCAGCTGTGCTGACAGCTCGTCGCAAGAGAGGACGGCCTCCGGCTGATTATATTTTGCTCACTGTCGTTCGCCTTCGCCTAAAAACGCCTCCGCGTTTTCTTGACGGTTCAGCCTCAGAGAGGGGAGCCAGAGAAAGGAACCAACTCTACTGCTCGACCGGGCGATGACCTTCGACCACGGGCAGAGGGCCTCCTTCGAGGAAGCAACTGCGCTTGCCGGTGTGGCAGGCGGCACCGACCTGATCGACCTCAACCAGCAGTGCATCGCCGTCGCAGTCCAAGGACACACCCTTGACGTACTGCACATGGCCGGAGGTGTCGCCCTTGCGCCAGTATTCCTGACGGGAACGGGACCAGAAGGTCACGCGCCCGGTGGTGAGCGTGCGGCGCAGAGCCTCATCGTTCATGTAGCCGACCATCAGCACCTCGTGGGTGTCGTACTGCTGCACGACTGCGGCGACCAAACCTTTGGCATCGCGCCTGAGGCGCGCGGCGATGCGGGGGTCGAGTTCAGTGGAATTGTCGTATATAGTGTCTGTCATATTTGTCTTCTTTATGTGGACCATCCTCAGTCACGCTACGCGTGACAGCTCCCGCCAGCAGGAGCAATAAGGTGTATGCGTTTTATCGAACGGTGTAACCGTGCTTCTTGAGTTCGGCCTTAACATCGGCGATGGTCAGAATTCCGTAATGGAACACGGAAGCCGCCAGCACAGCATCCGCACCGGCCTCGATGGCAGGAGGGAAATCCTCGACCTTGCCGGCACCACCGGAGGCGATAATCGGAATCTTGACTTCCTTGCGCACTGCGCGAATCATTTCAAGATCGAAGCCTTCTTTGGTGCCGTCGGCATCCATCGAGTTCAGCAGAATCTCGCCAGCGCCCAACTCTTCAGCTCGTTTGACCCACCAGATTGCGTCGATACCGGTGGATCTGCGGCCACCCATCGTGGTGACCTCGAAGCCAGACTGGGTATGCTGTTCGCCCTGTTCACGGCGGGCATCAACGGACAGTACCAGCACCTGGTTACCGAAGCGGTCGGCCACGCGGCTGATCAACGACGGATCGTTGATGGCGGCGGTGTTCACTCCGACCTTGTCCGCGCCGCAGCGCAGCAGCGAATCGACATCTTCGGGCGTGCGCACGCCGCCGCCCACGGTCATCGGAATAAACACCTGCTCGGCAGTACGGGAGACCACGTCAATCATCGTATTGCGGTGGGAACTGGAGGCGGTCACATCCAGGAAAGTGATTTCATCGGCACCCTGACGGTAGTATTCGGCGGCCAATTCCACCGGATCGCCGGCATCCTTGAGGTTTTCGAAATGCACACCTTTTACCACACGACCGGCGTCAACATCCAGGCATGGGATGACTCGTACCGCCAACGACATGCTTCACTCCCTGTTTGGCTTTGCTTTACAACTTTTCAGACTACCTACCGCCCGTTACATGGGAAGCAGTCGTTTCTGGAATATGAGAATTACCACTATATGCGGTCGGCAAAGCAGGCGCATAGCGGCCCGAACCGTGAGAGAATAGCCAGTGGAACAATCCCGATCGCGTGACGGAGACCACTATGGCTGTGGAGAACAGCAAGGTTCTGATTATCGTCAACAACTGGGGCATTGAGGAAACTGAGCTGACGCGCCCGCTGCGTGACCTCAAGGCTGCCGGAGCTCAGGTGACGCTTGCCGCCACCACGCTGGACCCGTGCGAGACCGTGCAGCACGACCGTTACGAAGGCGAGACGCTGACGCCGGATGCGCTGCTGAGCGACGTGCAGGCCGCTGATTATGACCTGCTGGTGGTGCCCGGCGGCACTTGCAATGTGGATCGCATTCGTGTCAATGAGGATGCCATTACGCTGGCGCAGGAGTTCGCGCATGAGGGCAAGCCGATTGCCGCGATCTGCCATGGCGCTTGGCTACTGGTCAATGCTGGACTGGTCGCAGGCAAGACCGCCTCCCCTTGCCGTTACATCGCCGCCGATATCAAAAACGCCGGCGGTCATTATGTCGACGAGCAGCTGCACGTGGATGATGCCAACGGCTTCAAGCTCATCACGTCCCGCAAGCCCGCTGATTTGGACTACTTCGTGGACGCAATCAAGGATGCGCTGAAGTAACTACCGCTCCTTGGCAGCGAGCTGGCCGCAGGCACCGTCGATGTCCTGGCCGCGGGTGTCACGCAGAGTTGCGGTGATGCTTGCGCGGTGCAGAATTTCCAGGAATTGCTTCTCGTCTTCCGGCTTGGAAGCCGTCCACTTTGAGCCTTCAATCGGGTTCAGCGGAATCGGATTGACGTGAGCCCAATCATCACCGTAATGGTTGAGCCGCTTGGCCAGCAGCTGCGCATGCTCGGCCTGATCGTTGATGCCACGCATGAGTGCGTATTCAATGCTGACACGGCGCTTGGAGGCAAGCCAGTAATCATGTGCCGCGTCCAGCACCTGAGTGGTGTTGAAACGCTTGTTCATCGGCACCAGCTCATCGCGCAGCTCGTCGCTAGGCGCATGCAGGGAGACCGCCAAACGCACCGGAATGCCTTCTGCAGTAAGTTTCTTGATGCCGGGTACCACACCCACCGTGGATACGGTGATATTGCGTGCGGAAATGCCAAAGCCCTCCGGCGGCATAGCGGAAATCTGGCGCACGGCGGAAAGTACGGAATTGTAGTTGCCCATCGGCTCGCCCATGCCCATGAACACGATGTTGCTCAGGCGGCCTTCTCCTCCGGCCACTTCACCATCGCGCATCATTTTGGCGGCCACGCGCACCTGTTCGACGATCTCGCCGGTGGACATGTTGCGGGTCAGACCCAGCTTGCCAGTGGCGCAGAACGGGCATCCCATGCCGCAACCGACCTGCGAGGAAATGCACAGCGTGGCACGGGTCGGGTACCGCATCAGTACCGATTCGATCAAGGAGCCATCAAACAACTTCCAGAGCGTCTTGATGGTGGTACCCTCATCGGCCACCTGACGGGTCACTTCGGTGATGAGCTGCGGGAAGAATGCGGCAGCGGCCTCATCACGCTTTGCAGCGGGAAAATCGGTGAATTCCGCGGCATTCACATCGAAATGACCGAAATAATGATTGGCCAACTGCTTGACGCGGAATTTAGGCAGTCCCAATTCGGCCGCCTTTTCAATACGCTGCGCGGGAGTCATATCCACGAAATGCAACGGCGGCTTGCCTCGCCGGGCGTGATCTTTGGAAAGCACGTCGCGGAAAGCTCCAGACGTACCACCAGGAGTGATGCCGGTCTCCGGGGTATCGATTTCAGGTATAGTCATAACCAGTCGTTCCACTCTCAATCGGTCACAGTCCGGTGACCCACAGCAACGCACAGGTGAACGGCGCGCTCATCAGAATCGAATCCACGCGATCCATCACACCGCCGTGCCCCTTCAACAGATGGCCCATGTCCTTGATGCCGATATCACGCTTGAGCATGGAGCGCACAAATCGCCAAACGTGCCAACTGCACCAATCAGAATGCCCGCTACAATCGGCACCCACCAACGGCTGGCCTGCAACGACGGGTCATAGGTGAAGATGAATACGGCAAACGAGCCAATCATGGCGAACAGCATCGAGCCAATCAGACCTTCGACGGACTTCTTCGGCGAAATGCGTGGGCTGAGCTTGTGCTTGCCGAGCCATGCGCCGGCAAACAGACCACCCGTATCAGACAGTGCAGGCATGAACACCAGCATGATGGCATGGGCAATAGGATGATCGTTGAACGTCAGCGGAATGATGATGCAGCTGGCCAGCAACGGAATGTAGAGCACGGTCAGCACGGAAACTGCCACATGGCTCAACCGGGAGTGATGCTGTTCACCGCCGTCGTGATTGTATGAGGATTCCAGACGAGCGCTGGCGTCCGTGTTGGACAGTTTGCCGGCGACCGCCAGAGAAAGCCGGTTGCCAAGCGTAAGCTTTGCGCTTGCGGCGATGGCAACAAGAATGATGGAGACGATGACGCTCAGCGACATCGTGATGAGATGGTAGGGAGAATAATACGTGGCAATCAGGGTGAAGGAGGAGCAGATCCAGAGCATAACTACAGGAATGTGCAGTCCTACCGTGGCGAAGTCCACGCGGAGTTCCCAGAGTGCCAGAATCATGAACGCAACGACCAGCAGCACGAACACATCAATGCTGAGCAACAGGCAAGCGACGATCAGTATGACCAGTGCCGCACCCGTGGCAATTGCCTGAGGCATATTGCGACCAGTCTTCTTGTTGATCTGATCGAGAGCCTCTTCGGCCTCTTCATGGAGTTGTTCGTTGCGTTCCATAGCCATTCTCCAGGTCTGATCGAATCAGACCTCCATGATCTCCTTCTGCTTGGTGTCCAGCAGAGCATCAATCTCATCAGTAACGGACTTGGTGACCTTGTCGAGATCCTTGAGCAGACGATCGCCCTCGTCCTCGCCCATGTCGCCGTCCTTGACAGACTTATCGATGGTTTCCTTGGTCTTGCGGCGAATGTTGCGCACGGCCACCTTGCCATCCTCGGCCTTGGACTTGGCGAGCTTGACGTATTCCTTGCGGCGATCCTCGGTGAGTTCCGGCATGGTCAGACGGATGACATTGCCGTCGCGGTTCGGGCTGACACCCAGATCGGAGTTGCGAATGGCCTTCTCCACCGCGGCAGCCTGAGAGGCGTCAAACGGGGTGACGGACAGGGTGCGGGGCTCAGGCACACCGATGGAGGCCACGGCCTTGATCGGCGTCGGAGCACCGTAGTAATCGACCACAATGCCGTTCAGCAGAGCCGGATTGGCGCGACCGGTACGAATACCAGCGAAGTTCTCTTTGGTGTTTTCCACGGTCTTGGCCATCTGTTCCTTGGCCTGATCGATGAGGGACATGTTCACTCCTTGTGTTTGGGGTTCTTCTATGAAGCTTGTATTCGATTGTAGCGCTCGGGACTACTCGGCCACGCGCGACTCGGCGGTGGAGACCAATGTGCCGATCTCTTCGCCAATCAGGGCGCGGGTCACGTTGCCGGTTCCTTCAAGACCGAACACACGGATGCGCTTCTTGTTGTCGCGGGCCATGGAAAGCGCGGATGCGTCCATAACGGCCAGATTGTCGACCAGCGCACGGTTGTAGCTCAGGGTCTCGAAGCGCTTGGCTTCAGGATCCTTGCGCGGATCGGCGGTGTATACGCCGTCGACGCCATTCTTGCCCATCAGCACCTCATCGCAGTGGATTTCCAGAGAGCGCTGGATGGAGACGGTATCAGTGGAGAAGTACGGCATACCTGCGCCGGCACCGAAAATCACCACACGCCCCTTTTCAAGATGGCGAATGGCCTTCAGTGGAATGTACGGCTCAGCGACCTGACCCATGGTGATGGCGGTCTGCACGCGGGTGGCCTGGCCCTCCTGCTCGAGGAAGTCCTGCAACGCCAGGCAGTTCATGACCGTGCCGAGCATGCCCATGTAATCGCCACGGGAACGGTCGATACCGGCCTGTTGCAGCTCAGCGCCACGGAAGAAGTTGCCGCCGCCGACCACGATGGCCACCTGCACGCCCTGCTGCACAGCGGGAACGATTTCCTCGGCGATACGACGAATCACGTGGGTGTCGATGCCGACCTTGCCTCCGCCGAATGCCTCGCCGGACAGCTTGAGCAGAACTCTGCGCGGCTTATCGCTATCAGTCATATTGATGCCTTCCTTCAACCGAAAATGCCTGAAAATATCCGTAGACAAGCGTATCGGCTTACAACGACACCCCTTGCAGCGACACCCCTTGATTCCGATGGTTTATCCGACACTGTTCGATTCGTTATCCACTGATAGCAAAAAGCGCCATCCAATCGTTATGCGTTGGATGCGCTTTTTGCTAGATCAATACGCTAGAAGCGTGAAGCGAGTCTGAAGCTCACTCCTCCTCGCCCTTGCCGACCTCGACGCGAGCAAAGGCGGTGGCGGCGCCACCGACTTCCTTGAACAAGTCGCCGACGGTCTTGGACGGATCCTTGACGAACGGCTGTTCGAGGAGCACGACTTCCTTGAAGAAGGCGTTGAGACGGCCTTCGACGATCTTCGGAATGATCTTCTCCGGCTTGCCTTCGGCCTGGGACTTCTCGGTGGCCACGCGACGCTCGGACTCGACCACATCGGCCGGCACGTCCTCGCGGGTCAGCCACTTGGCACCCATGGCGGAGATCTGCAGGGCGGCTTCGTGAGCCACGGCGGCACCGGCCTTGTCGGTGGCGATCATGGCGACGATGCTCGGCGGCATCTCAGCGGACTTCTTGTGAGCGTAGATCTCGACGTGCTCGCCGGAAATCTTGGCGAACTGGCCGACCTTGACATGCTCACCGAACAGAGCGGCGGCCTCTTCGACAGCCAGCTTGACGGTGGTGTCGCCAGCTTGGCGCCTTCCAGCTCCTCAGCGGAGTTGGCTTCGGCGTCCACGGCGTAGCCGAGCACTTCGTCAGCGAACTCGACGAACTTCGGGGTCTTGGCCACGAAGTCGGTCTCGGAGTTCAGCTCGACGGCGTAACCGGTCTCGCCATTGGCGGTCTCGATGACCTTGGAGGCGATGGTGCCTTCCTGAGCCTTGCGACCCTCACGCTTGCCAGCTGCGGCGATGCCCTTGGCGCGGATGATCTCCTTGGCACGAGCGACGTCGCCTTCAGCCTCGGTGAGAGCCTTCTTGACGTCGAGCATGCCGGCGCCGGTGTCTTCACGAACCTGCTTGATCAGTGCGGCGGTAATTGCTGCCATTGATTATTCTCCTTTAAGAAGATGTTGCTTACCGTGTGAGCGATGGGAGGCGCTGTTACCAGTGCTTCCCATCGCGTAGTATCACTCGGCCTTGGGGGCCTCAGCGGTCTCCTCAGCAGCGGCCGGAGCAGCGGCTTCGGCTTCGGCAGGAGCCCCGTTGGTCAGGAGTTCCTTCTCCCAAGCGGCCATCGGCTGCTCGGCGGTCTCGCCTCAGCCTTGGCGGCCTGGCCGGAACGCTCCAGCAGACCCTCGGCGACGGCGTCGGCCATCAGGCTGGTGAGCAGCTCAATGCCGCGAATGGCGTCGTCGTTGGCCGGGATCGGGTACTCGACGGTGTCCGGATCGGCGTTGGTGTCGACCAGGGCGACAACCGGGATGCCCAGCTTGTGAGCTTCCTCAACAGCCAGGGATTCCTTGGTGATGTCGACCACGAACATCGCGGACGGGGTGCGGTTCATGTTGCGGATACCGCCCAGCTGCTTGTTGAGCTTGTCCTTCTCGCGCTCGAGCAGGAGGAGCTCCTTCTTGGTCAGGCCGGAGCCGTGCACGTCGGAGAAGTCCATCTCCTCAAGTTCCTTGAGGCGGTTGACGCGCTTGGAAACGGTCTGGAAGTTGGTCAGCATGCCGCCGAGCCAGCGCTCGGAGACGTAGGGCATGTTCACGCGGGTGGCCTGGTTGGCAATAGCTTCCTGAGCCTGCTTCTTGGTGCCGACAAAGAGCACAGTGCCGTTGTGGGCCACGGTGGTCTTGATGAAGTCGTACGCCTTGTCGATCATATCGAGCGACTTGAACAGGTTGATGATGTGGATGCCGTTGCGCTGGGTGAGGATGAACTGCTTCATCTTCGGGTTCCAACGACGGGTCTGGTGGCCGAAGTGCAGGCCAGCCTTCAGCATCTCGCTCATAGTGATCTGAGCCATGGTATTACTACCTTTCATTGTCGGTTCTTGCCTGGCCATGCGCACCTGCGTGCAGCTACTCCCCCGTTGTTTCACGGGCTTGCAGCCGACCGACACAGGCCGTCGCGAGCATGACGCGAATTTGTTGTGTGCCGGTTGACAATAATGGGTGGCTCCGAACGCCAGCGACTGCGCTCGTTGCCGGGTGGCACACAAAATTCGAGAATAGCATGACCCGAGAATAATATGCTCCCGTTGGCGGGAGCCAAGAACGGACTACTTCTGATGTTCGCGCATGTACTTCATGGCAGCGCGACGCTCTTCCTTTTCGAGGCGATCCAGGTAAACGTGTCCGTCAAGGTGATCGCATTCATGTTGAAGCATACGACCCATAATGCCAGTGCCCTCGAGCACGACTTCCTTGCCGTCCAAATCAATGCCACGCACACGGGCATACTCGGCCTGCGGGTCTTGTACCACAGTCCTGGCACGGACAAGCATCCCTCGTCACCGTACTGTTCGCCGGATTTCTCCTCGAGTACCGGGTTCAGCACGTAGCCAACCTTCCCATCGATGTTGTATGAGAAAGCCCTCAAACTGACGCCAATCTGGTTGGCGGACAGGCCAGCACGTCCCGGATCGTCCACCGTTTCCAGCAGATCATCAACCAGTCGGCGCACGGCAGGCGTGATTTCCTTAATCTCGTCGCAGGGGGTACGCAGGACGGGGTCAGGCACGACCCTGATCTCACGAATGGCCACTTCTCGTTACTCCTCGTTGTTCTCGCCGGCTGACTGATCAGGCAGCTCATCGGCAGTTGCCTCTGCGGACTCGCCTTCCTCAGCCTCATCGGCTTCGTTCTTCGTCTTCTTGATTTTCTCCGACACGCTAGCAATCGAATCAGACACGCTGGCCTTCATCTGCTCGGAAGCCTGCTTGACCTGTTCGGAGGATTTCTTGACGGTTGCCACCGTGCTGTCGATGATCTTTGCCGTGGTCGGCAATGGTTTGTTGGAAGGCTTGGGCGCGTACAGGTCTTCTTCGATGATGGCTGTGTAACGCTGCAGCACCTTAGGACGCACCACCTTCATGCTCGGGGTGAGCGTGCCATGTTCCTGATTGAATTCCTCGTCGAGAATCGCGAACTTGCGCACGGATTCGGCGCGGGACACATTGGCATTGGCCTGATCGATGTACTGCTGCACGAAAGCGCGCACCGCATCGTTGCCGCTGGCCTCGGCTAGCGACATATCAGGGTCAAGGCCCTGTCCTTCCAGCCACGAATGCAGCATCTCAGGGTCAAGCTCAATCAGTGCGGAAACGAAGGGCTTACCATCGCCGACCACCACCGCATGAGCGACGATTGGACAGGTGTCGATGACATCTTCCATAGGTGCCGGGCTGATGTTCTTGCCGCCGGCGGTAATGATGATGTCTTTCTTACGGCCGGTGATGTATGTGAAACCACGGTCTTCGATACGTCCAAGATCACCGGTTTTGATCCAACCGTCGGCGGTCATTGCCTGGGCGGTGAGTTCCGGCTGCTTGTAATAGCCGAGGAACACGTTCGGACCGGTGAGCTCGATTTCGTCATCCTCGCCAAGACGCACGCCCATACCGGGACCGGGCTTGCCGACCGATCCGACCTCGTTGTCATCCTCCCAGTTGACCAGCATCGGAGCGGCGGTTTCGGTCATGCCGTATCCCTGAATGAATGTGATGTCGTCCATGCCATTGAAGAAATGAGCCAGATCCACGTTCAGCGGAGCACCACCGCAGGCCAGCCATTTGAGATTCGGTCCAAGGGCGGAACGAATCGACTTGCCGACTGTGGCCATAAAGAAGGAATGCGCCATACGGTCGATGAACGAATGGCCATGCCCCGACTGCTCGTCCTTGCTCCACTTGACGAAGTGCTTGACGGACAGGGCAAAAATATGGCCTTGAACGCCCGCGCCGGCTTTCTGCGAGGCGGCGTTGTATACCTTCTCGAACACACGGGGCACACCAAGCAGGTAGGTGGGTTTGAAGCTGCGAATGTCGGCGAGCAGATGCTTGGCATCGGGAATGTATCCGACCACACCGCAGCCGCCGATGCATACATATTGGATGTACCGCGCGAAGCAGTGCGCAAGCGGCAGGAAGAGCAGCAGGCGATTGTCGTCATAGAGCATGCCACGCAGAATCTCATAGCCGTTGAGCACAATATGCGTGTAGTTGCGATTCGAGAGCATGGCCCCCTTGGGCTTGCCGGTGGAACCGGAGGTGTAGACCACAGTCAGCAAATCGTCGGCCTTGATGCGCGCAATGGCAGCGTCCAAGATCTCGTCGGATACGTTTTGTCCGAAATCGGCAACCGCATCGAGCCCATCGGCCTTGAAGTTGAACACATATTTCAGGCCCGGATGTGCAGCGCGAATCTGCTCCAACGTTTGCGCATGCTGGAAACCACCGGCAAAGGCTATGACCGGATCGACCTCTTCCACAATGCCGGCAGTCTGCTTGGCGGAATCAGTCTCATACACCGGAACCACAACCGCTCCGATAGCCGCACAGGCAAAATCAGCCACGCCCCACTCGTAACAGGTGGGCGAGTAGATAAGCACCATGCTCCCGGCCTTCACGCCGAGGCCGAGCAGTCCCTTGGCCACCTCGCGGACACGGCTGAGCATTTCCGTTGCAGTGGCGCCACGCCATTGATGGGTATCGTCATCCTGCCATTCGGCAATGGTGTCATCCGGCGTGCGGGCTGCACGCTTGACCAGCAGAGAGAACACCGTGTCCTCGTCGGTGGTGACATATCTAGGTTCTTCAACATGTTCACGCATACGCTCTACTATAGGCGCGACCTGTCCTATGACTACGCCGTCCGCATGAAGTCATGTCAGCTTTGAGCCGAAACGCTACCCCAAATCGGCAAAGACACACATCCATCTGGAACCGATATACCGGAACTTGAGATTCACCCGCAAATCTTCCTGGCCAATGGTCATGAATACCACCATCTCCATCGTGTCCGCGCCGGTGATCACGCCATCAATCAAAGTCGGCACTGTGGGCAGATAGCAGAATTTGGTTTTGATTTCCGGATGAGTCACCATATGGGAATCCAGCAAGTACTGCATGGTTCTCAGACGTTCCAGACAAGGGTTGGTCAGCGCTCGGCGCAAATGATCCACGCTGAGCTTGCCTCGGATGGCATCGGCGCAATTGCAGGCGATTCGACATGCAGCCATCGCCATCGTATGGCATTCCCGCGCACTCATGCTGCTGGCGAAGGTAGGTTGTATGTGGTACTTGACCGGACGATCCGATAACTCTACGACGATGAATCCGTCATACCCCGGCAAAGGCCCGCATCGACGCATATCAAAAAAGCCCGTATATTCCATGGAATCCCCCTCGATCCCCCTCGAGGCCCACCACCATCGGCAGGCGCAGGATTACACAACATCATGAAAAGGCGTGTCAAGTCAAGTAACTTGACACGCCTTTCTCACATGATGGATTAGTTCATGGAACGCGAACGTCTTGCGATCAGCGGCTGGAATACGGGTTGACCACCATGCCGCAACGCTGGAAGTTCTTCACATCGACATAGCCGGTGGAAGCCATTGCACGCTTCAACGCACCAATGAAGTTCGTCTTGCCATCCGCTTCATGGCTCGGTCCGAACAGGACCTGCTCCAGAGACCCAACCGTGCCGACCGTGGTACGATAGCCACGCGGCAACGTCTGATGACGAGCTCCGCACCCCAGTGAGTGCCCTTACCAGGAGCCTCAGTGGCGCGCGCTAACGGAGCGCCAAGCATAACCGCGTCAGCACCAAGAGCCAGCGCCTTGACGAAGCTGCCGGAGTCGCCCATGCCACCGTCTGCGATGACCTGTACGTAGCGGCCGCCAGATTCGTCCATATAGTCACGACGGGCTTCGGCCACGTCTGCAATGGCGGTGGCCATCGGAGCCTGTACGCCGATGGTCTGGCGAGTGGCGGAAACTGCACCGCCGCCGAAGCCAACAAGTACGCCGGCCGCGCCGGTGCGCATCAGGTGCAAGGCTGCAGTGTAGTTGGATGCTCCGCCGACGATGACGGGCACATCAAGGTCATAGATGAACTTCTTCAGGTTCAACGGTTCCTGACCGGAAGACACATGCTCAGCAGACACCACAGTGCCGCGAATCACAAACAAATCTACGCCTGCATCAACCACGGTGGAGTAGAACTGCTGGGTGCGCTGCGGAGAAAGCGCGCCGGCAACGGTAACGCCAGCGTTACGAATCTCGTGCAGACGTTGGGTGATGAGTTCCGGCTTAACCGGCTCGGCGTAAATCTGCTGAATGCGAGTGGTGGCTTCTTCGGCCGGCAGACCGGCGATTTCATCCAACAGCGAGGTCGGGTCCTCGTAACGGTCCATAGCCCTTCCAAGTCGAGCACGCCAAGCGCGCCCATCTTGCCCATGGCGATGGCGGTGGCCGGGCTGGTCACCGAATCCATGGGAGCGCCAATTACCGGCACGTCGAACTCGTAGGCATCGATCTGCCAAGAAGTAGAGACATCTTCGGGGTCGCGGGTGCGGCGAGAGGGGACGATGGCCACATCATCGAGTGCGTAGCCGAGACGGCCCTTTTTGCCCAAACCGATTTCAATTTCCTGAGACATGGCTTCCACACTATTGCTCGGGTGGGACGCTCATGTCTCACTTTCCCACAGACCGGACGATTGTTTCGCGCCGTTACAAACATGCGCTAAGACTAAAACCATCTTCACATCATCTATCAGGAGGAAGCATGGCCAAAATCAAGGTCGAAGGCACCGTTGTCGAACTCGACGGCGACGAGATGACCCGCGTGATCTGGAAGGACATCAAGGATCGTCTGATTCTGCCGTACCTCGACGTGAACCTCGACTACTACGATCTGGGTATCGAGCACCGTGACGAAACCGATGATCAGGTGACCATCGATGCCGCCCACGCCATTCAGAAGCATCATGTCGGCGTCAAGTGCGCGACCATCACCCCCGATGAGGCACGAGTCAAGGAATTCGGCCTCAAAAAGATGTGGAAGTCCCCCAACGGCACCATCCGCAACATTCTGGGCGGCACCATCTTCCGCGAGCCGATTGTGATGAGCAACGTGCCACGTCTGGTGCCCGGCTGGACCAAGCCGATCGTCGTGGCCCGCCACGCCTTCGGCGACCAGTACAAGGCCACCGATTTCAAGGTACCGGGCGCCGGCCAGCTTACCGTGACCTTCACCCCGGACGATGGCAGCGAACCGATTCAGCACGTGGTGCACAACTACGGCGAAGACGGCGGCGTGGCCAGGTACAGTACAACGTTAACGATTCCATTCGCGGCTTTGCCCGCGCCTGCTTCAACTACGGTCTGATGCGCCACTACCCCGTGTACCTGTCCACCAAAAACACGATTTTGAAGGCCTACGACGGCCAGTTCAAGGACACCTTCGCCGAAGTGTTCGAGACCGAGTACAAGGACAAGTACGAGGCCGCCGGTTTGACCTATGAGCACCGTCTGATTGACGATATGGTGGCCAGCTCCCTGAAGTGGCATGGCGGCTACATCTGGGCCTGCAAGAACTACGATGGCGATGTGCAGTCCGATTCCGTGGCACAGGGCTTCGGATCGCTGGGCCTCATGACTTCCGTGCTGATGACCCCGGACGGCCAGACCGTCGAGGCCGAGGCCGCCCACGGTACCGTGACTCGCCATTACCGCCGTTGGCTCAAGGGCGAGAAGACCTCCACCAACCCGATTGCCTCCATCTTCGCTTGGACCGGCGGTCTCAAGCACCGTGCCGACCTGGACAACACTCCCGAGGTCCGTCATTTCGCCGAAACGCTGGAAAAGGTCATCGTCGACACCGTTGAAGGCGGTCAGATGACCAAGGATCTGGCCATGCTCATCGGCCCGGACGAGCCGTGGCTCGATACCGAAGGCTTCATGAACGCGCTGGACGAGAACCTGCAGAAGGCTCTGGCCAAGTAAGTCGAGCGGTTTTTCGACACATCAACCCTGATTGTTCCCGGATATGTGGTGATTCCTCCACATATCCGGGACTTTTTTCTACTCCGCCCTACTAGAATCGTGAACCAGTGCTACTCGCCCCAAGGAGGTTTTGCCCGCTTATGGTGTTCACACGCCGCCCAGCCGCCGTTCTTACCGCCATCGTTGCCGCTTGCGCGATGGCAATATCGCTGACCGCGTGCACCACCGACGCGAATTCGCAGGACACGGCGGACGATCGGACCACGGTCACTTCGTCCGCCCCGGGAGTCGTGGCCATGTTCACTCCTTCCGACGGCATCACGCTGAACCAGCAGACCCCGTTGAACAAGTGGGCAAAGCTGACGCCGAATCTCACCAAGGCCCTGACCTCCGCCGGATTCAAGAAGGGCGATATTTCCCACACGACTTCCGATTCCCTGGACAAGCAGAGCCGCGCCATCCAGGACTATGTGGTCAATCATCTTTCCGGCAGCAACACCACCGATGATGCCGGCATCGTCATCTCCCCCGACAACATCACCCTGCTGGTGGCACCGGTAGTCGAGGCCGATGCCTCCACCCGCCAGTACGGGGACTATGTCAGCCAGGAGCTCAGCACCGCCGACACCGCTGAAGGCAGCGATTCCACGGATTCGTCTGACTCGTCCAATTCGTCAGACTCGTCGGATTCATCTACGGGTTCTGATTCCACCGATGATTCGTCATCCGACGCATCCAAAACGGCCGGTGATTCCAAGAACGCGGCCCAAGCTGAAGCGGTGGATCGACTGGTGTCGTCGCTGAAACTGGCTAAAGAGTCCGGCATGCATGTGGTGCTCATGGGCAACAGCATCAAAGGCTACAAACCAGACGCCTTCGTCAGGTTCTCGGATGCGCAGGCCATCGGCAAGCTGCAGGCCGAAAAAATCGTATCCAAGCTTGAACTCAGCAAGGCCAGTAAAGACAATCCCAAGTACATCGAAGTGCTGATGCCGTATACCGCTGTGGATGAGTCAGGCGAGGCCAGCGACTCCACCTTTGTCCAAGAAGCGTTCCGCGGCATCTGGCAGGTGCTGGGCGCCTACTACCAAAAAGGCGTTGTGGAAAGTCCTTCAGGTACATTGAACGGCAACTCCACCGAGGATGATTGGCAATCCGTGGCCTACGACGCGTCCAAGGAAGGATCCACCGCAAAGGTACTCGACGCGCGCTTGGCCCAAGCCGACGAACATGCCTCTCCCACCCGCATTGATGGCATCATCGCCATGAATGACTACATCGCCTCGGAAGTCGTCACGGAACTGGACGATCTTGGATATACCGGATCCGCTGCTGATATCAATCCTCAAATCACTATTTCCGGCATAGTCGGCAACATCACCGGCAAGAAAGATCTGAGCCGCAGCGATGTTCCTGACCCCATCAAGTCTCCCGAAAAAGACGATTCGGCCGATTCCACCGATTCCGCAGATACCCAGGACGACTCCACCGCCACGGATAAAACCGATAAGACCAAGGACTCGCAATGGCCTCTGGTCACCGGATATGGTGCCTACGTCTCGAATATCCCGTCTATCGTGAACGGCAAACAATGGATGACCGGCATAGAGGATCGCCAGACCTTGGCCGAGAACATTGCTGAGGCATGTGCACTGCTCAACAAGGGCCAAACATTGACTTCCATGTCTTCCGTGCGGAATACCGAAGTGGGCGGCAAGAAAAAGGTTCCCACCATCAGCGGGCCGCTTTTGGCCGTCAGCGCCAGCAATCTCAAGGTCACATTGATCGATCCGGGATATATCTCTTTGGCCGATGCCGGCTTGTAAACCGAGCCTGAATCATAACGGTTTCAACACGATCTTCTGATTCCCCGCATACCGCTGTGGATCCAGATAATCATCTTCCCCGCGCTTGAGGCCCCAGTGCAGGCACTGCCCTGTGCAATGGTCCGACGCACCACCAACCGTACCGATGAACTGCCCCTGCGTAACCGCTGCGCCAACCGTCAGCGTCGTGGTCGCCGGCTCGAACGTCGAGATCACACCTGCTATGGCGCACTGCTGACCACGTCCTTCTACCCTCGCCACA
>ENA-OQJX01000277-OQJX01000277.1-human-gut-metagenome-genome-assembly--contig:-NODE-277-length-31357-cov-2.656644_pt1 | contig 31357 bp, 38 predicted proteins | sample MGYA00242615_ERZ504782 | MGnify/ENA primary metagenome ERZ504782 (study PRJEB26092, sample SAMD00036354) | human gut metagenome | host: Homo sapiens | study: EMG produced TPA metagenomics assembly of... | reverse complement strand
CCAGGGTCTCGCGGCGAGCCGGGCTGACTTCCAGAGGAACCTGGTAGTTAGCACCGCCAAACGCGGCGGGTCTTGCACTCGAGGCTGGGCATGATGTTCTCCATCGCCTTCTCGAAAGTCTCCAGAGGATCGTTGCCGGTCTTCTCCTGAATCATGGAGAAAGCTTCGTAAACGATCTTCTGAGCGACGCCCTTCTTGCCATCCAGCATAACGCTGTTGACCAGACGAGTGACCATCTTGGAATTGTAAATAGGATCAGCTAAGACATCGCGCTTAGCAATGTTACCTCTTCTAGGCATCTTTCTTCCCTCCTTCACAGAATGATATCATCGGTACTCGAAAGTAATAAAACTCCCGTTGTGTCACAAAGAGCTGACCTTACATAAACCGTTACCCTCCGCACAATGCGGACTTGTTATTTATATAATGGAAAGCCGTTTATGGCGGTTGTCCTCAATTACTTCTTTGCAGCACCGGCCTTAGGACGCTTTGCGCCGTACTTGGAGCGGGCCTGATTACGGCCTGCCACACCCTGAGTATCCAGGGTACCACGGATGATGTGGTAACGCACACCGGGCAGGTCCTTAACACGACCGCCACGGATCAGCACGACGGAGTGCTCCTGCAGGTTATGGCCGATACCGGGAATGTAAGAGGTGACCTCGATACCATTCGTGAGGCGGACACGAGCAACCTTACGCAGAGCAGAGTTGGGCTTCTTGGGGGTCATGGTACGAACAGCAGTGCAGACACCACGCTTCTGGGGGCTGTTCAGATCAGAATACTGTTTCTTCTGAGAATTGTAGCTCTTCAGCAGTGCGGGAGCGGTGCTCTTGGTAGCCAGAACCTGACGGCCCTTGCGTACAAGCTGGTTAAAAGTAGGCATTTTGTTTCTCCTTTCTTAATAATGCACATCGGACTTTTTCCGACTTTTTTGCCGCACTATCCCCATGAGGGATGCGCAACAGTTATATAATACTCGCTTTACAGGCGGATGTCAACAGTTTTTGCAAAGTTTTTTGCATTTATTCCAGATTTTTTCTTTCAGCATTTTTTCGACGCAAAACGCACGGTTTTCTCCCCTGTTTCCGCTTTTCCGGGCATATAAAAACCGCCCTGCAGGCGGATGCCCACAGAGCGGTCCATTGTTTTATTTCAGAAGAAGGAGCTTTGCTTACTGTACAGCAGCTGCCAGTTCAGCAGCGACCTCAGCATCACGCTCAGCCTCACGGTTCTTCAGATCCTCACGGACTTCCGGCAGACCGGTACCTGCGGGGATCAGCTTACCAATGATGACGTTCTCCTTCAGGCCGGCCAGCGGGTCGACCTTGCCCTTGATGGCAGCTTCGGTCAGCACGCGGGTGGTCTCCTGGAAGGATGCAGCGGACAGGAAGGAGTCGTTTGCCAGAGCAGCCTTGGTGATGCCCAGCAGCACCTGCTGGTATTCGACCAGCTTCAGGCCCTCTTCACCAGCGTCGATGCGCTGCTGCAGATCGGCGTTGATGCTCTCCACTTCCAGACGGCTTGCCAGTGCACCGCCGATCAGGTTGGAAGAACCGGAATCAGTCACGCGCACCTTGCGGCACATCTGACGGACGATGACTTCGATATGCTTATCGTTGATCTCAACGCCCTGCAGACGGTAGACCTTCTGAACTTCGTTGATCAGGTAGTTCTGGACATCCTCCAGACCCTTGATTGCCAGAATATCCTGCGGATACAGAACACCTTCACGGGTGATGATGTCGCCCTTCTCCACACGGTCACCCGGCATCACGCGGGAATGCTGGGTGAACGGGATGGAGTAGCTCTTTACGACCTCGGCACCGTTCTCGTCCTTGCCGGTCACCTTGATAACGACATTCTTCTTGGTATCGTCCTGAGAAACGACACCAGAGATCTCGCTCATGATGGCCATGCTCTTGGGACGGCGGCTCTCGAACAGCTCTTCAACACGGGGAAGACCCTGCGTGATATCTTCAGCAGATGCGATACCGCCGGTATGGAAGGTACGCATGGTCAGCTGAGTACCAGGCTCGCCGATGGACTCTGCGGCGATAACACCGACAGACTCGCCCAGACGGACCGGCTCGCCGTTTGCCATATCGGAACCGTAGCAGCGTGCGCAGACACCGGTCTTTGCACGGCAGGTCAGCAGGCTGCGGATCTTCAGCTTGGTAATGCCAGCAGCCTCGATCTCGTTTGCATCGTACAGGTCGATCATCTTGCCTTCCGGCACGATCACCTCGCCGGTGACGGGGTTGACCACATCGCCCACAGCGAAGCGGCCGATCAAGCGCTCGCGGAAGCTCTCGATCTTCTCCTTGCCCTCGTGGATCTCAGACACCCACAGGCCGTCGGTGGTGCCGCAGTCGATCTCGCGCACGATGACATCCTGAGAGACATCGACCATGCGGCGGGTCAGGTAACCGGAGTCAGCGGTACGCAGAGCGGTATCGGCCAGACCCTTACGGGCGCCACGGGCAGAAACGAAATATTCCAGAATATTCAGACCTTCACGGTAGTTGGCACGAATGGGCATCTCGATGGTGTGGCCAGCGGTGTTTGCCAGCAGGCCGCGCATGCCGGCCAGCTGCTTGATCTGGTTCATAGAACCACGAGCACCGGAGTCTGCCATCATATAGATCTCATTATCCTTGGGCAGGTTGTCTGCCAGAGCCTTGGAGACCTTATCGGTGGTAGCCTGCCAGATGGCGATGGTCTGGTTGTAACGCTCGTTGTCGGAGATCAGGCCGCGGTTGAACAGCCTGCCGACCTTTGCGATCTGCTGGTCAGCCTCAGCGATCAGTTCCTGCTTCTGCGGCGGGATCACAGCGTCGCACACAGCGACGGAGATTGCAGACAGAGTGGAGTACTTGTAGCCCTGCGCCTTGATGGCATCCAGCATCTTTGCACACTTGCGGGTGCCGTTGCGGGTCATGCAGCGGGAAATGATGTCGGCAGAGTCTTCTTGGTCACGCGGAAGCTGACCTCGTACTCCAGCCAGTGCTCGGGATCAGTACGGTCGATATAACCCAGATTCTGAGGAACAGGGTTATTGAAGATGATGCGGCCGACGGTGGTTTCCACCAGACCGGTGCGCTCCACGCCGTCAATGGTCATGGTGCGGCGCACTTGATGGGTGCGTGCAGGGTAACGATGTGCTCTGCATAAGCCATCAGGGCTTCGTTCTCATCGCGGAACACCTTGCCTGCGCCCTCGTCATTTTCACGAACGGTGGTCAGGTAGTAGCTGCCCAGGATCATATCCTGCGTAGGCACGGTAACAGGTGCGCCGTCAGAGGGCTTCAGCAGGTTGCCGGAAGCCAGCATCAGCATCTTGGCCTCACGGCAGGCATCCTCGCCCAGAGGCAGATGCACTGCCATCTGGTCACCGTCGAAGTCGGCGTTGAATGCGGTACATGCCAGCGGGTGCAGCTTGATTGCACGGCCCTCCACCAGCACCGGGTTGAAAGCCTGAATGCCCAGACGGTGCAGGTAGGTGCACGGTTCAGCAGAACGGGGTGGCCCTTGATCACGGTCTCCAGGCTGTCCCACACTTCGGGCTTAGCGCGCTCCACCATCTTGCGGGCGGACTTGATGTTGTTGGCAATACCCTTCTCCACCAGATCCTTCATAACAAAGGGCTTGAACAGCTCCAGAGCCATTTCCTTGGGCAGACCGCACTGATCCATCTTCAGCTCAGGGCCGACGACGATAACAGAACGACCGGAGTAGTCAACACGCTTGCCCAGCAGGTTCTGACGGAAACGGCCCTGCTTGCCCTTCAGCATATCGGAAAGGCTCTTCAGTGCGCGGTTGTTGGGGCCGGTGACCGGACGGCCGCGGCGGCCGTTGTCGATCAGGCTGTCCACTGCTTCCTGCAGCATACGCTTCTCGTTGCGCACGATGATGTCGGGAGCGCCCAGCTCCAGCAGACGGCGCAGACGGTTGTTGCGGTTGATCACGCGGCGGTACAGGTCGTTCAGGTCGGAGGTGGCAAAACGGCCGCCGTCCAACTGGACCATGGGGCGCAGGTCAGGCGGCAGAACAGGCAGCACATCCATGACCATCCATTCAGGACGGTTGCCGGAAATGCGGAATGCCTCAACTACTTCCAGACGCTTGAGGATGCGCACGCGCTTCTGGCCGGAGGACTTTTCCACCTCGCAGTCAGCTCTTCACTCAGCTGATCCAGATCGATCTCCTTCAGCAGATCCTGAATGGCCTCAGCGCCCATAGCAGCCTCGAACTCATCACCGTAGTGGTCGCGCATCTCACGATACTCGCTCTCGGTGAGCAGCTGCTTCTTTTCCAGACGGGTAGCGCCCGGATCAGTGACGATATAGCTTGCAAAGTACAGCACCTTCTCCAGCAGGCGGGGCTGATGTCCAGCATCAGGCCGATGCGGCTGGGGATGCCCTTGAAGTACCAGATGTGGCTGACGGGAGCGGCCAGCTCAATGTGGCCCATGCGCTCACGGCGGACCTTGGCCTTGGTCACTTCAACGCCGCAGCGGTCGCAGATCTTGCCCTTGTAGCGGATGCGCTTATACTTACCGCAGTGGCACTCCCAGTCCTTGGTAGGTCCAAAAATGCGCTCACAGTACAAGCCGTCGCGCTCCGGCTTCAGGGTACGGTAGTTGATGGTCTCAGGCTTTTTGACCTCGCCGTAGCTCCAGTTGCGGATCTGCTCCGGGGAGGCAAGGCCGATCTTGATGGAATCGAAAACGTTGTTTTCCATGAAACGAACCCTTTCTTAATCTCTAGTTGTCTCGATGATACAGGCGGCTTTCTTGTTCAGACCACAGGCCCCTCTCCCCTGCCGCAGCACGCGGAACAGGGGGCTTGAGGCTTGTGTTCTTTGTCTGATCAGAAATCTACTTCGTCAGAAGAAGCGGGAGCTTCGGCACCGGAGTTATTGTCCTCCAGCACAGAAGGATCATCGAAACCGGCATCGGCATCCTTAATATTATAATCGTTGAGCAGTTCGCTCTCCTGCACGACGTTCTCAGTGCCGGCAACATCGCGCATATCAAAGCCGGTCTCTTCGTCGTCGAAGTTCTGACGCATGTCGATCTCGTTGCCGTCCTTGTCCTGAACAACAACGTCCAGACCCAGAGACTGCAGTTCCTTCAGCATAACGCGGAAGGACTCGGGGATGCCGGGCTGCGGGATCGGCTCACCCTTAACGATGGCCTCGTAGGTCTTCACACGGCCCTCCACGTCGTCGGACTTGACGGTCAGGATCTCCTGCAGAGTGTAAGCAGCGCCGTAAGCTTCCAGTGCCCAGACTTCCATTTCGCCAAAGCGCTGGCCGCCGAACTGGGCCTTGCCGCCCAGAGGCTGCTGAGTGACCAGAGAGTAGGGGCCGGTAGAACGTGCATGGATCTTATCATCGACCAGGTGATGCAGCTTCAGGTAGTACATATAACCAACGGTAACGCGGTTATCGAACTTTTCGCCGGTGCGGCCATCGTAAACGGTGGTCTTGCCATCGCGGTCCAGCTCGATCTTGGAGAAGTCGATGATGTGACCCTTCTCGCCCATGATCTTGGGGAGCTTGGTGGGATATGCAGGAGCATTCTCACCATGCCACATCTCGCGGGCGGTATCAAAGGTATCGCCGATGTCGTTCTCACGAGCGGAATCGAAGACGGGAGTCATGACCTTGATGCCGCATGCCTTGGCAGCGTAGCCCAGGTTGACTTCCAGCACCTGACCGATGTTCATACGGGAAGGCACGCCCAGAGGTTCAGCACGATGTCCAGCGGAGTGCCGTCGGCAGGTAGGGCATGTCCTCCTGCGGCAGAATGCGGGAAACGACACCCTTGTTGCCGTGACGGCCTGCCATCTTATCGCCAACGCTGATCTTGCGCTTCTGGGCAATATAGCAGCGGACGACCTCGCGCACGCCGGGCTGCAGTTCGTCGCTGTTCTCCGGGGTGAACACCTTGACATCCACGATGATGCCGTATGCACCATGGGCACGCGCAGAGAAGTATCACAGCACTTCGCGTGCCTTCTCGCCGAAGATGGCGCGCAGCAGGCGCTCTTCAGCGGTCAGCTCGGTCTCGCCCTTCGGGGTGACCTTACCGACCAGAATGTCGCCGCTCTTGACCTCGGCACCGATGCGGATGATGCCGCGCTCGTCCAGATCCTTCAGTGCATCCTCAGAAACGTTGGGGATATCACGGGTGATCTCTTCGGGTCCCAGCTTGGTGTCGCGGCTCTCGGTCTCGTACTCTTCAATATGAATGGAGGTGTACACGTCCTCGCGCACGATCTTCTCGTTCAGCAGAACGGCATCCTCGTAGTTGTAGCCTTCCCAGGTCATGAAGCCGATCAGAGCGTTCTTACCCAGAGAAATTTCGCCGTTGCGCATTGCAGGGCCGTCGGCCAGCACCTGACCGGCCTTGACGCTCTCGCCGACCTCCACGATGGGACGCTGGTTGATGCAGGTGCCTGCGTTGGAGCGTGCGAACTTGACCAGAGGATAATCCTCCAGCTCGCCCTTGTTGTTGCGCACAACAACATGGTCGGCATCCATCTTCTCAACGATACCGTCATTCTTTGCCAGAACAGCGGTGCCGGAGTCGGTAGCAGCCTTGTACTCCATACCGGTAGCAACGATGGGCTGCTGGGTGACCATCAGAGGCACTGCCTGACGCTGCATGTTGGAACCCATCAGAGCACGGTTACAGTCATCGTTCTCCAGGAAGGGGATGCAGGCGGTAGCAACAGAGACCATCATTCGCGGAGAAACGTCCATGTAATCGACTTTCTCTGCATCAATTTCAAGGATCTCGTCGCGGCGGCGGGCAGACACACGGGGACGGATGAAGTGCTTGCCCTCATCCAGCGGCTCGTTGGCCTGTGCCACAACGTACTCGTCCTCGACGTCAGCGGTCATATACTCGACCTCGTCGGTGACGACCTGTTCCTTCAGGTTGCCGTTCTCGTCATAGATCTTCTTGACCTTGCGGTACGGAGCTTCCACGAAGCCGTACTCGTTGATCTTGGCGTAAGATGCCAGATAGGAGATCAGACCGATGTTGGGGCCTTCAGGAGTCTCGATGGGGCACATACGGCCGTAGTGGCTGTAGTGAACGTCGCGGACCTCGAAACCTGCGCGGTCACGGCTCAGACCGCCGGGGCCCAGAGCAGACAGGCGGCGCTTGTGGGTCAGCTCAGCCAGCGGGTTGTTCTGATCCATGAACTGGGACAGCGGAGAAGAACCGAAGAACTCCTTGATGGCTGCCACCACCGGACGGATGTTGATGAGGGCCTGCGGAGTGATGACGCTCTGATCCTGGCTCTGCAGGGTCATGCGCTCACGGATGACGCGCTCCATGCGGGAGAAGCCGATGCGGAACTGGTTCTGCAGCAGCTCGCCCACGCTGCGGATGCGGCGGTTGCCAGATGGTCGATATCATCGGTGGTACCAATATTGTGGCCCAGACCGTTCAGGTAGTTGATGGAAGCCAGAATATCGGCGACCGTAACGGTGCGGCCGATCAGCTGGTCGTGGTTGCGGCGCAGCATCTCCTTCTGCTCTTCCACATCAGAGGTGGTGTCGAGGATCTTCTTGATCTCATCGAAGGAGCAGCGCTCGTTGATGCCGCACTCCTTCACGTCGAAGGAGAAGAAGCCCTGTGCATCCACACAGCCGTTGGTGATGACCTTGATCTTCCGGCTCTCTTCCTTCATGGGATCGTCGAGCTTCAGCACGACCAGATTCACACCGGCATTGTCAGCCTTCTCAGCCAGCTCGCGGGTGATCTTGGCACCAGCCTCGATCAGGATCTCGCCGGTCAGCGGAGCGACCACATTCTCAGCAGCCACCTGACCGGTGATGCGGCGGGCCAGAGACAGCTTCTTGTTCATCTTATAACGGCCGAAACGAGACAGGTCATAACGGCGCGGGTCGAAGAACAGCATGTTGATCTGGCTGGTAGCAGACTCCACCGTGGGAGGCTCGCCGGGGCGCAGCTTGCGGTAGACTTCCAGCAGGCCCTCTTCCTGATTCTTGGTGGTATCCTTTTCCAGAGTAGCGAGGATGCGCTCATCGTCGCCAAAGAAGTTCAGGATGTCCTCGTTGGTGGACAGGCCCAGTGCACGGCACAGCACGGTGACAGGCAGCTTGCGGTTCTTATCGATACGGACATAGAACACATCGGAAGCATCGGTCTCGTACTCCAGCCATGCACCGCGGTTGGGGTTCATGGTGGCGCTGTACAGGTCGTTGCCCACCTTATCCTTGGCATCGCCGTAGAACACGCCGGGAGAACGCACCAGCTGGCTGACGATCGCACGCTCTGCACCGTTGATCACAAAGGTGCCGGCATCGGTCATCAGCGGGAAATCGCCCATGAAGATCTCCTGATCCTTCACTTCGCCGGTCTCCTTGTTCAGCAGACGGGCGGTGACGCGCAGGGGTGCTGCATAGGTCACGTCGCGCTCCTTGCACTCCTTGATGCTGTACTTCGGCTCCTTATCCAGGCGGAAGTCCACAAAGCTCAGTGCCAGATTGCCGGTGTAGTCCTCAATGGTGCCGATATCGTGGAAGACCTCTTTCAGGCCCTCGTCCAGGAACCACTGATAAGAGTTCTTCTGGACCTCGATCAGGTTCGGCATACTGATGACTTCGTCGATGTGGGAGAAGCTCATGCGCTCGGTTTTGCCGAGCTTTACGGGCTTGACTTTCATCATAAAATCAACCACTCCTTACTTTTATACTCTACGGGATGTCGTATACACGGGTCAAATTTGAGCAGACACACATAATTCGACCCGCGTCGAAGGGAACCTTTCGGCGTTTTTCACAAACTTTTCGGTTTGACCCGTCCAGCCGCCGCCTGCGTATTCCTCTTTTTGGCGCACTAGTCCATTATGTGATACTAATGCAGTATACACCCTAAAAGCCTTGCTGTCAAGCCATTTTTCAGATTTTTGCCAAAACAAATTTATTTTTTCTTTCATTTTCGCACGCCCGGCAGCGTGTTGCGTTTTGCTGTTTTAGGGCTTGATTTTTTATTTTGCACGTTCCTGTTCATAATCCCCTTGTGCAATTTGTCTATCTTTGCCCTTGTGTTTTGGCGTATTACTTTTACAGTCGGATATGCCTGTTTTCCCTTGCGGCCCTTTTTTGTGAAAAAGCAGCTCAGAAAAGCTCGCAGGCTTTTCTGAGCTGCAAATATAAAAATAATGTTTCCTCTAATATTGCCAGAGCGCAAGCGGCGGCAATTATAATCGTTCACTCATCCAGATAATCCCGCAGGCGTTTTGCACGGCTGGGATGCCGCAGCTTGCGCAGGGCCTTGGCTTCGATCTGCCGCACCCGCTCCCGGGTTACATTGAACTCCTTACCCAGCTCTTCCAGCGTGTGCGCCCGGCCATCCTCCAGCCCGAAGCGCAGTGCGATCACCCGCTCTTCCCTCGGTGTCAGGCTTTTGAGCACGCTGAACAGTTCCCGCCGCAGCAGCTGCCGCCCTGCTTCATCCACCGGGACGCCTGCATCCTCGTCCTGAATAAAATCTTCAAGGTGGGCATCCTCTTCCTCGCCCACCGGCGTTTCCAAGCTGATGGGGTCCTGCGCCAGCTGCAGCAATTCCCGCACACGGTCCGGCTCCATGTCCAGCTGAACAGCGATCTCTTCCGCGGTAGGCTCCCGGCCATTTTTCCGCAGCAGGTCACCCGTCGTCTTTTTGACCCGGTTGATGCTCTCCACAAGGTGCACCGGGATGCGGATGGTCCTCCCCTGATCCGCAATGGCGCGGGTGATGGACTGACGGATCCACCACGTGGCATAGGTGGAAAATTTGAAGCCGCGCTCCGGTTCAAACTTTTCCGCCGCCTTCATCAGACCGAGATTGCCTTCCTGAATGAGATCCAGAAACGGCAGGCCCCGCCCTGCATAGCGCTTTGCCACCGACACCACCAGCCGCAGGTTCGCTTCGCTGAGCTTCCGCCGGGCATCCTCGTCCCCGGCCTGCGCGGCACGGGCAAGCTCCGTTTCCTGTTCTGCCGTCAGCAGCGGCACCCGGCCGATCTCCTTCAAATAGGCCTTTACCGGGTCGTCCAGCGCCACCCCCTCTGCCGAAAGCTCATGTTCCAGCCTGCCGATCTGCGTTTCATCCAACGCAGGCAGATCCTCTTCCTCTTCGGTCAGGTGCACGCCGCGGTCCTCCAGTGCCGTATACAGCTCGTCCAGCTGCGCCACATCGTAATCCTGTTCGTCCATGGCACGGCTGATCTGCTCCGGTGTCAGGGCATGGTGGCGTGCCCGCGCGGCCAGTGTTCTGGCCAATTCCTCCGTTTGCGACAATTTCTGCATGGTTCCTGCTCCTTTCCTCTCCTGCTCCAGCCGGAGGGGAAAGCGGGGGATCATTCTTCTACAGGCACATTTCCCTGCTTCTTTTCGCGCATCGACTGGAGGTAATCGCTCAGTTCCTCATTGGACATATGCGCCGCCTTGCCTGCCATGGGCATCCCCCGGGCAATGCGGTCCAGATACAGCCGGATATCATCCGGCGTACAATTCACATCGCTGTATTGTGCCGCAAGATGGCTCAGTTCATTCAGCGCTTCTTCGCTTACAAAAGCGCGCAGCGTGGTCAGCTGATCTCAATGCCCTCCTGTCGGCAGCGCAGCATGGCTTCAAACAGCTCCTTCTGCTGCGGCAGCACGAACTGTTCTGCGGTCAGCTGCCCCTGCACCAGATCGATATAGTGCGGCTCCCGCAGTACGGCCGCCAGCAGCCGCTGCTGTGCACTGGCAATGCCCAGCGCCTGACTGCGCCCGCACTGTACGGCACGCTGATCTGATTCATCTCACCGGACTTGAGCGCCTGCTGCTTTTTCTCCCAGCGGTGCTTGCTGCCCGCCCTCTTCACGGCGGTCTCCAGCTGGGTCATGATAGCTGTTTTGGAGATGTTGGTCTCCTCAGCCAGACGCCCCGCATACACTTCCTGCTCGGTAGGGTTGGAGCGCTCTGCCAGCATATTCACAGCTTCCTTCACGTATTCCAGCCGCTGGGCATCCTGTGCCAGATCGTACTGGCTGCGCAGACGGCCCAGCCGGAAGTCCAGTGCATTGCCCACACCGTCCAGCAGGGCTTTGAATCGCTCTGCGCCATACTTTTTGATGTACTCGTCCGGGTCCTTTGCACCGGGGATCTGCAGCACGCCCACCTTTACCGGGCTGTTGCGGAACAGTTCCAGCGAGCGCAGCGTGGCCTTCTGGCCTGCTTCGTCCGAATCGTAGCTCAGGATCACCTCGTCAGCATACTCGCTGATGAGCCGCACCTGCTCCGGGGTCAGGGCCGTGCCGCAGGCGCACACTGCTGTGTCGATGCCTGCCTGATGCATACTGATCACGTCCATGTAGCCCTCGCACAGCACGAACCGGCGCACCGCGCTGCGCTTTGCGATCTGCAGCGCAAACACCGTCTCTGATTTGTGGTACACCAGCGTTTCCGGGCTGTTGACATATTTCGGTTTGGAATCGTCCAGCACGCGCCCACCAAACGCAATGATGTTGCCGCGCAGGTCAAAGATGGGGGTCATCACCCGCTTCCAGAACAGGCAGTAGATGCGGCCGGACGCACTGCGCTTGAACAGGCCGCTGGCATCCAGCTCCTGCTGATTGTAGCCTTATCGCGCAGGAACTGATACAGCGCCTGTCCGTCGTTGGGCGCATAGCCCAGCCCGAACCGGACGATCGTCTTGTCGTCCAGACCGCGCCGCCGCCAGTAGGCACGGGCCTGCCGGGCTTCCTCCACGGTGGAGTTCAGGCAGGCGTGGAAAAACCGTGCCGCCTCCTTGTTCATGGAGAGGATGCGGCTGCGCATCCGGCCTGTTTTGTCGTCCTCCTGCGGCTCCGGCATACCGGCCCGCGCTGCCAGCAGCTTAACGGCCTCCGGGTAATCGATGCTGTTGATCTTTTTCGTAAAGGTAATGGCATCGCCGCCTGCGCCGCAGCCAAAGCAGTAAAAGCTCTGGGTGTCCGGGTAGACGTAGAATGAGGGCGTTTTTTCGCTGTGAAAGGGGCACAGGCCGCCATACAAACGTCCCTTGCGCTTGAGCTGCACATAGCTGCCCACCAGCTCCACAATGTCGGTGCGGCGGGTCAGTTCTTCAATGTATTCGTGTGGGATCATGGATCTTTCAAACGACCTTTCGGATTTATAGGACATGCCACTTCCGGGGCACAAACAATTCCTCAAAAGTGCGGATGGCAAATTCATCGCTCATGCCACTGATGTAATCGGTCACTGCGCGTTCTCCGCCCTCCTGATAAGCCAGCTGGATGTAAAAATTGGACATCCGGTCCACATGGTTCAGGTAGTAATCGTACAGTTCCCCGATCACCTTGTCCACCTTCTGCTCTTCCCGCTTGGCGGTCTTGTCCACGTACACGGTGGCGTACATGAATCCCGCAGCGCAGGAAGGCTTCGCTTTCCTCTGCGCCCACCTTCACATCCCCATCGCTGTTGGCAAGGATACTGTTGATCATGGTGGTGATGCGGCAGATTTTGTCTGGCCCAGCACGGCGGTGCATTCTTTCGGCAGGGTGGCTGGGTCCAGCACACCGGCGCGCACCGCGTCCTCAATGTCGTGGTTCACATAGGCGATCTGATCCGCCATGCGCACGATGCGCCCTTCCGGCGTTGCCGCCCAGGTGCCCTTTGTGTGGGTCACGATGCCGTTGCGCACCTCCCACGTCAGGTTCAGGCCCCGGCCGTCCTTTTCCAGCTTGTCCACCACACGCAGGCTCTGCATGTAGTGCTTGAAGCTGTCCGGGCACAGCTCATTCAGCGCGCGCTCCCCGGCATGGCCAAACGGCGTGTGGCCCAGATCATGGGCAAGGCTGATCGCTTCGGTCAGATCTTCGTTCAGCCGCAGGGCACGGGCAATGGTCCGCGCGATCTGCGAGACCTCCAGCGTATGGGTCAGTCGGGTGCGGTACAGGTCTCCCTCCGGCGAGAGGAACACCTGCGTCTTTTGTTTGAGCCGTCGGAACGCCTTGCAGTGCAGCACCCGGTCACGGTCACGCTGGAACACCGGCCGGATCGGGTCCTGCTCTTCCGGCAGCATGCGGCCGCGGCTCTGGTCGCTGAAGGTAGCCCACGGCGCGAAGGTCATATGTTCGATCTCTTCTGTGCGCTGACGTACATCCATACAAAGTCGCCCTCCCTTTTTGTCGCCATTCCCCCTCTCTGTTTCGGCACAGCCGATCCCAATTGCTGCGTCTGCGGCAATTGTAGCACACCCGCTTTGTCGAAGGGGGAAAAAGCCTGTCGGTTCGCAAAATAATGCTTGCTTTTTTATTTTTGCTGCTGCCGGGTTCAGAACGGTGCGTAGAACGGGTCGGATACCGTCACCTGCGCGCTGCCGCGCGTCAGCTCCCGCAGCTGTTCCAGCAGCGGGCCTTCGGTGTGTTCCGGCATCTGCCAGCACAGGGTCACGCGATCCGTGAACTGCGGCGCGGCCTGTTTTGCTCCCGCCGCATCGATCAGCAGCGATGCACGCTCATAAAGGGAGTAATCCACCGTCACGCGCAGCTCCACCACGCTGCGCACCGTGACCACCTCGGCATTTTCCAGTGCACGGGCCGTAGCCGTGGTGTATGCACGCACCAAGCCGCCGGTGCCAGCAGCACGCCGCCAAAGTAACGGGTCACCACCACGATCAGATCCGTCAGGCCGCTGTGCTGCAGCACCTCCAGCGCTGGTGTGCCCGCCGTCTTGGCCGGTTCACCATCATCTGAATAGCGTTCCCGGTTGCCTTCCCTCAGGCGGTAGGCATACACATTGTGGCGGGCGGTGCGGTTGGCCGCACGCACCTGTTCCAGAAATGCAACGGCAGCTTCCTCGCTGTCCGCAAATGACAACGCCGCAATGAAGCGGCTCTTCTTTTCTTCGTATTCTCCTGTGGCCGTGCCATGGATGGTGCGGTAATCCTCCACTGTGGTTCCTCCTGCATGTTATTCAAATCAAGTATAACATAAATCGTCCGTTGTGCAACCACTGCCGCATACGTTTTTGTGTCAAGGCCAGCTCCCGGTACCGCTGCCCGCATATCCTCTGCCAGAAAAAAGCGCAACAAAAAATCGGCCAAGCCTTGCAGCTCAGCCGATCTTTTGTTAGAAGAAAGCAGATGATCACTTCGTAAAGAGCTGGATCCACTGATGGCCCCAAGTGCTGGAGCTGTTGTAGTAGTAGCCAACACCCATTGCACGAGCTTCGGGATCCAGAATATTTGCGCGATGGCCTTCGGAGTTCATCCAGGCATTCACGACTTCTTCAGGAGAAACGCTGCCCCATGCGGCATTCTCGCCAGCAGCGGCATCCGTCACGCCGTACTCGCTGAGAACAGTGTACCACTTGGTACCATTGGGACGAACGTGAGAATTGACGGTTGCGATCTCTTCGGCGCGCTGCTGAGCAGCTGCGGTGAGCTTTGCATCGCCCATGACCAGGGGCTGCAGGCCGTACTTTGCACGCTCGGCATTGACCAGATTCAGAACTTCCTGACGGTAGTTGCTGGTGTAAGAGTTTTCGGGGCAAGAGAAGATCAGCACCCAGTAGTTGTTGTAAACGCCGCCTTCGTAGTGGCCCACACTCATGGTGGTCACATCCGCATTCAGCATGCGCTCACGTGCGAAATCAATGTTCATCCACTGATCACCGCTGCATCGGGGGTAGAAACGCCAGCTATGTAGTTTTCGCCAACGGACGCATCGTTGATACCATTCTCGGCGAAGATGGTAAAATCGCGCTGGCCATTGGGACGAACGTAGGAATAAGAAGAGGCCAGTTCCTTAGCGCGCTCCTGAGCGGCACTATTGTGGTTGCTGTCGCCCAGCTGAACGGGCTTCAGGCCAGCCTTTGCGCGCTCGTTGTTTACGCGGCGCAGGAACTCGTTCTGATAAGCTTCGTCCTGAAAGCTGATGTAGGAATTTTCTTCTTCGATGGAGGCAGAACCCGAAGCCTCAGCTGCGTTTGTCAGTAACGGGCTTGAGAGATGCAGCACCAAAAACCACAGCCAAAGTCATAGCTGCTGCTGCGATATTCTTCAGGGTGCGCATCTCGAGTTTCATAAGACATCCTCCGTAAGCTTTTGTATATAAAAGCTTTTTTGCATTCATGTGAATGCGTACTGCAACACATTTGCAACTCTTCCGTTTCAAATGTGTTGCTTTTGTGCAACAAAAGTATCACAATAGCATCTCATCATCAAGGGGTTTCTGTCGATTTTTGAGAGAAAATGCAAAAAAATCAAAATTTCCCGTTCCGAAAACGTTTCACAAGCGCAACAGGTTCATCCAAGATACCGTAAATTTGTTACGCCCGTGTTGCGCTTCACCGTTTTCAGGATTGTTTCGTCACACTTAACGTGTTGCATTTTATTTTTCTACACCTTTTCTGCAATGTTTTTCATGCATTTTTCTGTATGTTTACTCGCTTATATGCACATTTCAAAGTGTAACAGACTTTTGTGTGCGCTTTTTCCGTCTCACTCCCCTCCCCTCCCGCAGCCCTTTTCTGGGCTGCAGCCGGCCTTTGGCTGTACTTTCCGCAACAAAAAACAGCACAGGCAGCCTTTTCAGGGCCATCTGTGCTGTGCCGTATTCCTTATATAAAAAGAAGAGCGGCTCCGAAGAGCCGCCCTCCCACAATTCAGGCTATGCTATAAAAAGATCTCGCGTCAGTCGATCACTGAGCAGCCTTTGCTGCCTCGATCTGCTTGATCAGTTCGGGAACCACCTTGAACAGGTCGCCCACGATGCCGTAGTCGGCAACACCGAAGATGGGTGCGCCCTCATTCTTGTTGACAGCGATGATGCACTCGGAGTCCTGCATACCAGCGGTGTGCTGGATAGCGCCGGAGATGCCCAGAGCAACATAGATCTTGGGATGCACGGTCTTGCCGGTCTGGCCAACCTGATGGTCAGCAGTCATCCAGCCTGCATCGGTGACGGCACGGGAAGCGCCCACAACGCCGCCGCCCAAAGCGGCAGCCAGCTGCTCAGCCAGCTCAATGCCCTTGTTGACATCCTTGCTGATGCCGCGGCCGACAGAGACGATCACGTCTGCGCCGATCAGATCGACCAGCTTCTCAGCGGCCTTCTCAACGCTCAGGACCTCGGTCTTGATGTCCTCAGCAGCCAGAGCAAATGCGGGCTTCACGATCTGGCAGGCATCAGCTTGGCCTGATCGAAGGGAGCCTTCTTCATAACGCCGGGACGCACGGTGGACATCTGGGGACGGAAGCGGGGGCAGATGATGGTAGCCATCAGATGGCCGCCGAATGCGGGACGGGTCATCTTCAGGTTGCGGTCTTCCATATCGAACTTCTGCTTGGACAGGTCGATGGTGGAGCTCTCCTTCAGGAAATCAATGTACTTTGCAGTGTCGATGTCCAGATGGGTAGCATCAGCGGTCAGGCCGGTGTGCAGACGAGCTGCGCAGCGGGGGCCCAGATCGCGGCCGATGTTGGTTGCACCGATCAGCAGGACTTCGGGCTTATACTCGTTGACCATGTCGCACACGACCTTAGCGTATGCATCGGTGGTGTAGTCCTTCAGCAGGGGCTGTCGCAGACCATGACCTTATCAGCGCCATAGCCGCCCAGCTCCTTGGCAATGCCGTCCACGTTGTCGCCCAGCAGCAGGCCGGTGACCTCGCAGCCCAGCTCATCAGCCAGCTTGCGGGCCTCGCTCACCAGCTCGAAATCAGTGGGCATCAATGCGCCCTGGCGCTGCTCGCAGAAGACCCATACGCCCTTGTATTCGTTAAAATCAGCCATTGTAATCCTATGCTCCTTTCATCAGATCAGGTGCTTCTTGGCCAGGATACCAGCCAGCTGTGCGGCAGTATCGTCGCCCTTGAGCATGGTGCCTGCGCCCTTCTGCGGAGGAGTGAAGGACTTAAAGACGTTCGTCGGAGAACCCTTCAGACCGATGGTATCGACCTCGATCAGCGGATCGTCCTTCAGTGCGTTGTAATCGAACACTTCCATCGGCTTGTCGTAGCAGGTGAAGATGCCATTCACGCTCATGTAACGGGGCTGGTTCAGCTCCTTGATGCAGGTCAGCAGGCAGGGAGTCTGCACCTTGACCATCATGTAGCCGTCTTCCAGCATACGCTTCACGGTCAGGGTGTTGCCATCCTTCTGGATGTCTACCACGTAGGTGACCTGAGGCAGATGCAGCTTCTCAGCGATCTGCGGGCCGACCTGTGCGGTATCGCCATCGATTGCCTGACGGCCGCAGAACACAACGTCCTCGGGGCCAACGCCGATCTTGTTGACAGCAGCAGCCAGGATCTGGCTGGTTGCAAAGGTATCGGAGCCGCCGAACTCACGGCCGGAGACCAGAACAGCCTTATCAGCGCCGCGGGCCAGCAGCTCACGCAGCATGCCTTCTGCCGGCGGGGGACCCATGGTAACAACAACGACTTCGCAGCCGGTAGCGTCCTTGAGCTTCAGAGCAGCCTCCAGAGCGTTCAGGTCATCAGGGTTGGTGATGGTAGCCATCGAAGCACGGTCCAGAGTGCCATCGGGCTTGACGGACACCTTGCCGGAGGTATCAGGAACCTGCTTTACACAAACAATTGCTTTCATTGTAACTCTTGCCTCCCTTACTTCAGCAGCGCGCCGGAAATGACCATCATCTGCACTTCGCTGGTGCCCTCGTAGATCTCAGTGATCTTGGCATCACGCATCATGCGCTCGATGGGATAGTCACGGGTGTAGCCGTAACCGCCGAACAGCTGCAGGCAGCGGCGGGTCACATCGCTTGCGGTGCGGGCTGCGATCAGCTTTGCCTGAGCAGCCTCAACGCTGTAACGGACCTTCTTGCCATCCATTGCTTCCTGCTTCTTCAGAGCAGCAGCGTAGACCAGATACTTTGCAGCCTCAACGCGTGCCTTCATCTCAGCCAGCTCGAACTGGGTGTTCTGGAATGCGGAAATGCTGCGGCCGAACTGCTTGCGCTCCTTGACGTAAGCAACGGTCTCTTCCAGAGCGCCCTCGGCAATGCCCAGAGCCTGAGATGCGATACCGATACGGCCACCGTCCAGAGTAGCCATAGCCAGCTGGAAGCCGCGGCCACGCACACCCAGCATACGGTCAGCAGGGATGCGGCAGTCCTCAAAGATCAGCTCGCAGGTGGAAGAACCGCGGATGCCCATCTTGTCCTCAGCCTTACCGACGGAGAAGCCCGGGTCGGTGCGCTCCACGATAAAGGCGGAGCACTGCTTGGTGGGACGGCCCTTCTTGTCGGGCACGATATCGGTGACAGCAATAACGATAAAGACGTTTGCGTAGCCGGCGTTGGTGATGAAGATCTTGGAACCGTTCAGGATCCAATCACCGGTCTCGGGGTCCTGCTTTGCAAAGGTCTGCTGACCCTGTGCATCGGTGCCGGCACCCGGCTCGGTCAGGCCGAAAGCACCCAGCCACTCACCGCTGCACAGCTTGGCAGATACTTTGCCTTCTGCTCGGGAGTACCATTTTCATAAATAGGAGCAGCACACAGGCTGGTGTGAGCAGAGACGATGACACCGGTGGTGCCGCAGACCTTGCTCAGCTCTTCCACTGCCATGACGTAGGACAGCACATCGCCGCCTGCACCGCCGACCTCAGTCGGGAAATAAATGCCCATCATGCCGAGCTTGCCCATCTTTTCGACGGTCTCTTTGGGGAAGTACTCTTCCGCATCAACCTTCTTTGCCAGGGGCTTGACTTCGTTCTCAGCAAACTCGCGGTACATTTTCTGTACCATCTGCTGCTGCTTGGACAGAGTAAAATCCATCGCTATATCCTCCTAACGGGTCTTTTTCATTTACCGGAATTGCCCGGTGCAAACAAATTCCTCCCGGCCGCTTTTCCACGGTCGGGAGAAACGTTTATCAGAATTTACAGCTGGTCAACAGGGGTCTTGGTGCGGTCTGCGTTGTAAACGTAGAAGCCCTTGCCGCTCTTGCAGCCCAGGTTGCCGCCACGGACCATCTTACGGATCAGCGGGCAGGCACGGTACTTGCTGTCGCCGGTCTCCTTGTACAGCACATCCATGATGGCCAGGCAGATATCCAGGCCGATGAAGTCGCCCAGCTCCAGGGGACCCATGGGGTGGTTGGCACCCAGCTTCATAGCGGTGTCGATGCCGGCGATATCGGAAACGCCTTCCATCTTGATGAAAGCAGCTTCGTTGATCATGGGGATCAGGATGCGGTTGACGACGAAGCCTGCAGCCTCATTGACCTGAACCGGCTGCTTGCCGATGGCAACAGAGATCTCCTTGATCTTCTCAACGGTCTCAGCGGGAGTGTTGCAGCCTGCGATGACCTCGATCAGCTTCATGCGGTCTGCGGGGTTAAAGAAGTGCATGCCGACCAGCGGACGGCTAACGCCCTTGCCGATCTCGGTGATGGACAGAGAAGAAGTGTTGGAAGCGAAGATGCACTCGGGCTTGCAGATCTTATCCAGCTCGCCGAAGGTGGTCTGCTTGACCTTCATATCCTCAAAAGCAGCCTCAACGACCAGATCGCAGTCAGCGCACAGGTCTTCCTTCAGGCCCGGGGTGATGGCAGCAACGATAGCGTCTGCCTTTTCCTGCGTCATCTTTCCCTTGGCAACCAGCTTCTCGTAGCCCTTCTTGATCTTTGCCAGACCATTCTCGGCCCACTCCTGCTTGATGTCGCACAGAGCAACGGTGTTGCCCTCAACCTGTGCAAATGCCTTTGCGATGCCCTGGCCCATGGTGCCAGCGCCGATAACACCGATCTTCATAGGAAACCTCTCCTTTAATATCAAAAATTATGTAGTAATGGATTAGTTGTTGGTGAACACTGCCTTGGGCTTCGGCTTCTCACGGCTCAGGAAGCAGGCCATGCCTTCCTTCTGGTCGTGGGTCTCGAAGCAGCTGCCGAACAGCTTTTCCTCGACCTCAACAGCCTTCTCGATGGGCAGGCTGATGCCGCCGTTGATTGCCTTCTTGCAGTTGCGTACAGCGATGGGTGCGTTCTTTGCGATCTTGCCGGCCAGCTTCAGCACGTTCTCCATCAGTTCAGCCTGAGGATACACAGCGTTCACCAGACCAATGCGCAGAGCCTCGTCCGCCTTGATGTTCAGTGCAGAGTAGACCAGCTGCTTTGCCATACCCATGCCGACCAGACGTGCCAGACGCTGGGTGCCGCCGAAGCCCGGGGTGATGCCCAGACCCACTTCCGGCTGGCCGAACACAGCGTTGTCAGAGCAGATGCGGATGTCGCAGCTCATAGCCAGCTCGTTGCCGCCGCCCAGTGCAAAGCCGTTCACGGCTGCAATAACGGGGATGGGGAAGCTCTCAATCATCAGGAACACATCATTGCCCAGCTTGCCGAAGGCTCACCCTCTGCCTTGGTCATGGTGCTCATGGAACCGATATCTGCACCTGCCACGAAGCTCTTGTCGCCTTCGCCGGTCAGAACGATGCAGCGGACAGTCTCCTGATCCACAGCCTCAAAAGCTGCCTTCAGGTCTGCCAGAACTTCGGGATTCAGGGCATTCAGTGCCTTGGGGCGGTCGATGGTAATGATCTCAACTGCACCCTGCACCTCGGTTTTTACAAATGCCATTGTGAAAACCTCCTATTCAAATCTTATCAATTATCACAAACAGCCCCCGGACGGAGGAAAGGCTCTCCGGTTCCCTTCCCCGTCCGGGTCTGTCATTCAGTCAGGATTCCAAGAGGTGGAGCTTAGTCCATCTCAACGATGGTAGCGCAGCCCATGCCGCCGCCGATGCACAGGGTAGCCAGGCCCTTGTGTGCACCGCGATGCTTCATAGCATACAGCAGGGTGACCAGGATACGAGCGCCGGAAGCGCCGACCGGGTGGCCCAGAGCAATTGCGCCGCCGTTGACGTTCACCTTGCTCATATCAAAGTTCAGAGCCTGGCTGACAGCCACAGACTGAGCAGCAAATGCCTCGTTGGCCTCGATCAGATCCATGTCAGCAACAGTCAGGCCGGTCTTAGCCATGACCTTCTTGGTAGCAGCGATGGGGCCCAGGCCCATGACTTCGGGCTCAACGCCTGCCAGAGCACCGGCGACCCAGGTAGCCAGAGGCTTCACGCCCAGCTCCTTAGCCTTCTCCTCGCTCATGATGACCAGAGCAGCAGCGCCGTCATTGATGGCGGAAGAGTTGCCGGCGGTCACGATGCCGTCCTTGGTGAAAGCGGGCTTCAGCTTTGCCAGCACTTCAGGAGCGCTCAGACGGGGGCCTTCATCAGTATCGAACACGGTGTCGCCCTTCTTGCCCTTGATCACAACGGGAACGATCTCGTCCTTGAAAGCGCCGTCCTTGATGGCCTTGTCAGCCTTCAGCTGGCTGTTGTATGAGAACTCGTCCAGCATCTCACGGGTGATGGGGCTGTAGCCGTACTTCTTCTGATAGGTCTCGTTGGTGCAGACGTTCTCAGCGGTCATGCCCATGTGCTTGTTGAAGCCGCAGGCATCCCACAGAGCATCGTTGACCATGGTATCCACGATCTCGCTCTTGCCCATAGGAGCGCCCATGCGGTAGCCGTAACGAGCCTTCTGCAGTGCGAAGGGAGCCATGTCCATGTTCTCCATGCCGCCTGCGACCACGATATCAGCATCGCCAGCCTCGATCATCTGAGCAGCCATATTGACGCAGTTCAGACCGGAGCCGCACACCACGTTGACAGTGACAGCCGGGGTCTCGATGGGCAGGCCAGCCTTCAGAGCAGCCTGACGAGCGACGTTCTGGCCCAGACCGGCCTGAATGACGCAGCCCATGTAGACATGATCGACCTGCTCGGGAGCGACGTTTGCACGGTTCAGAGCTTCCTTGATGACGATGGAGCCAGCTCAACTGCGGGAACGTTTGCCAGAGTGCCGCCGAACTTGCCAATAGCGGTACGGCATGCAGATGCGATAACGATCTTTTTCATGTGAATAGCCTCCTGAATTGTGTATGTGTTACTTTTCGTAAGCCATTTTTATCAAAACGCCCGTAAGCGCTTTTACAAATTAGGTCTCGGGGTCTTTTTTCTGCCGGATCAGCGCATACTTTTCGTTGACCGCCTTTTCCACATTGGGTGTGACGAACTTACCGATGTCGCTGCCGTAGTAAGCTGCCTCTTTTACAATGGTGGAAGAAAGGTAGCTCCACTTGATGCTCGTTGCCAGAAACATGGTCTCGATGCCGGGCATCAGTGCGTGATTGGTCTGCGCAAGCTGGATCTCGTTTTCAAAATCCGTCACCGCCCGCAGGCCCCGCACCATCACCGAAGCGTGCCGTTTCTTGGCGAACTCCACGGTCAGGCCGTCGAAGCTCTCCACCGAAACATTCTGGATGCCTTTGCAGCACTCCTTGAGCAGCTCTACGCGCTCCTCCACGGTGAAGAGCGGATTCTTTGCGCTGTTGTTGAGCACCGCCACGATCAGATGATCGTTGATCTTGCTGCGCGCTTGATGATATCGAGATGCCCTTTTGTGACCGGATCGAACGAACCGGGATAAACTGCTGTTGCCATCGTCTGGTGTCCTCCTTGAGCGCTGTGAAAAGCGCGTTTTGGTTCTGCCATGATAGCACTTTCCAGTCTTGGGTGCAAGATTTTTGTGCAAGCTGTACGTTTTATCGTTAAAATTTAAACAATCAATGTCGTGCTGCATCGCAGCTGCTTGCTACGCTATAAGTAAACCATATCGTCAAAATTTTATCAAGTCCTTTTGCAAAGATTTTGGTTTTCCAGTACCAAACAATCGTCCAAGAACTCCTCGAATTTTGTCCATATTGCCAGTCGGTCAAAATTTTCTCGATAAACTATTGATTCTACACATTGTTAATGTTATAACTAAGTTGTGCAGATCTGCTGCCCTGTCCGACAGCTGCATTCTGCTGGTTATCAGGATATCATCCGCCTGTGTCAGAGCTGTGTTCAAATTGCCAACAGGCGGTAAACATCCTGCAAAGATTTGTCCGTGCAGGAAGAGTAAATGATAAATTTACAATTCCTTTATGTTATTATAGGAGAGGATGGTTTATAATGGATTTTACGGAACTGTATGCTCAGAAGAAAATGACCGCCGCTCAGGCTGCCGCACTGGTCAAAAGCGGTGACTGGGTGGATTACGGCTGGGCTGTGAACACCCCTGTGGCGGTGGATGCCGAGATCGCAAAGCGTCTGCCTGAGCTGGAAGGTGTCAACTTCCGCGGCGGCATCCTGATGTGGGTGCCCGCGATCTTCCAGATCGACGATCCCGCTGCACACATGACATGGAACAGCTGGCATATGGGCGGCATTGAGCGCAAGGCCATTGCACAGGGCTTCTCCTTCTACTCCCCCATCCGTTATTCCGAGCTGCCCCGCTACTACCGCGAAAGCCCGGATCCGCTGGATGTGGCGGTGTTCCAGGTGACCCCCATGGACGAGCACGGCTACTTCAACTTCGGCCCCAGTGCATCTCATCTGGGTGCTGTGTGCGAAAAAGCCAAGAAGATCATCGTTGAGGTCAACAAGAACATGCCCCGCTGCCTTGGCGGCATGGAGAACCGCATCCACATTTCTCAGGTCACCGGCATCGTGGAAGGCGAGAACCCGCCCATCGGCAGATGCCGCTCCCGGTGCTGCTACCGAAGTGGATCTGAAGGTTGCCAACCTGATCGTTCCGCAGATCCCCAACGGTGCCTGCCTGCAGCTGGGCATCGGCGGTATGCCCAATGCCATCGGCAGCCTGATCGCACAGAGCGATTTGAAGGATCTGGGCGTGCACACCGAAATGTATGTGGATGCCTTTGTGGATATCGCCAAGGCCGGCAAGATCACCGGTGCATGCAAGCAGCTGGACAAGGGCCGTCAGGTCTACGCCTTCGGTGCCGGCACCCAGAAAATGTACGATTACCTGAACGATAACCCGGAGTGCATGTCTGCACCCGTGGACTACACCAACGATATCCGCAGCATCTCCGCACTGGATAACTTTATTTCCATCAACAACGCTGTGGACATCGACTTGTTCGGTCAGGTGAACGCCGAGACTGCAGGCCTCAAGCACATCTCCGGTGCCGGCGGTCAGCTGGACTTCGTTCTGGGCGCATACCTTTCCAAGGGCGGCAAGAGCTTTATCTGCCTGTCCTCTACCTTCTTTAATAAGAAGACCGGCCAGCTGGAGAGCCGCATCCGTCCCACTCTGGAAAACGGCAGCATCGTCACCGATACTCGTGCCAACATCCACTACCTGTGCACCGAGTACGGCTGCGTGAACCTGAAGGGCCTGACCACCTGGGAAAAGGCCGAAGCTCTGATCAGCGTAGCACATCCCGACTTCCGTGAAGACCTGATCAAGGAAGCCGAAAAAATGCACATCTGGCGCAGGAGCAACAAAATCTGATAAGTGCCGCGGGGATTCCTGCTGTCCGCGGCTGAAATGGAGTCTATCATGATGGACAAAAAGCCGCACATCAAGCCCTATCTCTACGGGATGTTGGCAGGATTTGGAGCGATCTCCCTGAGCATCATCTTCTTTTTCCTGATCTACCGCTTCGATGGTTTTGGCGATGCCATCTCCACGCTGACCGGCATTCTGATGCCATTCATCTACGGTGCCGTCATCGCCTACCTGCTCAAACCTGTGTGCAACACCATCGAGAGCTTTCTGCGCCGGTTCATCCCGGAAAAGATGCATGGTCTGGTCAATGTGCTGTCCGTTACGCTGACCATCCTGTTCGGCCTGCTCCTCATCTACGCTTTGTGCATGATGATCATTCCGCAGCTCATTACCAGCGTGACCACCCTGTACTACACTGCGCAGCGCAACCTCGCAAAGTTCGTGCAGTGGGCGAATCATGTGGAGTTCATTGAGAACAACCAGCAGATCATGGACATGCTCAACTCTGCTTATGCCACCATCAGCACCAATATCGATGATCTGATCAAGACCCGGCTCCTGCCCTCCATGCAGAACATCGTCAGCGGTGCCGCAGTGGGTGTGCTGAACGTAGTGACCATGGCCAAGAACCTGATCATCGGCATCATCGTGGCCGTGTATATGCTGGCCAGCCGCAAGCGCTTTGTTCAGCAGGCCAAGCTGGTGCTCTACAGCATCTTCAAGCCCCGCTGGGCAGAGCTGATCAAGGAAGAAGTGAAGTACGCCGATAAGATGTTCGGCGGTTTCATCAACGGCAAGATCATGGATTCCGCCATCATCGGCGTGCTGTGCTATATCGGCTGCCTGATCTTCAAGTTCCCCAGTGCCCTTCTGGTTTCCGTGATCATCGGCGTGACCAATGTGATTCCCTTCTTCGGCCCGTTCATCGGTGCCGTGCCCGCCACCCTGCTGATCCTCATTCAGAGCCCCATCAAGGCGCTGTGGTTCGTCCTGTTCGTTCTGGTGCTGCAGCAGCTGGACGGAAACGTGATCGGCCCCAAGATCCTGGGCAACACCACCGGTCTTTCCAGTTTCTGGGTACTGTTCGCCATCCTGCTGTTCGGCGGTCTGTGGGGCTTTGTGGGCATGATCGTAGGTGTGCCGCTGTTTGCAGTCATCTATGATGTGATCAAAAAGCTGGTCATCCACGGCCTGAAGCGCAACAAGGAGATCGACCTGCTGCAGACTTACCACGACAACTTCGGCGACCCGGAGGACGATGTTCCGGTAGAAACGTCTGCATCGGAAGCACCTCCTGCCGAAACAAATAATCTATAAATCACAATGCCCCAGCATTCCATGTGATACGCTACCCCTAGAGTAAACAGAGACAAAAACTCTGAGTACTCTGGGGGTATTTTCATGTCAAGAAGGAACAATCACTCTTCACGATTGACTGCTGCAACAACCGCCGTTACCAGCACCGTCTGTTCATCCAGATGTCGATGCAGGCTCATGTCGGTGCCATGAACCGAGCTGCCTGATACCGATTTTGCACAAAAAATTCGCCGTCTCCTTGTGGAAACGGCGAACAAAAACCTTATATTATTTTTTTCTACTTGACAGAATGCACTTCAGTGATTCAGAGCGGGTCCTGTTTTGTTATTTCTGTTTCGTGCAGGGCTTTCTGGCTGCGGTTTATGCCGTCATTCCACGGTCACGCTCTTGGCCAGATTACGCGGCTTATCCACGTCACAGCCGCGCAGAACAGCCATATAATAGGCAAACAGCTGTAACGGCACAATGAGCTGCAGCGGCATCAGAATGTCCTCATACTCATCCAGCCGGATCACGGCATCTGCCACGCCTTCCGGCACCACGGCATCCTTTGTGGTAAACAGCAGCACCCTTGCGCCGCGGCTGCGGGTCTCCTTGGCATTGGAAATGGTCTTTTCGTACACCTGTTTCTGGGTGGCCAGTGCGATCACCGGCACGCCATCGGTGATCAGGCTAATGGTACCATGTTTCAGTTCACCGGCTGCATAGGCATCCGAGTGCACATAGCTGATCTCCTTGAGTTTCAGGCTGCCCTCCAGCGAGAGCGCATAGTCGAACCCGCGCCCAATGAAGAAGCAGCTCTGGGTGTTCACATAGCGGCTGGCAAGGTACTTGATCTGCTCACAATCTGCAAGGCGCGGCTTGATGACCTCCGGTGCGCGCAGCAGCTGGGCCGTATAGCGGCGGGTCTCTGCCTCGCTCAGCCGTCCGCGCGCATAGGCCAGCCGCAGTGCAAACAGATACAGCACGCACATCTGCACCATATACGCCTTGGTGGATGCTACCGCGATCTCCGGCCCGGCGTAGGTGTACATTATATAATCTGCGGCACGTGCAATGGAGCTGCCAACCACATTCACGATGGCCAGCACCGGCACACCGCGGCTCTTGGCCAGCTTGAGCGCTGCCAACGTGTCGCTGGTCTCGCCGGACTGGCTGATGATGATGACCAGATCGTTCTTTTCCAGAATGGGGTCCCGGTAACGGAACTCGCTGGCAATGTCCACCTCGGCGGGCACACGGGCCAGCGCTTCAATGGCAGATTTGCCCACCATACCGGCATGCATCGCCGTACCGCAGCCCACCAGATGCACCCGGCCAATACCGCGCAGCACTTCATCGGTCAGCTCCGGGATGCGCAGCACCGGCAGTCCGTCCTCTACACGGGGGCTGACCGTGGCCATAATGGCCGCAGGCTGCTCGTTGATCTCCTTGAGCATAAAGTGGGGATAGCCGCCCTTTTCGGCAGCTTCCATATCCCAGTCCGCCGTCAGCTGCTGGCGCTCCACCGGCTCACCAAATTCGTTGTAAAAGCGGATGCCCTCTGTGGTGCAGACGGCATATCCCTTCTTCCAGCACGCTGTATTTCCGGGTATACTTGAGCAGTGCCGGAATATCCGAAGCCACAAAGTTTTCGCCCTCGCCCCAGCCGACGATCAGCGGGCTTTCCCGCTTGACTGCAAAAATGGTGTCCGGGTAATCCCGGAACAGCACGGCCAGCGCATAGCTGCCGCGCACCTTGGCAAGCGCCTGCTGCAGTGCACGCAGCGGGTCACCGGTATAGCAGCTGTCGATCAACTTTACCAGCACTTCGGTGTCCGTCTCACTCTGGAAGGTATAGCCTTTTGCGGCCAAGCGCTCCTTGAGCAGGCCGTAATTTTCAATGATGCCATTGTGCACAATGCTCACACGCGGGGTCGAATGCGGGTGGCTGTTCACATCGCTGGGCTCGCCATGGGTAGCCCAGCGGGTGTGGCCGATGCCGCAGAAGCTTTGTGCCAGCTGCTGCGCCGCCAGCTTTTCCCGCAGGGCGGTGAGCCGTCCTTTGCTTTTTACCACGCGGATGCCGCCGTCCAGCGCAAGCGCCACACCGGCGGAGTCGTACCCGCGATACTCCAGCTTTTCCAGACCATCCAGCAGCACGTCCTGCGCACTGCGCTTACCGACATAACCAACAATGCCGCACATACAAAACACCTCCATACCGACCGTTCCCGCGCAAAAAGGCGCAGTGATATCCAGTCAGCTTCCTAGTACAGTTTATGTTCTTGTATGGCTTTCTTTGAAGGGATCTGTTGCGGTATTGCTGCCGTTTTTTGCCCTTCTCTGCGGCTGGTCTAGCCCTCAGCCGGAGAAACATCCGCCGAATCTTTCGATGATTTCTCTCCTCGTCACCCTCGCGGCTGTCACCCGCGTGGCCCGGCGCTTTGCGTTACCTGTGTGCTGCGTTCTCCCCTTTCTGATGCCCCATTATAGCACAAAGGCTGGCTCAGCGCCAGCCCAAAGTTTTATGAAGTTTCGGCCGCCAGACCAGTCGGTACATCATGAGCATGTTATGCAATGCCCGGTCGTACAGCACAAAGGCAACATTGCCCATGACCAGCGTTGCCAGCGAGACAGCCAGCGCGGTGGTGCGCAGCTCCTGCGAAATGCTGCCTGCCGGCACCAGCAGAAATACCAGCCGTACATGGCCAGCACTGTGCCGTTGCACAGCAGCAGCTTGCAGACAATGCGCAGAACCGCAGGGCGGATGCGCTCAAACTTCGGCTTTGCCAGCGGGTAATACCCCAGCAAAAACACAAAGATCAGCGCTACTTCCTTATCCGGCACGAACAGCAGTGCCAGCAGGCTGACTGCCGCATAGGCCGTCAAAGCCAGCTGCATCCCGCACTCCACGCACACCGTTGCAACAAGAAAGCCCGCCACTGCAGGCGCAATGAACATGGCAATGGGGATCACAGCTCCCAGCAGCATCAGTGCGACGCACAGCGCCGCCACAATGCCGCAGTAAGCCATGGCCCAGCTTTTTTGATGGTTTTGCTTCATGGGATCTCCCAGTTTTCGCGCTCAGCACCGGCTTCCAGCGGGTCCACCGCATGGTGCAGACCAAGCAGCATGATATTATCCAGCAGGCCGCGGTTCAATTTGATGTCCAGCATACTGTACACGCGGATCAGATCGTTGGCGGCAGCCAGTGCCTGACGGCGGGCGTTCTCCACCGCCGCAGCCTGTCCCCGCAGGTCGTTGACTACGAATACGTTGTAGCGGCCGCTGCTCTTGTCCATCTCAAATCGCTCAGCCTTATCCAGCAGGTAAAAAATGCGGCCGATGCTGCTGCCGATGTAGCGCATGCTCTTGCGCTGGCTGGGGTCGTCGGTGGCAAGGGTGGAATACAGTGCACCGTAAATGTTGCTCATGGGTTCAGCGGCAAGAGAGTAGTTCTTGGCGCTCAGGTTCATCTGCACCACGGCCTGATCCCGCTCCTGCACGAACAGCCGTTCCAGCGCCGGGTTCTCCTGCACGGCACGCTCATAGGCGCGGCGCAGCAGCAGACGGTCCACCGCACGGCGCAGGCGCTTGAGCGGCCGCAGCTCGCTGTATTTGCGGTCCTGCAGGTTGTGCCAGCCAGCAGCACCTCCACCTGTGCGGCCAGCCGGATGCCTGGGTCTGGCACATGAGCCTGCGCCAGGCCAGTGTGCCCGGGACCCGCTTGCGCTGGCAAGTGGCCTGCCGCCCGGCCAGACTGTCCGAAAGGATGGCAAACAGCACGCCGTTGCTCCGCAGCAGATGGCAGGAATATAATCCGTACGCCTCGTACAGCTGACGTCGCACCCCGCGCAGATAGCGCAGGTAGATATTGTAATCCCGGATGGTGAGCTCCGGCAGATATGGCCGCATCCTACCCTTCATACGCACCTTTTCCTCCTCGGAAGAACCGCAGAATAATAAGGTAAGTATAATCCATTTTCAGCCCGGGTTCAACCATCCTTTGTAAAAAGAGCATGAATTTGTCTCATCTTTGCCGCACATGGCGCGGAACACAGCGTAAAACTTCCTGTATTTGCGTCCATTTCCATCTCCTGCCAATTCAGGCCCTGCTTTGTTTTTTTCCGGTAATTACCGGCTGCAATGTAAAAGCCGCACTGGACAGCTCCGGTGCGGCAGGTAACATTTTTCAATTACTTCTTGTTAAAGCGGTTCGGTGCAGTGCGCTTGCCGTCAAAGCCGGACTTCGGCATCGGCTTTGCAGTGTGCTCAAACTTGGGCGCGCTGTAGTACATATACAGCTGGCAGGGGATCATGCCGTTGTACATCTTGCGGCGCTTGTTGGCACGCTTGCCGTAGTGGGTCTCAAAATCCATATCGGCAGTGATCGCATACACGCCTGCACAGGGGTGTGCTTCCATCTGCCGGCCAGCGTGCGGGCCAGCTTTGCAGCACCTTCAATGGTGCTCATACGCTCGCCATACGGGGGATTCGTCAGCACGATGGCCTCCTGCTTCGCGGCAAAGTCGGCCACATCAGCCACTTCAAAGTGGCAGCGCTTTTCCACACCGGCCAGCTTTGCATTGGCGTTGGCCAGAGCCACAGCGGCAGGGTCGATATCATAGCCAAAGGCTTCAAAGCCCACATCCAGCTTGGCCTCGGCCAGTGCCTTCTGACGCTGCTCGGCCAGATGGCTGCCGGCACAAAGCCATAGCGCTCGGCGGCAAAGCGGCGCTTCAGCCGGGGGCAATGTTCATGGCTTTCTGAGCAGCTTCGATCAGCAGCGTGCCGCTGCCGCAGAAGGGGTCCTCCACCAGACTGTCACGGCGCACACGGCCAAGGTCTGCAATGGTAGCCGCCAAAGTCTCGCGGATGGGTGCCTCCATGGCGTTGCGGCGGTAGCCGCGCTTGTGCAGGCCATCGCCGGTGGTGTCCAGCATGATCTCACACTGATCCTTGCGCAGCATGAAGCGGATCTTGTACTCCGCGCCGGTCTCCGGCAGCACAGAGGTGTGGTGCTTTGCCATCAGGCGCTTGACCACAGCTTTTTTGATGATGCTCTGGCAGGCAGGCACACTGGACAGCTGGCTGTTCAGCGAAGAGCCGGTGACCGGAAAGGCTGCGTCTGCGGGCAGCAGCTCCTCCCACGGGATATCGTACACGCCGTCGAACAGGTCATCAAAGGTGGCGGCCCTGTAGCGGGCCAGCAGCAGCATCACGCGCTCCACCGTGCGCAGATTGAGGTTTGCAGCAGCGATCATCTCTGCGCCGCCGGCAAAGCTCAGACGGCCATCGTCCACGCGGATATTCTCTGCGCCGATGCGGGTCAGCTCAAATTTTGCAGTGGATTCACACCCAAAAAAGCAGGGCGCGATCAGTTCAAATTTTGCAGGCATTGTGGTTCCTTTCTTTTATTACGGAAAAAACAGACCTGCCCGATCAAATGAGACAGGTCTGTTTCCGTTATTTTGATCAGGCTTGAAAAGCGCAGGCCTTTCCGCTCAGCGGCGGCCACCGCGGCCGCGAGGCGCATAACCACCGCCGCGGCGGTTATTGGTCTCGTGATCAAGATCGGCCATCTTCTCTTCGCTCTGGCTCTTGAAGCGGCTCATCATGTCCTCAAAACTCATGTTATCGGAACGGACGGGAGCCTTGG
>ENA-OQJX01000275-OQJX01000275.1-human-gut-metagenome-genome-assembly--contig:-NODE-275-length-31746-cov-2.422056_pt1 | contig 31746 bp, 29 predicted proteins | sample MGYA00242615_ERZ504782 | MGnify/ENA primary metagenome ERZ504782 (study PRJEB26092, sample SAMD00036354) | human gut metagenome | host: Homo sapiens | study: EMG produced TPA metagenomics assembly of... | reverse complement strand
GATATTTAAGTTAAATCTTCCTTTTTCCTTATAACATAAAGGAATGAAGTTTTTATTCTTAAAAGATTTTTTCTTTTGTCTTTTTTGACAAAAGATTCAATTTCCATCTTTTCCATAAAAAATTATAAACATCTCCTCGGAATAGTTAAGCACTGATACTACGATACCAATATTCAGCATGTTTATGTATTGAAGTTATAAAATATACCAAAATGAAGCTACGATAATATTGCTTTTGAATGGTCATTTTACTGTATTCTCAAACTGTTTTCATGGCGTTGAAAAATGGTGATTTGAATAAAAATGAACTAAATACTTTAACTATTATTCCAGTCCAAAATGGAAAGAACAAACGTGCTCTATAGTTTTTAATTAAGATTGAAAAGGAGGTACAGAGCTGCTATAAATGCAAAGGAATGATATAAAAGGCGGATGCGGCCTGTCAGGAGGGTCCTGTAAGAGGGGAAGTCGTAACGTCTTCAAAGCCGCTTATCGCCCACCGGTGGATGCCGTAAACACATTAGCTATTCTCAACGGCGAAGCGAATCATGAAGACTTTACTATTGTATGAACGAGATGATCGATAAGTGGAAGCCGATAGTGAAGACATGGGCGACAAGGCGAAGAAGGAATAGAATGTTTTTGAATAATTAACACTTCATTATCTACAGATTTTCAGCTATTTACACGTATATACACTATAAAATAGCAGTACCTGTTTTGCTATTTTTTTCGTATCTTTGAAACGGCAAAAGCTCCAGTCATGCAAGGGACGGATTCATTACCTTGCTAATTAATTAACAAAAGAATATGTCAAAAACAAACGAAATGTATTTGGACAAGGCACGGTCCTTGACCAAAGGATTGAGAAAACATTTGGTAACGGTGAAAAACTACGGAGTAAGCGCGAGTGACTTGTCAAAACTGGAAGCTGCTATCCTCGAAGGTGAGAAACTGAACGCGGAAGTGGACCGCCGGCGCGCTGAATTGAATGAAATCATCCCTAACACCAACCGCAAACTGGCAGAGATTCGCAATTTGACTGTATACTTGAAGGGTTTGATCAAGCCCCGTGTAGATTCCAGCCATTGGCCGGAATATGGAATTGCTGACAAGCGATGATTCCCTGTCCTAATGCATAAAGCCCCTGCAGCAAACCATCGAAAGTTTGCAGGGACTTTTCCGTGAAATGATACCCATACACGAATACACTTCACAGCTCCAAGGTTTTATCATACTTTGGGAAGAATATGACAAAAGCTGCAAAAGTGTTTCCAGCGAGCAAACTGCCTGGTACACTATCGAAGGCATTGACATGACAAACGCGACCGACATCAACAGGATTGAAGCAAGGGGACCGACAAGCACGCGTGGAAGACACGGAAGCCGCCCTGCTTCTCACCCCGTAGCAGCTCAAGCCGCTTGACCTCAGCACGCCCGGCGTCAACTCTAGCAATGAAAACCAGTTTACAACACTCGGGAAAGAGAATACTGTCGGTGCCCATCTTCAAGTGAGCTGCCGTGTCAATTACAAGAGCACGGAAGGTATGTTGCCGTGATCGTGGGTGACGGGAACATGACCAATACAAATGTAAAGGGCTACTATACCAACCTATATATCCCCATCAGTACCTGCAGGAACCCGGACTACAAGCAGGTTGACACCCTCGTGTTTAGTGCCGACAGCAGTGACTTAGTAAAGGCTGATGTCATTTCGGTTGACCAGTGAAATACTGCAACCGATGAAGAAGTGCCGAAAAGTGGCGAGGAGGAAGAGGCATATTATTAAAAGAATAACATTCTTATTCAAAAAACAGCAAAAAACTTCAAGTTTTTCTTGCGTAGAAACATAGAATGCACACCTTCTTATTGTTATATGCAATACACAGTTAACCAGCCATTTATATAACAAATAACACTACAAATTATTTAAAGTTACAATTCGTATAGTTTTTTCAAAATCTTCTATTGGTAAATCTGTATAGACATTTAACCTAACTAGTTTTTTCGGCAATAAATCCATAAAATTATTGCTTAAAACACAGTTATTACCAGGAAGAGAAACATAAACGCCACGAGCAAATTTTTCTGAAATCAAACTTAGTTCATATCCTCCTTCTATGATTTTTATCTCCTTATGTATAGTTACAGTCGGATAATCAAGATCCTTCTGTCTGTTAAAGAAATGTACATTACTATAAGTATCTCCTTCATCAGTAATTAACTCCAAAAATACAAATATATTTCTTGTATCCAAATCTTTTAAAAGTTCTTCCAAATCTACAGAAAAATACTTTTTACTAGAATTAGATTCAATCACAACATCTTTTTCAAACGAAGCAACTACTTCTCCTGAAAATTTCATAAAACTAATCTTTAGTTGTGAATGAGCTTTATTTAACCTATCAGAGACAACATATATATCAAGGTTTCCAGCTTTTAAACATGGGGATACTAAAATATCTCTAAAAGCATCTCGCACAAAATAATGTTGCGCTTTCCAACGTCCATAATAGTCTCGGCTTGACCACGAAGCAACAGGCCAACAGTCGTTATGCTGCCAAAATAATGTACCCATACAAAACGGCATATCGCGCCTATGTGCTTCAATTGCCATTTTAATTGCATCCCCCTGCAAAAGCTGATTCATATACAGAAAGGATTGAAAATCATGTGGCTTACCAAACTCATCTATAAGATATGTTTCAATTTTTTTATTGGCATTAATTCCAGCACGCTGGTGAGACATCATAACTTCGGAATAAATATTCCAATCTGATTTGTTAGGAGCGTATCGCTTTATAGTTTCAATATCAGGAAAAGACTGAAATCCGTATTCACTGAAAAAACGACTCCTAGCAGTTAAATAAGTATCGATACTTTTTTCACCTCCCCAAACATCCCAAAAATGCCGATCTCCAATATTCTCTTTACTAGGAGCTCCATGACGAGAGAAAGGCGAAGAAGGCCAATAAAAAGTTCCTGGAGAGAATTTGGAAACTACTTCCGGTAAAATTTTATTATATAAGCGAGTGTATTGTTCCCAAACTTTTCCACCAACTTCTGTTTTTTTAAAATAGCGATCTCTCCACCCCCAAGTATACCATGCTTCATTACACTCATTATTACCACACCATAACGCAATGCATGAATGATTCCGCAATCTTCGAAGATTATCTATGGCTTCCTGTCGAATATTTTCAGCCATCATATCATCTACAGGATATAGACTACAAGCAAACATAAAATCTTGCCAGACTAAAATCCCATATTCATCGCACATTTGATAAAAAACATCCTTTTCTATAAATTCCTCCACCCCACACACGGAGCATATTCATATTAGCATTTACTGCGTCTAATATAGTCCTTCTATATTGTTCAATTGTAACACGTGGTAAAAAATTATCTTGAGGAATATAATTAGCTCCCTTCATAAATACAGGAATACCATTCAATTCTATATAAAACGATTCTCCATACTTATCAGGTTTATTTATAACGCGCAAAGATCGTAATCCAATTCTTTTACATACACTATCATGAATCCTATTATTATTACTAATTATTATTTCAAAATCATATAAAAATGGCTTTCCAAGTCCATTACACCACCATAACTCTGGGTTATCAATTGTAAAAGGAACTTTAATTTTATTGGTACCCTTACTCAATCTTGAGCTTATTTTCCCATATTGAATCAATGAGTTCTTATCTTGAATGATTAATGTAGCATTTTCAATATCAGAAGAAGAAAATAAATCTATCTCACCTACTAAATCTGCACGTTTTGTGGTTACTTCTTGTTGTTTAAAAAAGACATCTGTAATTTTCATTCCATCCCACGCTTCAATATACACAGGCTTCCAAATCCCAGAGGTTACTAATCTTGGGCCCCAATCCCAACCATAATGATAACCAGCTTTACGAGCAAAAACACTTACCTTTTTATTAAAGATACCTCCATTTTCTGATTGGTCATTGACCGCTTCATACTTAAAAGGGAGTACATCCCATTTGGGAATATCTATCTTCAATGGTGAGTGAAAATAAACCTTTAATCTATTGTGTTGTTTCAATATAGTCTTTACATCTATATTCCATTCACGAAACATATTATCTGCAACTAAGATTTTCGAATCATTAAGATATATGTCTGCATACGTATCTAATCCTTCGAAGACCATATAAATATTTTCTTTATGAAGAATGCTATCAGACAAGTCAAAAGATGTTTCATAAATCCAATCTTCTTTATCCACCCACTGGACTCCACGTTCATTTAAACCAAGATAAGGATCATCTATAATTTTATTTCTCATCAAATCCAAATGAACTACTCCAGGTACAACAGCTGGATGCCACAAATTCAGTCTAGCTTGACAAAAATTCCACCCATTACTAATTTCCATACGAACTACAGACGCATAAGATACTAAAAATGAAAAAATTAATAATAAGCAAAACAAAAAACTTTTTTTCTGCATACATGTAAATATTGAATGAATGAATTATTTTTTCTAATAAAAGCTAATACTTGATGAGCATTTTTTGCAAATAAACGCGATATTCATTAGGAGTCATCGCTTTCTTCTTTTTGAACGTCCTTATGAAATTTGACAAATTGTTAAATCCACATGTATAACAAATCTCGGCAACTGTATATGTAGTGTCTGACAGTAATTGACAGGCTTTAGTAATACGTAAATTGGTTATATAATCTATAAATGTATAATTGGTTTTTTTTCTAAAAAAATGACTAAATGCAGATTCTGACATATTAACAAGCTTAGCTGCATCACAGAGCTTTATCGATTCATCAAAATTCTTCTCAAGATAATCACATACTTTGGCAATTCTCCGACTTTTTGAGGTTCTTATAGTATCTTCTGTACTATACTGATTGCTTATTAGAGTATATCTACTAGATATAGAAGTTCATATAGAATAGAAAAAAACTCAAGTACTGTCTGAAATCCCTGCATATGTGTCAAACGAATAATTTTATCTTTTATAAGTAATTGTGACTGACCAGTTATTACAATTCCTCTTTGTGAATCAAACAGCAATTGTTTGATTGGACTAAAAAGACGTTTTTCTAAAATCGGAAAATTAATTAGATTTTCTGAAAACTGAATCGTAATCACATGGTTATCATTAATCACATCACTTCTCCATGCATGAGATAAATTAGGTCCAATCATTACTAAATCCAATGTATCAAACTCTCCAACAGAATCGCCAACAATACGAGTACCTGGAGCATTCATCACGAGATTGATTTCATAATCCGAATGATAATGTATTGGATAATCAAAAGCTGCGTTAGGATGATTCAAAACTATAAATAAATCATCAGGAGCTATTGGTATTATTTCCTTATGTATATCTTTCATGTCTTCGTAAATAAGCTAATATAAATTAAAATCAGAACATCCCACTCACTCAATTTGTCATTCCCAACTATCGGTCCTAAAAGGAACAATTGGCAGTTCCATTTGATTGGCTGTGTTACCAGGCATAAAGTTATGAAAACAATATCTAACCGCAACAGGTTCTTTAACATTTTCAGAAAAAACTTCAAGTTTTCTTTCATCATACAGCACCTTTACACTAGCTCTAAAAAATTTACGGTCACTCCCAGCTACTTCAAATCCGTCAATTCCTTCTAGTCTACTAAAGCCATCATCTGCATGATTAAATGAAAGGATAATTTTATTATTTTTTACTTGATGAGATTTATATTCTGGCCCTCTGCTATAAATTCCTTTTATAGCATAAGTTTGACTTAATGCCATATATGCTAATCGTTTACCGACTTCCGACTTATTTTTTGGATGTATATTTGTCTGTTCGTATGGTTCAACTAAATCATTAGTAGATATTAAACCTGAATTTGGAATTAAAAATTGCGCTTTAAATTGTTCTTCTCTAAAGCGTTGAGCTTTTAAATGAGAAGCATATTGATATGGAGCAATTTCAACATAGTAAAAAGGTAAGTCTCCTAAATTCCACTCTTCTCTCCACAACCTAACCATAGTCTGCAGTCGTTCTCCATACACATTATATTTATCTACATTCGATTCACCTTGATACCATAAAAAACCTTTGATTGTAAATCTATGTAATGGATGTAACATTCCATTATACATTATCATAGGACGTAAACACTGCATCCCCTTCTTTTCTTTTGCTAAAGATAAATCAATATCTGGATATTTAGTAAGAATTCTTTCTGGTAACCAACCCTCAATTGTTGAGCCTCCCCAACTACAACTAATAATACCAATAGGGACATCAAGAACTTTATTCATCATTTGTGCATAGTAGTATCCCACAGCACTAAACCACTGTGCATTTTCAGGTAAAGAGCATTTCCACTGACCAGAACAGCTTTCTTGTGGAATAAGTTTTTCGGTCCATGGAACAGTAACAAATCTGATTTTATTTTTCCAAGCTCCACTTGTTGCGATTGACTCATTACCTCCTTCTACTGGACAATTTTGAAACCCCTTCAAAGGCATTTCCATATTAGACTGTCCTGAACATAACCAGACTTCTCCTACTAAGACATTATCAATGACAAGCTTTTCACCATCAGAAATTTCTATTTGTCTTAGTGTATAATCTGCGCATGGGGTTTCTATCCATAGTTCCCAATCTCCTTTATCATTACTAACTGTTGTAAAAGTCTTCTTATTCCATGAAGCTACAACACTAATTGTTGTATTAACATTTCCCCTACCCCATAACCTGACTTTTGTGTTTTGTTGGATAACCATGTTATCACTAATTATATCAGGTAAAACGACTTTAGCCGCACTGTTCATAGTGAACAGTACGGCCAAGCCAAAAGCTGTTAGTAATTTATTCATCACTTAAGTCGGTTAATATAATAAAACTATTGGATTTTATAGTGTTACTATAACTGTTTAACTTCATGCCTGTCTGAACGGGAAGTGGGAATCCATTCTCGTCTTTATTTAAATGCTCTTCTTCATACACATATAGCAAAGCAGAAGTCATTTCCTTAGGCAGGGAGAGATTAATTTTTTTATCCTCTTTTCCAATATTGACAATTGCAACAGTTAGCTTTCCCTTATACATCCCAGCTACCGCATATATTTCATTATTTCCATCCAGAACTTCAGTTTTAAGAATATCTGCACCTGATGGAAAATAACGACACATCAAAGACCAAGTATAAAAAGAAGGCCTTAGTTCTTCTTCTTTCGGGCTATTAAAAACCTCTTCACCAAGTATATTCCACATACCCCAAATTTTAATATCTTCAGGTTTTCCCGAATCACCATTACTATGCATAGCATCATCAAGCATCCACATTGCTAAGCCTGAATAACCTGCATTCATAACTTCCATAGCCAATAAAGGCATATCTAAGCCATAAAAGTAGTCATAACACAGCATGTTACAATCTGTACCTTTTGTGTACGGGTGATTCACTAAACGCCTATTATATTCAGCCATCAGCAAAGAATCAGCAGTACGCCAATATTTATATCCAGCCTCCCCCAAAATAATCTGTTTATCACTAGGGATATGATTCTTGTATGAAGCCAATAATTTAGAATAACTTCCACTTCTAACTTCTGCCTGACCAGGGTAAGCATGTAAATCATAGACTCCTATGATATCATCTGCATCTGCAATAGTTTGCATCAACCAACCTTCAGCATCATATTCTGAATTGGAATTATGATAATCCATAACTACATCTGGTGCTGCTAGTTTAACTTGTTTGGCAAGCATTGGATATTCACTTATTTTTTTATGAAATAAGAAGAGCATCTTTTTCCATAATAAATAATCTCCGTTGGTTGAAGCCCAATCACCATCTGGCTCATTAAAAATATTAAAATATTTGATACATGTAAACCCTAAATCACAAACTAGATACTTTAAGTAAGCCACAGACATATCAACCCACTTTTCACTATCTTTCATATCAAAAGTAGGTGGATTATATTCTCCGAATATAACTGTTATATTCCGATCTGTACAATATCTTAATAAACGAGATATAGAATTTATATTACGAGTTTTATCAAAACTACCATCTTTTGAAATAAAATAACGATATGGACTGTTAATCATGCACCTTACATATTGCGGTTTCATAAAGTCTAAACGTTTAAACAGCTTGTTCCAATCATCTTCAGATACAGAATGACCCCATGACTCTGCTTCATCATAAGGATCCCATTCTACACCATTACCTAAATAATTATGTGATACTGTATCTTTAAGTACTGTTATTTCAACTGTATTTTCTGATTTACAAGCAAACAGAAAACAGACGATAACCAGTTGTACAAAAATAAGTTTCATATCTATTGTCATATTTTATCTACACTGCACTCGTCCGATAAAAGATAATCAACGAGCTCATTAACATTACAAGTAGCAACACAAACATATTTATCTGCACTACCATAATACACATACAACTTTTCATCTACAATGACATTTCCTGTAGGGAAAACACATCCATGATAATAACCATTTATCTCATGGTCAAATTCAGGCTCTAATATAGGTGTGCGTGTTCTTCCAATAACTTTTGTAGGATTATTACTATCCAACAAAACTGCCCCAACTCTATAATATCCAAGTCCTCCGCTTTCAACACCATGATAAAGCATTAACCATCCCTTATCAGTTTTCAGAGGAGGAGTACTGCCTCCAATCTTCTCTTCCCAGGAATCTTGTCTACCTGTTAGAAGTAATATGCTTTCTTTATCTTCCCAATTTAAAATATCATCTGAGAATTTAATCCATATAGAAGGATAATTTACACCATATTCATTGCCAACAAACTGTTTTGGACGATGTAACAAAACATATCTTTCATCAATCTTTTCTGGGAATAGAATAACATCTCTATCATCCAAAATAGGAGAAGTTATACGACCTAGGCGCTTAAAAGATTTAAAATCTGTTGTAACAGCAAGTCCTGTACTCCCTAAATTCTTTTTTATAAATTGAGGTGCATCTTCACCACATTCGGGTACTAAAACCTCGTCATGTTCAAATTTCCAATATTGGCCTGGAGCATACGGACGAAATGCATAAGTTATATAATATTCCGAATCAAGTTTGACAATTCTTGGATCCTCTACGCAGCCTGAATCTGGACCATTCTCACTGGGAGTAAATACTGGCTGGTCAGAACTACGATCAAAATTATAACCATCTTTACTCACAGCTAAGCCAAAACGAATAACATGCTCCTTATCATTTCCTGCTGCACGATATAACATGTAAAATACGCCACCATCATATATAACACCAGGGTTGCACGTTACTAAAGACTCCCACTCATTACATTCCAAAGGGGATAAAATAGGATTTCCTACGTATTTTTCGAGTTTCATATTATGTAAATATAATTATGTTAAAATGTTCTATAAGTCAAGAAAAGATTATCCAAATTACCGCGCTGAGCAGCAATAAAACGACGGAATAAAAAAGATAATTATCATACCATTTGCAGTCTCGCATACGAGACAGTTCATCCTTAAATTCAGCCACATTAAATGTTGTGTCATTAAGTTTTAATTCAGATGGAGCAGGATATAATAAGCTAAATCCATATATAATAAGACAACTTAATCCAAATAAAATAGGAACAATAAAAAGGAAATGAAGTTCTCCTACAAGATATTGTTTAAAGAAAAGTAATAATACGGCCATAACCAAGCCACCTATCAAACCAGCAAATGCCCCATTAGCATTAACTCTTTTACAAAATACTCCCATAATGAATGTAGCCACAATTGGTGGAGCAATATAAGATAGCATTTCCTGATAGTATTTTAATAAAGAGCCAAAATGACCTATTTGCGGTGCCCAAATAGCTGATAATATAATAATGACACAAGATGCTATTTTACCTACGAAAACTAAATGTTTGGAGTCTGCTTTCTTATTAAACTTTGCATAAAAATCAATTGTGAACAAAGTTGATGTTGAATTCAAAATCGCACTTAAAGTTGAAGTTAATGCCGATAATAAAGCAGAAAGCATCACCCCTAACAAGCCAATAGGCATTAGCTGCAAAACCATATTAGGATATACCATGTCTGGTTTTTCCAAACCTGGGAAAAGGTGTCTAGCTATTAGACCTGGCATAGCAACAATGAACAATGTAAGTAATGTTAGATAGCCAGTAAATATAACTCCCTTACGACCTTCATCTATATTTCTAGAACTTAAAACTCTTTGAACTAAGGTTTGATTATTAGCCCAGAAATAAATACCAAGTATAGGCATGCCCACTATAAGTCCCAACCATGGTGTTGCAGAATCTGATAGAGGCCGTATAAGCTTGACCAACATATCACCATCGGCAAATAGTCCATAAAAATAATCACCACCCTGTTGAAAGCAAAAGATTGTTAGAATAACAGAACCAAGAATCAATATGATAGCTTGAATAAGTTCTGCATTAATAGCTGACGACAAGCCACCTGGAATGGTGTATGAAGCGGAAATGATAGCAAACACAATAATTATCATTTGTAAATCGGCTTCAGGAAGTATTAATTTTATAATTAAAGCAGCAGCATAAAGTGCCCCTGCAGCATCTAAAAATATATTTCCCAAAATACAAATCCCCGAAAAATAATATCTGGATCTACTATCAAATCTTTTTTCCAAGAATTCTGGTATAGTAAATATTCTGGATTTTATATAAAGGGGCAAAAGAAATACTGCAAAGAGAACCATTACAATAATTCCTGTTAGATTATAATTAAAAACTGCTAACCCAGTATGATAAGAGTCACCTGATTGGCCAATCAGAGTTGTACTTGATATACTTGCAGCGAAAAGAGAAAGCCCTACAACCCACCAAGGCATTGTACGACCTGCTAAAAAGTATGATTGCGAATCAGAACTTTCCCATTTTTTAGTCCCCAAAGTACTATAAAAAAAAGATAAAGTAGAACAATAGTCAAATCAATAAAACTGACATTAAATGTTTCCATAATTTTAAAATTAACAATAATAATACTGATACAAAGGTAGGGAATATCAAAGGAAATAATATGTAAAATTTTACTTATATAGTTATACTATTTTGAACAAATAAAAAAATACGCAATAATATATTATCAATTATGTTATTTTGCAACTAAAATACCAGCTGATATGCCTATGGACTATATCAAATAATGCACAATTGCGTATCAAATAAAGTAAATAGACTTACTATATAGTTCAGAAAATATCAAGATATAATCATCTCACTATAAGATTATAAAAAAGTCTTCTTGCAAACATACTTCAAGGCATAAGTGCAAGAAGACAAACTAAATAATATAAATACTATATACAAAAACGAATATGTTATTTTACAGGCAGTACCTTATGCATCATATCAACAAATATTGCAGCCATCTTACGCTGAATATACTCATTTTCTCCTCGCAAAGGATGGTGCCCATGCAATACACCTTCTATCTTCTGCATATCAGAAGCATATAATAATGTCACAGGTTCATTTGTTACTGGGTGATTCGCCCTTTTTGAGAATCCAATATATTTATCAAATTCAACCAAAGGGAATCCCCATTTTTCAGCTAATAGACGAACACTAGTATTATAAAGCGTACGGTTATCATTCCAATGTGTACATAAAACGACTAACGCAGGTTTACCATATTTACTTTTATAATATTTCGACTTAGGATTATTACGTAATTCATAACACTCTGTCAAATATCGCTTGATACGTAATCAAACCAATAGCATAATTATCTCTGTTAAATGGCAATTTATAGTCAGTGTACTTATCACGTAAACAACTTTCATCCGCAACATCCCTATTGTGCACTTGCATGATAACAAGCGCATCAATTTCTTCCAACTCTTCTTGTGAATAAAGAGATCCATCATTCATACGATTAGCAGCATCCGCTATAGCTTCTCCGCCAATTGCACGATTAATTGCTTTTGCATCTAATTCTCTACACCCTAATTCAAACCAACCATTTTCCGGTGAAGCAAAAGAAGCACCGGACAACAGAATTGTATACTTTTTGCTATTCACATGCTCATTTTGAGCTAATACATTCCCTGTAAACAAACTAAAAATTAATAGAATTAATAACTTATTCCTCATACTCATCTCCTCTAAAAATATAATCAAATCTTTTACTTAATCATCTTTTCTTACTTTTTCCAATATCAGTAGGCATGCAGGCTTATATACATTACCATGATCAAATCCATGAAGTTCATGGATTTCAATGTTTTTATTCCCTAAATTTTTCATTAATGAATAGAAGTATAGATTTTCTTCATATCTTGAAGATAATTCCATAGCTCTATCTCCTGTAATTAATACAAGCAAGGAATTCATCTTACGTATATTAAGACAAGGAGCATATTCATCTAAAAAAGGAATCACACCGTCCATCCCCACTTCGCTACGGACAGTAGAGTGGGTTACCATTTGCCCACTAATTGAAAACCACCCGGCAATACTATCAGAATCTATATGCCACTTCTTTAAGTAATCCTTATTCAAGGAAAGCATAGTCGTTAACCATCCACCTGCAGAATGACCAGCGACAAATAGTTTTGCAGTAGTCCCCCCATATCTGTGAATATTATCATAAACATTTATTGTCCATAGCAGCATCTTCTACATAACATGGGTGCTTAACTTTAGGGCTAAGTCTATAATTAACCGTTACAACTGCGATTCCTTTTTCTTTTAATTCTTCAGGTATATATTTTTCACCACTAGTAAGCCCTCCACCATGGAACCATATTACAGTAGGATAATTATTTTTATTACATGGATAGTATAAATCCAATTTACAACGGCTTACAGCATAGCAATCTGTTTCATTACTCCCAATATAACTAAGATTAGGCAGTAAGTTATATTTTTCATCTTCATTCTGTGCCACACAGAAAACTGATTGAAAAAAAAGAAAAATAAATATGATAAATTTCATACACTATCTAGTCTATAGAAACACAGTCTAGCATTTCATACATTTGAGGCAAGTCATTACAGAAGAATGTCAAATCATTGTTGAAAAATTTAATAAAATCTTTTTCAGATGGATGACCTGGAAAAACAGAAAAATAATGGTTACCCAAGTCGGATGGGCCATATTCATTTGTCCAAGTAACAACCATACTTATTTGACGACCAGTTAGAGGAGCCAAAATATTTGTACTCCAATAATCTGAAGCCTGAAAGCCTTCAACTCCTGTTTCTGTTACGCCACAAGGTTTTAGCTTACTTTTTGAAACACGAACAAGAGCTTTTAGATTATTTACAAAGATATTATTATTAAGTCCTACGTAACTATCAATACCTATAAAATCAACATAGTTATCACCTGGATAACGATACAATATATCACTATCATCCCCCATCTTATTCATATCCGGAGAGATGGCATACAAGAAATTATGAACACCCTTTATGTCGCGCAAATATTCCACAGTAAATCGCCATAAAGAAATATATTCTTTTTCTGTTGTGCATGTACTTCCCCACCAAGACCAAGGATCTGTATGTTCGTGAAAAGGTCGAAATATAATAGGAATTAATTCACCACCATCACCTTTCAAGTTATTGGCAAAAGCAGCCAAGCGATCTAACCACGTTTTAAACTTTACATTGGTGACACTCCCATCCTTTAATATTTCTTTTGCAACTTCATTACTCGAATTATCCCAAGAATCACCACCTGTTAAAGGATTATTAATGTGGATACATGCCAAAATAACCATTCCTCTTCTATAAGCATCAAGGCAACAATCACGAAGTTTTTCATTATGCTCTTTTGAATCTGAATAACGATCATCAATCATTTTAGCAAAATCAATGCCAAGCACTCCTGGATAATCCCCACAAACATTATACGTATCTGACTGAGTTTTAGTCTTATCATACAACCAATCGCGACCCATGTAAAAGTCTGCATGGTGTCCGAACATAAATCCTTTTTTTTGGATATCCCATAAATTTGCTAATAAAGCTTTAGTTTCAGAAGTAGCTTGCTTATCTACAATGCTGAGTGTAACTGGATCTTCACTGGCTGGAAGTCCATCATTCTCAGGACTACAATTCGTAAAGCACGACAATGCTACTACAAATACAACAAAATTAAATAAAACATTTTTTTCATATCAAACATAACATTTTTATAAAGCACTTTCAAATCAAATTCTTCTGTGAAGGCTTATATAAGATTTGGCCTTAAAACTAGAAATAATTTCATTAACTATAAATTTGATAGTCGCATTTACCAGAGCATAACTCTCATTATCATACAAAATTAAGTTGATATGTGAAAACTGTTCTCACATATCAACTTTAAACATGCATTAATCAGGCAATGTCATTGATTCTTCTGGAATGACATAACCACTTGGTTTTTTAGTCACCATAATAAAATATTTGCTAGGATTAGCAGCAAAAGTATTATAATCAGTGTACGTGTTTGCCCAGTCCTCCTTTCCCTTTAAAACAAATTGCAAAGCCTGATTTGGGACAGTGATCTTTCTTGTATATTTACCATCATCATACAAAACATATGTATCTGCCCCCAACAATGAAGCAACAGTCTTAGCACCATCAGCCGAAATAAATGTTATTGTATTATCTGCATAATTCCGTATCCAAGTACTCTTACCTTTTGGAATACTACGATAGAAATGCTCCAAATTTAAATCTCCCGTACCTAATTTATTGTATTTTGCCAGAAAGATACAATCCCACCAATTAGCATCTTCACCACCATAATTAATACATTCCCCCGTTGTATTACCATCAGCCATTATTTCTGTCATTTTAAAGACTAAATAATTATCACACTCAGATTCAGGAGATGTTTCACCAGAAGTCCAGCACCAACTTTTAGCCATTACACGCACCGTTGATGTTCCACCATACGTAGGTCCTGTACCACCATAAACCCACAAATCATCTATTGAATAAATCCCTACCAATGTTTCTTCAAATTTCTCCATATTTATAGAATATACTCTAGATTCACCCATTTGCGAAACAACAGTTATTGTTGGATTAGATGATGTAAAATCTATAGTTTCTCCTTGCTTCACTGAAGGTATTGCTTGATAAGAAACTGAAAGAGATTCAATCTTTACTCTTGACATATCCGTAACTAAATCTGGAGATATTTTCAAGGTAATCATACCATTTTCAGCATCGACCGTTTCTATTGTGGCAAGACCTGCCTGACCTTCAAACTTAATGTCAAGAATGGTTCTTTCATGATTCCAGCCACCATCAGTAACATCATTCCAAGGATCTGCCTTACAAGATATCAATAAAATTGATAAAACGCTAAATATTAAATATTTAAGATCTTTCATAATTATTTTTTTCTTTAAAGATTAGGATTCAAATCAGTTTCTATTGATGGCAATGGATAAAAAACCATCACATCAGCAGTCAGTCCTTGATTTTTCGCAGATTCAATATCTGTATGCAAGCGATTCCAACGACGCAAATCATAGCACCAGTTACCTTCAAAAGCCAATTCAAATTTACGTTCGTTTAAAACAGCTTCTCTAAATTGTTCAAGTGATAAATTGGGCTGTAAATCTCCGAGTCCAGACCGACTACGAATATAGTTTACTAGTTGATAAGCTTTATCTGTAGGGCCTGCTGCTTCAGCATAAGTCAATGCTATATCTGAATAACGGATAAGATAAGGACGGGTTGATGTCTTATCACCCACAAAATGAGGATCTATAAATTTCCTACAAAATGGATATGATAACTTTTTATCATCTAACGAAGCAATAACATTGTCATTGGCATCGTATACTTTATCGACAATTAACCAATCATGTCTTTTATCTCCGCGATCAAATGAATTATAAAAGTTTAAATTGGTAACATATTCGCCCCATCCATCATGTGAAGGTTCGAGTTGACCTGTTGCTGAATTTTTAAGATAAATAGTTCCTCCAGAAACATATGGAATATACATTTTTGAAATCTTTGAGAATTGTCCTTCATTGACGCCTGTACGATCCATTGACATTATAAAAATGTGCTCCTTCCCATCCGGTTTATCTACATTATAAATTTCAAGAAGATTGGATTCAAATCCAAACACTTTCTGTTCTGCATTATCTACTACTTTCTCAGCATACTTCATGGCCTCATTATAATAGGCATTTACATCATGGGACATATTAACATATTGAGGAGTGCCATGATCTTTAGCTGAAGCCAAATATAGATATACTTTAGCCAACAGAGAATGTGCAGCCGTCAAATCAACTCTACCCGGTTCAGCTTTCTCGAAATAAGTCAATTTTTCACAAGCTTCTTTCAAATCATTAATTATAATACCCCAAAGTTCATCCAATGATTTAGCAGTACCTACCAAAGTCTGTTCCAACGTTGATACTGGCTCCAGATGCAAAGGAACTAATCCAAAGTTTCTTGCCAAATAAAAATACGAGTAAGCACGCATAAACAATGCTTCACCTACATATTGTGATTTTAATTTTTCATTTATTGACATAGACGGAATATTCTTTATTACGGAATTAGCTCGGTTGATTGTTATATAACAATATTTAAAGAAGTTACCTAATGACACATTACTTTTAAAACTTGCAATTTTCCATTCATCCAATTGCTGATTATCACTAACAGTTGTACTCCGCTTAGGATCTAAAGCATCGGTAGGCATATCACCTAAAATACGATAGCACGAGAAAATTCTATATACGTAATTGCATCGTAGATATAGTTAACTGCTGCTTCGGCATCTGCTTCAGTTTTATAAAAGTTATTCTCTGAATAAAATCCGTATGGTTCTTCAGATAGATCACATGAAGTGAATGATAGCGCTCCAATGAGTATTAATGAACTAAATAATTTATTTTTCATATTCATAAGATTTTAAAAAGTAATATCAGCACCTATTGTCCATTTTCGTAAACGCGGATATCCGCCACTATAAATACCTGTCATGCCAACTTCGGGATCATACCCCTTAAAGCCACTGAATGTATATAGATTATCCACATTGACATAGAATCTTACATTACGAGCTAACTTCTTTTTTGAAAGAGGTATAGTATACCCTAAAGTCATATTTTGTATACGTACAAAAGAGCCATCCTCAACCCACCAATCTGAGAATTTCGTCTGACGATTCATATTTAAACGAGGATATTCATTTGTTGGATTATCTACAGTCCAACGGAGATGTGAATTATTTGGCTGATTAAAACTAGCCATATTAACCACATCGTTACCAAACACTCCATTAAAGAAGATACTAAAGTCTAAATTCTTCCACTGCACATCTATACCTAATGAAGATGTCCAATCTGGGTTAGGATCACCTATTATACATCTGTCGTTTTCGTCTATAGTGCCACTTTCATCTAAATCGACGTATTTATATTCTCCTGGTTGTGCAAAATCACCTGATAATCCTGCAGACAAACCATCAGCATAACTTTGTACCATTCCATTCACCTTGTATCCATAAAAAACATACATAGGATGTCCTACTGCAAGAATATTGGTATAGGAAACAAATGTAGAGTTAGAATTACCATAGTTTTCATATAGCATGCCCGTCCGTGCATCTGTTTGCAAACCAGTTTCAACAACATTACCAAGACTTACAACTTTATTTTTGTTTCTAGAAAAGACAAAAGTTCCTCCAACTTTCCAGTCTTTATTTTGAAATGCAACACCATCTAAAGTAAGTTCAATACCACGATTTCTAATTTTCCCATCATTCACCCACATCTTATCATATCCAGAAGATGGAGCAATATTACGTTCACGCAACAAATCTGAAGTGTATTTATCATACCAATCAAAAGTTACATTCAATCTGCCTCCAAAAAATGACATATCAATACCTAAGTCTACCTGAGAAGTTGTTTCCCATTTTAATTCTTTATTAGGTACTCCACTCCAATACTTCCAACGATTTCCTTCACCATAATATCCAGAAATGTAACCTGGTCCAATAACAGTTTGCCACGCACCATCATTATAATATTTATGTTCGCCATATCTGCTTAGTGTTTGATAAGCGCTAATACCCTGATTCCCAGAAATACCATAACTAGCTCTTAACTTCAACTGATCAAATACACCTAATTTTTTTATAAAATCTTCTTCATGAAGTTTCCAGCTAATCGCTCCTGATGGGAAAAAAGCCCATTGATTATCCTTTCCAAATTTAGAAGAACCATCAGTACGAGCTGTAAGAGTCACTAAATATTTATTATCATAGGCATAATTGACACGAGCCATTCCTGAAACTAATTCTGTTTTATAAAAGCTATTGCTTATTTCATAGCTTTCTGCATTTCCTGCTGACAGATTCTCATTTCCCAATGATTCATTTACAAATCCTTTACCCGCTAAAGAAGATCCACGAGATTGATATTGTTCATAAGAATATCCTCCCATGACTGTAAGATGATGTTTTTCTTTAAATATCTTATCGAATGTAGCATAAGTTTCAAATACTAAATTATCATCTTTACTATTAACAATTTTACCATAACCTTGATTCCGAACACCACTTTCAGTATATTTTTTAGGGTTATATACATCATTAATCGATTCTCCGTGTTTATAATTGACCTGACCTTTCAAATTAAGATAAGGTAATATCTGATAATCTACCAATACAGAAGAAATTAAATTTAATCCATTAGTTTCATTCTTTCTTAAATCAGTGATAGCCATAGGATTGTAATAATCAGTTTCACTATATTGCCAATAATTCCCCTTATCATCATAGACTGGAAATATCGGATTACGAGAATATGACAAATCACTATTATAATTGCGTTTGCTGTGCATTATATTGGCATATGCTTTTACAGAAAGATTGTCAAACACCTTATGTGTTACTGAAAAATTTCCTCCAAACTTTCTGTAAGTATCCTTTATATACATTCCATTTTCATTAAAATAATTCGCACTAAGAACAAAAGAAGTTCTATCGTTCGAACTTTGAAGCTGAACAGTTGTATTATTTGAAACTGGTGTATCACGAAATACTAAATCATCCCAACGAGTATTCGTTGACCAAGACGTTTGTAATTCTTCTATAGAAGGATAGTAAACACCATTGCTACTTACATTACCTGTATATAAAGGAGTTAACCCTGCATTTATATAACTTTCATTATTTAACATTGCCATCAAAACTGGATCGCGCCAAAGATTCAGCTCTGAGGTAAACTCTGATAATGTTGTCTGTTGACGTATATTTATACACATTACATTTTTTTTCGCTTTTTTAGTAGTTATTAAAATTACACCATTGGCACCTCTAGAACCATAAATTGCAGAAGCAGAAGCATCCTTAAGCACCTCCATAGAAACGATATCTTGAGGATTGATATGTTTTAGGTTTCCAGCTTCACCATAAGGAAATCCATCAATTACAACAAGAGGAGAGTTAGATCCATTAAGTGAAGAATTACCACGTATTCTTACTGTAGAAGAAGCACCTGGATCTTGAGAAGCATTTACAACTTGTACTCCAGCAATACGCCCCTGCAATACACTTTCAATAGAGCTAGTTGGAATATCCGCAAGTTTTTCTGCTTTAACAGATGCGACAGAACCTGTCAAGTCACTTTTTTTCATCTGTCCATAGCCGACCACCACAACTTCATCAAGTAATTTGGAATCCTCTTCAAGAATTATTAATAATTTTTCCTTATTCTTTATTTTAAAATTATAAGATTTATAACCAATAAATGAAACTGTAAATGTCTCTCCGACCGACACGTTCTCCAACAAGAAATTACCATCTAAATCAGTAATTGTACCTTTTACTGTCCCCTTGGAAGAGACAATACTCGCCCCCATAATGGGTTCATTTAACTGGTCTTTCACTACTCCTGACACAGAGAAACGTTCCTGTGCAAATGCTTGATAGTCAGATAGTGACATCAAGCAAATCATGAGATAAAAGAAAGTCCAAAACTTTGAAAATAATTTAACTTTCATAGATATTAAGTTTTAAAAAAATTGAGTATATGTTTTTCAGATGCAAAAATATGACATTGTAGATTATGACTATTTAAAGATAATATTAAAAGATTATACTATTTTGAATCATCATAAAAAACAGATTATCGATAGATAAAACAGCCAAATCTGATACTTAAAACATAAAAATAAGCACATTATAAAGCAAAAAGACAAACTAAGACAACAATTACCAATGATGGTAAAAACAAACTATGATAAAAAGGAGTAGGACATGCACTCTTAGAAATGTGCCACACATCAAAACCAAGCACTCAAATAATAACTTAATTAGCATTCATAGAACGTAATAGATGAAAGCCTTAAAGACTATAAATATAAATTTTATAATAAGCTTAGAAATAACTAAAAAGATTGTCCAGTTCAAACCAATTAGCTAACAGAAAACATAATTTGATGATTAACTATTCAGAAAAGAAGAGATAAATGACAACTCTATAAAAAACTACAATTTACCATAGACACAAAAGTTTGTCCTACACCTTATACATATTATATGAGGCATTTTCTGCTTTTGATTTTCCTAAATTTGCTGATTTAGAAAAATCAAATATACTCTCATTAAACAATGAGTAATTCCAAAAATCATCTGTGTTTTTAAGTATGTTATCGGCAAACTGCTAGCTTGATGCCTATAATGTATGAACTTTCTAGTAGCAATAATGGTGATGAAGAATTGTAAACTGAGGATTGTCTATAGTTCTGCAACAACTATTCGCATATCTTGTGGTATAATAAACATTAAAGTTAAAACAACAAAGGACTAGTAAGGTAAACCATCCGTATCAAGATTACGAGCCACCTTGACGTCAAAAAATGTACTACACAAGAATTGATCAGTAGCAATGTCAGCCGAGGCTTCAATCGCAAAGATAGGATCCAAACAATTAGGATTAACCTTGTAAGTAACAAAAGTAACAGGAACAGAAGAGTCGATCTTATAATTAGAAGAGACATTCAACTGATTAACAATCGATTCATTACCATAAGAGATAACCCAAGAATTTAAATAATTTTAAAACCTCCAAAAGAGAAGTCAACGTCAGTCCTATAATCAATATAACGAGGAGCATAACCAAGAAGCGTGTTAGACGTTATAGTAGAAGGAAGACCATCAAGAACAGAGTCTAAAGGATTAAACATCTTGGCAAGAGGAACAGACTCCATACCAACGCGATCAAATTCAGCGATAGCATAATCTGTAGCATTTACCTTAGTGAAAGCTGAATTAACCATATCACTGGTATAGTCAAGAAGAGGCAGAAAGGTACTTAGGAGAATATTGTCCATGAATTACAATGATTCAACCCTTAGGAATAATAACTTACAGGTTAACCGAAGGCAGGATATATCGTAAATATATTACAACTGTTATAATAACCACTCACACGGCGTTTGCTACAACTAACGAATACAATATTTTAGTGCATTTTTTTATTGAAAATCAGCAATATTACTTAAATAGGATATGTTTTAGAGTAAAAAAAATGTTGCATCTTGTTGACTGGTTAAAGGGTAGTTTGAATGCAGAGAAATATTGCAGAGTCCAGTTGCTCATAATACAAAAGGGAGTTGATGAAGATGAGATCTCAGTGAGTATCAGGGGGGAAATTAGTTTCGATAGTTATCTTAGGTGTTTTCAAGAAAACACAGTAGGACTAATGAGATCTGGTACTTATGAAATCGAGGCTGTGTCATTGACAATGTACTAAAAATCGGTTAGTGTACCTTAATATACACTTGAGCAAGAACCTTTAGTGCTGTTTCGAAACAAGTAAAGATATATAAGTTTATTATTGAACTACACTAGTGTGGAAATCAGATTAAGAAGACTTTACTCGACGAAAGACAAACTCTATTTTGACTACTAGATTAAGAGCGTATGAGCTATTGTCATCACATCCATTATCATATTCAGGGTGCAACGTTTTACACCCTCTAAGGATAGAAAGTTTTTTTTTATGTATAAATAGCTGGATTTCAACACAATTCGTTATAATATGCAGAATTAATCAAATACTCATACATTCAGCATTTACACCCCTATGAAACGGCATTTACACCCCTAAAAAAAGGAGAACACCGGTGTGTAGCGTCCTCCTTATCTGTATTAACTCAATCCGATTTCTTTTTCATGCTTTCTAAAAGCATTTCTCACATCATTCTTACTCACTCCAATCAGTTTGGCTATCCTTCCATAACCCAGCTGATTGCCATTTCATCGAGAGTTTTCCACAAAGGATACCAGCATTCAATTTCCTCGTCTGTTAATCTCCGTCCCAACCGTGGTTCGGTTGGTATATCCATCTTCGGATACACTCCCTTGTAATACTGGCAGAGAAAACGCTCCATGCAGTGGTTGGCAAGATATTCGGTCAACTTACAAATCGCCCTACGTGTCTTCGGGACGTCTTTCCCGGGTTCACCGGCGAGCATATGCAGCACTATGGCACCATGGAAGGCGACAGTGGCCATGCGAAGGGAAACTTCTTTTCTTGTCTCGTCACCCATCTCCTTCTGTTTCTCGATCCAGTGCTTCAGAGTACCGAATACATAAGAGAGATCTGTCCGGTGTTCGTTGGCAGGAATATCAATACCCTCTTTTGTTCTTCTGAAGCAATACTGTTCACGCCACTTGTCAATCTGGTCACGCATTTTCTCCAGTTCTTCACCCTCCGGTAAGTCAAACTCCGGAATTGAATGACCCAGTTCGGGAATTGCACAAAAACAAACACGCGAGGCGGTTCCATCTTCATACTCCTCCTCTTTAAAGAAACGTCTGACAGCCTTGGGAGTCCCGGTAAAGGTGTAATTGAAATACACGAGAAATGTACCGCGACATTCATTAGGGGTATGCTTGTTGTCCAAAGAAATACTCTCGTTGGAGAATGCTTTACGTAACAAGTCACTAGAAAGTCCGCCACCTTTGGTGAAAGATTGACGCACGGTATCGATCTCTGTCTCCATCGAATAGAAGTATACATCATGATTACCAGCTATAAGCTCCAATAATCTCGCTTTTGAGATCTCGCTGCCTATCGTTTGGATAATCTGGTCAGGCTTGTTACTCCTGGCCTTCTCTCGGTCCTCCATAACCACTCGATGAAAGAGATCCTGTTCATACACATTTTTAAAGATACTCTTTCCCGAACCCTGCGCTCCTACAATCACAACCTGCAAACTGGGAGAATGAGACCGTCCGTCCATATATTGCGCACGCACATTCGAGAAACAAAGTGCACCATAAGTCCCAAGCAGATGTAGAAGCATGGCAGGCCTGAAGCCACCAGGACAACCGTTCAGAATAGTGCTGATGTGAGGAATAGCGGAGTAACCCGGCATGGGGAACTGAGTATCGAACCATTGTAACCACTCACCAAGAGCAGGTTCTTTATCTATCGTTTGTTCGCCAACCGTTTTTTTTCCCATGAGACCAAAATCCTGACGAATCGTAATAACTCTAGATATCTCATCAGTCTTACTGACTGATTCTCTTCGTCTTTTGATATCAGATCACACTGATGATCTTTTCTTCCATTTAAGTCTGCTCACTTCCTTGCCTTGTCATTTCAAGTTCGTTTCTTTCTTTCGTCAATCTTAACCTGTCCAAGCTTTCTCTTTATTTCGGGTAAAACGTATATTCCAATTACACCTATACCAATAAGGCAACCACCAATTTTCCAAAGAGTTGAAGCAGTACCTTTGTAGCGTCCACTAACTCCCCCTAGTCCAATTTTACCTCCTACATCGATTATAGAGTGGGACATTGCCTTTACTTTATTACTCATAACTCATGTTTATTAATTAATAATCTGTTATTTTTAACTTCACTGTTAATCATCGGGACTGTAGAATAGGCCTTATCGGTTTTGGCGGTCTTCTTTCTACCTGACCTGGCCAAATGCCTGTCTACACTAACCAATGACACACCATACCCGGCGGCAATCTGTTTATGGGACATTCCCTTTTTCGCCATCATATTCCATTTCCTGATCATACCGGACGTAATCCTGGCTCTCGTACGTTTTTGAGAAATAGGCGTTTGCAACGGCATAACTGTTTCGGTATCATTCACCACATCGTTAAATACGATAGACATCTTTTTTGTCTGCTTACGTCTCTTGACAAATCGGTCACAGACCCATACACTAATAAAACCTGCGGCTGTTATGCCAAGTCCAAATACTGATACGATTGTTGTTGTTTTATATTTCATAATTGATTCCTTCTAAAAGTATTTCTAATCTTATCAATTCGGTTGTCTGTTACGATCACAACCCGGACCTTCTTCGATAAGTGGGACCTCCGGTCGTTTTTTGAAAGATTCCCCACGAGTATCTTAAATCTGTTATTACCGCTGGACTTCCCCTATTCCGTTTTATACAGTTATCGCTCTTCATATTCTGTCAGTTTGTACCTGTTGACATCCGCTTATGCTCTTCCTGCATACGATGAATGTGAAGTTGTTCGTTCTCCTGCATTTTACATAAAGAAGCAATTTCAATCTCCCTCTGCTTGTTTGCGAATACATCATTCTGCTCCTTTATCCTACCGTGGGATTTAATCGCCGTTATAAGATAACAAACAGAACCTAAAGCAACCAATGCGAAACCTGTCCCTATAAAAAAGTATTCGGTTGTCTTCTTAACTCCCAGTATCCCAGTGATTCGAGCAATGTTGTTTGAATTAGGTATTAATTTCATTTTTGTAATTTACTTTTATTTATTAGACTATTTATATGAACATTATTAAGTTTCAATCTGCTTTGAAGTGCCGCATTGTTCGCACGAACCTCCTCATCTAATTCAATTTGCTTCTTGTACCTATGATAAAGGCAACAAAGACCAAAGTTTGCAACACTTAGAATTAAGCATGCACCACCCAATTTTAGGATACTAGGGAGCGCGGATAAACCTTTGCATTTGCCTCCAGTATCATAGAGTTTCTTGATGTCTATATTGTTTAACATATAATTTAATCTTATGGAGTGCTTTCATATACTACCAGCAATCACTCCGGGTTAATTATAATATTTTTTTTTCAGCCTCCTTATCAGCTTTTGGAAACTCTACTAAAGCGTTCTTATCATTTTGAAGTACTGCGCCATTTACAGATTCCAATTTCTGTCCATCTACTAAGATTTTAGTGGTTACTTTCTAAATTTTCGAGAGCAAATATAAGCAATAAAACAAAGGAATAATCCTTTTGAAGTCAAGCTGTTATACAAAGACACACCTGACAGTAGGCTATCTTTTACATCCATAAATTTATACCTATTAAACTACATATGAACTTCATTGAAGGTCAATAGACTTTTCATAGATTCCTTCTTGATTTATGAACAGACAGCTCCACCGTTGAAAACAGCCGGCATATTTCTCAGCGAAACTGTCTATTCCGATTAATTACCTGAGACTACTTGCGTCCCCATTTTTTATTAGAAACTCTCAATATGTCCAAAGCCCGCTCAACATCAATTACAACGACCTTACCGTTTTGGGAAATGGCTGCATCAATGACACCGCTACTCTTTATGCGTTGAGCAGTCGAAATAGAGCAATGAAGAGCTTTTGCCAGTTCTTTCATGCCCCGGACATAATGTTTACCACCAGATGGGAAGATGTTGTCCTTTTCATCGTTACCACTCTCGCTTGCAAAGCCTAACTCTTCTTTCAAGACCTCCACCAAATCACCCAAAGTAGACTGAAAAAGAGGTTTTTCTTTTAATAAGGTATCTTTCATATTTTCTTCTAATTTTTAATTGTTGAACATCTATTCTGAATTCAGAGCGCTCAGAATTCGGTTGTGAAGATAGAGAGTAGCTATTAATATTTAAATTATTTCTTCACACTACAACCCAATTTCAACCGGATAAAAACAAAAAAGGACAATATCGCACTTACGATACATCCTTCCTTTATCAAAATCAATTGCAATTGATTAGTCTACAGCTTTTTCTATCAATTTTTTAAAATAAATATAAGGTTTGCGATCCTTCTTTATTTTGGAAAACTTACGGTAGAAATTGATTTATTATCTATCGTTATACCATCAATTACAAAAACTTTTTGGGTTATACTCCATATTCCATAAGTATCCTTCCCTTTCCTCTTTTTACATAACAATCCAATAAAACAACTTAAATCCTGCATAGTGCCAAGCCATTTTATCGATGGATGATCAACTCCTTTGACCTTTTCTCGTTTCCCCGTTAAAATATAAGCAAACTGCTCTATGGGAATATCAAAGACATACCTGTCAATAAGTTCTTTATATAAGTATTCTATTGATTTTCTATTCAAATCCAATCGGAAATCATATTTTTCTTTCTCTACGCCGATCTGTCTTAATGTGTCAAAACTCTCAGGTAGATTAAAAATACGAGGTGCTTTATAATTGTCTGGACAAATTATAATATCTATTGCTTTGGGATTTTTTTGCTTATATCCATTATAAATTTCTTGCAACTTAAATGCATAAGCAGAATTCGACATTTTATTGAAAAAACGCGTTACATATTGTGCAGGGAAAGACTGAATCATATCAAATATCTCAGACAATCCATGTAAATATTCCTCCAATAGAGACATTATATATTCTTCATTTTCTTTATCAGAAGAAGAGTCTTTTAGCAACTTAGGTAATAATTTTAATTGATTGCCCATATTTCGGATTTTTGTATCCGTGGAATGATCAACTAAAGGAATATTAACACAAGAAGCCTCTTCTACTAATGAACTAACCACTGGATATAATTGCTCAAAAATTGATTTACGACAATCTACATTTTTGAAAGCATTAATTATAATTGTAAGGGTTCTACTATTATTGGATAGTATTTCTTTAAAACAATCAAAATAAAATATTCCTGCTTTTATATAAAGAAATAAATCTCCCCTTTTATCTATCTGACAGAATGAAGCATAATCGTCGTCTCTTAATGCATTTATCATCTTATTTCTACGAACATTTGATAGAGAAAGATATGAACATATCGATTCTATATCATTTTTTGATAACTGTTTCAATCTTACAAATAACTTTTCATCACTAATATTCAAAGTAGGATCACTCCTTAAATCATTTTCGCTAATACGAATATCTGAATCAACGACCTCTAACATTTTTTGGTGATTTAAGAATTCATATAACTCTAAAGGATTTAGAATATCAATGAGACTATTCATAAACTCAAACTTTTCAATTATCTGCTCTAACATTTCAGCGTTTTTAGTGAATAAATAAAAAAGCAGCACCCAGTTCTCCCGAATACTGCCTCAAATATAAAAAAAATATTAAACTATACTCCTGATATACTCATAAACTTCTTTCAATTATGTCAGATTCATCGCACCAACCCCTTGGTAATATTTATTATACCTATCAATCCTTTGTTTTACTCTTTACCACAGTTATTATAGCTTTCAATTCATCAGGAGTAAGTGAATTTAATATTTTAGTAATCGAAGTCATTTCCTCATAGGCTAAATTTAACAATTTATTATTATATAGCACTTGCTGTTCATGTGGAAAAATATCTATATAGCGCGCAGTAATATTTTCATCACGAGAATGCCCCATACTATCACTTATATAATTAATAGGAACTCCTGCATGAGTTAAATTTGTTGCAAAAGAATGCCTGCACCAAGTACTGCTAGGGAAAATCTCCCAATTTAAAGCCATAGTCAACTTTTTCATCCGATCTTGAATATTACTATTTTCTAATGCTATCAGTTCCTTACCTGTACTTCATTTGTTTCCCCCTTCAATATAGAAGGAAATACCAATCCCCCTCTTTCCTCCGGTGCAGCAATTTCCGACAAAATTATTCTCAAAGGTTCAATAATCGGAATTACCACCTCACTATTATTTTCACTTCTATCCTTAGTTTTATAACGCATAAACTGAAAAGACTGTTTACCACTAATATAATAATAATCATTGTATCGAAGCCGTGCAGCATCTGCTAAGTTAAAACCATTACATAAATATTGTACCAAAAACAATCCTAAAGAAAAATGAACCTTTTCTATATAACTCTTTCGCCATGATTCTGGATATTTTTTGTTGATAAACACTTGATACAATTCCGTCATTTGCTCTACATTCAGGTATTCCTTTTTTCGTGTACTACCTACAGGAATCGTGATCAAACTTTTATCTTTACCAAACGGATATTCTTTTTTACTTAAAAATCCCCTTTGTGTACACTCATTCCACACAACCCGACATGCCCTTAAATATATTCCAATAGTCGTTTTAGTAAATCCATCATTCTCCATTCCTTTAATCCATTTCTCAATTGTACTCTTGGATACATTAAAACCAGATATTACTCCCACATACTTAATAAATGATTTTTTTGCCGTAGTATAACTATCTGCAGTTCCCACAGACCTATTATTAATAATATCTTCCCATACTAACAAAAATGAATCCTCTTCATTTTTTCCAGTTAACCGAGTCATGATCATATTCAAACTAAGTTTAGAAGTTTTATCCAAATCCTGTACTATATCAACATAAGATTTAAATGTTTGTTCTAAAAGCATCTTACACTCAAAGTTTGTTTCCTTCTCACTCTTAATATTGGATCTTCGACCTGTATTTTTTGCTCTACAAATAGCATCAAATTCTTTTTCTGTATATTTATCTCCCAACGGATAATACAATCTTTTTCGATCTATAGTAAAACGTAATGCTATAGGATATTTACCTCCATTCCTCACATGCCTTTTGTCTAGAACAAGACTTATTGCGCAAACACCAACTTTGTCATTAACCAAACAACTTATATACTTTTTATCCATAAATCATCATATTTAAAAACATAAAACAAAACACTTTAATAAGCTATTTGGGAACACAATGGGAACACAGCGGGAACACAAAAAGCTTTATTTTCTAAGAATCAGTCATTATCAGACAATGTCACAAAAGTATTAAATCACTGATAAATAAGCAAATATATCATCCAATAAAATCGACAAAAATCATTCTAAATGATTCATAATCATGAGGTCCCCGGTTCAATCCCGGTCCCGCTACTTGATAAGAATAAGGCATTTGGGAGGCTTCCACTTCTGGGTGCTTTTTTCTTTTATACATCAATTGGTGGCGGTTTACACTATGGTTTACACCAGTGCAAATCATATATCAATCAGATTAAACATTATTCATTATTAAACATATCAAATTGACTTTACCCAAACAAGTTCCAGTCAATATTATCCTTCCCACTTATCCATTAAACCATAATACTCCAGTTTCATCCAAAGGGATATTTGAGCAATGATAGATTAACGCTAATAAGCAACTTTACATCATTTATTTAAGATTCCATTCTTACATTATGTTCACCCCCCTTCTTGTAATTTGTTAGTAGATAAATCAATCACTAATCTATTAACATTAATTCTAATATGAGAGTAACAGAGAAGACTAACACAATTCATTATTTACCACAAGAGATTAAAGAAACCAAACTCACAGAAGTAACATACCTACCTATTACAAGGGAAATGTTAGAACAACTATTCTCAAATTCAGCTAAGAAGAATAAGCATAAATTAGTTAAGAAGAGAAGGAGGTAATTAATAAGGCAGCAAATGAATGTTACTTCAAATGCTGCCTTTATTTGTTGGATTAAGAGGTCAACCTCTCTTATAGGTCATCTTAGCATAATGTTCAGATGTTTCATCCTTATCATGAAATTCAAGTACTAACTTATTGGAACTGATTTCAAGAACCTTTAAATCATACTGTTCATATTCATCTTCAATAAGAGTTATAACATTACCATTCACTTCCCATTTCTCAATACTCTGCGGGTTACTTGTACCGTCCAAATCATATTCACTGTAAGTACCGTCTTCTCTAAAGGTGAAGTTACCGAAATATTCACATTCATCTTTAGGCGCATGACTCCATGCTTCATCATCTTCGGGATATTCAGAATCCTTAATGAATCCTTCCTCATAAGTAAGTACCCAATGCCCTATAATCTTCTCTGCAAGAGGTCTGTTGTCCTCTTCATCGTCATCACTACAAGCAACGAAATTTACACTCATAATAATGGCTACTATAGCCATACCAATAAATCTTAATGTCTTCATCTTTAAATTGTTTTAGTTAATTAATAAATTATACATTAGGGTTCACCTCATTATCATTTAAATCACCACCGTTGAAATTCATATCAACATTCTCGTTTCCCATTGGAGTATCATCCTCTTTAACTCCTAAAGAAGAATCTGTAGTACCACCATTCACATTTACATTGACAGTAGTCATTACATTGCGTTTTACAGTAATTACCTCCTCAAACGTTTGGGTTGCTCCATTAGCCCGTTTCCATTTTAACCGTATGGTGAAGTCTTTAGTATAGTTCTCTGCTTGCCAACATTCATAAACCTCATAGAAGGTGTACATAGAAGAAGATTCCAATATATTATCGTCTGCTGATACCTCCACATTGGAATTTATGGAATGGTAAGAGTTATCATTTGTTGTAATACTGCTAATATACAGTTTACCGTCTACAGGTGGAGTTACTATAAATTTAAGTCCAAAGGCTGTACGTTTTAGATCTATATTAGCAACTCCGTCTTTAGTAGGAATATAATCGGTTAACTCGCCATAGAATCTATCTGTTTTAGGATAATTGCTTCTGACAAAACTTGACTCCGTACATACGTCCGTAGTACCATATTTAATGTAATCTAAATATCGGTAAGTCGTTGTTGAGACATGGAATTTATTAGTCAGTTGGGTAACTGTGTTTGCGTTATAATCTCCATTATAATTATCTCCAGACATAAAAGGTCTTCCATAATATCCATTCTTATCATGATAAATTATATCATTGTCATTCTGTATCATGGTACATTCAAACTTATACCTATATCCACTAATCAGGGATATAGTCATATCTTGAATGTTGTCAAACAATCCATAGGCATAATTATCATACCACGTATTTCCGTCCTTCTTATAATACACATTAATCCCATATATCTTCTTTGGTGCAACTTCTGTTCTGCTTAAAGGAGTTTCAGAAGTGGAGATAAACTCTCCGCCCAAATTGAATGAGATAGTGTAGGTTTCTTGGTTAGTCTGCTCCTTAGGTGGTAGTTCATCCTCATTATTACTACAAGAGAATAGAGTACTGCTTCCTATGAGAAGCATACCAATTAATCTGAATATCTTCATTGTAATAATCTGTTTGTGCTTCTACGTTCCCAATAGAGAGCGTTAATAATTTAGATATAAGTGTGAGGAACACAACACGGAGTTGCACACTTCTTTGATAAAGAACTGTTGAGTAGTAAAATAGACTGTCTGTTTCTTATATACCTGTATTTATGCCAACCTGTTCCCTATAGTTGGTTACTACATACAAGAAGCTCTAAGTTTGCAGTTAATAGATAAGAGGTCGGAAATTTATTTTAAAAAGTCAAGCGAGACGAATAATTACCTCCGCATCTTATCAGGAAATATCAGTCTTATTATCTTTGTTGTATTAAGATAAGAACTGATAGCGGGAAGAGGACACCATAAAAGAGAAAGCACTTGAGGCTAGCCCACGTAACGGCCTCTCTCCGCCAAGCTGCAAAGCTCCGATAGAATATCAAGGTTGCGAGCCTATTTAGAGTTTAGAGTTCAAA
>ENA-OQJX01000274-OQJX01000274.1-human-gut-metagenome-genome-assembly--contig:-NODE-274-length-31826-cov-2.355059_pt1 | contig 31826 bp, 38 predicted proteins | sample MGYA00242615_ERZ504782 | MGnify/ENA primary metagenome ERZ504782 (study PRJEB26092, sample SAMD00036354) | human gut metagenome | host: Homo sapiens | study: EMG produced TPA metagenomics assembly of... | reverse complement strand
CTCCCGCATCGATCTGGACCAGCTGCTCTACTGTGAAGTGCTGGGCCGCACTGCAGGATGCCACTGAGCTGGTCGTCACCCTGCCGCTGCTGGCACTGGTGCACTGGATCGCGCCTTCGGTGCGCGCGCTGTCGCACTCTTCGCTCAAGCTGCAGCTGCAGTTCGGCGTGGACGGCAGCGCAGGTTTTTACCGCATTGAAAAGTCCGGCACTTTGCTCCGCCTGAAGGCCGAATAAAATCACAGTGCGCATTCGTTCCACCCTTAATACGCAAAACACCCCTCGCTTCCGCAGCAGGAAACCGAGGGGTGTTTGTTATGCTTTATTTGTGTCGGGTCAAGCCCTTACGCCATTACTTGCGGGATTCTTGATCGCAGCCTGGGCGGGCGATAAAATTGCAGAGTTCTCCTTTCCAGAAATATCATTTCATTTTTCGTTGCGCCCGTGGTTCTTTTTTGTAAGCCCCGCGTATGCGGGGAAAAGTCCAGCGGCAGCGTATGCATGCCCGGGCACGCAGGATCACCCCCGCGTATGCGGGGAAAAGGGTACGATGTAGTCAGCAGGCTTTGCCGTGTACGGATCACCCCCGCATGTGCGGGGAAAAGAGACAAGACAGGCTAGACTACTACGTGCCCCAGGGATCACCCCCGCATGTGCGGGGAAAAGTGCATCTCACGGGTGCGGTAGTCGTGGGTGGAGGGATCACCCCCGCGTATGCGGGGAAAAGTGTTACAATGGTGTCGTGAAGATTTTTTCTCGGGGATCACCCCCGCGTATGCGGGGAAAAGACTAAAAAGATCCCGTAGCACCGTGCTCCTGTTGCTATTGTACCGCTGTTTCCTTCAGTTTGCAATAAACCTGTTGTATCAGACGGCAGTCCGGCAGGGCGCGATGCTCCACTTTTTCTGCCAGCTGAAAATGCTGTGCCAGCGTCACCAGCTTATAATTTGCGATCCTTGTAAGGTTTCGGCAGGCAAGTTGTGCAAGGTCGATCTGGCGGTTGGTCGGTGCCGGAAAGCCATATCGTTTGCAGGTCATGCGCAGAAACTCCAGATCAAAGGCAATATTATGTCCCACCAGTGGGTCTTTGCCAATAAACAACAAAAAGCTATTCAGCGCTTCCCGTGGTTCTGTTCCCTGCTGCAATTCCGCAGCGCTGAGTCCTGTCAGGGCTGTGATCTCTGCCGGAACGTTTTCTTTCACGCAGACCAGCATTGTCAGCTCCTCCACCGGTACACCGTCCCGGACCCGCAGCGCTCCATATTCGATGATGGAATCGGACGCGGCTGCTCACATTGCCCACATAAACGCCCGTGTTGATCTCGCACAACCATTTGGACAGATCCCCGCGCAGTTTTGGCGGGCAGTTCGTCATGGTGAGAACTACGATGTTTCATCACCCTCTTCTTCAAAATAATTGATGCCGTTGGCCACAGTGCCCACTTTGTTGTCCCACAGATAAACAGCTTCCGGCTCCTGTTCCCGCTCATCCTCATTCAGGAGCAGATACCGGATATCATGCACCATGCGCTCCAGAATATGATGCTCTACCATGGCATCCCGCACCCGGCGGCGCACTACGGCCGGCAGGTCGTCCGGAGCCTGTGCCGCCACTTCAAAGGCGATGGGAATGGTCACCTCGGCCTTGTACAGGTCGGCAATATCGTACACAAAGGAGCACTCGTGCCCCACATGAACAAAGCCAAGACCCGGGGCGCAGCCCAATGCCACGATCACCGCGTGCGCCAGACCGTACAAACAGGCGTGCCCGGCAGAAAGCGCCTGATTGACGGCATCTCCCGATGCAAAATCCTCCGGGCGGTACAGTCGGCCGCTCCACGGAACACCGGTATCCTTGGAAGCTTTGCGGTATACCTGCCGCACACGGCTGCCCTCGCGTCCCCGCAGCTGCTGCATCGTCAGCCGGGAGATATCTTCGTCCGGGAAACGGAGCTGATACATCTTGCGTACCACATCCAGGTGCTTGCGGGTGTTGCTGACAAGCTCTGCCTGCCGCAGCAACAGTTGCGAGTGGGTGGTCAGGGGACGGCCATGGGCGTAATACCGCACACCGTGCTCACCTACCCAGACAGCACCCACGCCCGTGTCACCCATAAGTTCCATGGCACGGTGGGTCACCCGTGTACCCGGCCCCAGCAGCAGCACCGAGATGCCCGCCGCCGGGATCTGAACGATCCCTTTTTCGTCTGTAACGGTGATTGCGCCGTCCTGTCGGCCAAGGGTGCAGTGTTCCAGATACAGAAAGGTCATCCGGTCTTTCACCTGCGGCAGCGCCTGCAGGTCCGGCCGGATCATGCCCGGCATCTCGTCCATCTCAGTTTCCTCCGCGCATAACGGTCATCAGTCCAAGGCCATAGGCCTTGCCGCGCCCCATGCCCTGACACAGCAGTGCCCGGAACTGCTCTGCATCGGTCACCTGCAAAATGCCCTCATAGGTCACTGCCAACAGGGTCACCGGCCGGGTGCCGTGCTTGGCAAAGTGCTGCCACTGCACCCGGGTCACGGTAAATCCCTCCTCCCGCAGGCAAAGCCGTGCTTTGCGGCGCGCTCCAACAGCCACTGCTTCTGGTACTGTGTCGTGCAATGTGCGGCTACAGTTCCCCGCGCTGCGGGGTTTTGGGGGTCTTTGCAGCTTTTGGTGGGGTTTGCGGTCAGCCGAAACTGCCAGCAGCTGCCCGGCTCCACCCGCTGCAAAAGCGGGTCGTAGCTGCGGGTCTCCGCAGCCGCTCCAGTGCCAAACTGCTCCACCACGCCGGACAGCTCTGGCGCATCTTCGCTGAGCAGCAGCAGATACAACCGCTCTCCCAGACGATCCAACCGCCACAGTCTGCGGCGGCGCTCCCCTGCAAAAGCGCTTTCCACTGCGCCATGCAGTTTTTGCGGTGCCGACAGCGCAGCCATGGTGCTGCGGCGGGTGGGATCTAGTTCTACCCGTGATAAATACATTCTCTCGCCCCCTTTTTACAATTCCCCGGAACGATCGTGCTCTGTAGTCTCCGGGCTGTCCGGCATCCTCTGCCATAGTTCCCGTACCGAGCGGTAGCCGTACTGCCGATGATGCGGGTCAAAGCTCACCGGCACATCCCGCTGCGGAGCCGTGCCCGGCTCCAGCGGGTCGGCGTCCAACAAGATCCGGCTCTGCCGTCCCGGACACAGCGGCGGTTCTGTCTGCAGTGCTTCCTGCAAAGAACATTGCCGCAGTCCCAGACAAAGCGGCAGGGTGGGCGGACAGGACCGGCGGCCCAGATACAGCTGAAACACCGGGTGTAGCAGCGCCTGCTGCAGCTGCTGCAAAAGGGCGGCATCCTCGCTTTCAATACCGGCCAGAAACACGGCGTCCTGCAAATAATGGCGGTAGGTCACATAAGAGGTCTTTTCATCCTGCGTCTTTGCCGTGTGGTAGTCCACCAGCAGCTGCCCTTCCCGCTCCACGCGGACGCCGAACCGCAGCCCGGTCAATCGGAGCAGTGCTTCGCGCTCGTCCCGCCGCAGCCCAAGAGCTGCCGCCAAAAGGCCGACCACGCCGCTCTTGGTGGGTTCACGGCCCGTCTTGCGGGTCTCAAATTTGGAGTCCGCGCCCCACGCCTGTAAAGGCGCTGCCAGCCGAAGCAACAGCGTTGCCATTACCCCACCTCATTTCCGGCAAGTGCATCCCGGACAGCCTTTTCCAGTGCGCCCAGCATAGCCTTTGCCGTCTGCGCCGGAGCCAGTTCCTCCAGCCCGCTGCCCACGGTAAAGCTTTGAGCCGGGGCCTCGGCAAAGCTGCTGTACATCTGCTGCGCATACCGTGCCAGTGCCGCCTTGGAAGGCGCGGCATACCCCTGCGCACTGCGGGGCACGGCACGCTCGAATGCGCCGCACAGGTTCACCGGCTGATCCTCCGCAGGGTCACATATACCGCATCCGGCAGAGTGCGGTTTGCAAAGGTGTTCTGCTTGCCGGTGGGCATGGAGAAGAGGAACGCCTCACCAAAAGCCCGCACCGTTTCCGCGGCCTGCGCTGCACCCAGCTGCCCGGCCAGCTCCATCACGTTCACTGTGGCATAGCGGTACAGGGTGGAGGAGTTGTACTCCACCGTGCCAGATGGCCTGCACCGGCGTTGTCCTCTGCTTGACAGTCATCCACGGCGGTAAAGTAATCGTACTCGTTCTGCACAGCATGAGTGGAGATGCTGTGCGCCACCTGCGCAGCGGCGTCATAGTTCAGAGAAGGCTCATCTGCCACCATGCGGCCAAACAGCGCCATGTCCATCGAGGGCGCTGCTTTCAGGGCATCCCGATACTGCTTTTTATCCGCAGAGCCCTCCACAGCCAGCTCTGCCAACGCCTTTGCCTGCGCAGTGCTCATGAAGAACAGTGCCTTGGTGCCCTTATCGTCGCTCTTGATGCCCGCATTCTCCAGCGCTTTTTTTGCCAGCTTGTCCGCATCCAGTTCCGGGGCCAGTGCAAGGATCTGCGCCTTCACCAGTTCTGCGGCCTTTTTAGTGCGCTTGCCCACGTCCAGCTGAGCATTCTCCGCAAAGGCCGCACGCATGGCGTGCTTCCATGCCTGTGAGGACACCCGGGCGCGGAGCACACCGCCGTACACTGCCGTTTTTGGGCTGCCGGTATCGTCCCGGTTGATGCAGCTGGGCGGGACGGTCTGCAAAATGTGGAAATCAACATACAGGCGCTTATTCATGGTCAATTCTCCTTTTCTTTCTCATCCGGTGCAGGCTTCGGGTCGCGGTACAGGTCCTGTCCCCACCGTAGACGAACATTGGCGGGGGTCTGCGCATATCGCGGGTCGGCGCATTGCAATTCATACAAGTCTGCCGCAAGCTGCGGATAGTCCAGCGGGATGCCGCCATCCTTTGCCGCGCTCAACAGCTGGATCATGCCCCGCAGATGGTGGCTGATCTCGGTGATTTCTTCTGCGGTGACCAGCGCGTTGAACCGCCGGAGCACACTGGCCTCGGTCCAGTCCTGTCCGGCACTGTTCCGCTCTGCCAGCTGCCGCACCGCACGCCCCAGCGTGTTGCCGGGGCAGTTCATGGGGCGGTCGTTCCCCTGCTGATGCATAGCATACAGGGTCAGGGCGAGGTAGACCGCCCACTCTGCCGCCGAGGGAGCACTGCGGCCCTGAAAGCTTTCCGGCATTCCCAGCAAAAAACTTCCCCACAGTTCCGGCAGCTCGCCGGGTGCGTGGCCGATGCCCCGACGCAGCTTTGCCAGTTCTGCCCGCCGCTGGTTGTCCGGCAGAGCCTGAAGCCTGTGCAGCTGCTGCGCCGCATATAGTTTGACGTCCTGTGTTTTCATACAATTCTCCCTTTATGGTTCTGTTTTGGGATAGATCTCCCAAAGCCTTGTGCGGAAACGATTATAGGCCTTTGGCGAGGTATACAGGATGGTGCGCTCGGTCTTTTTATCCTTATCCACCACAATGCGGTGTCCCTTCAGGGCGGCATTTCCGGCCTCCATCACCATCTGTTTTCCCAGCTTTTCCGCGATGTTTCGCACCTGCGCCTGCCAGCGCAGCGCTGCCTCATCCGGGTCGTCCTGCTCCGGGTCGATTGCCTGCAGCCACTGCCGAAAAGGCTGATCCACTGCAAAGTAGAATTGTGCACAAACCGCGCCGCCTGCATTTTCATTCCGGTCACCGGCGGCAATTGCCAGTTCCTGCGCAAAATGTCCGACCAGCGCCGCTGTCTGTTCACAGCGCTCGATTTCTCTGACGATCCGACTCTGCCATGGACGCCCTATCTCATCCAGGATCCCTGCCTGAAAGGTCAGGCTGTCGCTGAAAGAATCATTTACAAAGAAGTCCTTATCGCCATATTGGACACCGGAGATGCGGAAATGTACCTTTCTGCGGGGATCCAGAAGTTTCAATCTCTTTTCCTGCAACTTTTCGATCCAGCATACAACGCCCGGGCGATGCCCGCTGTCCTGACAAAAGACCGCCGGGAACTCCCGCCAGAATTGTTTAGCCGGGTCATGACGACAGGGCACAAACACCACCGGTTCATTTTTCTTGATTGGCATCGTGCGCCAGATGGTCATCTGTTCGGCAAAGACGTTTTCTCTGGGGAAGAAATCTCCTCCCAGCAGACAGAACCCATCCACATTCTCCCCTGTCCTGTGCAGCAACAGCCTTCTGGATTGCAGGGTGAGCAGCTGTGCCGGGTTGTCCGGGCAGCAAATTTCTGTCCGTTCCGCGCTCTTTGGTGCTTCCAATTCCCAACAGGGCTTGCTTTCGCCCCAGCATTCCCGGCTGTCGCGCAGCAGCGTCAGGTTCAGCATCAGGGTCTCGTACAGATTATCGCCCTGTGCCTGAATAAAACCGATTTTGCCCAGCCACCCGGCTCCTACTGACGGAAGTCCCTTTCCTTTTGGCTTCGCGGAGGTGTCATCATAGCCGTTCACGCACAGCAGCCACCGCGCCGCCTGCGGATAGCTCAGCTGCTCCTTGCTCTGCCCCGCATACAGTGGAAAGAGCCGGAGTTTATTGCTGCTTTCCGACATTTCACCGTTGAGTTTGGCCGCGCCGTATTCCGTGCCGATCTTTGCCTGCGGCACCTGCCAGAAGGGGTGTGTCGGGTGAAACAGCCAGAAGCGGTCCTTCCACTGCTCCAGATAGTCCCGGACAGGCTCTGCCGGGAAACGCCCAAGCTGCCACAGCTCGCTCCAGCGCTCCAGTGCATCATCGCTCTGTGCCAGCGGTTGGGGTTTCCCCTTTGCATCCACCCGGGAGAACACGGTGAACAGCACCGCCAGCAACAGCCGCAGCACGGCGGCGTTCTGGGTGGGCATCTCGCCCGCAAGGTCCACATAATCCTGCGCCGACACCAGCGCCTCGGTCAGGGACACCTCCCGCACCGTGTTGTCCCGCAGCCGCACCCGTATCCACGGTTCGGTCAGCAGGTTGAATTCAATTTCCTTCATCCGTTTCCTCCTTTTGGTAGGTCAGGCCGTTTTCACGGTCATAACAAAGTTCCATGCCCGCAAGCCGGGCAGTCAGGTTTTCATCCAGCAGCAGGATCAGTTCTCCGTGCAGCAGCGGCGACAGCTGCCACGCCGCAAGGCGGCTGCGGTTATCCGCTTCCAACTCCCGGATGACCCTATCCACCTTCCACGCTTTGCCGAACACCGCCGGGAGACGCAGCTTCTGCCGGGCAATCTTCAGTGCCGTTTCCGGCGGGGGCGGGCTGTCAGCAGCTACGGCGCTGCCACCCTCCTGCCACGGCAGAAAGTGGATGCTGCCGTCTGCCCGACACTGCATTACAAGCACCTCTACCGAGGGGTCGCCGTCCCGCACTGCTGCCCGCGCCGCCGGGTCGGAGCGGGCACCCTCGTTCTGCATCCAGTCGTCCAGCGTATTCAACTGCGCCAGCCGGTGCGTTTCCGGCTGCGGCACAAGGTACACCTCGGCGCGCGCTTTCTTTTTCTCCTGCGTCTGCTCATATACGCAGCGCATTTTCTCCCCCTGCGCTCCACCGGGAGCTTCCCGCTCCCAGCCGTAGACCTGCTGCACCAGCGGAGAGATTTCCTCCGGCAGCCGGATGCTCCGGGGCAGAAACTTCCGGGTGCGCCAGAGCAACCACTGTCCATATACCGCCTCGCTGCCCGCATCAAAGGCATCTTCCCCGGTGTCCAGCACCGCGCAGCAGGCCTGCTGCAATGGGGCGGGGCGGCTGCGGCGGTGACGGTGCAACCGTCCGATGCGCTGCAACAGCAGATCCATGGGGCAAAGCTCTGTAACAAGAACGTCCAGATCAATGTCCAGCGACTGCTCCATCACCTGCGTGCCCACCACGATCAGGTCGTTCCGGCGCTCCGGTGCAGAGCCCTTGCCAATGCGTGCCATCAGCTGGTTTTCCCGCGCTGCGCGGTCCGGCATCAGGAACTGCGCATGGAACAGCTGCACCTCTTTGTCCGGCAGGCTTTCCCGCAGCAGCTGCGCGATCTTCTGCGCTTTTTTGACCGTGTTGACGATCACTCCCGCGCAGCCGCCCTCTGCCAGCTTCCGGCGCAGCAGCGCGGGCAACTCCGGCTCTGTGAGCGTGGTCAGCTGCACCGTTTTACCGGGTGCGTCTGGTGGGATGGCCGTCTGCTTTACCTCTGCGCCGTCCGTCCATGTCAGCAGCGGATAGCCGCAGCTGGTTTTCCATGGGGCGTCCGGGACAGCCTTTTTCTGCTGGTAAGCCTCGACCAGTTCCGCGCGCCGCCGGGCAGGCAGGGTGGCTGACAGCAGGATGACCGGCACCTTGTACCAACCCAGCCATTCCAGTGCGCGGTCCAGATAGCAGTTCATGTAGGTATCGTAGGCGTGGCACTCGTCAATAATGACCACCTTGCCCGCAAGCCCCAGATGCCGCAGCATAACGTGCTTCTGGGCAAGTGCCGCCAGCAGCAACTGATCCACTGTGCCAATCACAAAGTTTGCCAGCAGTGCCTGCTTGTTTCCCCGAAACCACTGGTGTACCTGCACCTGATGCGCTTCCTGCGCGTCCTCCTCCAACTGCACTCCGCGCCCCTGCAGCCGCAGATAGCACTCGTTCAGTTCTGCCATGCCGTGTGCCAGCTTTATAGCCTGCGGCAGCGTCTCCTCAGACTGTGTGTCTGCCCAGCCAAGCAGCCGGGGAAAGATGCCGTTTGCCGTGGCCTGTGTGGGCAGTCCGAAAAAGACACCACCCAGCCCGAACCGGCTGGCCATGACCTCCGCAGCGGCCAGCGCCGCCTCGGTTTTACCCACGCCCATCTGTGCTTCCAAAATCAGGATGCCCGGTTCGCTGCGGTATCCACAGCCTCCAGAACAGCCCTCTGCACCGCATTGGGCGCAAAGCCGAACCGCACCGCAAACTCCTGCGGGTCTGCGATGCCCGGCTGTGCCTCCCACGGGAAGGGCAGCGCCAGCTTTTCCCAAGCCCTGTCCACCCGCGCCGGGTAATCCTCCATGCTGCCCAACTCCTCTACCGGGATCAGGGGAAAGTATTCCGTATTGCTGGCGATCCAGTCTGCCATGATCAGAAGTCCGGTCAGAAGCACTTCCTCCTGCGGATTCAGATCATCCAACTCCGCTGTGTCGTCAAAGCCACAGTCCTGCAAAACAGTCATGAGCAATTCTGTCCAGAAGTCCTCCCAGACCTTTTTCTGTCCCTTGGGGTAGTAGTTGCTCTCCCAACCCTCTAACTGATCATCGACCGCCGCGCAGCTCTGTGGCTTGCCGTGGTGCGCCCCCACAATGGAGGCGATCCCGCCGGGGCAGTCATCCCACAGCAGGACTGCCTCGCCCGCCCGGGCATGCGGCGACTCCCGGCGGTTCTGTTCAGGACAGTCCAGCGGCGTCAACGTTTCCAGCCGCTGCCGCGCCTCCGGCAGGGTGCGCAGGATATTTGCCTGAAAGGCTACCGTAGCCTTGCCTATATCATGGATTCCACCCAAAAACCGGGCATGCGCGAGCAACGCTTCCTCGCACTCAAAGCCCATGGCCCGTTTTACGCTTTCGGGGAGCCACTGCCGGACTAGCCGCTCCATGATGCCCGCCGTATCCCACAGATGCATCCAGAGCGGCAGCCACAGGCTGGTATTTCCCGGGTCCGTTTTACCGGCCAAAAACCTTGTTTTATTCAACGTCCTTCGCATTTTTGCTCCTTTTCCGGTGTGTGTGCCTTCCATGTACCGAGCATAACAGATAATGTGTACTATAATCCGTACTTTTTGTATTTTATCTCCGCAAATGAAAAAAGCGGCACACCGGGTCGTGCCTCATCAAAACGAAGTGTCCTCGCAAGGTAAAGAAACCTGCTATTTATAGCCCGGTTCCGTTTTCTGTTTCAAAGATACGCTTCTGCCTTCTGCTGTCAATGACTCTGCGCCAATTCATCAAAGCTACAAAAAAACGATTTCTTTTTTGTATAAAAAACCGCCCCGGCTTCCATTGCGGAAACCGGGGCGGTTCGTTTGCTTTATTTGTGCTTTTTTAAGCTCTTACGCCATTACTTGCGGGGATTCTTGATCGCAGCCTGGGCGGGTGCCAAAATTACAGAGCGTTGGGAAGAATGATAGTACGTTTTTATAGGTCAACAAGCGTTTTTATCTTCGTACAGATCCTACTCCAGAAATATTTCCTGTTCGATTGTGACCCCGTATTGCAAAATCTTATCGATTGCATCGGCAAACAGCGGATGTCTTCCCGCATTCCGCTCTTCCTGCAACTTTTGCAAATACTGCTCCGGCCGATTCAGTCCGTTTTTGTGGTACTGTTCCACAAAGAGTCCTTCCATACGCATGGGCTCAAGTTGTGGGAACACCATTTGCAGGTTTTCGAACATACAAAAACCGCCCAGATCAATATCTGCCCAGAATCGTATTTGCATGGTTTTTCCTGCCACAGCGGCCAGTTTTTCAAAAAGTTTTTTCTTCTGCGGACTCAGAAAGCCACCGTGATAAACAACAAGTTCTTCCGGCTGTTTTTCCACCAGCAAATATTCATCATAGTTTGTTTTATTTTCGATAAAGGTAATGCAGCAGTTGTTTTTCAGGTCAATATCCACAATCTCTGACATAAGCGTACTGGGCAAAGCTACGCCATAAGGTTCTGCTGCGCTGAGTCGAAGTTCACCCTTTTGCAGCAAAATCGTGCAATCGCCCGAAAGCTCGTAGAGTTCTGGACGGGCATAGATTCCCAGAAATGAAGCTGATCCCGTTCGCCAAGTTCCGCTTCCGTACAGGCCGCCGCCAGTTGGATATTATACTTACGTGCAATGCCGAGAAACAGTTCACGCACATTTCGCTCAAAATATTTGGTGTCGTGGAAGCACTGGCTGCTGAATGCACGCATCGTCACACTGCCGGACAGCTCTGCGTACCGCTGGAATGTAAGCAGCAGGTCCTGCAACAAATGGTCGTTCTCTCTACAAAAAGTCGGCACTCTCATGCTGTTCCGTGCCTGAGTGCATACAGCATCCCGCCATGCTGCGATCCATGAAACAGGATTGCCCTCCAACTTTTGCGTAATAAGACGTTCGACCTCTTCCGCCCTTTTTTGCGGATGCACTCTGTCGGCGCATTCATAGCACTGTGCGACCCGTTCCAGATCCAGCACGATGCAGGAGAGAACGCTCTGCTTTCTCGCCCATTCCAGACGCACCAAAGCCTGCTGCTCCAGCTCCCGTGCCGCAGCATTGTATGCATCCCGAACCACCGCATCTTCGTATTGATACTCCGGCAATTCCCTTTTATCAATGCGCAGCATTACCCGGCGTCTGGAAACATTAGGTTCGGAAAGATGCTTGCTGTTTTCAAACTTATCCAGCAGCCGGTTCAGGATCACTTGCGCTTCCTTCATTCTGCATCTCCTTTCCAAAGGGAATGATGTGCATCCGATACCCAGTCTTGTCCACCAGAAGCGTCCGGTCAGCAATGGGCATAATGTCCGAAACCTTATCCGGCGGCGTGCAAATGATCGCCTGTAGCCCCATCTTTCGGAGCAGGCGTACGCTCTCGGTGATCCGGTCACTGTCCATTTTATTAAAGGCCTCATCAAATACCACAAGACGCACCGTGTTGCCAAAGCGGGTGGCATCGTTCACACGGTACAGCTGAGCAAATGATGCCAGCACTGCAATATAGAACGGTGTCTGTGTTTCACCGCCGGACTTCATATTCAGTGTTTGAGAAAGCAGCTGCTTGGAACCGTTCTGGTCGGTCGTTTCCAAATCAAACTTCAGATACGTCCGGAAGTCTGTATAGCGGACGATATTCTCCTGTAGTTCGCTCTGTTTTCGGGTATTGAGCTGCGTATCGTCTGCCATTGTGATCTGACTGAACAGTTTTTCGATCAGTGGGCCGTATTTTTGCTGAAAGGGCAGTGCGAATAGACCGGATTCGCCTTCCATCAGTTCATCTGACGTGATCATGTTATAGTAATCCAGATAATCCGGGTTTGGCCCTACGCGAAATTGGTACTTGTCTGTGCCAAATTGTGCCTGGCGCAGGGCCTTGTTCAGGTTGTGCACCTGTTCTTGCACCTGATCGATGCTGGATTTCAGTTTGGCAAGGAAATCGTTCTGGAATTGCTCCATTGCACTTTCCCGTGCCGCCCGGATCTTTTCTTTGTATCGGGGCAGCTCGCTTTCCTGCAGAGTACGCCGTTCTTCCTCGTATTCGGTGTTATCCATCACCTCGATCTGGAATGCACAGGGTTTGAACCGTTCTGCATATTCTCTGCGTGCTGCAAACAGTTTCTTCTGAGCCCCGTCCATTGCCTTTGTGCTCTGCGCCAAACTGTCGCCGAAGTTCTTGCGGATGACATCTGCCTTTTTCAAGCGGACAAGCTCCTGCCGATAGCGGGGAACACCGATGGTTTCTCGGTATTCCTCCGTGAATCCTTCTTTCAAACCATCTTCGATGGCCTCATACCGCTGATATTTTTCCGGCAAGATCTCATATTCCAGCTGGTGGATGCGGCTTTCCAGATTGCCCCTTTGCACATTTTTCGCATCTTTTTCCTTGTTAAGTGCAAGGATCTCTTCTTTCAGATGCTCAATGATCTGCCGTTGCTCATCCAACCAGAACAGATTCAGCTGGGAAAGCTGATTTTTGACTTCTGCGATTTCCTTGGTGATCGTCTGGACGCGCTGGTAGTCCTCCTGCTTTTGCGCCACATCGATTCGGACAAATCTTTGAGTAAAAAGCGGGTCCTGCAGGCAGGCTAGCTGTTTTTGGAGCGGCTGCCAATGCCGCTGCTCCTCCTGCAGACAGGCCAATTCCTTTTCCAGATGGTCGATGCGGAGCTGTACCGCACGCCGCCCGATGAAAGCATCTTCCATCCGGTCCTTCCGAAGTGCGCGGGCCACATAACCCTGATACAGCATTCCTTCCGCCGTGATTGCCGTCCTATAACAGCGCAACTGTTCTGCCGTGTCGCAGCATATCACCCGACCCAGAAGATAGTCCACATAGCTGCGTGCCAGCTTGTTTTCTGTCTCCACCTTTTCTGCCAGACTGCCGGGCAGCGGCCGAAGCGTCTCTTTTTCCCGCAGTTTTCCGATATCTACCAGACCAAACGCACGGTACTCTGCTTCCTTCTTCAGCCGGTCGTAAATATTAAGTGCTTCCTGATAGTGTCCCGGCTCCACCAGCAGATAATATTTCTGGTTATTTAGGTAGCCTTCTACCGCTCCACGCCAGCGCTCATCCGCCATTTCCAGCACATCTGCCAGGATATAAACGGGAACCGCATGCCCTGTTTTGCCCGCCAGATCCTTTTCCAGCCGGTCTTTGAACAGCAGAAGCCCATGGGGATAATCTTTGATGTTCCTGCGCAGATTTGCAAGCACCGCACTTTTCTGGTCGGCTTGTTTCTTCAGCTCTGCAATGCGGTCCTCTGTTTTATGAGCCGCACTGCGGACAGCATCCGACAATTCGGCCGCTGCCTGCTGCCCCGTTTCAAACAACTCCGCAGGCCAGGCAAACAATTCCTTCTCGTCACCAGTAAATACAGCATATGCTTTCTGCGCAGTGTTCGCCGCTTCCTGCACCGGTATGAGAAGTTCTTCCGGTTCCAGTTCTTGTATCTCCCCACAGAATCTCTGCAAATGCCGTGCTTCCCGCTTAATCTCCACTTCAAGATTTTGCAGACCCTGTTCCAGCTTTTTCTGCTCATCTCTCAGAGCCTTTTCCGTGTTGAGCAGACGCTCTTCCTCCTGGAAAACGTTGCTCTGCCTGCAGGCCAGCTCCAGCTCACTGCGGCGCGTTTCTTTCTGTTCGATCTGCCGCTCAAGCTCCTCCCGTTGCTCATTCACATTTGCAAGGTTCTCCTTGCATTCAGTTCGTTCCAATTCCCTCTGGTCGATCTCTGTCTGCGCAGCTTCTTTTTCGGCCCACCGTACCAGAAACTTCTGGATCTGGCAGCGGTCTATGGCTTGGTTCATCTCCTGATACAGCCTGCTGATTTGCTGCAGCGCATCCAGCTTTTCCTGCTGACGCTGCGCCAGCAATTCGTGCCGTTTATAATCCCGGATGTTTTGCTGCATCAGCTCAATATTGGGTTTATCCGGAATATCGCAGATGTTCTCCGTAATAAATTTTTGGATATCCACAATTGGCCGGAACGAAACAGCCTTCTTCATCATCCGTAAGACCTGCTCGTTGTGGACGTTCCACTTTGCAAGCATGTTGTGGCGATACTCTTTTTGAGTATCGTAAAATTCTGCCCGTGCATAGTTCTGCTTCAAAAAACGGCGAAGTGCAGAAGTCTCCATTGCCTCGCCCTGCTCAATAAAGCAATTTTTCGGCAGTGTCCCCGTGTAAATAAAGAATGTATCACGGTAACTTCCATCGCTGCGGCAGTCAAAGGTAACGCCCGTCACAAAGCTGCTGCCCTCCATCTCATCCTGAAATTCGCAGACAATATAGGTGGAAAAGTCCTTACCACGACGGGAATACGGGCTGTTATCATCCATGTCGGCGCGCAGGTAGCCTTCCAATGTGCGCTGCGATTTTTCGTTGGCCGCCTGATTAAAGTTGCGGGCGTTGGTCTCGCCCAGCAGTACGATCTGCAGTGCATCGATGACCGTTGACTTTCCGGCGCCGTTCTTGCCTGTCAGAAAATTGATGTCGCCCACTTCAATCAGTTCCTTACTGAAATAGAGCCAGTTGATCAGCAGGATCTTCTTCAGCTTCTTCATCTGTTTCCTCCTTTTTCAAAACAGACACCACCAAGTTCAGCTTTTCGCTGGAGACCGCAGAGAGAATGGTGGGCAATATTGCGATCCTGCAGCTGCCCTGGTTGAATTTTCCTTCCAGTCTTTGAATCACAGAATGGTTTTCCAGTACCGTAAACGCGCGTTTGACCTCTTCCATATTCGGCTTAGCCGGAAAAACGGGATAGTCGGTCACCACTTTTTCCAGAACATCCCGCACAGTACACATGGCATCCTGCTCCAAACCCAAACGCTCCATATTTTCTTCGTAGATCAGCCGTAATGCCAGCAAAATCGCCGTTTCTTTTTTATTGAGGTTGCAACGGTTAGCCTCGTCTGTGTTCAACACATAAAAGTATCCGTTCAGTTCATCCCTGCGCAAATCCCAGTCCAGCAGACTCAGGTACTCCTGTACAGCCTCATAGTGCCGTGATAGAAAAAGATAATCTGGGTTATCCACCTGCCTTTCCCAGCTGTAGATGGTTCGCACAATGTATGTGCGGCTGAGCAGCTGATTGCAGACAGATTTGAATTGTTCCAGTTCTTTTGCCGTTGCATTGGTAACAAAATCAAAATTCACGGCTTCTTCTCCTTCCTCCGGATCTGCATTTTCGGGATCGAATAGCCATTTTTGCAAAAAATGCCATCGAGTTCCTGGACCACATAACCGGCAGATGCATCTTTGCTTCCAAGGATTGCCAGCAAACTCATGATATAATCCTTGTCCTCTTCAAGCGAGAGCTCCTCCGAGCAACGAATGTCAGCGTCTCCCAGCCATCCCTGCACGTAAGCATTTACTGCTGCCCGGCCATATTTCGATTGCAGTAACTGTGCCGCTCTGACCTGTTCTTCTGTATTCGGTGCCTGATCATCTTGTATCAGCACCGACGCGGTTTTTGTCCGTTTTTCGGGGCGCTTACGGTACCACAGACTTTTTTCTGACAAAAAAGACTGCTCATACAATTGAAATACCGGTTGTATCTGGTCCACCAGCTCAGACGCCCTGCGGTTTCTGGACAGTGCCGTCAGCAAAACATTCAAATTACCGCGCACGCTTTGATCTCGGTTCGTCAGGTTCTCTATTTTCTGTGTTGCTGCCCTGGTATAGCGCCGGACCTGCGTATCAATTTCTTCAAGATAGTCCTTCTCTAAATTGTCATAGCGTTCTTCGATCCAGAAAATTTTCCTCAGCAGATCGGCACGGCAGTCTTCCAATGTCTTGCCCCGCTTATCACGCAATGCTTCATTTGCCATCGCCATCAGCAAGGTATCATCCTCTTCCCAGCGCCTAAGCACAGACTGAATGGGCACACGATACTTCGGCACTGAATCTTTGATTTTCAGCGGACGGATATATGCCTCCACAACCTTTTGTCCGAAGTCGTTAAAGTGTACAGCCAGCACCTGGTTGACATCCTGCATATCGATCTGCGTCTGAAAATAATGCTTCACATTATGATAGACCATTTGCAACAAGCTAATCAGCGCCGTTGTGTTATCGTAGGCACTATAGAGAGCCGTCATTTTATCGTAAGCATTGTTGCTGTCGTCGGCGGTCCTTAAGACTGAGAAAGTTCCGAACACATAGGAATACCCACGAGCCGGGCTATCATCGCAGAGTTGGTGGAATAATTCCAGCAAACGGCTGCTGTAATTAGGAATCGTGATATACTCTTCAAAGTCGTCCCCGCGTTCTTTCTCAAACCACCCCTTACTACACAGCTTGCGGATCAAAAAACGAGCGCGGCCAGAGATATCCCTCAGTTCCTCTTCGTCAATGTCTTCATCTTCAAACGTAGCATCCGCCAGTTCCTGTTCCAGCCTGCCGCGTAGCATGGAATACAAGACATCTTCCCGTATTTTCAGGTTTTCTTGGTATGCTGCGTACAGTACGTCCAGTGCATCCGCATATAAAATACGGTTGGGTGAAGCCAGCGGCGAGAAAAGTTCGCTTGGAACCGCTTCAAAAAACTTCATAGGCCTACCACCTTATTCGACTGATATACGCTTTCTTTTCTATTATTGTACCTTCTTTCCGCTTACAAAACAAGACGCAAAAAAGGGGCTGTTGCAAAATAGCAAAAGCGAAAGACGTTGAAAACTTCAGCAAAGAGTGCCTGAAACAGCCCAAAAGTTGAAAACTTTGTCATAAATTCAGAGAAAAAGGTATAGCAAAGCTGAGCCTCTGTGAAAAAGCAGGTGCTCAGCTTTTTACATTTTCAGTTCCAAAAAATTCTACTCTTTTTTGAGGGGAAAAAGATGAGATTTTCTCTTTCCGCGTTGCAATTTGGAAAAGAACTTCTGGAGGTCAAAAGCAATGCAGAGGAGAAACAATTCGGTAGAGATATTGGTTCTCCCTCGCATCAAGAAGCGCCGGAAGTTCCTCAAGCTGGGCGTTGGCTACATACACCGGTTCATGTTCATCTATTAAAATATTTTCGCTTATTGGCAGGGTCAGCTGTTGATATATGCCGCCCTTTCCTGTATACTGTTCATGTTGTATCTGGTTCATTGCAGTTTCAGTTTACAACAAAAATGAGATAGGCAACCCCTTTTGGGGAAGTCTATCTCATTTTTTCGTTGGGGCTATTTTGCAACAGCCCCTTGTCGCTCGCTCAAGCTACCCAACGCAAAAACTGCCCCGGCTTCCTGTTACGGAAACCGGGGCGGTTTGTTATACTTTATTTGTGCTCTTTATTCACGTTTTTTCAAGCTCTCGCGCAATTATTTGCGGGGATTTTTGATTGCAGGCTGGGCGGGTGCCAAAATTATAGAGTATTCAGAGACATCCATGGATGTTTATGGACTCAGCGGCTCACAAATGCCATGTCCTTTTCCAGTAGGTAGGGCCGCAGATAAGCCACTGTGCCGCACATGGGCAGTACATCTTCCGAAAGCTGAATGCCAAGCTGCTGGATGATATACTGCCGACGCACCTGCATCCGCTGCCACATCTCCGGGTACTGCTGGCAGATCTGCTCCTTCAGAGTCTCATCGGCCAGCACCACGGTGCTCTCGGCACAGCTGCCGCCGTAGCCCGGCACCGAGGGAATGATATCGATCTGCAGCATCATGCCGCTGCGCAGAACCTCTGCGGAGTGCTCATAGATCGGAGAGCAGAGCCATTCTTCCTCGGCCACCAGATGGCCAGGGCAGAGCGACCAGCCGTAGGTTGCACGGGGCAGAATTTCTTCCACCTTGTCGAACATCTCACCGCCGGTCATGCCCACATGGATCTCCTCCAGCCAGCGGGTATAGGCAGCAAAGTAGGGAGCCGCTACCTTTTCCACATAATCCTGAGCGCCCTGCGGCAGCTCCGAAGCGTCGTGCACTGCATAGGCTGCGCGGCTGGAGGAGCCGCCCGAATAGCCGACGGTCAGCGAAATGGTATCGCCCACCTTGACCGTGTTCTGGGTGGGGAACATATTGCCCTTGATGAAGCGCGGGCCGCTGGCGGCAATGGTCACGATGCTGTTGTGCTGGCCCTGCCGGTTGAGCTGAGCGCCCAGTGCGGTCTCCGGCACACCGGGAGCCAGAAGATCCATAGCATCCAGCACACCGTCTGAAGCCAGTGCAGCGCCATATTCGTAATGGGCGATCTCGTTAGCGTTGTTAGTGGTACGGGCACCGCCATCGCCAAGGAACAGATCTCCGGCATTGAACAGGTTCTCGTCGCCGCCGGTAATGGCACGGATGGCATCCAGAATAAAGGCCGGGATGTCAAACAGTTTTTCGTTTTTCTCCACCGGGCTGGTAAAATGCTTCCATCCTGCAATGCCGATGCGGCGGCCCGGCGCAATGCCTGCCTCCTCCAACAGAGTGCGCAGGGGCTTGTCAGCACGGTTGGGCTGGTTGGGCAGTGAGAACAGTGAAACATGCACGGCCTGCCCCGGGATACGGGCTTTGGACGCTTGTTCAGATTCTCATTGCCCAGCACAAAGTGAGCCGTGCCGTCGGCGTCCAGAACCAGCAGAGACTCTTCAAAGCGGGTAAAATATCCCATCAGGTACTGGAAATTACCGCAGTGTTCGGCGTCACCGTACACCACCAGTTGCTCAAAACCGCGGGACTTCATGCCCCGCAGAACCTTGTCCAGACGTTCCTGGATAGTGGCATCCGTCAGCATGACCGGCTCTCCAGTACAGTCCTTGGGCGGCTGCGGCACCTTGGCCAAGCGGATATCGTACTGTTTCATTTTCTTACACCTCTCGTTATTGATTTCTTGTATTTGCCTGCGGCCGGTTTCAGATTTTGTCAATGGGGTACATGGGGCGCATGATCTGCTTGAAGGGAATGATCCGGGTATCCTGCGGGGTAGCTCCCTGCGTCAGGGACATGACCGAGAACGCAGCCTTTTCCTTCAGCTCCGGAAAGATATAGCCTGCTTGACCACAATCACATCGTATGCGTCCCAGTCCAGTCCAGCCCCCACGAACTGGTGCTCTTCGCACATGGTCTGGCGGTACTTGCCACATTGATATCCAGTGGCAGGCCGTCCACCGACACCGCCACCGAATAGCCATATACGGCATCGTGGGATGGTGCAGGTAGCCGCGCAGAGTGCCCTTTGCCTTCACCGTCACATCCAGCTCCACCGAGTGGGACATCTCATCGTGATTCACACCCAGATGCAGGCAGGCCTTTGCGCCGATCTCCAGCTGCGCCAGCTTCTGGTAGGCAACGGGGTCGCAGATGTTGGCAAACAGGATCTTCTTTTTCAGTTCCTTCTCCACCAACACCTGCCGCAGGATGTAGGTATTCCAGCCGGTGGCACCGCTGGTTACATTGTCGCCAGAGTCAGTGATGAAAGCAGGCTTGCCCTCAAACTCCAGTGCCATCCGCAAAGCCTTGTCTGGAGCAGCTGTCAGGCCGGTGTAGTGGAACTCACGGCGTTTGTTCCAGACGTAGACAGCCAGCCAGTCGGCGGCTTCCTCTGCATAGGGCAGGTCGCTTCGGTCTGGGGCACCACAACGATGCCGCAGCCAGCCACCGGCGTGTCATGGCGGATGTAACCCACATGCCAGCTCACACTGCGGATATGGGGATCCTGTTCCAGCTTGTCCATATACTCGTTGATGGATCGCACTGGCTCGTCACCGGAAACGCTCTGCTCGCCGCCCAGGATCAGGGGCAGCTTGCGGTATACCGAGTGGATGTTCTGGCGGTCTTTCATAAAGTCGCACAGCATGGCGGCTACCTTGCGCATGGTGGCAATGCTGTCGGTGTGGGGTGATTCGCGGTAGCTGCGGATCAGAGTGGTGGCCTCGGCATATTCCTTGCACAGATTGCCGTGGGGGTCACACACCACAAAGATGGGCAGGTACGGCCCTACCACCTTGCGGATCTCAGCCAGAATGTGGTGGTCGCCGGAACCAATGCCCTCCACCTCGCTGGCACCGTGCAGCATCAGGAACATACCATCGATCTCGTGGATGTGCTCTTTGACCGTCCGCACGAAGCAAGATTCGATGTAATCAAAGGTATCTTTTTTGATCACGCCCGCAGCACCGGCATCCGCCACCACCGAGGGGATCAGTTCAAAACCGGCCTGCTCAAACACATCGGCACATGCAGTGCCTGAATGCAGTCATCACCAAAAAGCATCTTGTAATTGCTGATCTCGCATTTCTGCGGGATGTTCGCATTGGACTCCGTGATAAATTCGCCGACCAAGATTTTCATTGTTGTTTCTCCTTTTATTGTACCGTTTCCACCATCAATCCGCAACCGGACAGGCCGCTTTTTCATGCGCTGGTGCGGCGAAAGCCGCATGGTTACTGGCAAAACCAGCCCATGCAGTGCCCCAGCAGAAGCATACTAACCCAAGCATCTTCCCGCAGTAGTAAAGTCCAGATGGAATATCAGCACCAGTTCCGGACTCAGTGTCAGCAACAAATTGGTCAGGCTGCCATCCGGGTCGATATACCCTAGCAAGGCACACAGTCCCGGGGTAATAATGGCGTACAGGCTACGGCCCATGTACCAAAGGTGTCGCTCGCCCATATCATGCCGCCAGTGAACCAGTAGCACCGGGATCACCGGCGAGACGCAGCCGGCAATGAAGTCCAGCACCACATCCACGCCATGGCGGATACGTCACGGCTTTTTGGGGGAGCCGTCTCCTGTGGCTCTCATATTACTCTCCCGCTTCTTCGGTTTTCTGGTATTCCTCGATCAAATTCTTGAACCAGTAATAGCTCTTTTTGGGGGTACGCTTGTTGTCATGGTCAAAGTCCACACGCACAAAGCCGTAGCGCTTTTCGTAGCCATTGACCCAGCTGTACAAATCCATGGTAGACCATGCATAGTAGCCCAGCACATTGCAGCCCTCTTTTTTGGCCTTAAGCATATAGTCGATGTACCCTGCATCATTTCGATGCGGTCATCGTCCTGCACATAGCCGTTCTCGTCCGGGGTCTCGTAGCAGCCATGGCCGTTCTCGGTGATGTACACCGGGATGTCACCGTAGCGTTCCCGGATCTCCATCAGGGTGTTGTACATGCACTTGGGTAGATCTCGCGGCCCCAGAGGTTGCGCTTGGTGTCGGGGGCAATGGCGGTCTCGTACCAGCCCTTGATGCGCATACCCTCCTTGGCCTTGGAGCCTGCGCCGCGGTTGTTGTGGAACACCTCGGTCTCGCCCTCCGACCAGTCGGTCAGGTACATGCGGTTGTAAACGTTCATGCCGATGTAATCCACCTTGCCCTTGGCAAAGATCAGGGCATCGTCCAGCTTGATATAGTCGTTCTCAATGCCGTTCTCCCGCAGCAGAGGGATCAGCTCGCCGGGCAGCTCGCCCTTGATGGAGGTGTCCAGGATCAGGCGGTTATAGAACAGGTCGCCCAGCAGGCGGACCTTTCCCGGTTCTTTGGTGCCCGGCGCGATCTCCACGTTGCTGCTGTCGTGCACGATGCCGATCTGACCCTTCAGACCCATGGAGTGGTACAGGGCCACCGTCTTGGCACTGGCCAGCACTTCGTAGTACATCTGCTTAAAGTAGCGGTCAAAGTCCAGCTTGTGGTTCGGGGGATAGTTGCCCACCATATTGGTGCAGTAGGCGTAGTACTTGGGCTCGTTGATGGTGCTCCACAGCTTGACCCGGTCGCCAAAGGCCTCAAAGCAGACCTTGGCATAGGCTTCAAAGTCGTCCACGATGGAGCGGTTCTCCCAGCCGCCTTCTTCCGCAAGGACATTGGCAGATCGTAGTGGAACAGGGTGACATTTGGCTCGATGCCCTTTTCCAGGCAGTAGTCGATCACATTGTTGTAGAACTCAATGCCCTTGGGGTTCACCTCACCCCGGCCGTTGGGCAGGATACGGTCCCATGCAATGGAGAAGCGGTAGGTGTTCTGCTTGCCGGCAGCCATCATGTCGATGTCCTCTTTGTAGTGGTGATAGAAGTCACAGGAGACATCGCCGGTGGCACCGTTCAGGTTCAGCGGGTTGCCGTGGGAGAATACATCCCACTCGCCCAGACCTTTGCCGTCCTCATCCCAAGCGCCTTCACACTGATATGCGGCAGTTGCACTGCCCCAGAGAAATTTCTGCTTTTCCATACTGTACAAGTCCTTTCTTTGATAAGCTCTCGTTTTGTTTTTTAAATATCGTCCACCGGGAACATGGGGCGCATGATGCGCTTGAAGGGCAGGCGGCGGGTATCCTGCAGGGTAGCGCCATCGGTCAGGGACATCACGCACAGCGCGCCAAGCTCCTTCAGCTCCGGGAAGATGTAGCCCTGTTTTACGATCACCACGCCGTAGTCCGCGCAGTGGGCACCGGCTGCTTCGAACTGATGCAGCTCCACCACAGCATGGCTCGCCTCGGCTATGATGATATCAATGGGGTAGCCTCTACCGACACCAGCACGCAGGCACCGTAATCTCCCTCATAGCCCATAAAGCCTTCCAGACGACCATTGTGCTTCACGGTCACGTCCAGCTCTACCGGGCGGGACAGCTCGTCCAGATCCATGCCCAGACGGATATGCGTCTTTGTGCCCTCCGGAACATCGGCCAGCTGTGCCACTACAGCCGGGTCGGTGATGCAGCCGAACAAGAAGTTCTTGCCCTTGGTATCCGGCAACGCCATGACCTGCCGCAGCACCCATGTATTGGCACCCACAGAGCCGCTGGTGGTGTTGTCACCGGAGTCGGTGAGGAACACCGGCTTGCCCGGGCAGTTCAGCGCGGACTGAATGGCCTCTTCCGGTTCCTGCGTCAGGCCGGTGTAGTGGAACTCATGGCGGCGCTCCCACACATAAGCGGCCAGTTCGTCAACCTTCTGCTCGGCGTAGTCTGATCAGCTCGGAGTTTGGCACCACCACGACGCCGCAGCCTGCTACGTCCGTGTCGTGACGGATGTAGCCCACATGCCAGCTGGCACTGAGATGCGGGGATCTTTCTCCATCTCGTCCATGTACTGGTTGATGGAGCGCACCGGCTCATCGGCGGAGACGCTCTGCTCGCCGCCCAGGATCAGCGGCAGCTTGCGGTATGCGGGGCGGATGTTGCGGCGGTGCTCCAACAGATCTACCAGATACCGGCAGCAGGTCTTGACCGTGTCGGCAAGGTCGGTGTGGGGCGACTCGCGGTAGCTGCGGATCACGGTGGTGCCGTCCACATACTCCTTGCACAGATTGCCGTGGGGGTCGCAGGCCACTACAATGGGCATATACGGACCCACCAGCTTGCGTACTTCCTTCAAAATGTGATGGTCGCCGGAGCCGATGTCCTCCACCTCGCTGGCACCGTGCAGATGCAGGAACATGCCGTCCAGCGTGCCGAGGTTTGCGCGGATATCGTTCAGCAGGCGGTTCTCGATGTAATCAAAGGCGTTGCGGGTGACCACACCGCCCGAAAAGCCATTGGCATAGACCGAGGGTACCACTTCGATGCCGGCATCCGCGAACACGGTGCCCATGTTCATCTGAGAAATGGCGTCCTCGCCAAACCGCAGGTCATAATTTTCCAGATCAGTTTTGTAGGGGATGTTGGCGTTGGACTCGGTCACAAACTGCGCCACCAGAACTTTTCTGCCCATAGCAGATCCTCCCTCTCAAAAGAAGCCTGAGCACACATTGATGCCCGCCGCCGTAGCGGCGACAGGCATCAATGTGCTTGGCTTTTTGTGCTTTGCTTTATGATGAAATTATGGCTGTGAATGTCAAAAGTCTAAACAGGATCAGACGTCCTCTTTGTATGCCTTTTTGAGGATGACGGTGCAGGCGATGAACGCCACGACCACGGCCACGATGCCGGAGGCCAGCGCCACGATCATGTTGCCCATGGAACCGTCAGGAGGCAGGAAGAACAGCAGGGCCAGGAAGCCCGGGCAGCCGCCCACAACGTAGTTCTTCAGCTGGAAGATGCCTGCGATCAGGCCGCCGGCCGCTGCGCCGATGGCAGTGCCCACCAGCACACGGGGACGCATGATCAGGGAGCCGTAGAAAGCAGGCTCGGTAACGCCGCACAGTGCGGTAACACCGAAGGAAGCGATCATGCCCTTGCGGCCCTTATCCTTGAGGTGCATGGCAACAGCCAGTGCGCTGCCGCCGACTGCCAGGTTGGAGATAAAGCCATCGGCGTAACAACCAGGTCGTAACCGATGCTGAGATGCTTCCACCATGATGGGGTGATGGCTTATCCAGGCCCAGCATGACCAGATAGGGATAGATAGCAGAGCAAACAGGAGTTGCAATAATACTTGCTGCGCTAAAGAATGCCTGAAGAGCATCGCCGACCACACCACTGAGCTCGGTGCCAATGGGTCCGAGGACGATCAGCGTAATGGGAACGACGATCAACATGGTAAGCAGCGGCTTTAAGAAGTAACGCACCATTTCAGGATGATCTTCTTGAGCAGCTTATCCACCCAGTACATCAGGATGATGCCCATGACGATGGGCAGCACGCTGGAGGTGTATTCCACGGTAGGAATGGGGATGCCGAAGAAATCCAGACCCTCAACACCGCTGATGGAGCTGCTGACGAGGACAGCGCCCAGGAACGCGCCCATGATAGGCTCCATCTTGAGCTTGTTGGCCATGGTGTAGCCGATCCAGACGGGCAGCATGGAGAAGCCGGCGCTGAAGATAGCCAGGCAGACCTTTGCGGTGCCGCTGTCGGTGCTCATTCCAAGGTAGTTGACCAGCAGGTTCTTGATGGCAAGGATCAGGCCGCCGGTGATCAGAGCGGGAACAATCGGCATAAAGACAGCTGCGCTGAAGTTGCCGAACTTCGTGACCCAGTACATAAAGCCCTTCTTTTCAGGCTCTTCCTCCACGACCGTGGGGCGGTCATCGGTGGGTTTCCAGCCGGAGACCTCCAGGAAATCGTTGAATGCATCGTTGACTTCCGGTCCGATGATGATCTGCACCTGGCCGGTCTTGTCCACAACGCCCACGACATGTTCAATGCCCTTGATGGCTTCCACATCCACCTTGGACTTGCTGACGTAATGGATGCGCAGCCGTGTTGCACAGCGCTCAACGAAGGTGATGTTGCTCAGTCCGCCGACCTTCTCCAGGACTTGCTGGGACATCTTTGTATATTTGCCCATGAGTAAATGCCTCCCTTTCGTACCGTAAAATGTTACAAAATATCACATTTTGCACTTCATGTGATGAACAGCTGTGAAATATATTCACCGCTCGGCCGCAGCGAAAACCCGCAGAATTTCGTTGAGTTTTAACCATTCATCGTCTTTTCTACATTGTACCACACTCCGGGTCAAAGTCAATCAGTTTTTGTTACATTTTGTTCGTAAATGTTATTATTTGTTGCTTTTAACAAACAAAAAATCGAGTTTGCATCATTTTCACTAAATTTTCGACTCGTTTACGCAAAAAAGAATGAGCTTTCCGGTGAAAGATAACCATTTTCTCCGAAAAGTTCATTCTTTTTTGTTATTTTATGTTACTTTTAATTTCAAGTTATTCTCAGGCCAGCACCAACGGGATATTGTTCTGCCGGAACAGCTCCTGCGTAGCTGCATCCAGACCATCGTCCGTGATCACCAGATCCACATCCGTAATGGGGGCGATCTTGTAGAAGAACGACTTGTTGAATTTGCTGTGGTCGGCCATGCAGATCACCCGCTTAGCTTTTTCCACCAGCACCTTTTTGGTATGGCCATCCTGCACATCCACCACCGAAAGGCCATCAGTCAGATCGATGCCCTCCAGCGAGAGAAACAAGGTATCGATCTGAAAATGCTGGATGAAATCATCGGTCAGCGGCCCCAGAAAAGCCATTGAGTTCTCACGGAACTCGCCCGGACACATGATGAGCTTGATGTTCCGCATGGTAGCGGTGGTGTTGGCTACCAGCAGAGAGTGGGTCAGTACACTGATGTTGCGTTTGCCGCGCAGCAGCGCAGCCAGCTCGTTGGGCGTGGTGCCCGCATCCAGAAAAACGGAATCGCCTTCGTTGATGTACTCCATACACTTGGCCGCGATGCGCTGCTTTTCGGACACATTGATCTCATTTTTGAAGCTGATGCTGCATTCAAACAGCGAGCCGCTGTTCAGCACTGCGCCGCCGTGTTCCAGCGTAACCATGCCATCCTCAGCCATCGCATTCAGATCCCGCCGGATGGTCATGGAGGACACCTGAATACGCTCTGCCAGGTCGGTGATCACCACACTGCCGTTGCGCTGCAATTCATCCAGAATATAGCGTTTTCGTTCGATTGCATTCATAGCATTTCCTCACCGGGACTCCCATGGCCCCTCTTACACCATTTTCCCAGTTTCTTTACCCGTTCTCTTCCGTTTCGTCCAGTCGCAGCTCGTGCCCGCCGGTGCGGATCATATAGCGTTCGCTGTCAATGTACTGCTCATTCAGCAGCACCACCCGGTCTTTGCCGTCCAGATAGCAGGTGCGGGTGTATACCACAGGCCGCCCCTTAGCAAACCCCAGCGCAGCCGCTGTTTCTGCATCGGCGTACCGCACCCGAATGATGGTCTCCTTTTCCCGGATGACTCGCAGCTTTCTCCACTGCCGCAGCAGCCGGAACACCGACCCGCTCAACAGCTCTTTTGTCAAAAATTCCGCATCCTGCGGCGGAAAGTAATCGATCTCATACACCGCCGGCTTGCCGTTCAGGGCACGCACCCGCCGGGCGCGGCAGTAGCGTTCCTCGCCCTGCTTCACCTCAAACAGGCGGCACACTTCAGTGCTTGGCACCATGTCCAGCTCTGTGCACACGGTGGAGGGCCTGTACCCGTTGGCAATGGCATTTTCGGTCCAGCCGCGGGGCGCGTTCAGGTCGTTGCGCATCACCACCCCGGTCACAAAAGTGCCCTTGCCCGGGTGACGCACCACCAGCCCTTCCTCGCACAGTTCCTCCACGGCACGCCGCACCGTGATGCGGCTCACCTTGTATTGCTCCACCAGTTCATTCTCGGTGGAGAGCTTGTCGCCCTCCCGGCGGCTGCCGGAAAGGATCTCCTGCCGCAGGATCTCTTCCAGCTGCAGATAAAGCGGGGTCGCGCTGTCCGGCACCAGCATATTGTTTTTCCTCCAAAAGCACACATTCTATAATCTACTATGAGCATAACACAATTGTGTGGTAAAATCCAGTATTTCATCGGCAAATTTTGCCCGAGAGCCTATTGTAAATCGTCTTATATTGTATTATAATGTCTTATATACTTATTCCATTGCAAATTCGATCAACACAGGAGGTATCTTGCATGTTTCATATCCTTGTTGCACGCTTTATCCTGGAGGCCAATGAGAACATCCCCAAAAAGTGCAATCTAAATGATGTCAGCCTGCACTTCGGGCAGGGCTGCATTGCGCATCTGCAGCTGGGGGACGTGTTTGACCGTCCTGACGTGACCCTTGTGCCAGCGCTGGACGCCAATGCGGCTTCCAACGGCGTGATGAAGCGCACCGCCTTTGATTACATTGAGTCCACCATCCTGCAGACTGTGCAGGAGCATCTTTCCGAACTGGATGGCATCTACCTCCACCTGCACGGCGCCAGTGAGGTAGAGGCATCGGCTCCGGCGACCACCATATCTTAAAGGAAGTGCGCCGCATCGTAGGCCCTTACATGCCCATTGCTGTGGTATGCGATCCCCACGGTAACCTGTGCAAGGAATATGTGGAAGGCACCACCCTCATCCGCAGCTACCGTGAGTCCCCCCACACTGATGTGGAGCAGACCATCCGCTTTGTCTGCTCCCACCTGTTGGAGCTGTTGGAGCACCGCCGCAGCATCACTCCTGTGTACCGCAAACTGCCGCTAATTCTGGGCGGTGAGCAGAGCGTCTCCGCCGACGAACCGGTGCGCTCCATCAACCAGTATATGGATGAGATGGAAAAGGATGACCGCATCCTCAGCGCCAGCTGGCATGTGGCTACATCCGCCACGACACCGATGTAGCCGCTGCGGTGTCGTGGTGATTCCCTCTTCCAATGAGTTCCGCCCCTATGCAGAGCAGAAGGCCGATGAGCTGGCCGCCTATGTGTGGGACCGCCGCCATGAGTTCCACTATACCGGCCTGACTCAGGAACCAGACGAGGCCCTGCAGACCGCACTGCACTGCACCGGCAAGCCCGCCTTCCTCACCGACTCCGGCGACAACACCACCAGCGGTGCCATGGGTGCCAACACATGGGTACTGCGGCAGGTGCTGGCTAAACCCGAAGCCCTGCAGGGCAAGCGGGTGCTGTTTGCCGCCATTCAGGACCCCGCCGTCTATACCCTGCTGGCCGGTCATACCGTTGGTGACACCCTGCCTCTGACCCTTGGCATGGGTCTGGATTCCCTGACCGAGCCGGTACAGCTCACTGTAACCCTGAAGCATCTGGGCCGTCAAGAGGGCACCGTCTTGTTTGCTGAACATGGCGATTTTGGCGGCTGTGCCACCGTGTCGGTAGAGGGCCTGCCCATTGATGTCATCGTCACTGACACGAACCATCTTTGTAGAGCGGCATCAGACCCTTGCCGCCGGGGTGGACTGGATGGACTACGATGTGGTGATCGTCAAGACCGGCTACGCCTTTCCTGAACCGACCCAGCAGGGCGCGCTGTGCGTGATGTCCCTGACCGACGGCGCTACCTTGCAGGATACCCGCCGCCTGCCCTTCAAGCGCATCATGCGTCCCATGTTCCCGGTAGACGACATTTGATAAAAAAGGAGAACTGCCTTATGAAGATCCTTGTTGCAAAATTTCAGCTGGAAGCCAATGAGCATGTAGACATGAAGTGCGACCTGCCCAACGTGGCCCTTTCCTACGGACGTGACGCCCTGAGCCATATGCAGGTGGGCGACGTATTCGATGACCTAGGCATTGAACTGGTGCCCGTGATCTGTGCAGACGCTGCCTGCAGCGGCGTGATGAAAAAGACCTGCTTTGATTATATTGAACAGACCATCCTGAATGCCGTGCGCGACAACCTGCGGGATCTGGACGGTATCTACCTGCACCTGCACGGTGCCAGCTATGTGGAAGAGATCGGTTCCGGCGAGCACCATTTGGTGGCCGCCATCCGGCAGATCGTGGGTCCTTACCTGCCACTGGCGGTCTCCTGTGATCCGCACGGCAACCTGACCAAAGAGTATGTGGAGAACACCACCTTTATCCGCAGTTACCGTGAGGCTCCCCACACCGACATTGCCCAGACCGTACAGCGCACCTGCCGCGCCCTGATCGAACTGATCCGCCACCGTCAGAACATCACACCGGTATACCGCAAGCTGCCGCTGATTTTGGGTGGAGAACAGAGCGTTTCTGCCGACGAGCCGGTGCGTTCCTTCAACCAGTACATGGACGAGATGGAGAAAGATCCCCGCATCCTCAGCGCCAGTTGGCATGTGGGCTACCTGCGGCATGACTGCCCAGAGGCCGGCTGCGGCGTGGTGGTGATCCCTGCCACCGGAGCGACCATGCCTATGCCGAGCAGAAAGCCGACGAGCTGGCCGCCTATGTGTGGGGCAAGCGCCATGAGTTCCACTACACCGGCACTACCGCCCAGCCGGACGAAGCTCTGCGCATGGCGCTGAACTGCCCGGACAAACCGTCGTTTATCACCGACTCCGGCGACAACGTGACCAGCGGTGCTCAGGGCGCTAACACCTTTATCCTGCGTCAGGTGCTGGCTGTGCCGGATCTGCACAAAAAGGTGCTGTTTGCTGCCATCCATGATGCAAAACTCTGCCACGCCCTGCTCAGCCTGCCCATTGACACCGTAACGAATGCTTCTGTCGGCATAGGTTTGATTCGCTGTCGGCTCCAGTTCCGCTGACTCTGCGGGTACTATACAAAGGCATACAGGAGGGCACCCACATGTACGGCGAGGACGGCAGCTATGGCCCGCTGGTGACCGTTGCTGTAGAGGGCACCCCGCTGGTACTAACGATCACCGACAACAACCACTCCTTTGTGGAGGAGCACCAGTTGGATGCCTGCGGCGTGGACTGGAAGAACTTTGACATCATCGTAGTCAAACAGGGTTATATCCATCCAGAGCTCAAAGCTGCCGGTGCCCTGTGCGTGATGTCCCTCACCGACGGTGCCACCCCGCAGGACACCCGTCTGATTCCCTTCAAGCGCATCATGCGCCCCATGTTCCCCATTGACAACATCTGAGCATGTACCTTTTGCCCGTTTTCTCCAGCTGGCCTGTAACGGCATAACAAACCGCCCCGGCTTCCTGTTACGGAAACCGGGGCGATTTGTTATGCTTTATTCGTGCTTTCTCAAGCGCTCACGCAATCACTTGCGGGGGTTCTTGATAGCAGCCTGTTCTGCACTTTATAAATAGAGAGCACAAGAAATCACACATTTTCGTTCATTTATTTTTTCAACCGTTCGTTTTTTCGTCCTTTTCGTAATATTTTTAGAAAATAACACATTTTTGCTTTTGCATTTTTGGGGGACAAACTACAACGCATTTTTCCATCCATTTTTTCAAAAATGGGACGCCAAAAGATCTTCCATATTACAAAAAGGAGGTGCTTTTCCACATGAACACACCCATACAGTTGAAAATCCGAGGTCACACCAAATGACGCTGGACTATTTCTATGGTCAGTCGGGCGAATTGTTCTCCTACTTCCGCATCCCGAAAGCGTTGTTCCAAGACCACCGCTTCCGGGCAGCTCTCCACCGATGCCCGGACTCTGTACGGCATCCTGCTGGACCGCATGAGCCTGTCGGTCAAGAACGGCTGGCTGGACGAGCAAGGTCGGGTGTATATCATCTACACTGTCCGGGAAGTGCAGGAATCCCTCTGCTGCGCCGAGCACAAGGCGGTCAAGCTGTTCCGGGAGTTGGAGGACATTGACCTCATCGTGCGCAAGCGCCGTGGTCTGGGCAGACCCAGCCTGATCTACGTCAAGGACTTTTCCTCCGGCTTGCCAAAAGCGCAAGTACAGAATTGCCCAAACAGCAATTCAGGCGCTGCCGAAAGCGCAATTCTGGTGCAGCCAAAACCGCAAGCAAATAAGACTGATAAGAATAAGACAGAGTGGAACGATCCTGACCCTATCTATTCCGAGGGCATCCGGGAACAGCTTGAGGATTATTTTTATCAGGCGTTGGAGGTGAAACTTCTGCTCCGGCTCTGCCCGGACGAGGAGGACACCATCTACCAGATCGTGGACTTGCTTGTGGATACCTGTTCCACCAAACGCAAGATGTTGCGGATCGCCGGAGATGACAAGCCTACTGAGGTAGTACGCAGTCGGCTGAAAAAGCTGAATGCCGACATATCCGCTTCGTGCTGGATTCTCTGGCAGAAAACACCGCCCCGGTGCGGAACATGAAGCAATATCTGCTGGCAATGCTCTACAATGCGCCCACCACCATGAACCTCTACTATCAGAACAAGACGAACCACGACTTTGCGCGCGGTTCACCGAAAGCGGGGTGATGTTATCGCAAAGAAAGCTACGATTATCGCAGTCACCAATCAAAAAGGCGGTGTGGGGAAAAGCACCACCTGTGAAAATCTGGGCATCGGGCTGGCGATGGAGGGCAAGAAGGTCCTGTTGGTGGACGCTGACCCGCAGGGCAGCTTGACCATCAGCATGGGCTGGCAGCAGCCCGATGAACTGCCCACGACCCTTTCCACCTTGATGGCAAAAGCATGAACGATCAGAGTATT
>ENA-OQJX01000273-OQJX01000273.1-human-gut-metagenome-genome-assembly--contig:-NODE-273-length-31912-cov-5.520182_pt1 | contig 31912 bp, 34 predicted proteins | sample MGYA00242615_ERZ504782 | MGnify/ENA primary metagenome ERZ504782 (study PRJEB26092, sample SAMD00036354) | human gut metagenome | host: Homo sapiens | study: EMG produced TPA metagenomics assembly of... | reverse complement strand
GTTTCTTATTGGTTTGCAAATTGTATTTGCTTTTTGATCTGATAGAATTTATCTTAAATTAAGAAGTGAGTGATATAAATACATAATTATTTATTCAATATATACTATCATACTATCATATTTATTTATAAGTATTAGTTAATCAAGTGTATATATGATGATGGTTGGTGGTTTATACTATCATGATCAACTATCATACTATCATAATCATAATGGCTTGAATGAGGTTTTAGAGTGCTCTAAAACATAGGACTTATAGGAAATAAATGTGCTATAATATTTTGTTTTACAATATATTATTTGTATATTTGTAGTGAAGAAAATACTCCGAGACCCGGGTTTAAACATCAGAAAGACCCGGGTGTGGAAACCGGTAATATCTGGGTCTGAAAAATGTTAAAATAGGGGTTCTGACGTAGTTCTATGCATTGTTTAATGTTAAATATAATATCTTATGGCACATTTTTATGTAGTCCGGCAAAAACTGGACAAGACGGGAGCGGAAGATAAAGTACGCTATTATGGTGTTCCGGTTACGCGCGGGCGGGTTTCAACGAAAAAGCTGGCTGATTTGGTTGCCGATCGTTGCTCGTTGAGCCGAGGTGATGTGTTCGCTTCGGTTTGCGAGATCGGAGGGATGATTCTTGAATTGTTGAAAGACGGCCATTCTGTGGAGTTGGACGGGTTGGGTGATTTTTATCTTTCGGCAGGGAGCGAAGGCTTCGAAGATCCGAAAAAATGTACTCCCCATCGGGTGAAGGCGCGTCGTGTCTGTTTCAGGATGGCTTCCTGCGTGAGAAAGAGCATGAAATTTGTCAAATTCGAAAGAAATCCTTGGTAATGCAAATCACATATTACAGGCATAAAAAAGGCGTGTTGCGGATGCACTCGCGTGATATGGAATATATTGTCGGGTTGCTGAAAAACGGCAAGGATGCGGAAGGGATACTGTCGGTTCGTCGAAAATTGAATATGGCGTTTTTAGCACGAACTACGGATTTGTCCGGAAAACTACCGGTTCTGGCTTTTGGTTCGACGTTCAAGAAGAGTGGCGATGGAATACGGTTGAGGCGCTATAACGGATATGTTTTGTTGGAAGTGAATGGCTTGGGAAGCCAGAGTGAGGCGGAGGCCGTCCGTCGTGAAGCTGCCGCCCTGCCGCAGACCTTGCTGGCGTTCGTCGGGCTGAGCGGACGTTCGGTCAAGATCGTGGTTCCTTTTGTGCTGCCCGACGGCTCGTTGCCGAAAAAAGAGGAGCAGGCCCGTATGTTTCATGCTGCGGCTTATCAGCTGGCGGTGCGGCATTACCAGCCGCAGTTGGGCAGCATTATATCGTTGAAAGAACCGTTTCTGTCGCGGGGTTGCCGGATGAGTGTGGATCCGGACGCCTATTACAATCCGGATGCGGTGGCGATCCGGATCGAGCAACCTTTGCAGATGCCGGACGGGGGTGACTTGAAAATCGTACCATCTCCAGTTCGGGATCCGTTGGAGATGATGGCTCCGGGAGTGGATCGGAACGGGCAGATCGCCACGCTGTTCAGTGTCATTCTGATGGAGATGACGCGTCGGTTTTCAGAAAGCCCGGAAGATGATATCCAATTGCTGTTCATTGACTTGGCTCAGGCTTGCTGCCAGCTTGGAATACCGGAGGAAGAGGCGGTGGTTGGACATTGCGCTATGAGGCTTTGAAAAAATATAAGATAGATATCCGTATGGCTTTCCGTACGGCATATACGTTGGAGAATATTTCAAACCGGGCAGAGCCGTTCTCTTCCATCCCGCCATCCATGTCGTTGGTGTTGCGGCTGGACGAGTTTATGAACCGGCGTTATTTCTTCCGGACGAATGAAATGAGCGGAGGAGTTGAATATTTGGACCGTTCGATGATACAGTTCGTTTACAAGCCTTATACGACGAAAGTTCGGAATTCCATTTGCCTGGAAGCCCAGCAGGAAGGGTTGAATGTATGGGACAAGGATATCGACCGGTATGTCAATTCCGATCGTGTTCCGGTATATCATCCTATCGACCATTTTCTTGGGAATCTTCCGGCTTGGGACGGGAAAGAACGCATCAGGGCATTAGCCGGGCGTGTCCCTTGTGACAATCCGGTATGGGGCGATTTGTTTTACCGTTGGTTCCTAAGCATGGTGGCACATTGGATGGAACTGGATTCGGAGCACGGGAATAGTACGACACCTCTGTTGGTCGGTGGCCAAGGGTGTGGGAAGTCCACGTTTTGCTTGAATTTGTTGCCACCGGTGTTGCGTCCTTATTATACGGACAGTATCGATTTCGGCAATCGCCGTGGGGCGGAGTTGGCTTTGCATCGGTATGCGTTGGTTAATATTGATGAATTTGATTCAGTGAAAAGTTCTCATCAAGGTTTTTTGAAGCATATCCTGCAAAAGGCGGTTGTGAACACCCGTTTGCCTTATCAGAGCGCGAGCCGTAACTTGCGTCGCTATGCCACGTTTATCGCGACCAGCAACAATTATGATTTGCTGACGGATCCGACCGGTAGCCGCCGTTTCATTTGTGTGGAGGTGAAGGACCGGATCGATTATGCCCAGCCGATCGATTATGATCAGTTGTATGCGGAAGCGAAAGAATTGTTGAGGCGTGGTGAACGTTTTTGGTTTACTCCGGAGGAAGAGGCACTGATCACTGAAAACAACAGGGATTTCCAGCAGCAGCCAGCTGAAGAGCAACTGTTCTTGCGTTATTTCAAGATCGCGGAGGATATTGAAGAGGTAAAGCCGCTTCTGGCGTCCGAAATACTGGATATGATCGCGGAGAAACAACCTGGTTTTAACATTACAAAAACGATGATCCTTAATTTCGGCAAGCTTTTGAAGCGGAATAGCGTGCCGAATAAGCGGACGATGAGGGGGACTTGTTATTATGTGGAAGAGGTAGATGGTTGATATATAACCGATTGACTAATTTTATGTATGATGGTATGATAGTAGCCATGACAGTTGTTTTGCGAACTGTCATGGCTGTTTTGTGTTGATATATAGTTAGTTGCTGAGTGGTATGATGATATGATGGTTATTTCTTTTCGAAAATCAATTCTCCGGCAGTGGTTTCGTCCGGGAGGTAAACGAATGTAAGTACCAGCCTTTTTTTGTCGATTTGTACAATCCTATATTCGTTGTCGTGTGTATCGTCTGTCAGTGATAGGCGCATGATGATGGATTTGTTTAATAATGTGTAGGTTGTCCTATCTTTTACTCCATTGAATGTTTCAAAAAGGCCGCAATTGTCGCAGTTGTCATTTTTTTCGAATGTCAATGTGTAATTTTTGACCGGCTGGGAGACTCCCGCTTTCTTTTGGGAGATTAGTTTCCAAGTCCCAACAAGGGAGGATTTTTCGAATGTTTGTTGTTTAGGTGTTTCGCTATTTGGGGCTTTTGAGGAGGGGGATGGTGCGGCCATTTCGTTCAAGAAATATCCGGCTGTGCCGTATAGGATGACTCCTGAGATGAGGCAGGCATAAAATAATTTCATTTTGTTTGAAGCCGCCAATCGGTTGCAAGCCAAATAAAACAGATAGACCCCTCCGGCAAGCAACAGGGCTCCTATGTAAGGGATGAGGAATAGGGCAATTTCCAGCAACAACCAAAGTGCGTAATAAATGAGGGCTGTCGTGAACAGTGGCATGATGAAAATATTGATGATGATGGTGTATAGGCAACCGCTCATAGCGTCTTCTTCCACGCCTCGCGAAGAAATATTGAAAACGGAATAGGATGTCATGTTGAACAGAATGAAAGATAGGGGAAAGCCGAAAATAAACAATACCCAAAACAATTCATCGGACTCGAATACGTTTCCATTGATCGGGTTTGCAATGAATGACAATGCTCCTTGGATGATCGAATATATGCACCAAAGGGTCATTATGCCTGCTAATACGGTGCAAGACAGAAGGAGTGTCCTGCTTTCTTTTTTGATAGTATTTTTCATATTATTAGTTGTTTTTGTAATTTTGGAATACAAATTAAGGGGGTGGTATTGGATGAAAAAATAATATAGATTAAGAAATAGTGGCTTGGATAGCTTGAAAATGAAAGCATTTTTTGTAAACCTTGTTTATTTGCACTACTTTTGCTCCTCGATAAACCGTAAAAAGCGGAATATGAAAATACTGCATTATAGGGTATTCTTGTTTTTGATTATAAATTGGGGATGCATTGTGGCGGATCCGGATATACCGGAAGGGTATAATTCTTATGAAAAAGGAGGAGAGCCGGAAGCACATATTAAATGTGTGGGAGCTTTCTCAATATAGTGCGGTTCTGAAAATTAATATTGCCAGTGTCGGGAACCGGAAGCTGACACAACTTCGTGCCTGCTATAGTGAAACCAATCCGTTGCCGGATACAACCGATTGGGTAAGAGATATTTATTTGCAATATAAGCCGGATCATGAAGAATTATTGCTTTCTCTTCCTGATCTTGAACCTGCAACTAATTACTATTGCCGTCTCTATCTGGCTAATTCAGATAGTGGTAGTTATACGAATAGCGTGGTCTTTTCGACCAAAGCTCCAAGTGATGATTCTTCGTGGGAGAAAGTGGCAAGTATTCCTTGGATAGAGGAACAGTACGCGTGCGGCTTTAACTTTGCCGATCGTTATTTCGCCCTTTCGTCACTTTATCCTGTGGAAGGAGGGAACAAACTAATCGAGTATTTGCCGGAAACGGATGAATGGGTGAAACGGTCTGTTCTACCTTTCGGCTGCCGGGTCGGACCGGTTGCGGTTGTTGCGGGAGGAAAAGGATATGCCGGGTTGGGAGATATAGAGGTGATAACCGAAGATGGTTCCCATCGGTATTATTCCCAGCAGGATTGGTGGTGCTATGACCCTGAAACGAATGAATGGGAACGCAAGGCTGATATTCCAGCCCGTACAACGGGAATGATGGCTGCATTCGGGATAGAAGAGAAGGTTTATGTAGTGACTTCGACGGATTACTGGAATTCAACTCCGATGCAAGTATGGGAGTATGATACGCGATCGGATGCTTGGAGCCGGAAAAGGAATTTCCCCGGTGATAAGTTGCAACGTGCTTCCTCTTTTGTGATCGGTGGTAGGCCTTTTGTCTTTACTGGAATAACGAACCGGATGGAAGAAGGTGGAAATGTGGATGATAACAAGGTGGAATATACTTCTTGCATGTGGGAATATGAAGCAAATACGGATACTTGGCACAGGCGTGTGGATTTTAAGGGAGGTGGACGCGAGCGGATGGTTGCTGTAGCCTGGATGGGAAAGGTTATGCCGGGTTTGGCGTTCAACCAGTGACGGAAACATATCTGATACGTGCTGTTGACTGGTGGTGCTATGATCCTGATACGGATCGATGGGGCCGGAGGAGTGTCCTGACTGATTGGTTTAATATTCGGCCTTCAATTTCATTTGCATTGAGAGGACATGTGTATATCGGGAGCATTTATGATGGAGTTTGGAAGTATGTGGAATAATATTCTTTTTTTTGCTTGTATATGGTTTTGTGCCTGTTCCACGATGGATCCCGAAATTCCGGATTATGAGTCGTTGGAAAATGATCCTTTGCCGATTGCCACGATCAAATCGGCAAGTCGGGTTTTTTTGCGGGAGGCAACGCTGAGCATTGTTTTGTCACCTACGAGCAGCCGGATCCCCCGTCGCCTTTATTTATGTTACGGGAAAGATTCGGACCGGCCGGACACCTTGCAACTTAAAGTCGATTTGTTACCCTTGTATAAAGATGGGACTATCGATGTCAAAATAACCAATTTGCTTCCAGCTACCTTGTATTATTGTCGAGTATATGCCGAAACTCGGAATGAAAAAGGCTATTCGGATGTATTTAAATTCCGGACTTCTACATCGGACACGGATATCGCTTGGAAGAAAATTGCTGATTTTCCGGATCGAAAGGCTTTCTATAATCGGGCTTTCACCATTGGAAAGGATATTTATTTTCAGGAATGCGAAATGGATGGGCTGATGAATGTCGGTGGTACGGCTATATTGAAATTTACGCCAGCCTCGTGTATATGGGAAAAGTTGACCGATTTTCCAGGTGGTAAACGATGTGATCCGGTAATATATGTGATGAATGATAAAATATATATGGGGCTGGGACATACAACGAATGGTGATAGTCTTGTCAACCTACAGAATGATTTCTGGGAATATGACTTATCGGATCGTTCTTGGAGACCGATGTCGGATTCGCCGGGCTGTTATTCGGCTTTGATGGCTTCTTTTGTGTATAAGGATAAAGGGTATCTGATTTCAACGGGCGCAATGTGGAGGAGTATCCGATGATGATCCGGATGTTTGATCCGGTTTCAGGGAAATGGACCAAAAAAGCTGATTTTCCCGGAGAAAAAGTGAGTAATACGTTGACCCTTGTGGCTGAAGACCGTATATTCGTCATAGGCGGGAGTTTTGTCTATGGCAAGAATCCTGTTCATTCCAACTGCTTGTGGGAATATGTGCCGGATACTGATACCTGGTTCAGGCGTGCGGATTTTCCGGGGACGGCTCGGTCGGATATGCATGGGTTTGTTATTAGCGGGCGTTTGTATGCTGGTTTCGGATATGAGAATATGCGTGGTGATTGGTTGGACTATACACGTGATCTGTGGGAATATCTCCCGGACCGGGATGTTTGGGAGCCTCGTGCAGGTATTACAATGTGGAAACCTGATTATTTCACGTTTTCGGCTGGTACGGACCAAGGGGGATATATCGGTTGTGCTAAGGACGGTTTATGGATGTATTCACCGGAAAAAGACAAGTAAGAATGATGAGAAGAGTGACGTTTATATGGATATTATTCTTTTTGATAGGATTGCAATTGTATGCCCAGCGTATTTCAAACGTCCGTTTCGAACCTTTTGGACGGGCAATACGGATACATTATACGCTGAGCCGTCTGCCATTTGATTCGTTTGCTGCACTGAATTTGTTTGTCAGTACCAATGGAGGTGAAAGTTTTATCGGTCCTTTGGTGCAGGTACAGGGTGAGATAGGGAAAGTGGCCGGCAACGGGGAGAAGTCGGTTGTCTGGCAAGTGATGGATGAAATAGGGAGGTTGGAAGGACAAATAGTTTTCGAATTGCGCGGAGAGGTGGTAAAGGAGAAGCAGAAAGCGGAAAATATATTGATGTATAATGTTTCCGGTTCTTCTTGTTTCGGGCTGATGTATGGACGGGTGGCACGATGGGGAGGTTATGTGAGGGGAAAAACGAATTTTTCATTTGATAATGCACCTTATACCTGCGATAATTCGGGTATTTTCAGTTATGAAGGGGAAAATGATTTTTATATAGTGGATAAAGCTTCCAAACGGAGCCGCCTCGGGATTACGGGGGGAGTCTTGTTCCGGCCTACCGGTTGCCTGTATCTGTATGCCGGAGCCGGATACGGATATCGCCGTTTGATGTGGCATGCTGAAACTTTCGATTATCTGAGCGAACAGCGGACCGGAGATTTATGGGCTATTAATACGTCTAATAGTGCGGATGGTGTAGAGGCAGAGCTAGGGGGAATTTTCAGATATAAAAAACTGGCTGTATCTTTAGGGGTAAATACGGTCGGTTTTTCGTTTTTTGAGGTGAATGGTGCAATCGGATTGTTTTTTTGATGAAGGTGGTGATGACGATACAAAGTGCTGTGACGGAATTGGTCCGGAAGGAATGCGAAGCATATCGATTAGTTGATTTGGGCTTGTTGTCTTCTGTAGAGGAAGGGGTAAGCATGTTGTTGCCAGTGTTTGAGACGGCCGATCTTTCTGTTTTAGATGACTTTGCCCGTTTCCGTGTGTGGCGCAAAGAGGTGTTGTTGCTGTTTTATCGACAACTGGATTATGCCGGTTTTATTCGGGAAGCCGGAGATTCAGCCTCTTTCCGATGTTTTCTGCTCAGTTTGAAGAAGAGAATAATTGCGACGTTACGTGAACGATGTAAAGAGCCGACGATAGATAGGGAATTGGCTGTTCCGGGGAAAACACTTGCGTTTAAGTTGTCTGCAATGTTGGACGAGGAGTTGTTTCAGAAGGAGAGGCGGGTTTTGCTAACGGTCGACACACCGGTACTATTAGAAGAGATCTGTTGGGATTATTGCCGAAGGTTTTTCCCTGTTGGCATGGAAAATCTGATGATACGTTTGGAAAGGGATGATTCTGAGTTTTGGAATGATTTATACCTGACTATAAAAAAGATAGCTCATACTGTCACATCCGGACAATCAGTTTCAATACAATATAGGAAGGATGTTTTGCAGGAGGTGTGGGCGGATACTTCTTTGTTGTTGCACGGTAAGGTTGTGGAGAAAAATACTCCGGCCTTTGAAACGCCTTTGCATTTTCGCAATTATATAGCCCGGATGTGCTTGAATAAATGTAGAGAAGCCATTCGAAAACATAATTTTCCGGATATCATGCTAACTGTTACCGGAGAAATGCATTCAGAGGCTTTTTTGTATGAAGAAGAGGCAAAAGATGATATTGGTTTGCAGAAAGGGAATTTGCATGATATTGATTGTGAAGATGAAGAAGAGGTAAGACGTGGCCTGACTGTTGTCCTTTGGGATAAATTGGAACCTTGGTACTCGGAATTGACTCGGGGGATCGAAGAAAAGACCGAACTGATATTTTTACATTATGTGGAAGCTTGTCTTATGAAGAAATTGCCGCAATGAAGGATACGAGAGTTTCTGTTGAGGGGCGGAGCCGTTTGGTCGGTAAGCTGAGACAGGATGTTGTCCGTACCCGACGTCTGTTAAAGCTGCGTTTTGTAGAACTATTGAAAAGAAAGTAAGAAAATGGATAGATGTAGTGAACATAAAGATCGGCAGTTACGGGATTATTTCTTGAACAGATTAACTCCGGAAGAGGTGGAAGTTTTTCAATTCCATTTGTTTCACTGCGAGACTTGCCGGATGAATCTGGAGCGTATGCGTCTTTTGGTACATGAAGGGGAAGAAGAGGTTGTTTCCGCATCTGATGCGGAAGAGTCAAACGCTAAAAAACGTCGTTTGACTTTTTCAGTCTTTACTCGTGCGGCTGCAGTGGCCGGGTTGCTGATTGTTTTGGCAGGGGGATGTTATTATTTTTTGTATGCACCGCCATCGGATGGAGAGTTGCAGTTGGAGATGAATGAGTCTCCTATTCTTCATTCGGGGGATTCCATTAAGATGGAGGTTGATAGTACGGCTGTGGAGTTGAATGAAAAAAAGAATAAAGATGTGGAATAAATGGATATGCCTATTGGGTGTTTTATGTTTGTTCGCCTGCAGAACACGCTGGCAGGATACGTCTGTTCAGGCCGCAAAAGAAGAACAATTGCAACATGCCGTTCGCCAGTTGCAGGCAGAAGGATATCATACTCTTGCCGGTAAACTGCCTTTGGAAGAACAACTTGCTGAATCTTGGCGTTACCAGCGGGAGAAAGACGGGAGCGGAGAGGTACGTTATTTCGTCGTTTCGGCCAAGTCCAAAGGCGATAGTTTTGATGCTGCCCGTGTGCAGGCGGAAAGTTTGGCAAAAGTACAATTGGCCGGATTGATGGAAACGCGTATCGGACAGCTTGTGACGAACCGCTTGGAAACTTCGGATGGAAATACGGTTATGCAGACGGTTGCAAGCAGTAAAAATTTGGTTACGACTCGGCTTTCCAATGTTTATCCTTTGTTGGAGGTGTATAGAGAGTGCCGGGATGGAGAGATCGAAGTCCAGCTCGTAATGGGATGTGACCGAAGGTGGGCAAGTGAGATTGCTTGGGCTGTTATTTCGGCGGAAGCAGTGCAGAGTCCGTCCCGTGGTGGTTCATTTTCTTTTTCTTTAACTGGTTTGGATCAAGCGTACCGAAATGGTGAGTCGTTGCGTTTTTCTTTGATTGCCGAACAGGATTGCTATTACCATCTGTTTGTCTTTGATGCGGATGGAGTTGAGCAGTTATATCCTGGAGCATATGAGGAAATATCCCTTTATAAAAAAGGAGTGGAGTATTTTTTCCCCGGAATCAATGGGTGGCCTATAGTGTGGAGAAGGGAAACTATCCGGTCCGCTACGAACAGAATATATTATTGGTGGTGGCTACCCGGAAAGATATACCTTTTACCGGAGAAGTGACTGTTGGTAATGTATTGGGATGGTTACGCCGTATACCGGAAGAATTACGGAGTGAACAATATTTTTCTTTCCTTTCTGAATAGGTGAACCGATGAAAAAAAGCCGTTTTATATATAGTTGGTTGCTGTTCGTCTGTTTTTTAAATGTAAAGTATGCGGAACCGGCAGAGGCTCAAGTGAGTGCGGAAGATGAATTTGAAGATTATCTTTCTTCCATAGAGGCTGACTTTTATAACTTCGAAGACAGTATTAACAGGAATTTTGCAGATTATTTGGAACAAGCCTGGCAAGAGTTTACAGTTTATGAAGGAACGGAGCCGCCAGTCTATGCAGGTGGCCTATTTTTTACAGGAACGATAGAGACTACTTTGGTACACCCCCATGATTCTTTTTTCGGTAGTTTTTTGCATTTCCCTTATATGGTAGAGGAAGGGCTGTCTTTGTCTGGTCTGTCGGAAAAAAATATAGCGGATGGATGGCGCAAGTTAGGGACAGTGGATTTTACTTCTTTCTTCAGGGCTTATACAGGGTACTCCCGGCAGTTCAGTCTGAATGATTGGGGAAATTATCAGCTGCTTAAATATGCAAGTATGCAGTTATATCCTTCTTTTTCACCTCGCGAGCGGACTTTGTTTTTATTTTATGCCTTAAGTAATGCTGGCTATAAGGCGAAGATTGGCAGGGTGGAGAAAGATGTGTTGGTATTATTGCTTCCGTTTGCGGAGGAAGTTTATAAGCTCCCGTTTATCAAGGCTGGAGAAGAGAAGTATTATGTCATGGATATTTCTTCGAAGCAACTGAAAAAACTTTATTCGATCATGGCTGATTTTCCGAAAGCGGAGAAGGTCTTATCATTACATATTTCAGAAGCATTGGATTTTCCAGAAAATGAGATTGGCCGTAAGTTTACGGGGAAGTATCCTTTTTCTTTATCTTTGAACCGGAACCTACTTGACTTTTATGCAACTTTCCCGCTATGTGATTTGTCGGTTTATTTCAGAGCTGAACCGTCCAAGACCTTTACAAACTCTATGGATAAGATTGTAAAGATACATTTGAAGGGAAAGTCCCGACCGGAACAGATTGCCTGGTTATTGGATCTTGTACAACAGGTATTTATCCATAAACCGGATGTGGAGGTGCATAAAACGGAGGTTTATTATTTCCCGGAAGAAACGGCTTTTTATCCGTATGCGGATTGTGAAGATTTATCTGTATTTTTGTCATGGCTGATATGCCGGTATGTGACAAGTGAAGTGCTGGTCTTGTATTATCCCACACATGTGGCTATTGCTGTAGAATGTTTTGAAGGGAGAGAGGTTTTTAAGTTCCGGAATAAAGAGTATCTGATTTGTGATCCTCTTATCGGGGAGCTGTACCTGGTAAAATAATTCCTGCTTGTGCTTCCTTAAAGCCTGTCATTGTTTCATATTCCAAACAGAAAAGAGTAAAATGAAGAAGATTACTTTATTGTTTATTGTATTGTTTTACTTTAGGTTTCTGCCGCAGGGCATAGGGCAGAAGAGAATATCCGGGCGTTCTGTATCTGTGCAGTTCAGTATGGTTGAATCGCCTCTGACACCGGAGGGGGAAGGTAGTTCGTTAAAAGAACATTACGTGTCATCTTTGCAGATTGCCGATCTGGACTCTCTACCGGACGATGTTCCGATACGTCCTAATTCTGTTGCTGTTATAATAGGAGTTGAACAATATGATTTTATTCCGGTGGCACCTTATGCAGCCAGGGATGCTGAATTGGTTTCCCGCTATTTCAAAGCATTATTAGGCTTGGAGAGAGTGATTGTGCATAAAAATAAAGATGTGTCCGGTTTCTTTTTTGAGAATTTATTTAATGCGGAAGAGGGAGAATTAGCCGGATAATCGAAAAAGGAAAGACGGATTTGTATGTTTATTATTCCGGTCATGGGATACCGGCCGCTGATGGAGGAGATGTTTATATGCTTCCGGTAGACAGTAAGATGCGGTTGATAGAGAAGCAGGGATATAGTCTGAATACATTATTCGAGCAGTTGGATAAATTGCAGGCAAAGAGTACGACAGTATTTATAGATGCCTGTTTCAGTGGGTTAGGTAAGTTTTCCCAATCGGGAACACCTTTAAATTTGATGCAGACTAAAGGGGTAAAAGTGAAACCTTTGCTTTATCAGCCGTGGCTTCTGAATTCTTCTTTCAGAGTATTCACGTCTTCATCTGTGGGGCAGGCGGCATTAGTATTGGATGAGGCACGTACTGGATTATTTACTTATTTTCTGGCAATGGGGTTACGGGGAAAAGCTGATCTGAATGGGGATGGGCATGTGACAGCCGGTGAATTATATTGGTATATTTATTCGAACGTCTCTGAAAATTCAAAGAAAATCTATCAGGAGCAGATTCCTTGTTTCTATGGAGACGATTCTTTTATCCTTTATTAGTGTTTCTTATTTTACATCAATAGAAATTAGTAAAGACTTTTTTAGCTTCGCGTGCAATAATTGCGAGGTTTTTATGTCACAAAAAGTCTGTTTGTCTCAAATAAAAGAGATAAGATTTTTATTGAACTAAAATAAGAAACAAATGGAAGATAATAGGAAGGTGTTATATGATATCGTTTATGAGAAAATGTTTACCGTGATGAACAATTATCATCCAGTTTCCGAAAGTCTTCGTGAGCTGATTTACGATAATAGCGCTCCCGTTCGATTTACAAAAGGAGAATTATTACTGACAGAAAATAGGGAGTGTAATGTACTGTTTTTCATTGCGGGTGGATTCTGTTCCTGTTTCTATAATAAAGATGGGAAAGAATGTATCATACGATTTGCCGGTGACGGGAATTTTTGTACGTCATGGCATAGCTTTTTGGGGAAACAACGTTCTTTGATTAATATTAAGGCTACGGAAGATACGACGGCTGTTTGTTTTAAGCGAGAACAGTTTGATAAACTGTGGGAAGAAAGTACTGAATTTGTCGCTGTTATTTGTAGAGTGCTTGAAATGTATGCCATTGAAAGTGAAGAAAAAACATTCAGGATGCGTAGTAACCAGGCCGAGGGGAGAGTCAGACATTGCATGGATACGCGTGAAATCCATTATTTGATGAAGCATGTTCCTCGTTATAATATCGCTTCTTATTTGAATATGACGCAAGAGACTTTTTCTAAGATATTTACTCAGTTAAATAAAGAGCAAAAGTAGAAGAACGATTAAACCAAAAAAGAGATTGTCTTGTTTAATCTTCAAATCAATATTGAAGAATAGACATGAAACGAAAGAATACGAATGTACTGCTGATTTTTGGGGTAGTGATTGCGATTATCCTGTTAATGATCTGGTTGTTTTTGGGAACTACATTGGAACAGGAGGCAAATCCAGAGACAGATCCGATGACTGTCGAACAAAATATCTGATCTTTAGGAACGCCATGCCCATGCAATTCCGATTCCATGCCCATCCGATTTTGGATACATGGGCATGAAATCGGAAACGCGTGGATTGGATTTTTAATATTGTCTTTCCAGAAGCCAAGCATCCTGGAAGTTAGGAGCATATTTTGCTTTGATTGCATCGCGGCTGTCAGCAGCATCGGCTTTGTCATTAAAGCTGGCAACGATCACACGAAGCATACCTTGTTCGTTTTCACCCAAAACAGCATTATATCCGTCGTTCTGCATACGCTCTTTCAAAGCGTAAGCATTGGTTTTGTTCTTGAAACTGCCGATAACAACACTATAACGTTTCAGTCTGCTTGCGTCTTCACCTTGTGCAGCATTAATTCTTTCTGCACGTGTGCTGACATTGGAAGTTCTCGGTTTAGAAACCGGAGTTACTTCTTCTACCATTTCCTCTTCTTCGACAACTTCGACCGGAGCTGTTGACTCTTTTTCTTTTGCTTGTTCGTAAGCAGCCTTATACGCACTCTGTTTAGGTTTACAAGAACCTAATGCTAAAACCATACATATGGAGGCTCCAAATAACCAAATCTTATTCATACTGTTCAGTTCTTAAATTAATGGGACAAAGATATAAATTATATTTTGTACTTTCGTGCCCAAAACACAATATATTATAAACTGCATGAATAAATCTATCGGAACAATGGTTATGGCAACATCCTTATTATTTGGTGCTTGTAATAGTAAGGATATAGACATTGAAGTAAAGGTGAAAGCGAAAGAAAACATGGAAAATGTGATCGGGCGTTCGGATATTAAAGTGAAAGACGGACGGATGACGCCGGAAGTGCTTTGGGCAATGGGACGTATCGGAGGGATGAATGTCTCTCCGGATGGACAGAAAGTTGTATATACTGTAGCTTATTACAGCGTACCGGAAAACAGAAGCAATCGCGAAGTCTTTGTCATGAACGCAGACGGGACGGACAATAAGCAGATTACGAAAACGGCTTACTCCGAAAATGAAGCTGTCTGGATCAAAGGTGGAAAGAAAATCGCTTTCCTTTGCAATGAAAGCGGCAGCAGCCAGCTTTGGGAAATGAATCCGGATGGAAGCGACCGTAAACAGCTCTCTCGGTATGACGGAGATATCGAAGGTTTTGCCTTTTCTCCTGATGAAAAGAAAGTCCTGTTTATTTCACAGGTAAAGACAGTCAAGAGTACAGCAGATAAATATCCGGATTTGGATAAAGCCACCGGCATTATTGTTACGGACCTGATGTACAAACATTGGGATGAATGGGTAACAACAGCCCCGCACCCTTTTGTTGCCGATTTTGATGGCAAGGCTATCAGTAACCCTGTCGATATTATGGAAGGTGAACCGTTTGAAAGCCCGATGAAACCGTTCGGAGGAATCGAACAGCTGGCATGGAATACGACATCGGACAAGATCGCTTACACGAGTCGTAAAAAGACTGGAAAGGAATATGCGTTGTCTACCAATTCGGATATTTATGTATATGACCTGAATACGAAAGAGACGACCAATATCAGTGAAGGCATCATGGGGTATGACACGAATCCCCAATATTCTCCCGATGGCAAGTTTATCGCATGGCAGAGCATGGAGCGGGATGGCTATGAGTCAGACCAGAACCGTTTGATGGTCATGAACCTGGAAACAGGCGAAAAAATCTTCGCCAGCAAAGATTTTGACTCCAACGTAGACGGGTTTGTCTGGAGTGCAGATGCAAAGGCCTTTATTTTACGGGGGTATGGCATGGCGAGTCTCAGGTATATAAGATTGATCTGAAAGATGGTAACAAAATCACGCCGCTTACTTCCGGAATGTACGATTATGCCGGTGTAGCCTTGTTAGGTGAAAATAAGTTGATTGTGCAGCGCCATTCTTTGAGCATGGGAGATGAAATCTATTCGATCGATTTGGCTGATAACAATAAAGTGGCCCAGTTGACAACGGAGAACAAGCAGATTTATGACCAGTTGGCAATTGGCAAGGTGGAAGGTCGTTGGATGAAAACGACAGATGGCAAACAGATGCTTACCTGGGTGATTTATCCCCTCATTTCGATCCGAATAAGAAATATCCGACCTTGTTGTTCTGCGAAGGAGGTCCTCAAAGCCCGGTAAGCCAATTCTGGTCTTACCGTTGGAATATGCAGATTATGGCCGCTAATGACTATATCGTGGTTGCCCCGAACCGCCGCGGCCTTCCCGGCTTCGGTATGGAATGGAACGAACAGATCAGCGGCGACTATGGAGCCAGTGCATGAAAGACTATTTTACAGCTATTGACGAGATGGCCAAAGAACCGTTTGTCGATAAGGATCGTCTGGGTTGCGTGGGGGCGAGCTTCGGAGGTTTCTCTGTTTATTGGCTGGCCGGTCACCACAACAAACGTTTCAAAGCCTTTATTGCACACGACGGTATTTTCAATATGGAAATGCAATATCTGGAAACAGAAGAAATGTGGTTTGCCAACTGGGATATGGGTGGCGCTTACTGGGAAAAGCAGAATGCGACGCACAACGTACGTTTGCCAATTCCCCACACTTGTTTGTTGATAAGTGGGATACTCCTATTCTCTGCATCCACGGTGAAAAGGATTATCGGATTTTGGCTAACCAGGGTATGGCAGCGTTTAATGCAGCGTCCTTCGAGGTGTTCCGGCCGAGTTGTTGATCTATCCTGATGAAAACCATTGGGTGTTGAAACCTCAGAATGGAGTGCTTTGGCAGCGTACATTCTTCGAATGGCTGGATATGTGGTTGAAGAAATAAGGATTTATTCATAAAAGAGAAAACGCCGTCCCGGACAATTCGGAACGGCGTTTCTTTATTTATACTAAGCAATTGTGATTCCTGGGTCCAGGTATACATCCTGTATGGTGTGCAGCAGTTCTACACCGTCTTTCATCGGACGTTGGAATGCTTTTCGCCCACTGATCAACCCCATACCGCCTGCCCGCTTATTGACGACAGCCGTGTAGACCGCATCTTTCAAGTCGGAAGCTCCATGAGATTCACCGCCGGAGTTGATAAGACCGATACGCCCCATATAGTTGTTGGCAACCTGGTAGCGACAGAGGTCGATCGGGTGTTCTGTAGTCAGTTCGGTGTACATCTTCTGGTCGATCTTGCCGAATTTGACAGCCGTGAATCCTCCGTTGTTTTCCGGCAGTTTTTGTTTTATGATATCCGCTTTAATCGTAACACCCAAGTGGTTGGCTTGTCCCGTCAGGTCGGCTGCGGCATGATAGTCCACACCGTCTTTTTTGAATTCACTATTGCGCAGGTAGCACCATAAGATGGTGGCCATTCCCAATTCGTGTGCATATTCAAATGCCTCTGACACTTCGACCAACTGCCTTCTGCTTTCTTCCGAACCGAAGTAGATGGTGGCGCCTACGGCAGCCGCTCCCATATCCCAAGCTTCTTTTACGGAGCCGAACATGATCTGGTTGTATGAATTGGGATAAGTCAGTAATTCGTTATGATTCAGTTTGACCACAAACGGAATCTTATGTGCATATTTACGTGCTACGGAACCTAAGATTCCGAACGTGGAAGCTACTCCGTTGCATCCTCCTTCAATGGCCAGCTTGACGATATTTTCCGGATCAAAATAGATTGGGTTCGGAGCGAAGGAAGCTCCCGCCGTATGTTCGATATCTTGGTCCACAGGCAGTATCGAAACATATCCCGTGTTTGCCAACCGTCCGCTTCCTAACAAGCGTTGCAGGTTGTTTAATGTTTGGATATTTCTATCCGAGTCGATCCAGATACTGTCGATGACAGACGGTGAAGGAATGTGTATAAGTGATTTATCGATCGTTTTACAAGTGTGTCCCAACAGAAACTCGCTTTGTTCGCCCAGTAGGCTGATAATCTTTGATGTGTCCATATTTATGAAAGTTTTTTAATATAACATGGAGAGCAAAGGATAGGTTTCATAGTTTTTATCAATTAACAGATAGAATAAATTTATGAGTTTTTGTAGAGCTTGTTTTAGAATGTTTCCCTACATTTGCAAAGAACAAATGACGAGTGTTACAACTATTTTAGATTATACAACCAATAAAAATTTTACAAAGATGAAAAAGAAATGGATTTGCACAGTATGCGGTTATGTACACGAAGGTGATGAAGCTCCTGAATTCTGTCCTCAATGCAAGCAGCCGAAGAGCAAATTTAAAGAATGGTAGAAACGACCGGTGCACTGACTTTTGCCGATGAACACGTGATCGGTGTTGCTAAAGGTTGTGATGAAGAAATGATTAAAGACTTGAACGCACATTTCATGGGCGAATGTACTGAAGTAGGTATGTATTTGGCTATGAGTCGCCAGGCTGATCGTGAAGGCTATCCTGAAGTTGCGGAAGCATTCAAACGCTATGCTTGGGAAGAAGCTGAACACGCCGCTAAGTTTGCCGAACTGCTGGGCGATGTTGTTTGGGACACAAAAACAAACCTGGAAAAACGTAAAGATGCCGAATGTGGTGCTTGCGAAGATAAGAAACGTATTGCCACTCGTGCAAAACAATTAAACCTGGACGCTATCCACGACACAGTTCACGAAATGTGCAAGGATGAAGCTCGCCACGGTAAAGGATTTGAAGGTTTATACAACCGTTATTTCAAATAATTCGCAAATTCGTTAACAGGAAGGGGTATTCTTTTAGGAGAATGCCCTTTTTTATTAAGAAAAATGCTCTTTGGAGGACAACGGAATTAAATTTTCCCTACATTTGTACTCGCAAATGACGACCTAAGGAAAGCTGCCAGAGTGGTCGAATGGGCCGCACTCGAAATGCGGTGTACGGGTAACTGTACCGGGGGTTCGAATCCCTCGCTTTCCGCAGAAAAGAGGATGTGTCACCAAATACTATGGCACACCCTCTTTTTTTATGTCGTCACTGACTTTAGTGCCGATATGGAATTGACAACTGCACACATACAATTCATCAAAGAACATGCCGCAGACGACTTGGCCCGCTTGCTGCTTTCTGCCGCCAAATATCCCGGAATGGATATTCCCTTTTTGGTCGATCAGATTGCGGCCAGGAGACAGATTCGGGAAAAATTGCCGTCGTGGTATGAGAACGGACAATTAATTTTTCCGACTAAGATTGCTGCGGAGCAATGTTCTTCCGAACAGACGGCTGCTTATAAGCAGGAGCTGATTGGTGAAAGTTGGACAGTTTGCGACCTGACAGGCGGGCTGGGGATTGATAGCTATTTCCTTTCCCTCAAGGCGAAACATTTGACTTATATAGAACGTTTTCCTGCTTATTGTGAAGCTGCGAAACACAACTTCTCCGTCTTGGGTGCCAACAACATAACGGTGGTAAATGCTGATACCGCCCAAGCCGTCGATACCCTTCCGGAGGTCGATGCTTTTTATATCGACCCTGCACGCCGGGAGAATCCAACAAGCGGGTTTTCGCTTTGCAAGATTGCGAACCCGATCTGCCCGGACTGTTACCGGAGCTTCTGAAACGCTCTCCACGCCTCATCGCAAAGCTCTCGCCGATGGCGGATATACAAATGACTTTGGAACTGTTACCGGGGACGACATCCGTGCATGTCCTTTCTGTTAGGAATGAATGCAAGGAACTGCTTTTCGTGACGGAGCGTGAGGCGGATGGCAGGGAACCGTCGATCCGGTGCATTAATTTCGGACCGGACGGAATGCAATCTTTCTCTTTTACATTAGAAGAGGAACGTAATGCTATATTGGTTCCGGTCAGTCAGGTCGGTGCTTATTTATATGAACCGAATACTTCGGTTTTAAAAGCCGGTGCATTCAAGCAGGTAGCTGTCCGGACGGGAGTAAAGAAGTTGCAAGTGAGCAGCCATCTATATACATCTGACCAATTGTTGCCCGACTTTCCCGGCCGCAGATTCCGGGTGGACGAAGTGCTGCCTTTTACTGGAAAACTGTGTAAAGGACTTTCAAAAACAATCCCTCAGGCAAATATAACCGTGCGCAATTTCCCTCTCTCCGTAGAAGATTTGCGCAAGCGGACGAAGATTGCCGATGGTGGGCACGTCTATCTCTTTGCAACCACTCTGGCAGATGGAGAAAAGGTGTTGGTCAGATGCTCCAAAGCCTGATCAGGTGAATAACATTAGTACCAACTGAGCCGAAATCACACGGATAAACATCGAGAGCGGATAAACAGTGGCATAAGAAACGGAAGCTCGTCGCCATCGACAGTCGTGTTGGCATAGTTTAATGCCATCGGGTTTGCCATACTTCCGCAGAGCATCCCCACGTTGTGTGCATAGTCGAGTTTGAAGAATTGCGAAGCGATGAAACCAACAATCAGCACTGGAACGATCGTCAGCAGGAACCCAAGTCCGATCCAAAGCAATCCTTCTGTCCGGAAAACTGTTTCGAAGAAATGTGCACCCGAATCGATTCCCAATCCCGCCAGATAAATAATGATCCCCAATTGACGGAGCATCAGGTTGGCACTCATCGTTGTGTAGGTTGTCAGGTGGAAACGCGGACCGAATGCACCCATCAGGATTCCGACGATGATCGGCCTCCGGCAATCCCCAATTTGACTGGTGTGCTCATTCCCGGTAGTGTGATCGGTAATGCCCCCAACAGCATCCCCAATGAGATGCCGATAAAGACAGCCAAGAGGTTTGGATTGTTCAGCCGTTTGATTTCGTCTCCTAAAATCTTTCCGACTGTGTTTACCGAATTCGCTTCTCCCACGATTGTCAGCCGGTCGCCGATTTGCAGGCGCAGGTCAGGAGAGGCCAACAGGTCTATACCGGCACGATTCACGCGCGTAATATTGATACCGTAGAGGTTACGGAGACGGAGAGAACCTAATTTTACCCCGTTCACCCGGTTGCGTGTCACCGCGATGCGGCGCGAGATCAGTTGGCTGTCGATGGCATTCCAATCGATATCTGCTTTGTTCCAGTCCACATTCTCTTGCTCGCCGAAGAGGACTTTAATATTTTCGACATCCGATTTGACAGAGATAATCAAAAGGTGATCATGCTCATGAAGCAAGGTGTCCGAAGTAGGGATGCTCACTTTCCCGTTTCTCCATACGCGTGAGATAACGAAATGCTTTTCCGTCAGCTTCATCACGTCCTTGATGCTCTTCTCGTAGATCGCCGGATTGCTTACGTGGAACTCGGCGACATAGGTAGTCATGTCGCGTTGTTCTTTTTGGTCTTTCTGTTTCTTGTCGGTAAACAGAGCTTTCAGTATGATAATCGCCAAGATCACGCCTACTACACCGAGCGGATAAGCGACGGCACATGCTAAAGCCATGTCTGTCACCCCTTTGGTGTTGGTTGGATCTATCTGTAACAAAGCTTGTTGAGCGGCTCCCAAAGCAGGTGTGTTGGTAACGGCCCCGCAAAGTAAACCGACCATATTGGAAAGGGAAATTCCTGTTGTCCAGTGCAACCCGACCGTCATAACCAGACCGAGCAGGATCACGCCCAACCCCATCATATTCATAGCTACACCTCCTTTTTTCAGTGAAGAGAAAAAGCCGGGACCAACCTGCAATCCTAATGCATAAACGAAAAGAATCAGGCCGAAACTTTGCGCAAAATAAAGCATATCCTTATTCACGACGATCCCTAAGTGTCCCGCTAAGATACCGGCAAAAAATACGAATGTGATACCCAGTGATATGCCGAATATCTTGATCCGCCCCAAATATAATCCGAGTGCAGAGACCAGCGAAATAATGATAACTGCTTGAACCATAGTAGGCTCTAAAAAAGCCTCTTGTAACCAATTCATACGTTCCGTTTCATTTATTGAGAGGGCAAAGATAGACAATAAATTTTGCAAGTAGTTCCAAATAGATGCACTATTAATCCCGTTTTCATGGTTAGTAGTGACATTTTGATAAATTTGCAAACAAAACAAGAAACAATGTCATTGAAAATAATCCATACCGCCGACTGGCATCTCGGACAAACCTTTTTCGGGTATGACCGCGATGATGAGCATGAGGCATTTCTTTCGTGGTTGACTGACCTGTTGGTGCAACGGCAGACCGATGTCCTGCTGATTGCAGGCGATGTCTTCGATGTTGCCAATCCATCAGCAGCCGCCCAACGTCGTTTTTTTCGTTTTTTGCGGGAAGCGAATCGGCGTAATCCTCATTTGCAGATCGTGCTTATCGCAGGCAATCATGATTCGGCAGCTCGTTTGGAGGCGCCGATACCTTTGTTGGAAGAATTGAATACGTCGATTGTCGGGATTGTCCCGCGAACGGACCTGTGCAAGATCGATTTCGATTCACTTCTGGTCCCCTTATATAATAAGGAGGGGAAACGGGAGGCACTTTGCTTGGCTGTTCCCTATCTTCGCCAGGGAGATTACCCCGCTTCGGAGGAAAGGAAAGATACCTATGTGGAAGGGGTTACCCGAATGTACCGCGGGCTCTATGACTATGCCGATAGTCGGAGGCAGCCGGGCGAGGTACTCCTTGCGATGGGACACTTGCATGCGACCGGTGCCGAACTGTCGGAAGACGACCGGAGCGAACGGACTATCATGGGAGGGCTTGAATCGATATCGGTAGAAGCCTTTAACGAAGACTTGGCCTATACGGCTCTCGGGCATATCCACAAGGCACAACGGTAGGAGGGCGTGAGCATGTACGCTATGCAGGCAGTCCGCTTCCGATGTCTTTCTCTGAACAGCATTATCACCATCAGGTTGTTGCCTTTACCCTCAAAAACGGATGCCTGTCGGATCTCGAAGCAGTGCCCATCCCACTCCGGACCGCCCTGCATCGGATTCCTGCGGAACCGGCATTGCCTGCCGAAGTCCTTTTGCAGCTTTCTGACCTGCCGTTGGCGGAAGAGGGAGCCGACCGCAGCCTATGGCCTTATCTGGAAGTACAGGTGCTGCTGACGGAGCCAGACCCGGGTTTCCGGCATCGGGTAGAGGAGGTGCTGGCGGATAAGGCTGTACGCCTGACTTCTATCATCCCTTCTTATCCGAAAAAGGAGGGAGAGGAAGATTCTCGTCCTTTGTCTTATACGGATTTGCAAAAGATCGCTCCGCTGGATATGCTTCGCCATACTTTTACGAACCGTTTCGGGGGAGATTTGCCGGAAGAGTTAGAGAAGATGTTTAACGATGTAATACGGGAGGTTTCCCTATGAAGATATTAGCGATACGAGGTCGTAACCTGGCCTCGCTGGAAGGTGATTTTGAAATAGACTTTACAGTAGAGCCGTTGCTCTCGGCCGGGATTTTTGCCATTTCCGGACCTACGGGAGCTGGCAAGTCCACGCTTTTGGATGCGATGTGCCTGGCTCTGTTCGCCCGTACGCCTCGTACCGACCAAGCAAAAGAAAATAATGTCAAGCTTCAGGATGTCAGTAATGAACAACTGTCGCAGAGCGATCCCCGTTTTTTGCTGCGGCGGGGGACGGCTTCCGGTTTTGCAGAGGTGGATTTCATGGCCTTGAACGGACACCGCTACCGGACACGCTGGTCGGTGGCGCGGGCGCGTGACAGGGAAAACGGACGGTTGCAGAATCCGCGTCTGGCGTTGTACAACCTCGACAAGGAGGAGGAAGAGCAGGGGACGCGTTCCGATCTGCAAGCTCGTATCATCGAACTGATCGGCCTGACCTTCGAACAGTTTACGCGTTCCGTATTGCTGGCGCAGAACGATTTTTCCACTTTCTTGAAAGCCGAGCAGGGAGAAAAAGCCTCCTTGTTGGAGAAGTTGACCGGAACCGAGCTTTATTCTGCTATTTCCCGCCAGATATTTGAAAGAAATGCGCGGGCGAAAGATGCCTTCGACTTGATCCAATCACGCATACAAGGCATTGAACTATTGACGGATGAGGAAGAAAACGACTTGCGCACTCGCCTTGCCCAAGCGGAGAAAGAATCGCAGCGGATCGAGAAAGCGAAAGCGGAGCAGCAGGCTCTTCAAGAGGCTGTCCGCTCTGTCGAACAGCAGATTTCTGTCCGCCGGAGGCAGCAAAAAGAGGCTGCTGACAAGTTGGTGCACGCAACGGAATTGTTGTTGGTTGCTCGCCGTGAATACGAAAAGGGCGTGGAGGAGCAGCAACAGTCCGAAGCTCGTTTTAAATCTCTTCAACAGGAGATATTGCAGGCGCGTAAACTGGATATCCAGTTGGATACGGCTATCCGCGACTTGTCACATTCGGAGCAGCAGTTGAAGAATGTTACGCTTCGGAAGGAAGATGCCGAAAAGAAATATCAGGCTGCCGTCCTCCGTCAAAAGCAGGGGGCGGAGGAGATGGTCCGTCTGGCTGCTTGGCACGAGCGTTATAAGAAGAAGGAACGTATTGCGGATCAGCTTTCAGTCTTGTTGTTGCACTTGGATGCAGCATTGGTCGCCCGTTCGGGGATGGAAGCGGCCACTCGTTCGATCGAAACGCTCCGGCAGGAGGTTGTGGCGTTGAATAAACAACTTGCCGCTCTGCAACAGGCGAATGCAAACAAACAGCAGGCGTTGAAACGGGCGGAAGAGGAGTATCGGAACCTGGAAGAAGAACTGAAAGCTGTCGATGCACCGGCTTTAGACAAACAGATTGAGAAACTTCGCCAGGAACGAGAACAATTGCTTATTGAACAGGCACGCTTGGAGGCTTCCGGCAACATAAAGGATTTGCGCGGCAGGTTGCAGGAAGGGCAACCCTGTCCGGTTTGCGGGAGTACACATCATCCTTTTGCCCATCAGGCACCCGTCGCCCCTGTTTCTGCCCTCACCCTTCAATTGCAGGCTTTATCGGATAAAAAAGAAACCTACATCGCCCATACCCGCCATCTTGCCCGTCTGCAACAGCAGTTGCTTCAACTCCATAAAGAACTTGCAGATAGCGAGGCTGCCTGTAAGGAGATGATCGGCAAGCAACAACTCGCCGCCAGCCGGCAAGAGAGGGAAGAAGTCACTATAAAAGAACAATCCGACCAGTTGGCTCAGTCCCTTTCGGCTGCCGACCTCTTGTTCGGCAATAGCGAATGGCAGAAAGCATGGTTGCAGAATCCGGAAGCCTTTCGTAAAACATTGACAGACTTTGCCCGTCAGTGGCAGGAAAATACCGAGAAACTTCATCAGTTGGAACGGCAGGAGAGCGCCCAAAAAGCCGAATGCGAATCTCTTGCTTCTTTTCTTCCTTCTCTCGAAAAGCAAGCGGAAGAAGCCGGACAGCTCCACGAAAAGAACCATATCGCTTTTTCCTCTTTACAGGCGCAGCGAAAGAAACTACTCGACGGCCGCCCCGCAGATAGTGTGGAGCAGGAGTACACTCGGCGAATGGAAGAACTGAAGGAACGTCTGAAAAAACTGTCGGCTACCCAGACCGAGCAATCCGGCATCGCCGACCAGACGCGTGGCATTGCCGACCAGATCGCAAAGGACTTGGATGAAGCTTCTGCCGACCTGCTCCGGAGAAAGGCGGCTTTAGATAAATGGACTGCCGGCTATTTGGCTTCTTCTGATGGACAGCCACTCGAAGCAACCCTGCTCCGGTTCACGCAGGAAAAGACGGAACTTGCTTTCCGGCTTCGTACCCAGACGGAGAACAAGGCGAAAGTTTCCGGTCTACAGGAAGAATTGAATGTCCGGCGTACGGAAAGCGAACGTTGGGCGAAGCTGAACGAATTGGCCGGTTCTGCCGATGGCGCCAAGTTCCGTCGCATAGCGCAAGGATATACGCTTGATATTCTGTTGAACTATGCCAATGTGCAATTGCGTTGCTTGACAAGGCGTTATCGGCTGGAACGGGTTCCCGAAACGCTTGCCTTGCAGGTGATCGATCGGGATATGTGTGATGAGGTGCGTACCGTTCATAGCCTTTCGGGGGGCGAATCGTTCCTTGTTTCGCTGGCACTTGCGCTCGGTTTGTCTTCTCTTTCATCCAACCGGATGAGGGTCGAAAGCCTTTTTATCGACGAAGGTTTCGGGTCCTTGGATGCCGAGACGCTTCGTGTGGCGATGGATGCTTTGGAAAGTTTGCGGACGCAGGGACGCAAGATCGGTGTCATCTCGCATGTGCAGGAAATGACTGAGCGCATCCCCGTCCGCATCTGTGTGAACCGCGCCGGCAATGGACGCAGCTTTCTTGAAGTTTTGTAAAGTTCCAAAATCCCTTGTCCCCACGCTTTCGCCTTTACATATCTTCGACAATAATCCTAAAGCCGACGTTCATCGGCCGTTGCCAAGCAGGTAGGCTTTACGGACGGCAGATGTGGAGTATTTAGGACGTTCACGCCAAGAGCCGCCACGTACGACTTTCTTTTCGGCAGTCTCTTTGTTTGCCTTTTCTTTTAAAGGATAAGGAATGTAATCGGAGGCCGTCCATTCCGCCACGTTTCCGTTCATGTCGTGCAATCCCCAGGGATTGGGGCGGTAAGAGGCGACGGGGCCACTGATCAGTTGATGGTCGTTTACGTTCAGGACTTTCGGCAGGAAATCCCAGAACTTGCGCATGGGATCGTTTGCCCGCATCGGCTTCGGATCTACACCCGTTACCGCCAGATCGACAGTCGTACTGTCTGCCAAGTTCTCGAAAGAGCCGAAGTCGCTGCTCGTCGATCCGAACCAGAAATCATCTGCACTTCCTGCACGTGCCGCCCATTCCCATTGTGTTTCGGTAGGAAGGGAAGTGTTGCAGCCCGACATCTTGCCGAGTTTTTGACAGAAAGCGTTCGCCTCGTCCCAACTGACGCGCACGACTGGCTGTTCGGGTTGGTTGGCCGCATAGCCGGGAGTCGTATGGTCCTTCCAGGTCTGTCCGATGTATCGGCTGTCGTGTTCCGGGAAAAGTGCACGGAACTGTTCGTTCGTGATTTCGGTCGTACTCATCCAGAACCCCTCCTTTACATTTGCCTTAAATGCAGGCGAAGCGGAAGGCGTCCTGTTGTTGCCCATCACAAAGCTACCGGCGGGAATCCATACCAAATCGATATGGACATCCGGAGTGATACTGAGGCGGCGAGTCGTTTCGCCTTTGGCTGCTTGCCGAGCAGTCGCCGTCTGCGTGTCGAACGGGAATCCCTTTACTTTGACCGGGCGGATCGGTTTGGCCGGTTCTTTTATTTCGACTGTCTCTCCGGTCGTCGCTCCGGTAATACCGTCTGCTTTTTGTTTTCTTTCAGCCAGTTGCATAGTCGGCGATCTCTTTTTGCCAGTCTACCCGTACTCCGCTGTATTTCTCGGCCAGTTCCATACGACGTTCCACCTGGTTCTTCGGTGATTGAGGCTTTAGGTCGATTTGGGTGAAAGCCCCGTTGTAAGGCGCATTGAGGTCGATCCAGGTATAGAGTGTCCGCATATCTTCCTCTGGAACCTTTACACTGTGGTGTCCGGCTTGCAAGATGCGGATCAGTTCGCTATTGCTCGCGTGGAACTCGGCCGGTTTGAGGACGTAGATATCTGATTCCGGTCCCTGACGGTACACGTACGGATGCAGGTTCAGATAGCTCTGGTCATACTGTTTGTTGATTTTCGTCAATATACCTCTCTTATAAGTGACCATCTGATCCTTTCGGAAGTCCGGTTCGGCATTTTTCCCGTTGTGGCAAGAGACGCAGTTACGGTCCAGTACCGGTTGTACTTCCAGACGGAAAGTGAACGGACGGACACCTCCTTCCGGTGTCTCGAGCCGGCGTGCCTGCTTGGCCGAAGCAATCGTGCGTTTAGGAATGGGTATGCTGTTCTGGTCCTCATGGCAACCGACACAAGAGACGATCTCGCCCGGCATACCCGTCAACCAGCTACGCATCCACTGGATAGCAGCCCCGTCTTTATCCAACGGCTGGATGGAAACCGGCGTGTTGGCTGGAATGGTGAACAGTGCGGAACCGTCTTCCTCGACCGGGACCGTTCCGAGCACGCGCTTGATATCCCATCCGCTTTGTATTCCCTGTGCATCATGGTCGGAAGGAGCTAAGATATAGGCGTACTCATAGGCGAAGATACGGAGTGCTTGATCGTACCTCGGGGAACACCCTGCGTACCTTCACCTTCATAAATATCTTGGATAAAGACCGTAGCCTCTTTGCTATCCGGCTTGATCTTCGAAGGGATGACAGGAGGTGTTTCACGTTTTACCAGCGGGATGGGAGCAGTCAGGCCTTCTCCTTCCTTCTCGGTGATGAGTGTCAGGTTATCGAAAACGTCGACCAGGTAAATTCCCCACAGGGCATCCTTATCTGGTTTGCAGGCGACTAAAAAATACTTTTCGTTGAGCGGGAACGGCTTCATGAACTGAGGCCAGACACCTTCCACCAATTCGTCTTTGATGATCGGGACGATCGGACGGTCTTTGAACGGCAGTTCTTGTATCATCCCTTTTTCCTCTTTCCGGCTTTTGGCAGGATCGAAGATGACGAGCCGTCCCGAACGTGCCGTCCCGTGATGGCCGGAGATAATGCCGATGAAGCGGCTGCTGTGCTTGGAGAGCGGTTTCATGTCGAACGTGCTGTTCGGAAGTAGGAGCCGCTGCCGTAGAGTGCTTTGTTTTCCGTCCCATCAGTTCATGTGCATCACGATACGGGAGAAATAGTGTGTCAGATCCGTATATTCCCAGCGGGTGTACATAATGCGTCCGTTCGGAATCACGATAGGCGACCAGTTGCCGTCCTGGTCGAAGGTGAGGCGGCGTAAAGCACGCGTCTCGGGATCAAAGGAGATAAGGTTGGCTACCACATCGTCGCCATGCACGCAAGGAACGCCGTTGTAACCGATATTGGTCGTTGCCACCACTTTCCCGTCCGGCAGATAATTGGCATCGCAAAACTCTAAATCCGGCTCATCGACGGTGATCTTCTGGTGGAGACCGCTTCCGTCCGTTTTTATTTCGTAAATCTGCCATTTCCGTTTTTCGTCGAGCGAGGAGAAAAGGAGTCGGTCGGCATCCCAGTGGAGTTGTATGTCCGACAGGGGAACATCGGCTTCAGGCTTATATATACAGCCGCTTTCGATTTGTCCACGCAGACCTGTGAGCAAGTCGATCTCGGCATCGTAGCCTTTACGCGGATTGGAGAATAGCGAGTTGTAGTTGGCCGTCGAAGTACCCATAGACGGGCCCATTGCCTTACGGGCCTTGTCGCCTAAACGGTAACGGGCCACTATGACCTTGTCCATATCCAGCAGCGGATTGGCCAGGATGATCTCGCGCTTCAACGCGAGTATTTCTTGGGCTTGGCCAATCACTTCGTCGGCTGCATTGACGGAAATCTTGCCGGAGAAGGCTTGCCGTACTCCGGGCAGGAGCGTTTCCAGACGGGACAGTTTTTCGTAAAGTGCGGGAGCTTTCTCTCCTAATGCCGTTTTTGTGTCGTCCAGATAGGCACGTATGGCGGTAGGATTTACCCATCGGATTTGCACTCCCAGATCATTAAGCTGCATTTGGCGTAATGAATCCTGTCCGTTCGTTGCGGAAATACCGGATAAGGAAAAGGAGAGGAATGCGAAGAGTAAACAAATTGTATGTCTCATTTGTCTGCTAATTTGTAAATTTCCGATGCAGCCATCAGGAATGCACCTGTACCATAGAGCTCGGTCATGTCGCGTGTCACCTTTTTCGGATCGGCGCCTACTGGCTGGACCCAACCCAATTTTCCGTTCGTTTCAACGGCGCGTGTCAATGCTTCCCAGCCTTTTTTTACGACAGGCAGGTATTTGTCTGCCGGTAGATAACCCTGGTTGATTCCGTATGCCAGGCCGTAGACGATAAATCCGGTCGCGCTTGTTTCGGGTGAGGGATAGCTGTCCGGGTCCAGCAGGCTGGCATGCCAGTAACCGTCTTTCCCTTGCAGCCCGGCGAGGCGCTCGGACATCTCCTTATAAAGTTCGAGATAGAAAGGCCGGAACTCGGTATCTTCCGCCGGCAGCGTCTTCAATATTTCCGCCAATCCGCCGATTACCCAACCGTTGCCGCGTCCCCAGAACACCTTCTTGCCATTGGCTTCTTTCTGTCCGATATAGCGGCTATCGCGATAGAAGAGATCTTCGTCTTTATCATACAGGTGATTGTAAGTAGCACGAAATTCACCATCGGCAAAATACATGTATTTGCGGTTGCCGGTCAGTGTGTAGAGCCGCGTGTAGACACCGGGCGCCATGAAGAGGGCGTCACACCAGGTCCAGCGTTCGATCGTGCTGCCTTTGCTGTAATCGAGGTCCATACTTCCGTTGGAAGGGTTGTTCAAAACCCAGTCAGCGCGGGCGATAGTTGGTTTCAGCATATTCTCGTTCTTTTCCTTATTATAGAAATCGATGTAGGTTTGTGCGATACAAACGTCGTCGGCATGATACATCCGGTTGGCGACTTGCCAGCTCTGGCGGTTGAAGATTTTCCGGAGCCAGTCGTAATAGGTATTGTCTCCACTCAGTTCCGCCCAGTCGAACATCCCCATATAAAGCGCCCCGGCGATCCATCCGCGCGGTTCGCTCTTGGCATATTTGTTTTCGGGATAATCCTTGATCTGCCAGTCTGCCACCCGGCGGGCGACGTCCATAACGCTTTGCCGGTTCCAGCCGGCAGCTGTTGTAGTGACGGCGGTATTTGTCGTTTCGGCCTGTGCCGGCAGGTTGTTCACTAAACAGGTACAAGCGCAAAGTGAGAGGCCTGTACAAATGTACTTGATTGTAGTTTTCATGATATTCGTTCTGTTTCTATTTAATTCTGCACCAAAAATAGGAAAGATAAGGCTCAGGATATAATAATATCATCTCAAAATGATTAAAAAATGTACCAAATCCAATGATTCTTATTAAAAAGAAAGGGGATGTTCCTTTGGCTGGAACTCCCCTTTCACCATATAAGTGTGTGTCTGTCAGTAGGTATTCAATGCTTAATACCCCGGATTCTGCGGGAACTCGGCTCCTGTGTTAGAGTCGATGATGGTCTGCGGGATCGGCCACAAAGTGTGGTGTTCGTCCATTGTGTTGCTGTGCGGGTTGTATTTCTTTACGCGCTCAACCAGCTTGCCTGTACGAACCAGCGTAAACCGGCGCAACTCTTCACCGACCAATTCACGGATACGTTCGTCCAGCAGGAAGTCGATCGTGGCATCTTTGGCTGCGATTTCCGGTGCATTTGCACGTTTGCGGATTACATTGATCGCGTCTGCAGCTCCTTGCGCATTGTTTTGCATCAGACGCGCTTCAGCCAATAACAGATATGTTTCGGCCAGACGGAACTTCATACGGTCTTTGTTGTTACCGCCGTAGCTCAGGTTTTCAGCTTTTCCGTAAAAGAATTTCGTGACAGCCGGGAATACGGTGAACTTGGTCCATGTGTCCTCTGTTATTTCGGCTTTCTTTCCATATTTATCAGAAGAGGCATCGTTGTAATACCAGTTCCTCTTGATGTTGTATTCCGAGTTACGGATATCGCTTGAAGCGAAGAAGTCGTTGCTGTCGATCCACCATTTGAATGGGACGATCTGTGCCAGGCCACGTCCGCCTAAAGAGTCTGCCAACACAAAACCGTCTTCGTTATAGTATTTGGGAACCCAGGCACGTTTTGTCCAGTCTTCATATTCCCCGCCACCTCCGGTCGTGTTATATTCGAGCTGCATTACCCAGATGCTTTCCATATTGCCGGAAGTACGGTTCTGGTTGTACTCTTTAAACATATCGGAGAAAGGATCACCAGCTTTATCTTTTCCGCACCGAAGCGTGAAGTCATCAGATTGAAGTAACCGCAATCGATTACGGCTTTTGCAGCTGTTTCCGCTTCCGCATACTTGCCTGCCATGAGGTATACTTCCGAAAGCATATGCTGGGCAGCCCATTTAGTCAATTGTCCAACTTCGACCTTATCGGGATCTTCCGGCAGATTTGCAATTGCAAACTGCAAGTCTTCGATCATCTTGCCTAAAACTTCCGCTTTCGGCGTACGGGTAAAGTCTATACGGAAATTCTTTTCAATTTTGTCGACATATGGAACATCTCCGTACAAATATACCAGATACCGGTAAGCATAAGCACGGAAGAAGCGGGCGACAGCCTGATAATAGGCTTTGTCGGTCGGTTCGTCCCAGTTGACGTCACCTTCCGAATATTCGAGGATTTCATTTGCAGAGGCAATCAGACCATATCCCCAGTTCCAATAGGACGTGACAAACGTGGTAGAAGAGGTATAGGATAAATTCTCAAAAGGAACCAGTGAACCGTCGCCATGACCGGCATAGACAATGTCGGTTGCAACCTGGAACGATTCGTACGGGCAAGCTTGTCCCTGGCTTGTGGTAGCCTCTCCCCATGTGTTAAACTCAGAACGGGCCCAACCGTACAGTCCGTTTACGCCGACTTCGAAGCCATAGCTGCTTGTGTATGTATTGTCCGGAGCCAGCGAG
>ENA-OQJX01000272-OQJX01000272.1-human-gut-metagenome-genome-assembly--contig:-NODE-272-length-31988-cov-3.100687_pt1 | contig 31988 bp, 32 predicted proteins | sample MGYA00242615_ERZ504782 | MGnify/ENA primary metagenome ERZ504782 (study PRJEB26092, sample SAMD00036354) | human gut metagenome | host: Homo sapiens | study: EMG produced TPA metagenomics assembly of... | reverse complement strand
TTCCGCATGTAGGAAGACTTACCTTTATCGGTTCGTTGTGGGCAGTGGTGGCGCGATTGGAGGGGATGGACCGTCAGCATGGCAACAGTACTTCGCCTTTGCTGGTGGGTTCACAAGGATTCCGGAAATCCACTTACTGCCGCATCCTGCTACCGCCCGAACTGCGTTTCGGCTATGCCGACAGCCTGGACTTCAGCAGCAAACAGGAAGCGGAGCGTGCCTTGGGACGATTTTTCCTTATCAACCTGGACGAATTCGACCAGATTACGATGAACCAGCAAGGTTTTCTGAAACATCTGTTACAAAAACCGGTGGCCAACCTGCGAAAGCCCTATGGAACCAGCGTACGCGAATTACGCCGCTATGCCTCATTCATCGGCACCAGCAATCAGAAGGATTTGCTCACCGACCCACGGGAAGCCGTCGCTTTATCTGTATCGAGGTGACCGCTCCCATTGATACCCATGTCACCATAGACTACCGCCAGCTCTATGCACAAGCCATGACATTGCTTTATCAGCAGGAACGTTACTGGCTGAATGATGAAGATGAGGCTGTTTTGCGGCAAAGCAACAGCGAATTTGAGCAAATTTCGCCTTTGGAACATTTATTCCATTGTAATTTTTCTTCTGCTACCACTGATGAAGAGGGAGAATGGCTGACTGCCATGGAGATTTTCAATTATCTCCAAGAAAACACACGTGATAAGCTATCCGTCAATAAAATAAATTGGTTCGGACGTATTCTACATAAACTGAATGTACCCAAAAGAGCCAGTATCAGAGGTACTTTATACCACGTGGTCAAGTTGGAATAATTTATTTTTCAAGAAATGAGTATGAGGTCAATGCCTCATACTCATTTATGCTACCATCATCAATAGCACACTCATTATAAGCGAATTATACCACTAATGAGAGTATGAGAGCATTATTGAGAGTAACTTCCTGTTGATATCCTACCGGAATGAAGAAAATAAATAGATGCTGAACGGGTATAAAGAGAGAAGCAATTAATACCGATTCTGCTCTTATTCTCATTTTTTCTCCCTATCTTTGCCACTACCCTTTTTAAGATATATAAACCTAAAATAAACAGCCACATGAAACCAGTGAAATTATTTTATCAGGAAAGATGCCCGTTCTGCAAAAAAGCACTGCGCTATATTGAAGAACTAAAAGAAGAACACCCTGAATTCCAACCTATAGAAATAGAAATGATAGAAGAAACCCAACATCCTGATATAGCCGACCAATACGACTATTATTACGTTCCCACGTTTTATGTGGACGGTGTGAAAGTACATGAAGCGGGTATTTTCAAAAATGAGATGGAGGCATTGCTCCGTAAAGTGATAGAATAAACGAAAACGTATGAAATATTTAGAAGTAACCTTTACAACACATCCCTGTAATGAAACAGTGAATGATGTAGTATCTGCACTGGCCGGAGAAATAGGATTTGAAAGTTTTGTAGAATGTGAAGCAGGAGTACAGGCTTATATCCAGCAGACTTTGTTCGATGAGGAAGCATTAAAAGAAATGATTGCGAGCTTCCCCCTGCCCGACACTACTGTGAAATATACCATTAAAGAAGCCGAAGACAAGAATTGGAACGAGGAATGGGAGAAGAACTTCTTTCAACCCATCGTCATCGGTGACCGTTGCTGCATTCACAGCACGTTCCATAAAGACACCCCGAAGACTGAGTATGAAATTCTGATTAACCCGCAAATGGCTTTCGGCACAGGGCACCATGAAACGACCAGCTCTATAATCAGCGAGCTGTTAGAAGCTGATCTGAAAGGAAAATCAGTCTTGGATATGGGATGCGGCACTTCTATTCTTGCCATCCTTGCCTCCATGCGCGGAGCCAATCCTGTGACAGCCATCGACATTGACGACTGGTGCGTCAATAATTCAAAAGACAACATTGCACTGAACCATATCCATAACATTACAGTGGAACTGGGAGATGCCAACTTGTTGAAAGGCCGCAAGCCGTTTGATGTAATTATTGCCAATATCAACCGGAATATTCTTCTGGCAGACCTGCCTCATTATGCCGCCTGTATGCATCCGGGTTCGGAAATATTTATGAGTGGATTTTATATGCAGGATATTCCTTTTATCCGCGAAAAAGCGGAAAGTCTGGGAATGGAGTTCGTACACCATCGGGAAAAGAACAACTGGGCAGCTGTGAAGTTCATCATGAAATAATACCATTTTTAAGTATGAAAAGGACTTGATAAAGACAGGATTACCACCAATCACACAGGATTTACATTGATTTATTCGAGGACAAAAGAACGGATTTTCTCTCTTTTGTCCTTTTGTTCTTCTTACCTGAAAATTAGAACCGGAATCAAGTGGTGACAAACGCACGTAGGACGCTGCATTTTATCCAAAGTGACAACACGATCATATCGGTATACAATATTTATACAATCTCCTTTCCGAAAGGAGTAAGTGCCAAGCCCGCCAGCTTGAAATGTTGCAGTCCGAATGGAATACCGATAACAGTGATGCAAAGCAACACCCCGAATGCCAAATGAGAGAGGCTGATCCAGATTCCACCTACAAGTATCCAGATGATATTCATCAACACACTAAGACATCCGCCATCACCGGGACAACTGCGTATTTCCCGCCCAAAAGGGCAAAGAGCCAGCATAGACAACTTCAAAGTCTGGAAACCGAAAGGAATGCCGACGATAGTGATCATCAGCAACAGGCTGGAAACAATATATTCCACGCAGATCAGAAATCCGCCGCAAATCAGCCAAATAATATTGAGCAGTAAGTTCATAAAGCAAATATAAAGAAAGTTTTCGAAACCGCAGGCACAGTATCCTTTATTTCTTTATAGTCATTAGTTGCAATTCCTCCAACGAACCGTTGAAAATATTCAAGTCCACCTTCTCACGAATGCCCGGCAACGTACCCACATCCGTATGCTGCCAGAATTTCCATTCTCCCCTGTATTCCACCGAGTCTACATAATAATGGGCTATCCAGTAAGGATAAGAATTGAAGACCGAATCATTCAGATAACGAGTTTTAAACTTATAAGAAGTATAAAGAATAGGCTTCACTTTGTAGTGCTGTTCTATTTTGTCAAGCCACAGTTTAAGGTCACGACGGAGCTGATTTTCGTCCTTGCCTCTCTTCTCGATATCGATACGGGAGGAAGGTCACCTGAATCCAGCTTTACGGAATTAATAAAGAAATCGGCCTGACGGATGGGATCTGTTTTCGGATTGTAAAAATGATAAGCCCCACGGATAAACCCATGTGTTTTCGCCGAATCAAAATTGGTGATGAAAGCCTTGTCCCCATAATCTCCTCCTTCCGAAGCTTTCATAAAGACAAAATGAATAGGAAATTTCCCCTGTCGGGTCTGAGTCAGCATTTTCCAGTCTATGTTTCCTTGATAATGGGAAACATCAATGCCATGCACCTGAAAACCCGAAGGCATACATACACCGTATGCTTTAAAGCCATAGCAAGGCTTCCAGCGATAAGAGTAAGGACGGATAAAGAAATAAAAGAAAGCGGCAAGAAATAAAAAAGCAATAAGCCCCGCAATGACATACCGAAGCCATGACGGCATCTGTCTTTGTGGTTTCTTTTTCGCCTTCCGCTGTGTAGCCCGACGGACAGGTTTCGCGGCTGCCTTCTTTTTAACGGGAGCAGGACGTGTGCTTTTCGCTCTTACCATTTTATCCTATTTAGCTGTTTTTACCTTTACCTATTCCCACATACTATGTAATAAAACCCATCGGGAGAATGGTTTTACAATCAGCCCCGATGGGTTTCCTTTATGCTTTATAGAAATAAGAAAGAATTATTTTCCTTGTTCCAACTGCAATGTCTTGGTTGCCTGGTCACAAACTTCTGTAGGACCGAAGTACTGGATAGGACCCGGATATACATAGTCTGTTTCAATAGCCCAACGTTCACGCTGTGCGGCAAACGCCTTGAAAGGAGCACCATCCAATTTTACCAACGCTTTCTGGATAACCGGTTTCATTTCACCGTGACGACGTTCCATGTTCATCATCATTGTGATAGGCACACCACCTGCAATCCATTCTTCGGCAGGAGCAGTAGTGTTACGTACAGAAGACATATAGCCGGTCTTACCGTTGGCAATCAACATAGAAGCGGTGTAACCCAACGAGTAGCAATAGTCAGCATCGAAGTTTGACGGAGCAGCGCAACGTCCTTCGTAACCGAAGAAGTGATGCTGAGCGGCAAATTTACCTACATACTTGCCTTCTTCCTTCCACTGAGCCAATTTAACGGCTACCATATCAGACAACAGCTTTTCTGTTTCAATCAATGATACCTGTACGTTTCCGTGCGGGTCACGGTCCAAAGTAAGCTGACGTGCAACGCCTTCGGGCAGAGAAGCATAGATTTCCGAGTTTTCCTTAGAAAGCTTGGAGATGATATATTCACGTTGGTGAGATTTCTTGATCAATGCGAACTCTGATGCGTTAGCAGCCAGGAAGTCATTCAATTCAGCGATCAATCTCTTCATTGCGGGAATGAATTCGATCAAACCTTCAGGTATCAACACTGTACCGAAGTTATTACCTTGTGCAGCGCGGTTAGCCACTACCTGAGCAATGTAAGTAACCACATCATCCAATGACATGTTCTTCTCTTCCACTTCTTCTGAAACGATACATACGTTAGGTTGAACCTGCAAAGCACATTCCAAAGCGATATGAGAAGCCGAACGTCCCATCAGCTTGATAAAGTGCCAGTATTTGCGGGCAGAGTTACAGTCACGCTGAATGTTTCCGATTACTTCAGAGTAAGTTTTACAAGCCGTATCAAAACCGAAAGAAGTTTCAATCATATCGTTCTTCAAGTCACCGTCGATAGTCTTCGGACAACCGATTACCTGAACACCGCAGTTCTTCGCAGCATAGTATTCTGCCAATACACAAGCGTTCGTGTTTGAGTCGTCACCACCGATGATTACCAATGCCTTGATGCCTAATTCCTTGATGATTTCCAGACCTTTATCAAACTGTTCTTCCTTTTCCAGTTTAGTACGTCCCGAACCGATGATATCGAAACCACCGGTATTACGGTATTCGTCGATAATATCAGAAGTCAGTTCCATATAATTATGGTCTACCAAACCACCGGGACCCAGAATGAAACCATACAGTTTGCTGTCCTTGTTCAATGCTTTGATACCATCGAACAAACCGGAAATAACATTGTGTCCGCCGGGAGCCTGTCCACCAGACAAAATGACACCTACATTGATAGCAGGCATATTGACAGCTTCGCCTTCAACGAACTGAATCAACGGCATACCGTAAGTGTTAGGGAACAAGGCTTTGATGGCTTCCTGGTCAGCAACAGACTGTGTAGGTTCGCCTTCCTTTACTTTTACAGCGCCTTTCAACGCTTTAGGAAGTTTGGGCTGATAAGCAGCTCTGGCAATTTGTAATGCACTTTTAGTCATATTCTATTATTCTATTTAAAGGTGTATAATTTCATTTAGTATTCTCGTGCAAATTTCGCTCTTTTTTCGCAAATATGAAAACGTATACAAATAAAAATGCTACCTTTACCGCGAATTTAGAATTATGTATTAACTTAAAACATTACATTTATGGCAAGTAGAAGAAATTTAAAGAAGAAAATAACCAATATAGCAAGTGATTTGTTTTTAGTCAGTTTGATGGAAGGTGTTAACCGTGAAGTGGTTTGCAACTCTGTACACAATGTGATCAAACTGATTATACGCATCAGCCACACCGAGCCGGGTAACGTAAAAGGATTCTACAAGAAATTGAACGAAGATCTGAACAAAGAAATCAAAGTGGTTGCAGACGAACTGGCTAAAGCTACAAAAGCATAAGATTTAAGGAATGAAAAAAGCTATTTGTAGTTTTATCTACTACAAACTGTTGGGATGGAAGACCAAGGTGTCTGCTCCCGATTATGATAAATATATTATCTGTGCCGCCCCACATACCACCAATTGGGACTTATTCATAGGCAAACTGTTTATGGGAGCTATAGGCCGCGAAACTGGTTTTATGATGAAAAAGGACTGGTTCTTCTGGCCTCTAGGCCTATTTTCCGCTGGATGGGAGGGATTCCCGTAGACCGTAGCCGCAAGACTTCATTGGTGGACCAGATGATCAAGATTGCCAAATCGAGTCAAAAATTCCATCTGGCTATCACTCCGGAAGGGACACGCAAAGCCAATCCCAACTGGAAAAAAGGATTCTATTATATTGCACAAGGGGCCGGTCTGCCTATTATTCTGGTAGCCATCGATTACGCAAAAAAGTGCATTACAGCCGAAAAGGTGATACATCCCAGCGGTGATTTGGACAAGGATATGCGTGAGATCAAGTTGTATTACAAGAATTTCAAAGGCAAATACCCTGAAAATTTCAGCATCGGGAAAGTAGAATAATCCCCGTCTGTTATAATTCTTTTTAAATAAGGGAACACTGATTATACGGATTAAAACAAAATCCGCATAATCAGTGTCATTGTATCTATTCTCTTACCACGCTCTCATCCCCATCCTCAAAATTATTCTTCTCTATCTTCACATTCCGGGTGTGAAGCAAGCGGAAACGAGTCTTATTATGATGGAAAGCCGGATAATCTGTATTCTGGCGGATCACATTGTTTTTAAAGACCAATCCGTCAATGGATTTTGCAAAAAGAACGGGGCGGTCAAAGGTTTCAAAATAGTTGTCTTCAATCACCACTCCTTTTTCTCCTTTTCCACCATGGAAATATTTCTTCTGATGCTCCAAATCGGGAATCTCAGGATAAATAGAGATAACAGCTTCCGTAAATTGGAACATATTAGTCAATGCATTGATAAAACGATTGTTACGAATCAGCACGTTCCGGCAAGCTCCCGTTTCAAACCAACCATTGCAATCACCACAAAGCAAAATAGCCGTCCCCGAAGTATGGTCAAACAGGTTACGCTCTACTACCGTTTTCAAAGGAGTGCTGAATAAAGTACCCCGTGCGCGATTATTACGAATGACATTATCCGCAAAATAAACTTCCGGACACCAAGACAGGTTTTCAATACCAAAGCCTTCTTTATTCGTAATCTCCGCATCCAAAGGTTCCGTAAAAATAATGCGGTATTCTTTCGCACCTTTCACCGTATCTTTATCGTTAGGCAGGATTTCTTTCACCCGGTTTTTTCCACCGGCCAGTTCCATGGTGACGGAACGTACAAATTGCACCTCATCTCCGTTCACTCCCCACTCGAACCCGTATGCTTGCGGATGCATGTATTGAGCAATCACTGTATGGTCATCAAGGCGTTGCTTGATTTTCAAATAAGTGCCGTGTACATTAATCGCATCATCCATCATTCCTTCATACAGCCCGTTTCGGGAATCAATCTTGCCTCTGCAACTGGAGAAATGAGTAGCATCCGCCTGCGTGGTAAAATAACGAGGATCCTTATCGCCACGAAGACAAACGCTGAATTCATCCAACGTGATATTTTCACATAACTGAGCCAATAATCCCATGCCTTCTGCATAATGCACTTTCACATTCTGCAAACAAGTATTTTTGTCACCGGACAAAAATATACCCGGAGCAGGACGATAATAAGTACGAAGTGCAACCACTGTCCCCGGTATCAACCGGGCGTCTTTCCACTGAGGAGCATGGTAGACACATGGAGAAACTTCTTTCACCCCTTCCATAGGACACCATAAGTCACTAGTGCGGTATACCAGACGCTTTGTCTTTTCTTCAAAAGCAATCCCTCCCTGGGGAGCACTGGACCAGCCTTCGCCGTATGATTCAAAGAAGCCTTTCTCATTGATGCGGCATTTCACCCATGCGGCAGGTTCAAAAGTAATTCCTTCCTCTCCACTTTTCAACACCTTGACCTGAGTAATGTGGGGAGTTTCAAAATCTATGCTGAAATTACGTAAAGTACAATCCTCTGAACGAAGCAGAGAAAGTGGAAGCATACGGCCATGAAAGATAAAATCGGCACCTTGTCCGTCCACGGTCAGCCCCTTCCAATCCTCCAGAGGAAAACCTACCGTTTTCGGATTATCCTGGTCATGGTTGGAAATATAATACTCACGGACAGCCGCCCCTTCAGGGTGGAAATCGTAACGTCCGGATTCAAAAAGCAGGGTGACCTTATCGCCGGAAGCGACTTGAGTCTTGATGTCTTGTAACGCCTTCTGCAATTTAGCTGAAAGATTCTCGTGTGTGTCCGGTACCAGACCATAATTTCGCATTTCGACTACTTTACTTCCGGCAAAAGCGGAAACAGCGAGCCATACGAAGCAGAAATTAAAGATAATTCGTTTCATTTAGGTTCATTATAGGTTAGTTAGAATGACAAAACTAACAAAAATTCCTAACTTCGCAACCATAAATAAAGAAGAAAACAACATGAAAAAGATATTTTTGTCCTTCCTGCTGGTGATGGTAGGAATATCGCACACTTTGGCACAAGGGTTAGACGCTAATGTGGAACAACGTCTAAAAGATTTCTTCACCCAATATGAAACATCTTACGCCAACATAGGCAAGTGCAAATTAGACCGTTATGAAGTCAATCATAACCAAAAGAAACTGGACGTATATGCCAGTCCCAGCTTCGGCTACCAACCGTTCACACCCGAAAACACAGAAGCCATCTACCGGTTACTCAAACAAAGCTTACCCGGCCCTGTAAATTATTACGATATAACCATTTATGCCGATGGAAAATCCATCGAAGACCTGGTTCCCAACTATCTGAGAAAGAAACAGGACAAAAGCCGCTTATGGCAACGGACAGATTATAAAGGTAATCCATGGGTAAAAAATAATTCCCGCCCCTTTACTGCTAGCAAAGGATTGGAAGGCAGACACATCGTCCTTTGGCAAAGCCACGGAAAATATTATAAGAATGACAAAGGATGTTGGGAATGGCAACGTCCACGCTTGTTCTGTACCACAGAGGATTTGTTCACCCAATCATTCGTCATACCTTATATTATACCCATGCTGGAAAATGCAGGAGCCATAGTGTATACTCCCCGTGAACGTGACTGGCAGCGCAATGAAGTGATTGTGGATAATGACATTCATCCCCAAGGTTGCATCTATCAGGAGATAAAAAGCCGGAAAGGTAAATGGAAAACCGCCCCCACCCCGGCATTCGCTCAAAAACGGTTGATTTACAGGGACGGACAAAATCCTTTTGAAGAAGGTACAGCCCGCTTTGCCTCCACCGAGAAAAAACCGGAAAAAGCCTTTGCACAATGGATTCCCCGTATTCCCGAAACAGGAAAATATGCCGTCTATGTGACTTATCAGACTTTACCCGGAAGTGTGAGTGACGCCAAATATCTGGTTTTCCATAAAGGGGGTGTCACTGAATTTCTAGTCAATCAACAAATAGGGGGAGGCACCTGGGTTTATCTGGGCACTTTCGAGTTTGATAAAGGGACCAACGATTACGGCATGGTGGTATTAAGTAATGAGAGTAGACAAAAGGGAGTGGTATGCGCCGATGCTGTCCGTTTTGGCGGAGGAATGGGAAACATATTGCGCGGTGGAAAAACCAGCGGCCTGCCCCGCTACCTGGAAGGGGCACGCTACGCCGCACAATGGTCGGGCTTTCCCTATCCGGTTTACAGTCCCAGTGAAAGTAAGAATGACTATACCGACGATATAAACGCCCGCAGCCGGATAATCAATTATCTCAGCGGAAATTCTGTGTACAATCCAAAGGAGAAGGGACTGGGCGTTCCTTTTGAAATGACCTTGGGAGTGCACAGCGATGCAGGTTTTTCCAAAGAAGATGATTTAGTAGGCACGCTGGGTATTTATACCACCGATTATAATAACGGTGAACTGAATGCCGGCATCTCCCGTTATGCTTCCCGTGATTTGGCAGATATGGTCTTGACCGGCCTGCAACGGGATATCTCCGCCCAATTCGGTATCCGGTGGCAACGTCGCAGCCTGTGGAACCGCAATTACAGCGAAACTCGTCTGCCTGCCGTTCCCTCGATGATTCTGGAACTCCTCTCCCATCAGAACTTTGCCGATTTGAAACTAGGACACGATCCGCGTTTCAAGTTTACCGTAGGGCGTTCTGTTTACAAATCTGTACTAAAATATCTGAGTACCATGCATGGAACGGATTATGTAGTCCAACCTTTACCGGTAAGTAATTTTGCCATTCATCCCGGAAGCAGAAAAAACACCTTCCGACTAACTTGGCAAGCGGTAGACGATCCGTTGGAACCGACTGCCAAAGCACAACAATACATCGTCTACACCCGCCTGGGACATGGTGGATTTGATAATGGAACGTTAGTACGCGGTACTGAATATATCTTCGAAGCCGAACCGGGACTGGTATATAGTTTTAAAGTTACCGCAGTCAACAAGGGGGGAGAAAGTTTTCCTTCCGAAATCCTGTCAGCCTATCAGGCAAAGAAAAGCAAAGGAACAATATTGATAGTCAATGGATTCGACCGTCTGAGCGGACCTGCTACCGTAGAATCTCCTTTCTTGCAAGGCTTTGATTTGAATACGGATCCGGGGATACCTTATATAAATACGCCCGCCTTCTGCGGAACGCAACAAAGCTTCGACCGTAGCCGCATAGGGCGGGAAACCAAAGACGGGCTGGGGTAGTAGCGGCAGCGAGCTGGAAGGAAGGTTGATAGCCGGAAATACTTTCGACTATCCGTTCATTCATGGTAAAGCTATCCAGGCAACCGGAGGGTACTCTTTTGTGTCGTGTAGTGATGAAGCCGTTGAAAATGGTTTTGTCCGGCTGGCAGATTACCCCATTGCAGACCTGATATTCGGAGCCGACAGACGTCCCTTCTCCAACACCCTACAGCAGCTGATCACCTCCTACTGCCAAAAAGGCGGCAACCTGATACTCAGCGGTTCATATATAGGAAGTAACATGAACAGTCCCACATCACTGAACTTCACCGAAAACATATTGAAATATAGTTTCGGAGGCAGTATGCTCAACTCCACTTCGGGAGAAATATACGGAGCCGGCACCCGTTTCAATATCCCCCGCACCATCAATGAACAAACCTATGCCGTACCCGCTCCCGACTGTCTGACTCCGGTGGCTCCGGCTTACTCTGCTTTCGTTTACAATCCGGGAAATTACAGTGCCGGCATTGCCTACAAAGGTACTTATCGTACCTTCGTTCTAGGCTTCCCTTTTGAAAGCATTCAAGGAGTGAAGGAAAGAGCACGGGTAATGAGTGCTATTCTGGGTTTCTTCGGCAGCAAGTGATATTTTTAAACGAAAATAAAAGAACAAATAAGAGGTTATTTCATAAAAACGCCTAACTTTGTCCGTATAAACCATTAAAATTAAACGACTATGTACACTATACAGACTAACGCCTCTGGCACACGTAGCATGGAAATCTCAGAAGAGAACCTGCAAACTATTGAGAAATATGCTTTATTTCAGCATCTAATAGATAGCAACGGTATCGTGGACGAGTCGGTACTGGACAAACTGAAGCTGAATATCCGCTCACTGATAACCAGTGAGGAAGGAAATAATAAAGAATTGCTCGACCTTTGCATTGATGTAATTTATCATAATAATATGAAAGCTTTCGGACTTCATCAACTTATTCTGCTTTATATCCAATGGGAGAAGGAGAAAAATAAGGATGAAGAAGAGATATAACTAACTTATCTCTGTAGCAAAATAAAAAACAATACGTATCATTGAAAGAATACAAACTTACAGACTGGTTGCCGACAACCAAGAAAGAAGTGGAAATGCGTGGGTGGAAAGAACTGGACGTTATCTTGTTCAGCGGTGACGCCTATGTAGATCATCCTTCATTCGGTCCGGCAGTAATTGGAAGATTATTAGAGGCACAAGGCTTAAAAGTAGCTATTGTGCCTCAACCTAACTGGCGTGACGACCTGCGCGACTTTAAGAAGCTGGGACGTCCACGCCTCTTTTTCGGTGTGTCCGCCGGATGCATGGACAGCATGGTAAACAAATACACTGCCAACAAGCGTTTGCGCAGCGAGGATGCTTATACTCCCGACGGCCGCCACGACATGCGTCCCGAATACCCCAGCATCGTTTATACACAGATTTTAAAAAAGATCTATCCCGATGTACCTGTCATTTTGGGAGGTATAGAGGCATCTTTGCGTCGTGTCAGTCATTACGACTATTGGCAAGACTGTCTGCGTAAATCAATCCTGATAGATTCAGGAGCCGATTTATTGATCTATGGAATGGGCGAGAAGCGATTACGGAACTTTGCAAGAGAATGAAGACATTGGCGGACGCCATCGGACAGCCCCATGAATCTGCTCCTGCAGAAAGTCTTCCGGTTCCACATGATATTTTGCAAACAGCCTACATAACCCGTAAGGGCGAACCCATGCGTCCGTCTGATGACACTCAGGAAAAGCCCGATATCGTGCTCCATTCTCATGAAACATGCCTGAAAGATAAAAAGAAACAAGCCGAAAACTTCCGCTTCATTGAAGAGGAAAGCAATAAATACGAAGCCTCCCGCATCTTGCAAGATGTAGGTAACAAAACGGTAGTAGTCAATCCGCCTTATCCTCCAATGACACAAGGAGAGCTGGATCGTTCTTTTGATTTGCCGTATACGCGTATGCCTCATCCCAAGTATAAAGGAAAACGTATCCCGGCGTTTGATATGATTAAATTCTCAGTTAATCTGCACCGTGGTTGTTTTGGAGGATGTGCCTTCTGTACCATTTCCGCCCATCAGGGAAAATTCATTGTAAGCCGAAGCAAGGAAAGTATCTTGAAAGAGGTGAAAGCCATAACAGAAATGCCAGACTTCAAAGGCTATCTGAGCGACTTGGGAGGGCCTAGCGCCAACATGTACGCTATGCGCGGTAAAGAAGAAAAAATATGCCGCCGCTGCAAACGCCCGTCATGTATCCATCCCAAAGTATGTCCCAATTTGAACACGGATCACCGTCCTTTATTGGATATTTACCATTCGGTAGACGCACTTCCCGGTATCAAGAAAAGCTTTATCGGAAGCGGTGTACGCTATGACCTGTTACAATATCAGAGTAAGGATCCGGCAGTAAACCGCAGTACAGCTGAATATACCCGCGAACTGATAGCCAATCATGTCAGCGGGCGTTTGAAAGTGGCTCCGGAACACACCAGCGACCCAGTGCTGCAAATCATGAGGAAACCTTCGTTTTCGCAATTTTATGACTTCAAAAAGACTTTCGACAAAATAAATAAGGAATTGAATATGCGACAGCAGATTATACCTTATTTTATAAGCAGCCATCCAGGATGTACGGAAGAAGATATGGCAGAACTGGCAGTGATCACCAAGAAATTGGATTTCCATCTGGAACAGGTGCAGGATTTCACCCCTACCCCAATGACTGTAGCTACTGAAGCCTGGTACACAGGTTATCATCCATATACGTTACAACCGGTTTTCTCTGCCAAATCACAAAAAGAGAAACTGGCTCAACGGATGTTCTTTTTTTGGTATAAACCCGAAGAACGGCGTGCCATCATCAACGAATTGCGCAAAATAGGACGCGCTGATTTGATAGACAAGCTGTATGGCAAATAAAAGGGTAATGTATCAAATTCACCACAGATCATGTGCAATCTGTGGTGAAACCGTTTTTTAAAGTCTTATTTATCTTTCATCGTGTTTTGATGAAACACAGAAACAGGTCTATGTGTTCCAAGGTACAGATATTGATATTTATTTTCCCCTAAACTTAATTAGAAAAGTACCGCAAATATTAATTGATAAAAATATTGCCTATCCTATTGAATATCATTTATTTTTCTATCTTTGGGCAAAACCAACTTTTAAATCAATACTGCGTATGGAAACGTATCTCTTCTGGATTGTGCCCATTGCCTCCCTCTTGGCATTGGCACTCGCATGGTATTTCTACAAACAAATGATGCTTGAAAGCGAAGGAACTCCGACAATGGAAAAAATCGCTTCTTATGTGCGCCAGGGCGCCATGTCCTATCTGAAACAACAATACAAAGTGGTAGGGCTGGTATTTCTGGGATTAGTTATTCTGTTTTCTATCATGGCATACGGCTTCAACTTACAAAATCCGTGGGTGCCCATTGCTTTTCTTACCGGCGGTTTCTTCTCGGGACTTTCCGGTTTTTTGGGAATGAAAACGGCTACCTATGCTTCAGCACGTACCGCCAATGCAGCCCAGCACTCTCTGAACAAAGGACTGCGCGTGGCTTTCCGTAGCGGAGCTGTTATGGGATTGGTTGTTGTTGGGTTGGGACTGCTCGATATTTCCTTCTGGTATATATTATTGGATTATTGTATTCCGCCAGATACCTTGAATCCTTCCGCCAAATTATGTGTCATCACCACTACCATGCTTACTTTTGGGATGGGAGCCAGCACGCAAGCGCTTTTCGCCCGTGTAGGAGGTGGAATCTATACCAAGGCAGCCGATGTAGGTGCCGACCTGGTAGGTAAAGTGGAAGCCGGAATTCCGGAAGATGATCCCCGTAATCCTGCCACCATTGCCGATAATGTGGGTGACAATGTAGGTGACGTAGCCGGAATGGGCGCCGACCTCTACGAGTCTTATTGCGGTTCTATCCTGGCTACCGCCGCTTTAGGCGCAGCTGCTTCATTGGTTCGGATGATACTGTAATGCAGTTTAAAGCGGTCATTGCGCCTATGCTGATTGCAGCTGTAGGTATTTTACTCTCCATCATCGGTATTTTCGCTGTCCGTACCAAAGAAGATGCAGGAATGAAAGAGCTACTCGGTTCATTAGCTACAGGAACCAACTTAAGTTCTGTGCTGATTGTTGTTGCCACTTTCCTTATCCTTTGGGCCTTGGGACTGGAAAACTGGGTAAACATCTCTTTTGCTGTGGTAGTGGGATTAATAGTAGGGATCGTTATCGGCCGCTCTACCGAATACTATACTTCTCAATCTTATAAACCTACACAACGATTGGCCGAAAGTGGAAAGACAGGTCCGGCCACTGTTATCATTTCCGGTATCGGACTAGGTATGGTTTCCACCACTATCCCGGTACTGGCAGTAGTAGTAGGCATCATCTTATCCTATTGGCTTGCTTCCGGATTTGATTTCGCCAATATTTCCATGGGGCTTTACGGTATTGGTATTGCTGCCGTAGGTATGCTCTCAACATTGGGAATTACCCTGGCTACCGATGCTTACGGACCAATTGCAGACAATGCCGGCGGTAATGCCGAAATGAGCGGATTAGGTAAAGAAGTACGCAGGCGCACTGACGCACTCGACTCGTTGGGTAACACAACTGCTGCCACCGGCAAAGGTTTTGCTATCGGCTCTGCCGCTCTGACCGGATTGGCTCTGTTAGCATCCTATGTAGAAGAAATCCGTATCGGATTAACCCGGTTGGGGCAGACCATTCTGGAATTACCAAACGGCATTACCGTAGATGTTCATAACGCCAGTTTCACTGACTACATGCTTTATTACGATGTAACCCTGATGAACCTAAAGTGCTAAGCGGCATGTTTTTGGGCAGTATGATGGCATTCCTGTTCTGCGGTCTGACCATGAATGCAGTGGGTCGTGCAGCAGCCCACATGGTAGAGGAAGTACGCCGCCAGTTCCGTGAAATAAAAGGAATTCTGACTGGAGAAGCCGAACCCGACTATGCCCGTTGTGTACAAATCTCCACCAAAGGAGCACAACGTGAAATGGTATTCCCGTCTCTATTGGCTATCATCGCTCCGGTTGCTACAGGATTAGTGTTTGGAGTTCCCGGAGTCATCGGTCTGCTGATTGGTGGATTGTCCTCCGGTTTCGTGCTTGCCATTTTCATGGCCAATGCAGGAGCGCATGGGATAACGCCAAGAAATATGTAGAAGAAGGTAATTTCGGCGGTAAAGGAAGTGAAGTTCACAAAGCAACGGTTACCGGTGACACGGTAGGTGACCCGTTTAAAGATACATCCGGTCCCAGTTTGAACATTTTGATTAAACTGATGAGTATGGTTGCCATTGTAATGGCCGGACTGACAGTTGCTTGGAGTTTGTTCTAATAGAAAAGCAGAAAGCCGCTTCAGAGGAGGCGGCTTTCTAACTTTAAAAAAGATTCTGATAAACTATTTTTTAATACTTATCCGGATTTCCATTACTACAAAATGAATGAATATGTCAAAGAAATCACAAACTATTTTTAGTCAAAACATTACAATTGAGTTTGTTCAAGATTTCCATGCATCGATCCACATTAGACGGACGGATAACCACATGTGCCGTATCTCCCTGAGCAAAAGCATACATATATTCAATAAAGATATTCTCTGCTGCCAGATAGTCCAAAACTTTAGCCAAAGAACCAGCCACATTCGGGCAACCGATACATACCACATCGGTCAGCATCACGGCAAAATTCTCGGCACGAAGTACTTCCACCGCTTTTTCCACATCCGATACAATCAAACGAAGAATACCAAAATCAGTAGATTCCGCCATGCTGAACGCATGCATATTGATATCATACTTTGCCAATGTCTTGGTTACGTCATTTATCCTTCCGGTCTTGTTTTCCAGGAAAACAGATAATTGCTTAATTGTCATATTGCGTACTTTTTCATTTTAAAATTCGGTTATCTATCACACGTTTACTCTTGCCTTCACTACGGGCAATACTGTTAGGCTCCATCAGCTTCACTTCAGCACTGATAGAAAGAACGCTCTTCAATTTGTCACTCAGCGCTTTCTTCATTGCCAGCATACGTCCCATATCGTCCGAGAAGAAGTCTTTGCGGACTTCCACTTGTACCTGCAAAGAGTCAAGATTATTCTTCCTATCCACCACCAGCATATACTGAGGCTCAAACTGCGGCATATCCAGAATAACACTTTCCACCTGAGACGGGAATACATTGATGCCACGGATAATAAGCATATCGTCACTACGGCCTACAATACCCGACATACGAATATTGGTTCTTCCACACGGACATTCACCCTCCATCAGGGAAGTCAAGTCCTTCGTACGATAGCGCAATAACGGCATACCTTCCTTGGTCAGAGTAGTAAACACCAATTCTCCCACTTCTCCATTCGGAAGACGTTCCAGCGTTTCAGGGTTAATGATTTCAGGATAAAAATGATCCTCATTGATATGCGAACCATGTTGTTCCTGGCATTCATAGGAAACACCAGGGCCCATAATTTCACTCAATCCATAAATATTGTAGCCTTTCAAGCCCAGCCGCTCTTCTATTTCCTTACGCATACTCTCCGTCCATGGCTCGGCTCCAAAGGCTCCTATACGGAGGCCGATATCTTTCTTGGTAAGCCCCATACGTTCCACCACTTCTGCTAAATAAAGAGCATAAGAAGGAGTACAGGCAATACCGGTTATACCCAAGTCACGAATCAGACGAACATGCTTTTCCGTATTTCCGGTAGAAGCCGGGATAACAGTCGCCCCCAGATTCTCCACACCATAATGTGCACCCAGCCCACCAGTGAATAATCCATAACCATAACTGACAGAAAAAGTATCATTACGAGTAACCCCATAAGCCGAAAGACAACGCGACATTACTTCGGACCATACGGACAAGTCACGACGTGTATATCCCACAATGGTAGGATTCCCGGTTGTGCCCGAAGAAGCGTGTACACGTACAATTTCCGAAGCAGGAGCAGCCTGAAGTCCATAAGGATAATTATCACGTAAATCCTGCTTGGTAGTAAAAGGAAGTTTTACAATGTCTTCAATAGTTTGAATATCATCCGGAGATAAATCCATCTCCTGCATCTTGTTACGATAAAAAGGGACATTATGATAAACCAGGTTCACCAACTTGTTCAGGCGTTTTCCCTGCAGAGCGCTCATTTCGTCCCGGCTCATGCACTCTTTATTTTTGTTCCAAATCATAATAAATAATTTTTCAATGTGCTAATTAGCCAATGTACTGGCGCACAAACACACCGTATGACAATCGGCACATTATCCTATTAGCACATTATTTTCAATGATCTTCATGAAAAGCTCTCATGCGTTCTTCCATCACCGGATAAAGTTCCTCACGCATTCTGGAAGTACAGGCGCGGACACCTTCCTGCTCGCTACCGGTAGTAGAAAGCGAGATGCTGCTTACTCCATAATACAATAACTCCCGGAGCAATTCACCCCCTGTCATATTTCCGTAACCAATGGTAAAGAAGAAACCATCTCCCACCACCTGGGTAGCATCATAGTCATATACGATGTGGAAACCATTGTCGGTAAATATTTTCTTCATGCGTTCCGCACGACGGGCATATTCGCGGGTATCTTCCACAAAATTGATTTTACCTTCGGTAGACAGACGGAGCATCTCAGCGTATGCATACTGAGTGGAAGCCGTACATCCCGAAGTAATCATATAAAGGATGGAAGCAATCAGTGTAGGACCGAATACCCCTGCATCTTTATACCGTTCTGCTAATGCAGGGAACTGGCGGTCGAACAGTTTATCACTGATACATGTCAATGCCATACGCTGTCCGGCATAACTGAATATCTTGGAAGAAGAAAGCATCAGGATATAATTATCTGTATATCTTGCCACAGTAGGCGGATAGGGCGGTTCGAAAGGATGTCCCATATCCCGACGGAAATCCATGCAGAAATAAGCGAGGTCTTCCATGACAATCACATCGTATTGGGTTGCCAGTTCACCGATTATCTGCAACTCCTCCTCTTCCAGACAAATCCATGCCGGATTATTCGGATTAGATAGATAATCGCTGCTATATCGCCTTTACTCAGGAAACTTTCCAATTTCTCACGCAAGGCCTGTCCACGATAATGATAGATATCAAATTCTTCCCACTCCACGCCGATAATGCGAAGCTGGGATTTCTGAATAGGAAATCCGGGATCAATGAACAATACCTTGTCTTTCCCCGGAATACGCTGCGTACAGGCTATGAACGAGCCGAATGAACCGGCCACCGACCCGGTGGTAGGCACACAAGCGCGCGGAGAGATTTCCAGATTCAAGAAAGCTTTTACAAAACGGGAAGCCTCCTTTTTCAACTCGGGCACTCCTGCGGCAGCCGGATATTGCGATCCGACTCCCCTGTCCAAAGCGGCTTTCTCCGCTTCAATCCCTATCTGATTGGCTGCAAGGCCGGGAGATCCCTGATCCATACGGATAAAAGGAATCCCCGTTTCCTTTTCCAGATACTGGGCTACCAGCAGCACATCACCGATAGTAGCCTGTGCAAGATTGGCGATGTGCAGTTCCTTCACCGCTTTCTCCACTAATTCTTCACTAAATATCTTCATGGCATTACCAGTTCTTTACCGCATTCAAGCCTATATCAAAAGCCTTCTGATTCATTTCAACAATCTTCTCACCTTTTGTGGCAAACACACGCCCTATGCTTTCACGCAACTGTTCCGGTGATACGATCTCAATATACTTCGCAGCCATGCCCAGCAGAATCACATTCGCGCATTTAGGCATACTGTTTTCTTTTGCCATATCCTCTATTTCCAACTTCACCACATGCGGAAGACTTTCCAAAGTTCTCATCAGATCCACTTCTTCAGGATAGTCGGGAATGTTCTTGAAAGGATTAGCAGACGTAATCACCCAACCTTCTTCCTGCAAGTAAGGCAGATAACGCAACGCCTCCATCGGTTCCATGGAAATAATCAGATCCGCCTCACCCTGAGCGATCAGATCCGAATAAATCGTTTCGTCGGATAGACGCAGATTGGACTGTACATCTCCTCCGCGCTGGCTCATACCGTGTACCTCAGCCTGCTTCAAATTGATGCCTTCTGCCGTAGCAGCTTCTCCTATAATAGTAGCGATAGTCAGGATACCCTGTCCTCCTACGCCCGAAAGTATGATATCTTTTCTCATGCCTTATCTGCTTTTTTCTGTCTTAGTTTACGATTCAATGTCTGGATACATTCTCTGCGCGGAATAATGACAGACACCCCTTTATATTCTATTTCCTCACGAATGGTACGGGTGATTTCTTCCATATTCTTTGGTAATGGAACCACCACACGCACATGTTCGGGTTCTACCCCTAATCCCAGGCAGATCGCTCGAATTTGTTCGTACCGGCAGAGTCCTGTCCACCGGTCATGGCAGTAGTCAGGTTATCCGAAATCACCACAGTGATATTGGCACGGTCATTGACCGCATCCAGCAGACCGGTCATACCGGAATGAGTGAATGTAGAGTCACCGATAACCGCAATGGCCGGAAATACTCCCGCATCGGAAGCACCTTTGGCCATGGTTATGGAAGCACCCATATCCACACAACTGTCAATAGCACGGAACGGGGGCAACGCACCTAATGTATAGCAACCGATATCACCGAAAATGCGTGCATCCGGATATTCCGCAGCCACCTTGTTCAATGCATCATACACATCCCGATGACCACATCCCTGACACAATGCAGGCGGACGCGGCATCACCACCTGAGGTTTACCAAACGGACGTTTGATTCCCCATCCGATTGCCTCGCCCACATTATCCGGAGTCAGTTCACCGGTACGTGGCAAAGTTTCGGTCAGGCGTCCCTTGATCTCATAGTCTGAGGAAAGAATCGCTTTTACCTGCTCTTCCACAAACGGCTGGCCATCTTCCACTACCAAAACATATCCGCAACGGTCTGCCATCGTCCTGATTTCGTCAGCCGGCAACGGATACTGCGAAACTTTCAATACCGGAATATGGCAACCATCCGTATCTGCCTCTTTCACATAATTATAACCGATACCGCAAGCTATCACTCCGAACTCATAATCATATTCGGGATTCAACCCTTCCAGATAATTATAAGGAGATTTAGAGGAAGCTTCTTCCAGTTTCTCCTGCTTTTTCACTAAATCCAGATATTGTTTACGCGCATTACCCGGCAGCAATACCCAGTGGGCACGTTCATGATCAGGATTCAACTGATTTTCCTCACGGATATCGGCTACTTCCACACCGGCACGCGAATGTGCCAGACGGGTAACCACACGCATCAGCACCGGCAACTTCAGTTTTTCCGATAGTGTATATGCGTAATCCATCATATCGTATGCTTCTTGTTGGGAAGACGGTTCCAGCATGGGAATCATAGCAAATTTTCCATAAAAGCGTGAATCCTGTTCGTTCTGTGACGAATGCATGGAAGGATCATCGGCAGCCAGCACCACCAGCCCACCGTTCACGCCGGTTATGGCAGAATTGACAAACGCATCGGCAGCCACATTCATACCTACATGTTTCATACATACCAAAGCACGCTTTCCCGCGTATGACATACCCAGCGCAGCCTCCATGGCCGTTTTTTCATTGGTACACCAAGTGCTGTGCAGTTTTCTTTCCTTTGCTAAAGGATTATTCTGGATAAACTCCGTGATTTCAGTGGACGGTGTACCCGGATAGGCATATACACCCGATATGCCGGCATGTATCGCTCCGAGGGCAATTGCCTCATCGCCCAACAATAATTTCTTTTCAGCCATCATCTATTATTTTATTAATTGTTTTATATCAATGTAAAGGGGTCGGCATCATCCAGTACCGGAAATTTCTTCCGGAAAGCCTGCAATGCCTCCATATCTATATCAGCCGACACCGCGCTTTCCCTGCTCCACGGACATTCGGCTATCGTCTTTCCGTAGGGATCGATGATGCGCTGCCACCCGAATATTCACAGGCAGGATCAACTCCCATGCGGTTCACTCCGGCTACATAACACTGATTTTCAATAGCCCGCGCACGAAGCAGCGCGCTCCAGGCATCCACACGGGGGGTAGGCCAGCTTGCCACATAAAGTATCATGTCATAATCACCCAGGTTACGTGCCAAACAGGGAAGCGAAGGTCATAACATACTTCCAACAGGATACGTACCCCACGGAAGTTCACCACCACACGCTCCGTACCGGCGGTGAAACGCTTGTGTTCGCCCCCAAAGGTAAACAGATGCTTCTTATCATAATGCTGCACGGTTCCATCCGGATGGACAAAGTAAAAACGATTATAATAATTTCCATTCTCACATACCGCCACACTGCCTGCAATAGCACAATTCCGCTCGGCTGCCTTACGCTTCATCCAGTGAAGTGTTTCGCTGTCGGCGCTCTCCGCAATTCCTTCGGGTTGCGTACAAAAACCGGTGGAAAACATTTCGGGTAAAACAAATAAATCAGAATCCGGCAGACAGCTTATTGCCTCGTCGGCCCTTGCTACATTGGCCTGAGGATTGGCCCATTCTATATTTCTCTGTAGAATTGTTATTTTCATTGTTTTTCATATTATAAGACCCACAAAGGTAACAAATATAATAAGATAGCAAGCATTTTATTACTAACTATTTTCCTTTCACGCCCTTTTTTCTTACATGTTTTCATAAATATTCCCTATTTATTCCTCATAAAAAAAGAGTATTCTCGCTATAAGAATACTCTTTTTATAATCAGCCATGTCTAAACAAACAACTTGGCAAGATTGGCAAGAAAACAAAAGGAAAGGAATCTATTGACAGAAAGAAAATAGTTCGGGATTCTTCATAGTTTTATCGTCTTCACCTTACCGGGGATAATAGTCAGTCTCACCGTTCCGTCACCCTCTATCTCCACCTTCTGGTATCTGGCTTCCACTACTACCTTGCCGTCCAGGGCCATCAGTCCCCATTGGTATGCATTTTCCTCAAAGGCGCAATAACCACCGACGGGTGGACAAATGTTCCGGTAATGGGGAGGCACTACGATACGTTCACCCAATTTCAGCCCCCACTTCACCCCCATCCGGAAAGGCTGGACATCCCTTATCTCCTCCAGTCTCCGTTGTCTTTTTTCCTCCGCATTCCGCTGCTGCCGCCGAATGATTTCCTCCGCGCGCCGTCCGGCTTCCTCCTTCAGCCTCTGCACCACAGAATCAAAATCCTCCTCTCCGGTTTTAGGTACATTACAGGTTATATATCGCTTCTTTTTTCCTTTTTTCCGCATGATAATAGTTCCCACTCTCGTCCATCACCACGATACTACGGTCCGCCAGGTGACCACAACACCAGTACACCTCCTCGTCATCTCCTTCCAGCAGACAGGCAAAAACATCAAAAACCGTAGACCATACCGAATCCACCAACTTGCAGTTTTTCGGAACACGATAGTCGGGAATCTTCAAGTAGAAACCGTAAAAACAAAGACTATCCTTATGCAACCCCTGCGTAGAGGCATAAGCCTTCCGCGTGCGACTATGGAAGGTTTCCCCCACCTTCAGCAATTCCACGTTGCCATAGTCCTCTCCACCATAAGAAAACACGACCGGCTTCTCCCGGTAAGTCCGGCTTGTTTTCAGGTCGATGTAAGAATCAGTACCGTCATCACCCGTGACGCCAAGGAGCTCCCCTTTCATAAACCTCAACCTCCGGCCGCGGTCTATTATTATCTCCGGCTTTCCGGAGTCATCCACAACGCTCACCCGGCCATCTTCCAAACGAACTGCCGCCCGGTTTCCACAGATATCGAACACTTCCCGATACTGAGGCATCATCGTCATTCTGTTTCCACGTTTCAGCCCCCACAGTCCGCTACGCCGGTCATGGAAAGCTTTTAGAACGGAATGTGCCCTCTGTTCTGCCTGTTTCTCTTCTAAATAAAACGAGTTCCGGTTCCTGATAACCTCCAGCAACTGTCCATGTGTCATCACGATTTCCAACTCTTCATCCCGCTTGTCATTCTCCGAGGACGGACAGGACACGGGCAGCCTGTTTTCTGTTCTTACCCGGGACAGGGCGTTGCCCATCATCCGTCCCTCGAACATCACCTCCCAATCCCGGTCACGGACGGGCAGACCGAATATCCGGTGCAGGCCCACATTGTCTATCAGCATACAGGACTCCTTGTCACCTGATTTCCTCAGTCCCCGTCCCACCTGTTGCAGATATTTTGCCAGGGAAAGTGTGGGACGCGCCAGTTGCACGAACTCCACATCGGGACAGTCGAAACCCTCGGAGAAGATATCCACATTGACCAGCACCCTGATTCGTCCCTGCTTGAATCCCTCCACCAGTTCCCTCCGCTCCGAAGCAGGAGTCTTGCTGTCGATAACTACGGCCTCCACCCCGTGCGCACTGTAGCAGGCGGCTATCTGCCGGGCATGAGCTATACTGACGGCATACACGATTCCTTTTTTCCCGTTGACATACTTCTCGACACTCTCATACAACCGCCGGATGCTGACCTGACGGTTCAGCACCTCATTCATTTCCTTCACCTGATAATCTCCGTCCGCCCCACGTTTCTTCAATGAATTTATCATCCGCTGCTCCCTGCTGTCTGCACGGATGGACACGTAATCGAAAGCCGACAGCCAACCTTTTCCAATGAATTCCGCAATGCTCCATGAGGTAATCAGCGTATCAAACAAATCGGTGAAGCCTTTACCATTCAATCGACAGGGTGTGGCGGTCATGCCCAGTTTCCTCGCTTCCGGATATCTCTTCCAAAGTTCTTTGTAAGTCTCCGCCAGCGCATGATGCGCCTCGTCAATGACGATCAGTCCGGGGGATTCCTCCATATTCCTCCAGTTGCGAGACAGCCACTGGATGGACAATGCCTTCACCTTTCCGGATTCTTTTCCCATTCCATACCGGGCCACGGTTTCCTCTATCTGTTGCACCAGCTCCCTGCGGTGCGCCACTATCCAGACACAGGTACCGGAACGGTGGAGGAATTCTCTCACCACCGCCGCCAGCAGATGAGTCTTTCCTGTGCCTGTAGGCATTTGCACCATGACACTCTGATGAAACTCCCACTCCTTAAAGAGCCGGGACTTCATTTCCTGCTGGTAGTCACGAAGACTGTTGTTTTTGCAATACATAGGCGGATGCCGGTCGCCACCGACAACAAAAAAAGGAAGAGGGCATGTCAAAACTAAAATAGTCTATCATTTTGTCATCCTAAGGGAACGCTAGTGAAGGATCTGTTTGCAATCACTTGGTGTATACAGATTCTTCGCTTTGGCTCAAAATGACAAGCTAATTAATAGCACTATCGGAGTTTTGACACACTCTCATAAGTTTTTTTCAACTAAAATATCAATAGAGATGCGTTATTATGACCTTAAACGCAAAGAAAGAGATTACAGTATTATCGTAAATACTGTTCTTCTAACCAATTATATCTAATCTATTTAACTGATATACAGTTGTCGCATTTCTCACTATACTTCTTCCATCCGCATCAAATTCCAACCAGAGAATTGCATCACAATCTTGTGCATCTGCGTGCCTTGGCGCAACGCTTCCACTCTTGGCGCACGAGCATAGCTGTCTATCTGCTCCACAGCTTGTTGCCATTGCTCCGCAGCCTTTGCCTCGAAATCTTTCTTCGGCAGATATTTCAGTTCCACTATGTAGCTGTGCCGGGACTGATAGTGTGTCAGGTTGGGCAACAGGAAGAAATCACAGTAGCCGTGGCTCAATTCCAATTCAGGGGCGGTGATGTAATAATCGTTCAGGCTCAGGTAAGCCATAAAGAAGCCCTGGATGCTGCGCTCGCCCTCGATGGAGTCACGCACAGAGGACAGGTTTTTATAAGCATCAGCGATGTATTGCAGCGCTTCCTGCCACTGACCGTCGAAGGACATCCGGGTGAACAGAGTCAATAAGGAAGATATTCGTATTCCACTGTACTCGTTATAGCCTTCCAGCAGATATTCATAATATTGTTTGCGCACATTGTTGTTCGGAATGCACAGAATCAGCTGCGAACCATACGTACCCTTTATGGTCAGCATACCATAATAGAACAGCAGACTGGGGAAAATATTAGGATTGGTCAAGTCTTTGGCAGGGAAGGACTCTTCCACTTCGGTTATGATCTGACCCTCTTCGACAATACGACGGATGACACCTCTGCGGTCACCGTCCAGGCGGTCCAGTTGAAGCAGTTTTTTCAGCTTGTTGTAATCGGTTTTCGTATTGGGGTCAACCATACGCTCGGGCGAATGGCCGCTATCCATGTATTGACGGAGATAATAGAGTACCATATCGCAGTTGAACACACGGGCATCCTGTTTCAGGCACTCCTTAGCGAAACAATAATTGTCATACCACGGTTTCATTTCCGTTAGCATCACCTCCACATCACTTTCAGCAGGCAGCATACCTACCTCTTTATAGTAAAGGAGCATGGCACGCACATCCTCGGTGCTGAAGCCCAGCATCTTGTCAAACTTGGGGTTCATGGACAAGTGCCAGCCGATATTGAAGCCGCTGGTCAGGTCGTCCAGTGTCACGGGACTTACGCCTGTCATGAAAATACGCTCGAACATGCCCTTAAACTTTTTGAACACATCGCGGTAGAAGCCGCTGGCATGGGTGATGGCATGGTAAACCTCCTCGCCTTTCTCGTTAAGTACGATGTTGGTAAAGTTGTCGTATTCGTCAATGATGAGATAAAGAGGGATGCGCAGCGCACCGGCATTATCCCGAATCAATGCCAATTTCCCAGAAACCGTCTGTATTTCAAAAAAGACCTTTACTACAACTTCGGGATATTCGTTCTGATATTTGCGCATAAACCCGTCCAACTTCACTTTGCAATATTCTTCAAAATGAGTCGAAAGATGATCGATATCCCCCCCCACTTGTGAGAAGTCCAGATAAAGCATCTGATACCGTCCCCGGAGTGGTGTGGGATGTTCATGAGCCCAAAGTCCGCTGAACAGAGAGTCGAAACGGTCTGTCATTGCCTTGTCATAGTAAGCTTGCAGCATACTGATGAACAAGCTCTTGCCGAATCGACGGGGACGGATATAGAACAAATTGTCCGGTTGCTGCTCCAGCAAAGACAAATACATCGTCTTGTCTACATAATACAGATTCCTTTCTCTCACCGTCACGAAGTCGGACACACCGTAGGCACTTGCTTTATCTCTTCCATTGCTTCATTTCACGTTTATACAGCAACATTGCTTGTCACAAAGTTACATAAACAATTCCAATCAGGCAAAGGTTGCGAGCAAAATCCAACGAGAAATACCTAATCGGATCATCTATTTCATTATTTCAGATGGACTTTAAAAACAATTCCTCCGGAGAAGTATTTACAACGGTTTAATTCTACCACGGCGTTGATGTAGTCTTTCCAAAAGCTGTACTCAAAACCTACATTACAAGTTCTTGCATCATACTCCACCATCAGGTTTAAGCCATTTATCATTTTTACAGCACAAGATTCTTGCGCAGGCAATCCCAAACGGAAATTCCCCCCTATGGCCGGACGATTATGATGCTCCCAGGTAGCCGGCCGGTCTAGCACCCAAGCAAGATGTACTCCTAATATTCCCAGATTATCAAGTTTAACATGCTTCGTAGCGGCAATATAATAACGGGTGAAGAAGCAATTCCCACCATTCTGGTCACGACTTGATATACCTCCGCCGCCGTAACTGTCATGAGTACCCGGATCGTCCACTCCTATCACAATCTGTGGAGTCCACGTTTTCCACCATCCCTCTTTCCACGCGCGTAACCGGAAATTGAAAGACCTGTCCTGATTGGTATATTTCCCCCACGACTGTTTCGGAAAATAAGTGGAACCCTCATCGGCATAATTCAACGTACAGGTATATCCAACTTCCAGCCATGGAAAGATTGTCACATTGAGATAATAGTTAAAGGTATATCTCACATCAAAATCATAGTAATGTAGCGGAGTCACATCCAGCACATTACCACCAAACATGAAGGTCTTGTCCCGTTGCATGTCAGCTGTCGGCGCATGAAGCAATCCAGTCGTACCTCTCAATGCTTGTCCGTAAACCGAAATACTGATTGACAGAAACACCGAGGCAACCGCAAGTATCCTACATAATCTTTTCTTATAATAAATAAATCCCATTTTTTTCAGCGTTCCTGTGCCAGCAACCATTCAAAGTACCTTTCATGCTCATCCACCAAATGATCCCATGAATACTCTGTATATATCTCCTCTAAATTTGCTTCAATGAATCTCTTTTTATCACGCATGGCTAGTAAAGTCATATTATTCAACAAATCCGTCACCTCTGCCGAGGTACTATAATATTCCGCATTATTCTTCAAGACAGCCCGATTGAACAGATTGTCATTGGCCAAAATGAAACAATCAGAAGCCATAGCCTCCAGCAGAGATGGATTCGTCCCACCCACTGAATGACCATGAAAATAGGCAAAAGAGAACTTTCGTATCGAGTTCAACTTCTTGAAATCATAAATACCACCTATAAAACGTATCGCATTCTCCATTCCATACCTGGCTACCAACTCCTTGCCATGGGGAGTATTGGTCTTACCTATAATGATTAATGCCTATGCCCATTTTCTACAGATGCCAGATAACCGTCAATTGCCATTACTATATTGTTTTCAGGTTCCAGTCTCGCCACCAGCAGATAATAGTTATTTTCCTCCAGTCCGAATTCTTTCAGAAACTCCACGCTGTAATCATCGTGGATATCTGCCCCGTATGCCAGGAACTTGCTCTCCTTGCCATACTTATCTTTGTAATAATCATGAATACCCATGTTATCGGCTATCAAGTAATGGCTGTGCTTTACCGTCATCCGCTCTTCCCAGAAGACAAACTTCTGTACCCATTTATTGAACTTCGTACGCTTATATTCCAGTCCGTCCATATTCGTAGTGAACACAGGACGTTTGATATTCTTTACATCAAACCAAATATAGGCAGGCACAATGGAAGTATATCCAGCCTCATAAATGATATCAAACTGTTCCCGTTTCAACGCATCACGTAGTGAAGCAAAATCATAGAAGAAACTCCCTACGGAACTTCCCATCCATGTTTCCGGACTATAGATATGTTTGATACGGACTCCTTTGTAGGAATTTTCCTTATAAGGATGAAAATGGGGAGAATAAACGGTCACATCATGACCTCTTTTTGCCAAACCTACAGAAATGTATTCGGCAAACTGCTCGAAGCCCCCGTAGTTATTAGGAATACCACGGGTGCTGATAAAGGCTATTTTCATTGAAAGTTAAGTGTATGAAGTTCAGCCGAACCACAAAAAGCAGCAGGGCATATTAAAGAAAAAAATAGTAATTTTGTATTATTGTAAAATATAGATACAATCATAAAGCAGAAAAAAATCTCTTTCAATTCTTCATATATGTTCAAGGAATTATACATTAAAAAAAATCCTATTCCCCGTTCTATAACCAAAAAGTACTCTGAGATACTGCTTTCTCTATTCATACAATTCAGTAGGTTTCAATATATTATAGGAAATCAAACAAAAGCTATTTCTTATCATCTTTTATCAATTGACATAGTTGTTCGCCAACATTCTTCCAATTATATCTTGCTACTATTTCTTTTTGTAATGCTTCACATATTGGTGTTACATCATTTTGTATAAAATACATTATCTTGTTTTTCAGCTCTTGAATATCATAAGGAGAAAAAAAACACTCATGAAAGAAATCAAATTCAGCCATAGCTGTTTGATTGCTGCATAGTGTCGGACAAGAATATGCCACAGCCTCAATAGGAGGAATTCCGAATCCTTCTGCAAATGAAGGAAAAACAAATAATGCAGCCTGTTTATAAAGAGCAACTAAGTCTAAATATGATGCTTGAAATATCAATACACTTTCTTTTTCTTCATCAGTCATACTCTTATATAGTGTGTTAAATATTTTATTTTTCAAGTCCATAGCACCAACTATAACTAATTTATAACCTAATTTATATAGTTGTAGTTCCAAGAATGCTTTCAATAGCATTTGATGATTTTTCCTAGGTTCTATTCTACTTACCGTAAGTATATACCTATCTAAACCATATTTGGCTTTTACATCAGTTAGTCCAACCTTATCATTAACTATAGATACGCAATTGGAAGTAACATATATTCTATCTTCAGTAATTTTGAAGTGTCTCTTTATTTCTTTCCTTGAATATTCAGAAACAGTAAGTAATAAATCGGCCCTTTTTGCAGAATACATAAAAAGAGGTCTATTTTTTATACGATATGATAAAGGAAAATATTTCGGAAAATCTAAAAAAAGAAGGTCATGTATGGTTACTATTTCTTTGCAGCATTTTATAAAAGGGCATATATATTGAAAGTGAGCATAATCAATTTTGTATTTTTTATAATCCTAGGATATTCCCAAGCTAGTCTCCAAATACTGTTTGTTGCATCAAGCCTTATATAATGTATATTTTCAGCAATCCCGAATATAGATTTCAATCTTGATACATTTTGTGCCGCAAAATAGAATTCTATATCTTTGTGTGTTATCATGGCTGAATAAATACCTTGTATATACGTTCTCGTTCCTTGATATTTGCCATCAAAGACATGAGCATCAATCAATAATTTAATCATTCCTTAAACAAGTCTTCAATACATTCGATTATTTTATGTGCAATAATAGATTTGTCATAATTACGAGCTTCTTTCAGACAATTAAGAGAAAGACGATATCGGCATGTATTCATCTTTTCCATCGCTTCATGAAAACATTCAGCTGTCATATCTCTCACAAAGATTCCAGTTTCATTATCAATTACCTGTCCTTCCAATCCTGGCATTCGGCCACAGATTACCGGAAGCCCACTTGCATAGGCTTCCAAAACAGATATTGAACAACCTTCTCCTTCAGAAGCAGTAACAAAGACATCTGCCTCTTTTAACAAATCATAAATTTCATCATGAGGAACTTGCCCGAGTAAATTTACATTATTATTTATTCCTAATTCCAATTTCATACGCTTAAGCAAATCTAATTCCTCACCACTTCCCGCTATATTTAAGACAGCGTCAGAATGTCCATTTTTCACATACCTTTCAAAAGCTGTTACAAGTAACTTGACATTTTTATTTTTACTTAACCTACCAGTATAGAGAAACTTCTTTAACTCTACATCTTTCCGATTTTCTACCTTCCTTTTAATATATTCCATATCAAATTGACTGATATCAATAGGACTTCCAATTGACTGATAGTGAGCTTTCGTCACATTTGCATGTGTAGCTGCATAATTATTGGTAGAAGTTTCATCTGACACTACAAATACGAGATGAGCATATTTTTGAGCAAAATAAAAAGACGGACGCTGTATTAAAGACCTCATCTGAAAATCTGTCAAGTAGCTTAATCCGTGTTGATGATAGACTAGCTTCGTTTTTTTTCTGTCAATCATATTACCAATGGCACACATACAACTTCCTGTATGAGCATAAACAATGTCGTATTTATCTTCAAAATCATTTTTATAGCCCAACAATGACAATCCTTTCCAAAAATTAGGTATAATCCTACGGTTTGTTGAGCAATTGCCACATATGTAAACTGGATATTCTTTTCCATTCAATACTAAAGGTGCAGGTGCAATACCATTCACAGAATACCCCCAAATATCCAACTCATAATATTCTGCCAAATACGGTAGTATAGCCAACTCATATTCTAACATTCCACCCATTGGCCAATCTTTAAAATTGGTCAAATCAACAAAAGCCATTTTTCTTTTCATAAAAAACAGATTTAAATATTTTATGTTTTACGAAAACTAATATTGCTATGTAAACATCCATTCTCCTCAAACCCAGTTAAATCAATTATAAACAAGCGATTTATCAACTTTGAGAAAATGCAACTATTACTTTAATATTTTCGAGTCCCAATATTGACAACATTTCCGTAACAGTTGCTCTAAATCGAAGAGCATGTGAACACTGTTACCGCTACAATAGTAACAAAATTTCCATCTACTATTTTGAAATATATTTATTTACAATTTCTCGTCATGCTTGCCAAAAAGTATAAAAGTCATTATCATCAGAGTAGTATATAACTAAATTACCCTATTAAATAAAATGCAGGAAAGCCCCCAACAGCTACTAGAGAAGAGACGAAAATAAAAAGA
>ENA-OQJX01000269-OQJX01000269.1-human-gut-metagenome-genome-assembly--contig:-NODE-269-length-32088-cov-9.271487_pt1 | contig 32088 bp, 38 predicted proteins | sample MGYA00242615_ERZ504782 | MGnify/ENA primary metagenome ERZ504782 (study PRJEB26092, sample SAMD00036354) | human gut metagenome | host: Homo sapiens | study: EMG produced TPA metagenomics assembly of... | reverse complement strand
GCCACCAGTACCAGTCGGCGTGCGGGTCGTCCTTGTCCTTCGACGCCTCGAACCACGCGTGCTCGTCGGAGGTGTGGTTGACCACCAGGTCCATCACGATCTTGAGGCCGCGCTTGTGCGCTTCGGCGAGCAGCTCGTCCATGTCGTCGAGCGTGCCGAACAGCGGGTCGATGTCCCGGTAGTCGGAGATGTCGTAGCCGTTGTCGTCTTGCGGGGACCTGTAGACCGGAGAGAGCCAGAGCACATCCACGCCGAGGTCGGCGAGATAGTCGAGGCGGGAGGTGATGCCCTTCAGGTCGCCGAGACCGTCGCCGTTCGTGTCCTGGAACGACCGCGGGTAGATCTGGTACACCACCGCATTCGACCACCACGGGTTGGGCGTGGCGCCATTCGTGCGGACGGCGTCGGGCAGGGGTTCACGGTTGAAAGAGGTCATCATCGGCTCCTTTGTTATCGTTCGATGATCGCATGGTCGTTGTGGGATCGTACGGGTGCGCCTGTGGAGTTGTCGCGGAGCGTGAATTCGCTGCCGTCGGAGCTGGAGGCGGTGATGCCTCCAGCGATCCTGCGCGTCGTGTATTCCACGGTGGTGCCGTCGCCGCGAGTGATGCGGTTCCGGGCGTCGTCGCGGAGCGGGTTTCAGGCTCGCGGGGCGCGCCGAGCGATCCGCGGCGTTGGTAGACGGGCGGGATGAGCGTGACGCGATCGCCGCGCCATGGTTCGCCGTCCATGAGACGGACGATCATGTCGACGCCCATGCGGCACAGGTCCGCGGGCAAGAGCGGGTATTCGTCGATGCGCAGCCGCCTGCCGATCGGGTCGGTGAAGGTTCCCGCGGAGATCACGGACAGGTCCGCGGGGAAGCGGATCCCGTTCTTGCGGGCCACGGCGACGAGACTGTTGAGGAACATGGGGCCGCCTTGGGATACGATCGCGGTGTCCCCGTTGAGCATGGCCATGTCGAGGATGGTTTCGATGGCGTCGAAGTCGTCCTCGTCGGTGTATTGTTCGTCGACCCGGATGTTCCGGCGTCGCGCGTTGTCGAGGAGGGCGGACCGCAGGCGGACCAGGTAGTTCGCTCCCCCGCCGCGTTCGTAGTCGACGTGTTTGCCGCCGATGAACATGATGCGGGAGTGTCCGAGCCGGTCGAGCCGGTCGATGATGCCGCCGCCCATAAGGGTGAAGTCGATGTCGACGCACGGGATGCCCGTGTCCGCGCCGGGCAGTCCGATCGACACGAACGGCACTCCCGTGGCGGCGGCCACGGCGAGACGGCTGTCATCCATGTTGACGTCCATGAGCACGACCCCGTCCACGAGTCCGGTATCGATGAGCCGTGCGAGTTGCTCCCCGCCGTTCTCCTCGGTCAGCAGGAGGGTTTCGTAGCCGTGGAATCGCGCCTGTCTGAGGAAGTGAAGGAAGTAGGCGAAGTAGTTCGTGTAGCTGGTCGAATCGTGGACGGGCGAGCTCAGGGCCACGAAGTGGGTCCTCGTCGCGCGGGCGGCGTGTTCTCCGGGCGCGGGCACGTAGCCGATCTCCCTCGCCGCGGCGAGGACCCTGCGTCTCGTGGCCGGGGAGATGGGTCGTTTCCCCGACATCACGTACGAGACGGTGCTGATCGACACGCCGGCCTTGCCCGCCACGTCCTTGATTCCGACCATGTCTTGCGTTCCTATCCTTCCTTGACGGTAAAGCCCTGGCTCCTACCCTGCTCGACGAGCTTGGCCTGCCATGCCTTGACGCCGTCCATCAGCGTGCCCTGGCCCATGTAGGCCGCGCCCACGGTGTCGGTGAAGATGCTGCGAGCGTACACGTCGTACGGGAGGAATTCGAATCCGGTGACCACGTTCTTGGCGGCCTCGGCGAACACGGCGTTGAATTTCTGGCCGCCGAAGTATTCGACGGTCTCGCCTTTGGTGTTGACCATGGTGGTCTGGTTGAGGAACTTGTCGTTCTTCATGGATTCGAGGTCGGCGGGGAAGCCTCCCTGGTCGACCCTGGACATGACCGCGTCCTTGTTGTGGAGCGCGTACGCCATGAACTTGTACGCGGCGTCGGCCTTCTTGGACGAGGAGAGGATCGCGAGGGAGCTGCCGCCGCTCTCGGAGACCTCGTGTCCGCCGGCCGACCATGCGGGCATCTGGCGATGCGCCACTTGCCGGCGCCTTCGGACGCCTGGTTGAGGAACATGCCGGGCGCCCATGCGGCGGTGATCACGCCGGCGAACTCGCCGGAGCCGACGGCGCGGTACCAGTCGTCGCTGGTGCCCTTGGTCTTCGTTTCGATGAGGTCCTCGTCGATCATCTTTTGCCAGAGCTTGGTGAATTTCCTCACGCCGGGGTCCCCGGTGAGGTTCACGGTCACGGTCTTGCCGTCCTTGGACGTGGAGTAGGGGTGGCCTCCGGCCTGCCAGACCATGGCATTGAAGAATCCGGCGTCGCCGGGGTCGTTGGTGATGTAGGATCCGACCGCGCGGATCTTCTTGGCGTCCTCGTAGAACTCGTCCCATGTGGCGGGCGGTTCGTCGATGCCGGCCTTGTCGAAGACCTCCTTGTCGTAGAAGAACGCCATGGGGCCGGAGTCCATGGGCAGCCCGTAGATGCCGCCCGCGTAGTTGACCGAACTCCACGTGCCCGGCGTGTAGAAGTCCTTGAACTTGCCGGCCCCGTTGTCGGTGAGGTCCTTCAACGCGCCTTTGATGGCGTATTCGGGGATGGCGTAGTATTCGATCTGCGCGATGTCGGGGGCTCCGCTGCCCGCCTCGATCGCGTTGGACAGGGCCACGTACTCGTCCTTGCTGCTGCCGGCGTTGGCGAACGTGACCTTGATGTCCGGATTGTCCTTCATGAACTGTTTCGCATTGGCCTTGAGATTGTTGTCCCACGCCCATACGGTGATCTCGGTCTTGCCGTCCGAGGATGCGTTGTCGGTGCCGCATGCCGCCGTGGGGGCGATCATGGCGATCATGGCGATCACGGCCGTGGCCGTCTTGGAAAACCTCATTGTCTCCTCCTATGGGTCCCTTTTCGGAAATCGTCGGCGTCATCTTCGGTGTCGTCGACAGCTCAACATCATACGGACTGGCTTCCAAGCCCCCCAATTTATTTCGATGATTTCGACGATATCGGACGAAGGATTGCGAACCGGTTCGACGAGGTGTTCCCGCCCGCCGCACACGTCCGCCAAGATTATTCCTTACGCTATGGAGGCCGGACCATCGAAAACCCGACCGATATCGGAGATTGCGTGTGCCGTGATGTGTCATGACGGAACAATCGAACTGGACCGTGTTCCTGTACGATCCGAAGACCCTGCCCATCGACGAGTCCGGATTGCCCGTAGAGGGACTGTGTTCCATGGCCGTGTACCACATCCACGTCGCCGCGACGGCCGCCGATGCGAACCGGTGCCATATCCTGCGTCCCGACACCATCTGCGTGGTCCGGTAGTCGTAGGGGTACATGTACCAGTAGCCGCCATATCTGGCCAATCGTATACGTTCCGGCAGCATGATCAGTTCGAGTGCGAACACGCATAGCCACATGAGCGAGAACGGTATGGTCACGGGCGGTGCCGTGATTGTCTGCCATATGCTCTGCATCAGGATCTCCCGTCTTTGCCGATTCCATCGTTTCCCGGTTCGTTGTCCTGTCGTGCACCCAGTAATCTCGAAGCTCGCTAATACATAAAGCCCTTGGAATCATTACGATTCCAAGGCTTTTTCGTGACCCCGGACGGCTCGAACCGTCGACCTTGAGATTAGAAGTCACATGCTCTATCCAGCTGAGCTACGGGGCCAAACTCGCATCAGTCTAATCGTAGGGGTGTAAAAGCTCCGCGGTATATCGCCCTAGAGCTAACGGCTCAGCCCTCGAACACGCGGTCACGAATCATGCGGCCTGACTCATCCAGTGCCGCGGAGAAACGGCCGTAATTAGACAAAATCACTCCCATGTAGAGCATATCCACAAGCGCGGCATCTGCCACGCAGGAGAAAATGGCATTGCCATAGATCGCGCGCGAACCACGTCCGGTCAGCAACACCACATCGGCCCAACTGGACAAAGGCACGCCCACGGCATTGGTAATCGCAATGGTTTTTGCACCATGCGATTTTGCCAATCGCAGCGCCTTGACCGTATCCGACGAACTTCCGGAGTGAGAGAACGCTATGGCAACATCGCCATGGCGCATATGCCCGGCGCCAATCTGCTGCATGTAAGCATCGGTGCTGAGACGGCAAGTGAGTCCCAGATAGCCGAGCTTGGTGAACAGATCGGTCGCAGGCGTCAGCGAATTCTCCACACCGAAAATATCAATAAAACCGGCTTCGGCAATCAGCGCGATTGCTTTACGGTAAGCCTTGACATCCAAGGCATCACACATCTCGCCAATGAGCGTTTTCGCACCTTCGGCGGCCTTGGCGGGAATCTCCTCCACATTGTCCCATGGATTCAAATCGAACCCGGACAGTGGGTCGAACGTCACCTGATGTTCGGCGGCCGGATGCCGCAATACATAGCGCAGTTCACGGTATCCGCCGAAGCCAAGCTTGCGGGCAAACCGGATTACCGTGGGCTGGCTGACATGGGCGATATCCGCCATCTGGCCGACAGTCAGATCGGCGGCTTCTTCGGCATGCTCACGAATGTACTGTGCCACGGCGCGCTCCGCCGGGCGCAACGACGGATACACATGGTCGATGCGCTCGAGTATTCCCACCGAGGACTGCACAGCAATACTCCCGTCTTCTAACGTTAACCTCTGTTTTCGAGCGTACCGGCCGTATAACGGCGATTTGGCATTAAGGACTGACCGGAATATGAACTGTGCCTGAACTCTTCCGCCGCATTTCGCACATCAGACACGTAAGATTGAGTTATGGTGCGGATTTCGGTGGGGAGCTCCACCCATCAAGTGAGCGAACGACTGTACGGCGTGTTCTTCGAGGACATCAACCACAGCGCAGACGGTGGATTGAACGCCAACATGGTGAACAACTATAGTTTCGACGGCGTCTACCTCGATCACCACACTTGGCGCGCCGCAGGCTCTGACCGCTGGCGCACCCAAGCAGACCCACTGCGATTCTGGGATTTCACCAATTGCTCGGCCGTCAGCTATGGCACCGAAATCCGTGGGGCACATGGCCAGAGAATGACCACCGATTGCCCCGAACCACCGGTGCACGCCAACAGCCGTTACGTACGTATCACCGCCCCGCGTCCCCTCTGGCTCCATCATCGTGACCACGGAAGGCTGGTATCGATTCGTCACCAAAGTCAGCGGAAAAACCACCGATTACGGCAAATTGCGCATCACCGTGGAATCCAGCAGTAACACCGACGACCACACCGTCGTCATTGTTCGCGATGAAGATTGAACCATATAGCGTTACGCTGGTCACTTCACGGTAATACACCGCTTCATCGGGCATGCAGATTCTCGCGTGCCCGCTATCGCATGCTTTCCCCGCACATTTTCGAAAGAATCACCCTTAAGGATGAGGGGAAATTGTGTGAAATAAGGGAATAATGGGGGATATCCCCCATAGCGGATGCCGATATGGGCAGCCATGATGGAAATCACGACGGTCACCAGACCGTCGGCCAACGATGAAGGAGTGTGCGGCATGTTTATGAATCTGTTCCGCAGGCAGCGTCCTGCATTGGCGCGTCTGGCTCGCAACTCCAACTCCTATCAGCACCCGATGGCCAAAGCCGTCAACTCATCCCCTATGACGTCAGCGACTTCCGCGACTTCCACTCTGGACGCGGCCATCAGCCAGGTTCACAACATCCCGGTTTCAGCCATGAGCAGGATGTCCGGCTCTCCCACCGTGTATGCCCGATAGGCTCTATTCGATAATCCAGCTCAAGGTCAGCAGCACCACCAAGAACAGCACGTTCACCGCCGAATAGACGGCGAGGTAACGCCCCTTCTTATCCGGGTATTGGCGCGTGACGTTCTTATAAGCCACCAGCGAGGCCATGGATGCGATAAGCGTGCCCATACCACCCAGATTGGTGCCGATGATCAGCGCCCGCCATTGACTGCAGAAGCTGGACAGCAGAATGGTGGTAGGCACATTGCTGATTACCTGGCTGGACGCCACCGCCACTTCCAACGGATGGGAACCGACCAGGGTGCGTGCCAGCTCATAGAATTCAGGCACACGGCGCATGTTACCGATGAAAATGAAGAACATGCAGAAGGTCAGCGGCAGTCCCCAGTCCACATATTTGAACACGCGGCGGTCGGTGAACAGGAACGATACGACCACAATCACGCACATGGCCCATAACGGGATGGTGCCGGAAACAGCCAGCAGACAGACGATGAACAGCAGTGAATAGATGACCGTGCGCCAGCCGCCGTAACCGGCGCCGTAACCGGTGATGCGGATCTCATCGGGCTGATGTTTGCTGCGTTCGGGAGCGAGCACACCGGTTTCGAGATCGCCCAAATCGCCCACTGGTTTGCTGCCGAACACCACAGATATCACAATGACCAGCAGTATCGCTGCGGTGAAGGAATACGGCGCCATGATGCTGATAAATCGCTTCGTCGACATTTCGGTGAGCGCTTTGAGGTACAGATTGTGCGCGTTGCCGACCGGCGTCAGCATACTGCCCACATTCGCGCCGATGGTCATCAGCGTGGCCACCAGTATGGTCTTATCCTCTTGGCCCGCCATGATAAGCACCGCAATAGCGAATGGCACGAACGTGACCAGGGCGACATCGTTGGTGATGAGCATCGCGGAGAAGAACGTCAATGCCACCAAGGTGAGCACCAGCCCGCGCATGGTGGAAGTACGTTGCAGCAGACGGGAGCCAATGATGCGGAAGATGCCGATGCGCTGAAATCCGCAGACTACAATCATCAGGCAAATCAACTGGCTGATGGTGCTGGCATGGATGTACATGGTGTATTCATCATCCGGAGGTACTACAAAACACGAAATCAGTGCAAGTATTGCGGCAACGACAAGAATCGTTTCATTTTTGGCCACATTGACCAGCCAACGCCGCATTCATTCCTCCATGGACATTCCCGTTACCGCACCTGTTTTATTCTACGCGCAGATTGGCATAAGGTACGTAGTCTCGTCGCTCAGCTGGCCTGAATCACCCGCTCTAATGCTTCGCAGATGACTCGGATGCCGTCGGTGATATCGGCGGCATCCGGGCGCACGAAGTTGAGACGGATATGGGAATCATCCATTTCGTCAACATCGAACACACTGCCCGGCATGAATGTGACGCCTTGTGAACGGCAGGATTCCAGCACGTCAAGCGAGCGTACGCCCTCCGTCAGGGATAGCCAGATGTAATAGCCTCCGGCCGGCACAGTCCAACGCACGCCGTCTGGGGCGAATCGTTGCAATGCCGCGATTGCGTTGTCTCGCCGCCGCCGATAGGAATCAGTCAGCGTTTGAATATGCTCGGCGATGCGACCTTCCTTAAGCAGCTCCAAGCAAATACGCTGCGATGACGTGCTCGTATGCTGGTCGACCATGCGGCGTAGAGCCGCCAGGCGGTTGATGACGTGCGGGTCGGCCACAATCCACCCTGTGCGCAGGCCCGACGTAACAGTCTTCGAGAACGTGGACAAGTACATCACGTATCCCGCGTTCTCCATGCCCTTGAGCGGTATGGGGCGATGCGAATCGGATGACTTCCCGCCATACCACAGGTCGCCGTAGGCGTCGTCCTCCACGATTAGGCACTGGTAGCGTCGTGCCACGTCGATGAGTTCACTGCGGCGTTCGGGCGGCAGCGTGGTGCCGGTGGGGTTTTGGAACGTGGGAACTGTGTAGATGAGTTTGGGGCGGAATCGCGCACAATAGCCTTCCAGCAGGTCGGTGCGCATGCCGTGTTCATCGACCGGCACGCCGATGATGCGAGCATCGGCCGAGCGGAACGTTTGCAATGCGGGGAAGAACGTGGATTGTTCGACCAGTACGCAGTCGCCAGGATTGACGAATGCGCGCACGATAAGATCGATGCCTTGCTCGGAACCGGAAAGCACCATCACGTTTCGTACATCGCACTGCACGCCGCGTGTGCTCATATGCTCGGCAAGTAATGCGCGGAGTTCATCGAATCCTTCGATAGGCGATTCTGGCTGACCGTCGAATTCGCGCGATTCGAACGCTTCAATGCTCACTGAACGCAACAAATCGTCGGGAATATCCGCCGGATTAGGCGAGCCGGTGGCAAAGTCGATGATGGTATCGCCGCGTTGCGCCCGCTCAGCCGAGGCAATGTCGTGGTAGGTGAATCGGTTGGAATAGTCGGAGAACAACACCGACCACGGCGGCCGCACAACGCTCGGTTTCGGCTCCTCGTCAATCGGCTTATGTCTCGCTACAGGAATCCGGCAGTCTCAGTATGCTGCAACGGCAGCACGAACGTGCCTTTGCCTACTTTGGAGGCGATGAGTCCCTCATCTTTGAGTTGCTGATAGGCCTGTAATACCGTGGTGCGATTGACCTCGAGGCGTGAGGCTAACTCGCGTTCAGGCGGCAAACGATAGCCCTCAGCCATTGCGCCGGAGACAATCTGTTCACGCAGCTCAGCAGCCAGCTGCCGGTACATCGGCACCGTGCTGCGCCGGTTCAGCGTGAACTGCATGGCAGATCGTCTCCTTGATTCGTCGGTCGAATACCAGTCTAACGGCAGACGAATCGGCTACAGCGACAGGAAGAGCTCGTGGATGCGGATGTCGTCCGTGAGTTCGGGATGGAAGGCGGTGGCGAGGATGTTGCCTTGGCGCAGGCCCACCACGTGACCATCGACTTCGGTTTCGACCGTAGCCTCGGGGCCGACCGACACCACGTAGGGTCCACGGATGAACACCAGTGGAAAGTCCGCGATGCGCTGTGGGTCGTCGGCTTGGCCGAAATCAGCGATGGCTTGGAAGCTGCCGAGCTGACGACCGTAAGCATTGCGGCGCACTACAGCGTCGAGCGCGCCAAAGTAGACGTTCTCATCATTGTCGAGCTTCTTGGCCAGCAGAATCATGCCAGCGCAGGTGCCAAGCACCGGTTTGCCGGCCTTGATGTGCGCGGCAAACAGCTCGAACAGGCCGGTGGAACGCAGGAGTTTGCCTTGCGTGGTGGATTCACCGCCAGGCAGGATGACCCGGTCGATGGATTCATCGAAATCCTCGGCCGCGCGCAACAGCTTCCACGGGGCGCCGAGCTTGTCGAGCACCGCCGCATGTTCGGCGAACGCGCCCTGCACGGCCAGAATACCGGTCACGCCGTGCGTGGCGGTTTCGGCGTCTGCGGATTCTTCTTTGGAAATGTATTCAACAGCTACAACCATGTTGTCCTCTCCGGCTTCGGCTCCCGTCACTCGCCGCGAGCGGCCATGATGGTCTGAATCTCGTCCTCGTTGATGCCGACCATGGCTTCGCTAGGTTTTCGGACAGCTTGGCGAGCAGATCGGCGTCCTGCCAGTTGGCGGTGGCCTTGACGATGGCGGCGGCGCGCTTGGCCGGATCGCCGGACTTGAAGATACCGGAGCCCACGAACACGCCTTCAGCACCGAGTTCCATCATCAGGGCGGCGTCGGCCGGGGTGGCCACACCACCGGCGGCGAAGTTCACGACGGGCAGACGGCCGTTGTCGTGCACGTACTTGGCCAGATCGTAAGGCACGGCCAGCTGCTTGGCGGCCTCGTAGACCTCGTCGTCGCGCAGACCGACAAGTTCGCGGATCTGCTTGTTCATGGTGCGCATGTGGCGCACGGCCTGAATCACGTCGCCGGTGCCGGGCTCGCCCTTGGTGCGAATCATGGCAGCACCCTCGGCGATGCGGCGCAGCGCCTCGCCCAGGTTCTTCGCGCCGCACACAAACGGCACGTCGAACTGGTTCTTGTCGATGTGGTACACGTCGTCGGCCGGGGAAAGCACCTCGGATTCGTCGATGTAATCGATTTCGATGGCCTGCAGAATGCGGGCCTCGGCGATGTGGCCGATGCGCACCTTGGCCATAACCGGAATCGAGACGGCTTCCTGAATGCCCTTGATCATGGCCGGGTCGCTCATACGGGAGACGCCGCCGGCGGCGCGAATATCAGCGGGGATGCGCTCCAGCGCCATCACCGCGCACGCGCCGGCATCCTGCGCGATTTTCGCCTGTTCGGGCGTGGTGACGTCCATGATCACTCCGCCCTTGAGCATTTGGGCCAGATTACGGTTGAGTTCTGCACGATTCTGCGTCATGAGTTTCCCTTCGTTTCGACGCTGCTTGGTATCGCGCTTCATTATTGAACGAATCGGATTGGCCCCACCCAAACCAGTCCAATTTGGATGGGGCCAATCCGCAACTTCTGCACCCATCCAATCCAACTTACATCTGACCTTGATTGCCCCTCGAACCAATATACGTATATAATGAAAAAACTATACGTACAGCGACTAGGAGCAGGGGCCATGACCAAACTCACACTCAGCATTGACGAACATACCATCGAGAGGGGCAAACTATACGCCCGTCGACAAGGCCGCACATTGTCTTCCATCGTGGAGGACTACCTTGAATCATTAACGCGAGAGGATTCAACGGCACAGCTATCACCGTCGATTCGCGCGCTCATGGGCATCGGGCAAGGCCCCGCCGACGAAAATGACTACCGACGGCACCTCATGGAGAAGAACTCATGAACAAACTCGTCGTTGACACCAACGTATTTCTTGACGTCATACTGGCTCGACAGCCTATGTGTGAGGCCTCCGCAAGTGTACTCGACCTATCGTCGCACCCCGAATACGACATTCTTATGCCGGCACATTCCGCACCTACTATCGCGTATATCGTAGAGGCAAACGCAAATCGAGCCAAAGCGCGTCAGGCACTATCTCTATGTCTCGGCATCGCCCATGTTGCCGCGTTGGATGAAGCCACAATATTGCGAGGGTTGTCATACGACTTCAAAGACACCGAGGATTCCTTCGTTGCCGCCATCGCGCAACGAGAACGCGCCGACTTCATTATTACCAACAACATAAAGGATTTCGCGCTCTCCCCCATCGCCGCAGTCACACCAATCGAATATCTCAGCCGTCTCGCATCCAAGAAGTAAGCGCACAGAACAAGTAAGCCCCTATGTGAGAGCCGCCGAAAACGCCAATTAGCCAACGGTGTTGCCGTAGATTTGGGCTTGGAGGTCTTTACGGGCGGTTTCCATGCGGGTGATCTGGCCGAGGAGGGTTATCTTCTCTTCGCCGTCGGGCAGCTGGGCCATGCGGCGTTTGGCCAAGCCGATCTGGCGCATGAAGCCCATGTCCAGTAGCCGGGTGAGCAGTTCGGTGGCATAGCGCTGCTCCTCCGCAGTGGCGGGTCGTAGCTGCATGGCGGCGGCACCAGGCGCACCAGCGCCACCGGGCGCGTTCGGCTGCACGGGTTGCGCACCGTTGCCGCTGTCATCTCCGGGCAAAGGCAGCGGCATGACGGCCAGCTCGTTGATGACCTGATTCAACATAGGCCCGCCGGCTTGGTGAGGTTGTGCATCCACAGACCCTGCGGGGTGTTGTCGGATGGCAGTCCGCCGGCGGCCGCAATCACCTGAAACAGGGTGCGGAACACCGAAGTCATGAAATGGTCGATGGTCAGCTGGCCGAACATGGTACGGTCGATGGCGCGCGGCACCTGAATCAGTGTGGCCATGAACTGTTGCTCGGCGATGAACACGGCATCATCAATCTTGAAGTATGCCTGCTCGGCGGCATCGCGACGCTCCAGAGTCTTGCGGGCGGCCGGATTGGCATATGGATTAGTGCCGGGTTCCACCCGACGCTCCTCACGGTCGAACCGGCGCTTGGGCGCATAGGCGTCCTCGTCGCGCACGTGCATCTGACGGCGGGCTGCCATCACCTCGCGGCGCATCACCTCGAGATCCACGCCGATACGGCCAGCAGCCTTGCGCGCATAGGCATCCCACAGGGAACGGTCGCGAATCTGTGCCACCAGCGGAGCCACGGCTTTCATTGCCCCCACTTGACCGGGAGTATACGTTAAGTCAAACCGGCCGATGGCGGCATCGATCACGAAGTCATAGAGCGGCTTGGCATTGGCAATCAACGAGCGCACCGCCTCATTGCCTCGTTCGATACGCAGATCGCAGGGGTCAAGATTGTCGTCGGCCACAGCCACAAAGGTCTGGGAAAGGAATGCCGAATCGAGACCAAAGGCGTGCAGTGCGGCTTTCTGGCCAGCGGCATCGCCATCGAACGTGAATACGATACGTGAACTCAATGGCTGGTCTTTGATCTTCAGCGGACCGACCAATTGCACCGCACCCAGCGAATCGTCGGCAATAAGGCGGCGTACGATCTTGGCATGTTCGGCACCGAATGCGGTACCACACGTAGCAATGGCGGTGTCAATGCCGGCCAGATGCATGGCCATCACGTCCGTATAGCCTTCGACGATTACCACCTGCCGCTTCTTGACGATGGCGGATTTGGCCAAATCGATTCCGTAGAGCACCTGGGTCTTACGGTAAAGCTGCGTATCCGGCGTATTGATGTATTTGGCGGCGATCTGGTCGTCCTCATACAGCTTGCGCGCGCCGAAGCCGAGCGTGCGTCCGGTCGAATCGCGGATGGGCCAGGTCACGCGGCCGCGGAAATAGTCGTAGATGCCGCGCTGGCCTTGGCGGGCCAGGCCGGCGTCGAAGATCTCCTTCTGTGTAAACCCCTTGGATGCCAAATGACGCACGAGATTATCCCAGCCTTGGGGCGCGTAGCCGCAGCCGAAACGTTCGCAGTCGGCTTGGGAGAAGTTGCGACCGCCGAGCAGTTTGCGGGCGGGCAATGCCTCCTTGGTCAGGATTTGGGAGACGAAGAAACGCTGGGCTTCCTCGCAGGCTTCCAGCAGTCGGGTGCGCTTGGAGCCGGCGCTTTCGCGGTTCGGCCCGTTGCCGCTGTTCTCGTAGTGCAGCTCGATGTGGTACTTGTCGGCGAGTAGTTCCACGGCTTCACGGAAGTCGATGTTCTCGGATTGTTCGACGTATTTGAACACGTCGCCGCCCAAACCGCAACCGAAGCAGTGCCACACGCCGAGCGAGGGGCGCACGTTGAAGCTGCCGGTTTTCTCGTCGTGGAACGGGCATAGGCCGACGAATGTGCCTGTTCCGGAGGCTTAAGCGTTACGGTCGCGGATACGATGTCGTACAGGTCCGCGGCGGCGCGCACCTTCTCAACGTCTTCCTTCTTAATCATTCCGACCATAAGTCTCTAGAGTAGCGCCACGTGTGAGACACGGTAGATATGTACCGTTACTTTCTTGGCTCCCCTCACTCGCCTATGGAGGCAGCTCTCCTCACCCGGGGGAAGCCAAGGGATAGGTCATAGCTCTCTCTCAGGGGAGGAAAGCTGTCAGCGCAACTGACTGAGGGTGCCCGCCACGGAACAGCCTCAGCACAGGATGGAATGGAGAGCCAAGGCGGAATTGTCGGTTAGGGACGCCACTTGATCGATGGCCACGCGCAAACGTTCATTGTCGTTGGTGGACTCATTCCAATCGGCTAGGAACTGGCTTTCCAGCGCGTCGGAGGGCTGCGGTGAATCGGCCATCAGCACGTCGATCAGGTCCTCGACGATTTTCAGTTCCTCCTGGTGGAACGGCTCCCTCTCACGCGGCGCCATGACGAAATACACGGCGATGCCTTTTAATGCCACAATCTCGTAATTCGTATCCTCGGGAATCACGATATTGGCGGAGTAACGCGTCAACGGTCCCGGTCCGTACGTATCGCGAGTGGCGGTTTCCACCGACCAGCAAAACCTCCCAATCAAGTCGGAGGTGATGTTCTTCAACTGCGCCAAAGCTTGACGTGATCCGTTGAAATGCGCAGGGAACATATGCTCACGCCTGAGTCTCATGAATGCTGCCAACAGCTTATCCGCATCCCACTTGGTCCCATACCAGTCGCGCGTCTGCTCGATGATGCAGTCCAAAATCTGCGAATCGGCGAGCACAATCGGGTCGAAGGCACCAGTGGCGATGGAATCCTCAACATCATGCACCGAATAGGCGATGTCATCCGAAAGATCCATGATCTGGCATTCCATCGGCTTGGTAGCCACAGGTGCGCCGATTTTCAACCATCGGAACACGCTCATCATCCGGGTAGACGCAGAACTTCTTGGACCGCTCCCCCTTGGGATGCTGGTCGGCCTCAGCCAAAGTCCACGGATATTTGACCGCTGCATCAAGAGCTGCACGGGTCAGGTTCACACCGGCGGAACGGCCGTCCGGATGGAAGATTTTGGGTTCGAGACGGGTCAGAATGCGCATGGTCTGCGCGTTACCCTCGAATCCGCCAATATTGCGCGCGATTTCGGCGAGCGCCCGCTCCCCGTTGTGCCCGAACGGCGGATGGCCAAGATCATGGGCCAGGCAAGCGCAGTCGACCACATCAGGATCGCAGCCAAGCATTGCGCCTATTTGTCGACCGATTTGGGCGACTTCCAGCGTGTGGGTGAGGCGGGTGCGAGCGAAATCATCGGTACCAGCAATCAGAATCTGGCTTTTCGCGCCGAGACGCCGCAGGGCGGACGAATGTATCAGCCTTGCGCGGTCACGCTCAAAAGCGGTACGGGCTTTGGACTTCGGCGGTTCAGGTGCCCAACGCTCTTCATCAAAGGCACTGTAGCCCTCATCGCTCAGCACCCGTTCCCCATCTTGCGTTGTTTCCATAGTCCAAGCATAGGCCCATATATCGGCTGCCGTACAGTGTTACAGCAGCGTGGCTGGATCGAGCTTGGCGAGGTCGTCAGCGGGCAGCACCTCGGCGGCGTGCTCGTAGAGACGCGGAATGCGATTGCGCAGGCAAGTGAAGACCTCATAGCTGATGGTATCGGCGGCACGGGCCCAGTCGTCGGCAGTGGGCTCCACAAACTGCTCACCACGACCCGGGCCGAACAGTTCGACCGTGTCGCCCTCGTGAACTCCGAGTTCGGCGGCGGAACCGTGCAAATCCACGATGAACTGGTCCATGCACACGCGGCCGCAGACGCGGTAGAGCTTCGGGCCCTCGGTGGTCATAATGCGCACTGGCCCGCCCGGCTTCTCCACATGCTTGGCACCTTCCATATCGAATCCGGAGGCGGAGCGGTGGATGCCGTCGGCGTAGCCAATGGCACGATGGCAGTGGACGTGTTGTCTGGAGTCAGGTACGTGCGGCCGTAGGAGATGCCATGGCCGGCCTCCACATCCTTGACCGTGCCGAGCTGCGCCTGCAGGCGCATGGCCGGGGTCAGATGCCAATCGCGCGGGGTGCCCATGGCCGGATCAGGCTCGTAGCCGTATAGCCCGATGCCGGGGCGGGTGAGCTCGAAATGAATTTCCGGGCGATCCAGAGTGGCCGCAGTGTTGGCCAGATGACGAATCTCCGGCGGAATTCCGGCCTTTTCCATACGTGCGGTGAAGTCCTTAAACGTTTCGATCTGGCGGTCGGTGGAGGCCACGAACTCAGGCACGTCAGGCGAATCGGCCACGGCAAGGTGACTCCACTGGCCGACGATATGCAACACGCCTTCCTTGGCAAGTGGCACCAACTCGGCAAGCGCGGCGGCGAACCCTGCAGGCGTGAAGCGTTGCGGCCAAAGCCGGAATCGACCTTAACGTGCACGCGAGCGGGCTTGCCGAGTTTGCGCGCGGCGGCGGCCACGGCATCGATACCCGGCAGGAGCCGACGGACACGTCGATGTCGGCAGCAATCAGCTCGTCAAACGGGACTTCGGTGCCGTTGTAAACCCAGGTCAGAATGTGGCAGCGGTCGGGGCCGATGCCGAGTTTGCGTAACAGCAGAGCTTCGCACGATTGCGCAGTGCCGAGCCAGGTGGCACCGCCGGCGAGCGCTGCCAGCGCAGAAGGCAGCAGGCCGTGGCCGTAGGCATCGGCCTTGACCACGCCCATCACCGCGGTGCCGGAGTTCGGACCGCCGACCACGGAGACCAAATGGGCCATGTTGTCACGCATGGTTTTGAGGTTCACGATGGCCTGTGCGGGGTATTGGCGGCGGGCGGCCGCATAGTTGGCCTTGCCCTGCTCGGACGAGAATGCGATTTCAGGTGCTGCGTTCATGCTCATAGGCACCTATTGTTGCGCAGGAATGTGACGTATTGGCGAAATCGTCTGTTTTCGCGTGGCAGTCGTACACTAATGACCGATATGCGGTTTTGTATAAGAAACCGCCTTTGATTCCCGGCGTTGAGGCGTGCCGGGATCCCGGAAATCCGTCCGGTTCGGCCCCATAATCCTAGATTTCATGAGAGAAGAACATGGATCTGTTTCGTAAGAAAAGCGTGGATCAGCTTGTCGCCGAATCCACTCCCCTGAAGCGCACGATGCGCACCTTCGATCTGACGATGCTCGGCATCGGCGCGATCATCGGCACTGGTATCTTCGTGCTCACCGGTAAGGGCGCGCTGACCGCCGGCCCGGCCTTGTCCGTATCGTTCCTGCTGGCCGCCGTCTGCTGCGGTTTTGCCGGCCTGTGCTACGCCGAGTTCGCCGCCATGGCGCCGGTTTCCGGCTCGGCCTACTCCTATGCCTATCTGGCGTTCGGCGAGCTCATCGCCTTCGTCATCGGCTGGGACCTGATTCTGGAGTACGCCCTGCAGGCGGCCACCGTGTCCGCTGGCTGGTCGGGCTACTTCAACAAGCTGCTGGAAGGCTTCGGCCTGCATTTGCCGGTCGAACTGACCGCCGCCTACGGCACCACGCCGGGCGTCACCACCTACTTCAACCTGCCCGGCTTCGTCATCGTGCTGATCATCACGTGGGTGCTGTCCATCGGCATCAACCAGACCAAGCGCGCCAATGACGTGATGGTGCTTATCAAGCTTGCCATCATCGTGCTGTTCATCGCATGCGCCGTGTGGTATGTGAAGCCGTCCAACTGGCAGCCGTTCTCCCCGTATGGCGTCTACACCTTCCAGCCCGGCTCCACCCAGCCGTATGGCATCGTGCCGGCTGCGTCGATCGTGTTCTTCAGCTTCATCGGCTTCGACGCCGTCTCCTCCTCCGCCGAGGAGACCGTCAACCCGAACAAGACGCTGCCGCGCGGTATCCTGCTCTCGCTGGCCATCTCCACTGTGCTCTACGTCATCATGACCATGATCATGACCGGTGTGGTGCCGTACAAGGAGTTCGCCAAGTACATCGACGCCCCGGTTGCCGGCGTGATCCTGGAAACCGGCATGAACTGGCTCGCGGTGATCGTGAACCTCGGCGCGCTGATCGGCATGACCACGGTGATGCTCGTGCAGCTGTACGGCCAGTCCCGCATCTGCTATGCCATGAGCCGAGACGGCCTGTTCCCGAAGTTCTTCGGCGAAGTGCACGAGAAGTACCGTACCCCGTTCAAGGGCACATGGTTCTTCGGTCTGCTGACCGCGTTCGCCGGCGGCTTCATCAACATCAACGTGCTGTTCGAGCTGGTGAACATCGGCACCCTGTCCGCGTTCATCATCGTGTCGGCCGGTATTCTGTGGATGCGCAAGACCCAGCCGGATGCGCACCGCGGCTTCCGCGCCCCGGGTGTACCGTTCACGCCGATTCTGGCCATCGTGTTCTGCTTCATTCTCATCGCCGGCCTCAACTGGGAGACCTGGGTGCGTTTCGCCGTCTGGTTCGGTTTGGGCTGGTAGTCTACTTCGGCTACAGCCGCAAGCGCTCCAAGCTTGGGCTGGAAGACAAAGCCAAGGCTGAGGCTACGGCTGCCGCCAAGGACTGAAGTCAGTAAGCGATTCACTAAGTGATTATGATTGGCCCCTTCGGGGGCCAATTTTGTTACCACTCGTGGCGCTGATAGGCGATTCTGGTGGTGTCCACCGGGCGATCAATCAATTGAATCAGGCCGCATCGGGCGAAGCCGGAACTCTCCAGCACATGCTGCATAGCCTTGTTGTTGGGGTGAGTATCAGCGGACGTTGCCATAATGCTTCAGAGCCCACTTGATGCAGTCACGGGCCGCATGCCGCACCAGACCGGATGATGCGATGCGGTGAATGGTCACATAGGTATCATTATCCAGCCATGCACCGTCGATATGCGCGTAAGTCGGATCCTCACCAGGGCACAATGCGAACTGAGCCAGAATACGCTCATGGCCGTTGCAGGTGTCCACCAGCAGCACTGTGCGCTGGTTGGCAATATCGTCTTCAATCACGGATTCACGGGGGAACTCATTGCCCCATTGGGTGGGATTGCCATTGGCCGCCATCAGCTCACGGGCACGCGCGTAAATCTTCTGCATATGCGGCAAATCACGCATGGTGGCGTGGCGGAAACGACGAGACGTCGCCTTGTTCGCAGCGTTCGGCTGAGTCATTCCCACCTCTCTCATAGGGCAATCACCAGTACAGGAACTGACGGTAAACCTACCATGCCATAGGCACAAGAACCCCCGTCCGCGTTACATGGCGGACAGGGGTTCGCATAACACCTAATCAGGTCAGACGACCTTGCGCTCAAACGGGTCGGAGCTGATGCCTTCCTCGAGAATCTGCTTGGCCCATTCCTTGGCGGTGAACAGGCTGTGGTCGCGGTAGTTGCCGCAGCTCTTCTCGGTGGTAGCGGGAACATCATCCCACGTGGCCTTGTAGGCGATGAATTCCAGCGATTCCTTGAGCGCCTTGGCCACATCCTCAGTGGAGTGCGTACCCCAGGTCAGCAAGTGAAAGCCGGTGCGGCAGCCGAACGGCGAGCAGTCGATGTAGCCGGGGATGCGCTCACGCAGCAACACGGCGATAGTGTGCTCGATGGTGTGCAGGCCGCCGGTGGGAATCGCCTGCTTGTTCGGCTGGGTCAGACGAAGATCATAGTTGGAAATCACGTCGCCGTGAGGACCCGTTTCCGTGTCAATGTAACGCACGTACGGCGCCTTGACCTTGGTGTGATCCAGCTGGAATGATTCAACGACGGGCTTCTCAGCCTTTTCCTCTGCCATGCTCGGATTCCTTTCTACACATTTGCATGTTCACATGCCGTATCGCTTAGCAAGCGTAGTCGCGCCCACACGGGAATACACGGAAATACCCCATGATTCGCTATAGGCAATGGTTATTGCGCATTCCCGGCGTTAAACGAGGCGACGGCTTCCATAAAGCGCTTGCCGTAAAGGTCGAGCTTGTGCTGGCCCACACCGTTGACAGCCAAAAACTGCGCATTGGTAATCGGCTTGATACGGGCCATGTCTCGCAATGTCTTGTCGGAAAAGACGATGTACGGCGGTTTGCCGATTTCCTGGGCGATGGTGCGACGCAGTTCGCGCAGCTTCTGGAACAGCGCCTCCTCGTCATCGTCAGGAATATAGGATTCCATTGCAGCGGAAGCACTGGCTGATTCGCTGGCCACTCCCCCATGTCGACTACTTACCGAAGCCGACTTACGCTCCACACGTTTGATTTCATAATGGAAATCCGGCGCGGTGGTTTCAGCAGCACGCGCGCCAAACATGACAATCGGCATACGCCCTTCGGCGATGAACAGGTAGCCATCGGTGGCCATCTGACTCAGCACATCGCGCACGCGAGCCTCGTTCACATCCTTGAGCATGCCAAACGTAGGCATCTGTTCCGGATTGAGCCATGCCAGATCCTGCGCTTTGGAGCCGCGTAGAATCTTGACGATTTTGCCGGAACCGACCCGCTGATTCACATCATGCACGCACCGGCTGATCGCCTGGGCAACGCTGGTGACGTCGATGGTCTCGAAAGTACTTTCGCAGTTCGAGCAGGCACCACACTTGTCCTCATGCGTATCCGAGGGCGCATCCGTCGGCGTGATTTCCTGTCCGAAATACCGCGTCATGTACCGGTGCAGACAATCGGCGGTGCGGCAATAGCCCACCATGCCATCCAGCAGGCGTCGTTTGGACTGCCGCACGATTTCCTGATCTTCAGGGGTCATGCGCTCGTTCTCATAATCGCTGTCGAGTAGCCGGCGCCGGGTCACGATATCCGATTCGTTCCACAGCAGCGTGCAGCGGCTGGGCTCGCCGTCACGTCCGGCGCGGCCGGCCTCCTGATAATAGGCCTCGATGGATTCCGGCAAATTGTGGTGGATGACGTATCGCACATCGGACTTGTCGATACCCATGCCGAACGCATTGGTGGCCACGACCACCGGCACCTTGTCGGTGATGAAGTCGTGCTGCGCCGCTTCACGCGCGTCCGACGACATGCCGCCATGGTAGGCGACCGCCGCGCGCCCCATCTGGTTCAGCGTAGCTGCGAGCGCCTCGGTGGTCTTGCGGGTGGCACAGTAGATGATGCCGGATTCGTCCGGGTGGGCAGCCACATAGTTCGCCACCACGCGGCCTTGTATTTGGTTTCCAGCTTGACCACGTCGAAATACAGGTTCGGCCGGTCGAATCCGGTGACGGTGACGGCAGGATTCCGCAAACCCAGCAATCCCACGATGTCGCGGCGCACGCGCTCGGTGGCGGTGGCGGTGAATGCGCCGACCGGCGGGCGCTTGGGCAGGCCGACGATGAAGTCGCCAATACCAAGGTATGACGAACGGAAATCCTGCCCCCATTGGGAGACGCAGTGTGCCTCGTCCACGGCAATCAGGGAGATTGGCGTGCGGGCGGCGAAGTCGCGGAATCGGCCGGTTTCCAATCGTTCCGGAGCCACGTACAGCAGTTTGAGCTGACCCGCCGCAGCCTGGGCGAACACCACGGCCTGCTCATCCGGGGTTTGGGTGGTGTTGACGAATGCGGCCGGCAAGCCCAGATCATTCAGGGCATCGACCTGATCACGCATGAGGGAGATCAGCGGCGAGATCACGATGGTAACACCGGGCATCAGCGCGGCGGGAATCTGGTAGCACACGGATTTGCCGGCACCGGTGGGCATAACGCCCAGTACGTCCCGGCCATCCAGCAAAGCATCGACGATGCCTTGCTGGCCTGGCCGGAACGAATCGTAACCGAAGTATTGCTTGAGCGCCCCCAGCGCCGCCTCATGTGCCGTCATGCTTCCCAACCATACCGCATTGCCGCGGTCACAAGTCATGTATGCCTGTTCAATTATCCGTAAATCGATTTCAAGGGGCGGATTGGACGTTTCGGGGACATCTACTTCCGTTTCAAGGGGCTGGTCATCAGCTAAACCACATATACAAATGACATTATCCCAACGCCATTCCGCCGTTTTCACGCCTTGTCTACTTGGGCAACAGCCCCTTGAAACGGAAGTAGATGTCCGGGATAGCGCAAATCCGCCCCTTGAAATGGAGAATCACCGAAGTTACGTTCCGAGAACGGCTCGCAGCGTCTCCGTCACAGACGGTCGAGAGCCTGCTTGAGGTCGGCGATGAGGTCATCGGCGTTTTCGATGCCGACCGAGATACGCACCAGGTTGGCGGGCACCTGCAAGGTGGTGCCGGCCACGGAGGCGTGGGTCATAGCGGCAGGCACCTCGATCAGGCTTTCCACGCCGCCGAGCGATTCGGCCAGCGTGAAGATCTCGGTGTAGTCCACGAACTTCTTGGCAGCCTCGGCACCGCCGGCAAGCTGCACGGAGAGCACGCCGCCGAAGCCGCCATGCATCTGACGAACCGCGATATCGTGGCCCGGGTGGGATTCGAGGCCCGGATACCAGACGCGCTCAATCACGTCAGCAGGCTGGGATTCCAGCCATTCCGCCACTTTCAGGGCGTTGGCGCTGTGACGCTTGACGCGCAAATCCAGAGTCTTCAGGCCGCGAATGTCAAGGAACGAATCGAACGGGGAAGGCACGGCACCGGCTGCATTCTGCAGGAAGGCCACCTGCTCACGGGTTTCCTCATCGTTGAGCACCACGGCACCGCCGACCACATCGGAGTGGCCGCCGATGTACTTGGTGGTGGAGTAGACCACCGCATCGGCACCATCATCGAGCGGGTGCTGCAAGGCGGGCGAAGCGAAGGTATTGTCGACTACCACCTTGGTGCCGTACTTATGGGCCACTTCGGAGGTGACTGCGATGTCGGTGATGTTAAGCAGCGGGTTGGACGGGGTTTCGACCCACACATACTTGTACGACTTGGCGGCGAGCGCGGCTTCCACGGCGGCGGTGTCGGTGATGTCCACCACATCGAGGCCCACGCCCCACGGCACGAACACCTTGGAGAGCAGACGGTAGGTGCCGCCGTACACGTCGTTGCCGAGCAGGATGTTGTCGCCGGGCTTGATGGTGGAACGCAGCAGCACATCGATGGCGGCAAGGCCGGAGGAGAAGCTCAGCGCGTACTTGGCGCCTTCCACGGCGGCGAGCTGCTCGTCAAAACTGGTGCGGGTGGGGTTGATGGAGCGTGAGTAGTCGTGGCCGCCGCGCAGGCCGAGCACGCCGTCCTGCTTGAAGGTGGAAGTGGCGTAGATCGGCGTAACCACAGCACCGGTGGTGGGGTCAGGCTCCTGGCCGGCGTGGATGGCGCGGGTGGCGACGGCAGTGTTGGCGAACTTGGCGTTGTATTCAGCGGACATGGTGTTGGTTTCCTTTGGTGTTTGGTTGGGTATTGGACGGGTTTGGAAAGTTATCGGATCTTTGCGGGCTGGCTCCTCTCAGTCAGCCTTCGGCTGACAGCTCCCCTCAAAGAGGGGCGCCAGAGCCTTTTCGGCTCCCCTCTCCGAGGGGAGCTGTCGCGGAAGCGACCGAGGGGAGCACGTAGCGTTTAGAGGTACTGCTCGGCAAGGGACGGCTTGGTGGTGCGGTCGACCACGTCGCCGTAACCGTTGGCGCGCATCCAGTCGTCATCGAAGATCTTTTCGAGATAGCTACGGCCGGAATCGGGGGCGAGCACCACCACGATCTGGTTTTCGTCCAGATCGTTGGCGAGCGCGTACTTGATGGCACTGGCCACGGCCATGCCGGACGAGCCGCCGACCAGCAGCCCCTCCTCGCCGGCCAACCGGCGGGTCATTTCGAAAGCTTCGGCGTCGCCGACGCGCACGATGTCATCGGTGATGTTCCGGTCGAAAGCTTGGGGTAGAAGTCCTCCCCCACGCCCTCGATGTCGTACTGGTGGACTTCCTCACGCGAGGCGGCGGAGTAGATGGAGCCTTCCGGGTCGGAGCCGATGACCTTGACCGCGCCGTCGGAGACTTCTTTCAGATACTTGCCGGTGCCGGAGATGGTGCCGCCGGTGCCGATGCCGGCTACGAAATGCGTGACCTTGTGATCAGCGGCCTCCCAAACTTCCGGTCCGGTGGTGTAGTAGTGGCTCAGCGGACCGTTCGGATTGTCGTACTGGTTCGGGCGGAAACCGCCGGGAATGGCGTTGGCCAGTCGTTCGGCGACCTGGTAGTAGGAGCGCGGGTCGTCGGGGCCGGCATCGGTCGGCGTGACGATGACTTCGGCACCGTAGGCGCGCAGCACCGCACGCTTGGATTCGGAGACCTTGTCCGGCAAAGTGAAGATCGTACGGTAGCCGCGCTGCTGGGCGACCAGTGCCAGACCGACGCCGGTGTTGCCGGAGGTCGGCTCCACGATCACGCCGCCGGGTTTCAGCTCGCCGGACTTTTCGGCGGCGTCGATGATGCGCTCGGCGATGCGGTCCTTGGATGAGCCACCGGGGTTGAAGTATTCGACTTTGACGGCGATGGTGGCCTTGACGCCGGCCGTCTGCGGGATGTGGTTCAGCTTGACGAGCGGGGTGTTGCCGATGAGTTCGGCGAGGCTGTTGTGGATGGTCATCTGAAGTCCTTTGTTGCTGGGGTTGGGTTTTGCTGCGTTGCGTTCGTGAACCGACGTTCCCAGACGAATGGACTGTGGCCTTGTGCTTTGAAATTCGAGTATTTCAGTGATGAATCCGATACGGCCCACAGCGTGCGCGTTACACGGTTGCGCCCATGCCAAAGGTTCCACGAATTCTTGCGGCAAATATGCCGCGATTGAATGCTCTATCTCAAGTTATGCGTCACTGACCGCTCGCCTAGGGGCGTCGGTTAGCGACAACAACATGAGATAATCTGCATGTCTCACACCATAGCACAGCCCGCGACAACTGCATGTCGCGGGCGTCATATGGTGGGCGCGAGGAGTCGGCAACGATTCCGCCGTCCCTTCATGAGGGAGCCAAGAGGAGTTACAACGAGGCGGCTTCGATGAGCTGGCGGGTGTAGTCGGACTGGGGACTGCCGAGCACTTCGGCGGTAGAGCCTTCTTCTTCGACGCGACCATCGTGGAGCACGAGAATCCGATCGGCGATATGCTGCACCACGCCGAGGTCGTGGGACACCATGATCAATGCTGTTTCACGACGTGTTTCACGGATGGCGGCGAAGGTATCGAGAATCTGGATACGCGCGGCCACATCGATGGCGCTCATAGGCTCGTCGGCAAGAATCACTTTGGCTCGTTGATGATGGCTCGCGCGATAACCACGCGCTGCGCCTGACCTCCGGACAAGTCGACCGGATACCGGTTCAGGAAAGTGGCCGGTTCAAGGCCAACCATGGTCAGAGCCGCGGCCACTCGCTCAGCGATTTCGGCTTTACCGAGGTCATGCCGCTGCAACACCAATGGTTCGGCAACTGACTGAGCAACCCGCCAACGCGGGTCAAGCGACGAGAACGGGTCCTGAAACACCAGTCCCGATTCGCGGCGGAGCGCTTGCACACCGGGTGATCTGCGACCACCGGCAATGGATTGACCGCCATACGTCACAGTGCCGGAATCGGCGGATTCGAGGCCGAGCATGATGCGGGTCAGCGTGGACTTGCCGGAACCAGAACCGCCGATGACGGCCAAGCATTCGCCAGGGCGGACGTCGGCGGAGACGTCGAAGAGGACTTGGCGGCGCGCGGAGCGGGGACCGAAGGATTTGTTGATGGACTGGGCGGAGAGGAGGAACCTATTGCCATCACTCATGAGAATCCTCCTTGGGAGTGCGGAGGGTGAGGGTTTGGGCGGCGGCGACCAGTCGTTGGGCCTGTAGCGTGGCCGGTGCGGCAAGCAGATTGGCGGTCGCGCCGGACTCCACAATGCGGCCAGCGTCCAGCACATAACAACGCGTTGTGGCACGTGCCAACACGGAGAAATCATGGGTGATGAACAGCATCGAGGCACCGGCATCGTCCACTAGAGAGACCAGCAGATCCACAATCTGTCGCTGGGTGATGGAATCCAACGCGGTGGTCGGCTCATCGGCGATGATGAACCGCGGCGAGGTGATCAGCGCCGTGGCGATGCCCACGCGCTGCTGCTGGCCACCAGACAACTCGTGCGGATATTTGCCGGCCATATCACGGTCCAGCCCGACCTTGTCCAGCATGGCATTCACTCGGTCGGCACGTTCGGCCTTGGTCAGGTCGTAATGCAATTTCAGCGGCAGAGCGATCTGCTGGGCGACAGTCATCACTGGGTTCAGTGAAGCAGCCGGATTCTGAAATACCGCGCCCACATACCGGCCACGCAGGTCGGCGAGCACATGCTCAGAGGCACCGATGATTTCCGTACCGCTCATATCAATCGACCCGTCGGCTGCAGCAGTCAATGGCAGCAGCCCCAGTATCGCCTTGGAAATCATCGATTTGCCGGAGCCGGAGGAACCGATTAGGCCAACCCGCTCGCCATCGGCAATGGCCAAGCCCACATCGGAAACAATTAATCTGCCGCCGACAGCAATGTTCAGACCATGAATATCAACGCTCATCGCCGCCCTCCCCTGCTTCCCTCAACGCGGGATTGGCGACCGGTCGATGGCATCACGCAACACATCGCCGAAAATATTCAGGGCCACCACCACGACCGCGACAATCAGACCGGGCCACACCACGGTCAGCGGAAACACATTGATGAGCTTGACCGATGTGGCCAGTGAATGCCCCCAGCTCGGCACACCCGACGGCACACCGACACCGAGGTACGTAAGTCCTGATTCGGCCAGCACCGCCGTGCCAGCGGACAGTGACAGTTGTACGGCCAGCACGGGCAGGATATTCGGCACGATATGGCTCACCAACACACGCCATCCGCTGGCTCCATTCGCCAGGGCCGATTCCACATACGATGAACGGGCCGCCAGCAACGCCACCGGACGGGCCACACGTGCCAGATTCAGCCCGTGTCCGAAGCCGCAAGCGATGACGATCACGACGATGGACGCACCGAGCGGTACAGCAAGAATCAGCGCGATAAGCACAGTGGGAATGGAGATCAGCGCATCGACCACCACTACAGACGAGCTGGCAAGCGCCGCATTGCGTGCGACCATCGCCGCAATGAGCAGCAGCCCCAAGCGGCGGAAACCACTACGGTAAGCAGCACGATGAGCAGGTTCGTATGTGAGCCGGCAAGCAGCCAGCTGAACACGTCGGCTCCGGTACCGTCGGTGCCGAGCCAATGCGCGGCGGAGGGTTTGGCCCATACGTGGTAGCCGTCGGTGGCCCATAGGGATTGCGGGGTCCAGAACAAAGAAACGATGGCGATCAGCAGCCATGAGGCGAGCACGATAAGCGCGAATTTGCCTTCGGCCCGGCGCCACATGGAGTGGAGGACGATTGCGAAAGCCGCTCGTTGACCCCCCTCCGGCATCGCGGTGCGACGCCACCTCACATCAGCGGGAGGATTGGGAACACGCTCCCCCTCGACTGCAGACGGCGAGAAGGAAGTAGACGATTTGCTCATGCGGTCACCTCCGTGATGGTGGCGGCGGTTTTGAGGCGCGGGTCGAGCACGCGGTGGAGCAAGTCGACCACGAGACCAATTAACAGAAAGAATGCAGCCAGCAAAAACAGCTCACTCTGCACGGCGATGAGGTCACGATTGCCCACATCGGTTACGAGACCATTGCCGATACCCGGCAGGGCAAACAGGTTTTCGATGACCATCACGCCGGTGATCATCGAGGCGAACGTCAGTCCGATAACGGACACCAGTTGCGGGGTCGCCAACCTCAGGCCGACATGCAGCACTGCCTGGGTGCGGGTCATGCCGCAGGAACGAGCCATGTCGATATAGCCGGAACCGGCCAAATCGTCCAGAGCCGAACGCGTGTATCGCATGATGGTCGCGCCCACGATGACACCGACCGACAACGCCGGCAAAATCAACGACAGCATCGCCGAACCGGGCGCTCCCCAACCGTCCAGAGGGAACCCTTGCGAAGGGAAGACGCCAATCAGTCCGACGCCACGGCCGAATAGCAGAATCAGCAGCAATCCACCCCACAGGGCAGGGATGGCACCGCCGATGATGGCCAGCACATGGAATACGGAACGCACTCGCTCGGAGCGAGCCAGCACCGCTGCACAACCCAGCGGCAGGCCAATGACCAAGGCAATCAACATGCCAAGAATGATCAGAGGAAAGGTGATGGCTGCGCGCGAGCCGACCAGTGAGGTTACGGAACGACCGGTCAGGATGGACGTGCCGAAATCACCATGGATCAGTGCACCCATCCAATCAAAGTATTGCGCGACTAATGGCCGATTCAAGCCGAGCTGTTCGCGCAACTGGGCCACGCGCTCGGGCGGCGAGTTGACGCCAGCCATCACGGAGGCCACGTCGCCGGGCAGAATGCGCAATGCCGCGAAAATCACCACGGACAGGCCGAGCAGCGCTATGACAAACAGCGCCAGTCGTTTGAGCACGAATCGCATAATGCCTACTTTACTTGGGGTTACTTTCCTTTGGCTCCCCTCAGTCGCCTACGGTGACGGCTCCCCCCTCTCTGAGGGGAGTTGTCGCGCAGCGACTGAGGAGAGGTCATAGGAGGAGGATGACTGAGGCCATCCTCAGTCCGCTTCGCGGACAGCTCCCGCCAGCGGGAGCCCGAAAAAACGTAACTACTTCTGGCTGAATCCAGCGACGGAGTAGGTCACGTTATAGAGGGGCAAGACGGTCTGGTTGAGGTTGAAGGGGAAGCCCTCGACGCCCTTGGCCGTGGCGGTGGTGGTGCGGTAATTGAACAGCCAATCCGCAGCGGCGTCCTCGGACACCAGCTTGGCGGCCTCGGCGAACTTGGCGTCACGCTCCTTGTCGGAAGTGGCGGCCACGCCCTCGTTGTACAGCTTGGTCACGTCCTTGTTGTCGTAGCCAAAGTAGTAGGTCGGGTCGGTCCAGGAAGCGAAGTCGTGGCTTTCGTTGTGGTCCACCAGCGAGATATCGAAATCGTGGTTGGTGTACACGTCCTGCAACCAGGTGGAGAATTCCACCACGTTGACCTTCAGATCAATGCCGATGGGCTTCAGCTGCGAACGCAGCTGGTCGCCGAGCTCGGTGCCATAAATGTTGGCGTAGGTCAGGCTGAGTTCCAGCGGCTTGTCGGCGGAGTAACCGGCCTGAGCCATAAGCGACTTGGCCTTGCCCTGATCGTAGGGATACAGGTTGGTCAAATCCTCGTAACCGGGGTCAAGGGACGGAATCGGGCCGCCGAGCGCCTTGTCGGCGCCGCCACGGGAGGCGATGAGTTCCTTGTGGTTGATGGCGTAACGGATGGCCTGGCGAATGCGCTTGTCGGCCAGCTTGGAACCGGAGGCGTTGTTGAAGCCGAGCACGAACTTGTCGGTGCCGTCACCGGCCTTGACCGTGTAGTTCGCGGAATCAGACTTGAACGGCTCGGCGAGGTTCTCGGTAATCGGGGCGAGCACCTGCACATCGCCGGACTTCAGGGCGTTGACCGCGGCGTTGTCGTCAGCCAGATACTTGACCACCACGGTGGGCGTCTTGGCCTTGTTCTTGCCCCAGTATTTCTCGTTGGCCTTCAGCGTGATCGAGCTGTTCTCCACGAACTTGGAGACGGTGTACGGGCCGGAGCCGATGGCCTGGGTCTTCAGGTCGTACTTGGCATCCTTGTCGAACACCAGTCCGGGGCGGCCGGTCAGGGTCCACAGCAGGTTGGAGTTCGCGCTCTTGAGTGTGATGACCACGGTGTCGGCGTCCTTGGCCTCGACCTTATCGACGGCAGCGAGCGCGTCGGCGTCGTGATAATCCTTGGCGATGAGTTCGTTGATGGACCAGGCCACGTCTTCGGCGTCGAGCTTGTCGCCGTTGGAGAAGGCCATGTTCTTGTTGAGGTGGAAGGTGTAGGTCAGACCGTCCTTGGACGTCTCCCAGCTGGAGGCGATGGCGGGAACGACCTGGTTCTTGGAGTCGCGGGCCACCAGACCCTCGTACACGTTGCCGATCAGGATCTGGTCGAGCGCGGAGCCGGCGGTGTTGCGAATGTCCAGATTGGTGGGGGCCAGCTTGAGACCGATGGTCACGGTGTCGGCATAGGTACCGGACGAGGTCGCGTTCTTGGAGTCTTTCTTACCGCCGAAGGCGAAGGCGGCGCCGGCGATAACCGCCACCGCCACGACAACGGCCAAGGCAATCAGCCACCACTTCGGGCTGTTCTTCTTCGGATTCTTTGCGCGCGAGGCAAGGCTCGCATCTGTGGTTGCGCCGTCTTCGACGTGCGCACCATTGTCTTGAGACATGGTTCTTCCTCTATATATGTTGGTTTATACGGTTGGCCGCCACAAACGGGTCGTCCACCACAGCCCATCATAGCTGCGGGGCTGTAGAATTGCACATGAAATCCATCTTGAATCTGGAGGGTTATCATGCTGGTCGCCGTTGATATCGGCAATACGAACATCGTGCTTGGTTTTCTGGATGGCGACACCATCGCCGGAACCTACCGCATCACCACCAAAGCCAACCATACATCCGATGAATACGGCCTGTTTTTGACCGAATTCCTGAGAATGAGCGGTTTCCAGCCGTCCGATGTGGATGACGTGATCATCTGTTCGGTGGTGCCGAAGGTGATGCATTCCTTCCGCTCCTCCATCGTCAAGTTCTTGGATATCGACCCGATGGTGGTGGGCCCCGGCCTCAAGACCGGCATGAACGTGCGCGTGGATGACCCGAAATCACTCGGCGCGGACATTCTGGCCGACTGCGCCGGCGCCTATTACGAGTATGGCGGTCCGGTGCTGGTGGCCGATTTCGGTACGGCCACCACGTTCACGCATGTGAGCGATAAGGGCGTGGTCGATTCGGGCGTAATCACCACCGGCATTCGTGCAGGCGCCGCCGCCCTATGGGGAGACACGGCCCAGCTGCCGGAAGTGGAGATTACCCGACCGGAGACCATTTTGGGCACCAATACCAAGACCTGCATGCAGGCAGGCCTGTATTACACGTTCCTGGGCGGCGTGGAACGCACAATCAGCCAGTTCCGCAAGGAGCTTGGCGGCGAGGACTTCAAGGTGATCACCACCGGTGGCCTTGGGCGCGTGTTCGCCTATGATACCGAGCTGATTGACGTCTATGACCCGGATCTCATCTTCAAGGGCATGGCGCATATCTACGCCCGCAATGTGAAGTAACGAAATCGGCCTTTAGCTAGGCCTTCCCTCAGGTCTCTCCCTCCGTCCGCCTTCGGCGGCCACCTCCCTCGTCAGAGGGAGGTTAGCGAGGAGCTACTTAATCGTGAAGCCCTGGTTGAAGCCGTATTCCTTGAGATCTTTCTGCCAGGTGGCAAGCCCGTGTTCAAGACTGACTTTCTTGCCGGGCCTGTCCAACGATTCCAGCGGCTTGCCTTTCTCGTCTTTCATACCCATATCGACTTCCATCTCACGCTGTTCATAGGCCTGTTTGCTGCTGGCCCATTCATAGGCTTTGCCTACCGTGCTCTTGAAATCGTTACGTGCATACACTTCAAACGGCAGATACTGATATCCCACGGATACATCCTCGGCCGCTTCGGAAAGCACACGGTTGAATTTCTGCCCGCCGAAATACGGAATTTCGATGCCACGATCGTTCGTGATCGTGGTCTTATCGAGGAATTCACCGGAATTGAGGGTGTCATAGTCGGCAGGGAAGGCACCGCCAGCCACACGGGCACTGATGCCCTGCGCGTCATGGGTCACGAAATCTACGAATCGATAGGCCGCATCCGGCTTACGCGTCAGCTGCAACACGGCAAGTGCGGATCCGCCGCTTTCGGCATTGGTGGGCTGGCCGTCATAGGTGGGCATGGGCGCCACACGCCATAGTCCGGACGCGCCGGGCACATTGGACAGCAGCATCGAAGGCATCCATGCGCCGGAGAACACGGAAGCAATGGTGCCGGTGCCCACCCTGCGCTTCCATCGCTCAGACCATGTGGCGGACGTGGTGTCCACCAGGCCTTCATCGATCATCTTTTGCCAGAATTCGGTGAACAGCTGGGTACCGGTATCGTGGTCCAGATCGATGGTCACGGTTTTACCGTCCGGCGAGGTATGGAAAGGCTGCCCGCCCGCAAGCCATATCATGGCGTCGTAGAAGCTGCCATCGCCCGAATCGGCCGCAATATAAGCGCCAATTTGCTTGAGTTTCTTGGCGGCCTCGTAATAATCGTTCCATGTCTTGATTTGCGTGGCATCCACCCCGGCCTGCTGGAACACATCCTCGTTGTAGAAGAACCCCATGGGGCCGGAATCCATCGGCAATGCATACACTCGCCCGGCAAGCTGGACGGACGACCAGGTGCAAGGGTAAAGAAACTCGCATAATCGAATCCGGTACGATCGGTTAGGTCGAGCAGCTGACCGGATACCTCGTATTGCGGCAGCGCGTAGTATTCGATCTGCGCCACATCCGGCGTGCCGTAGCCGTCCTGGATGGCGGTATTGAGATTCTCATAGCCGGAGATGTTGGTCCATTCGACGCGGATGTCCGGATTGGCTTTCTCGAAACGGCGGATGACTTCGCCCATGCTGGGTTCCCAGCTCCATACGCTGATTTCGGTACGGTTATCGACCGTGGCTTGGCCGCAGGAGGCTAGGGATACGGTAAGGACCGCGGCCACGACTATGGTCGCCAGTCTGCTGATTCGCCGTCCGATTGTTCGCATGGTGACGAGTCTACTAGGCGGGGCTTAAAACGCCGTATGATGAACCACCCTCAGTCTCGCCTCGCGAGCCAGCTCCTGCCAGCGGGAGCCAATACGGCAGCAGCCCCGTGGCGAGATTGAACCGCACCCCGATTGTTGGACTGAAGAAATTCAGATTCGATGATCGGAGGTGCGGTTCTCTCATATGCGCGAGGATCGGAGGAGACATTACGACGACGGGTTCCGCCGCGAGGCGTTGGAAC
>ENA-OQJX01000268-OQJX01000268.1-human-gut-metagenome-genome-assembly--contig:-NODE-268-length-32125-cov-4.935871_pt1 | contig 32125 bp, 41 predicted proteins | sample MGYA00242615_ERZ504782 | MGnify/ENA primary metagenome ERZ504782 (study PRJEB26092, sample SAMD00036354) | human gut metagenome | host: Homo sapiens | study: EMG produced TPA metagenomics assembly of... | reverse complement strand
GAACCCCTGGAATCCTTGTTATAACAGTAATAGAAAAAATTATTACCGTTATAACAAGGCTAAAAATGGGATATTTTAATTTTCCGAATTCTGCAAATTATGGCATCAAATAAAATGCGTTGTAACAGCTTTCAGCTTTATTTTTCGGAATAAACGGATTGCGTTTTTATTGATTCTATAAGGCTTTTCTAAAAATAACGGATATGGTTAAGTTAAACTTGACTTAATAACGGATAACGAGTATAATAAGGGAGTAAAATCTTATCAAAAGCCATGAGCCACTAGGGACAACCTGGTGGCTTTTTTCATTCGTTCCGGGAAAGGAGATGCAAGAAAGGAAGAAAATGCTTCTTACATCAAAACAAAGGAGAGGAAAAAATGAATGGAATCATGGTGTTGGTGGTATATGCAGTCATTATGATTGGAGCCACCGTAATTTTCACAAAGAGAGATAAGGATTCGGACAGCTTTTATGTTGGAAACCGTAATATGGGAACGGTAAGTTCTGCGATGAGCATTGCTGCCACCTGGATCTGGGCGCCAGCACTTTTCACGTCTGCTGAAAAGGCATATTTGAATGGTGTTTCAGGACTGTTTTGGTTTTTGGTTCCCAATGTTATCTGCCTGTTGATTTTCATACCGTTCGCAAAGCGGATCCGGAAAGAAATGCCGAATGGAATTACACTTTCCGGATATATGCATGAAAAATACAGGTCTGATAAAGTGAAACAGGTATATCTGTTGCAACTTACTACGCTTACGATCCTTTCTACTGCAGTACAGCTTCTTGCAGGAGGCAAAATACTCAGCGCTGCAACTGGATTACCGCTCTGGGTAATGACAATCGCACTTGCAGTCATAGCTTTTTCATATTCGCAAATATCTGGAATCAAGGCATCTGTACTTACGGATGCTATTCAGATGATATTCTTATTGGTGGCATGCATTATCTTTGTTCCATGGGCGCTGGATTTGAATGGAGGAATATCATCAATTCAGCTATCCGGAATTTCCGGAGAGTTTGGAAAATTATTTTCAGAAAGTGGACTGGAAGTATTTCTTGGTTTCGGATTACCTACGGCAATAGGACTATTTGCAGGTCCGTTTGGAGATCAGTGTTTTTGGCAGAGGGCTTTTTCGATTGGAGAAAAGAAGATTGGAAAAGCTTTTTTGCTTGGAGCAATACTATTTGCCGTAGTTCCGTTTTCTATGGGGCTTCTTGGGTTCATAGCAGCGGGAATAGGATTCATTCCAAATGATGCCGGGATGGTTAATTTTGAACTGATACAGGCGCTTTTCCCAAGCTGGGTAATTGTTCCGTTTATGTTTATGCTTATATCCGGACTATTATCTACAGTGGACAGTAATTTATGTGCAGTTTCATCACTGACTACCGATCTGAAAGCAGTATCTGATTTGGAAAGCAAATCAAAAATAAAGATTTCAAAAGCGTCCATGGTTTTGTTACTGATTGCTGGAGTTCTTATTGCGAATATCCCGGGATTGACGGTAACACATATGTTTCTTTTTTATGGAACATTAAGGGCAACCACGATGCTCCCAACAATGCTTACCTTGATGAAGATAAAGATGACAAGCATGGGAGTAGTAGCCGGAGTCATTACTTCTTTTGCTGTAGGGCTCCCTATTTTCGCCTACGGAACGGTTTTGAACAGTGGACCATATAAAACCCTTGGAAGCCTTGCAACAGTGCTGTTGGGCGGAATTGTAGATGATAGTTACAAAGGTGGAGGTGCGGCATGGAAAGAGTGCTTGGTAAAAAGCAATCAATACAGAATGAGGAATGGTTGAAAGCTGAAAAGCGCATTGAAGAACTGGTTTCAAGAGAGGTACTGGATGAAAAGGTGCGCTCAACCGTTGAGGAAATCCGGCAGATGACTGACGGGAAGAAAGTTGCATACGCATGGTCCGCCGGAAAGGACAGCCTCGTCCTTGGAGAAATATGCCGGGACAGCGGAGTTACTGATTGCATGATGGCAATCTGCAACCTAGAGTACCCGGCTTTTTTGAAATGGGTAGATCGGTACAAACCGAAAGAACTTGAGATTATCAACACAGGGCAGGACCTTGAATGGCTGTCAAAACATTTGAAGATGCTGTTCCCGCAGGACAGCGCCACGGCGGCGAAGTGGTTTTCAATCGTTCAACATAGAGCGCAGGCAAAATACTATAAGGCGCATGAGCTGGACTTACTCCTGCTCGGCCGGCGCCGCGCAGATGGAAACTATTGCGGAAGAGGATCGAACATCTATACCGATGGAAAGGGCATCACCAGATATAGTCCTTTAGCTGCATGGAGCCATGAAGAGATACTTGCTTATATCCATTACCATAAACTGGCAATTCCTCCGATTTACGGGTGGAAAAATGGCTTTCTCTGCGGAACGCATCCATGGCCAGCGAGACAATGGACTGGATCCATAGAGAATGGATGGGAGGAAGTGTATGAAATAGACCAAGATATCGTAAAGAAAGCGGCAGAGTTTATAGAAAGTGCCGCAGAATTTTTAAAATCGCTTTAAAAAGGCTATTTGCAGGTAGCCTCATTGCTCCTTCAAATTTTGAGATTTGGAGGAAAATACAATGAAACAATTAACCATGAAGCTGAAAGATCTTATCCGGCCGGAACGCAATATTAGAATCCATACAGAAAAGCAGTTGCAGGAGTTTGAAAGAAGCGTCAAAATGTTTGGTCAAATCAGACCTATTGTTATTGATGAAAATAACACGATCTTGGCCGGAAATGGATTGTATGAAACTTTGCTAAGAATGAACCGGGAAGAAGCATTGGTCTACAAGTATGAAGATTTGACGGAAGCACAGAAGAAAAAGCTGATGATTGCTGACAATAAAATCTTCTCTCTTGGAATAGAAAACCTGGATACATTGAACGAATTCTTGGAAGAACTGAGCGGAGATTTGGACATTCCCGGATTCGATGAAGAAATTTTAAAGCAGATGGTCGCTGATGCGGACGAGATCACAGAAAAAATATCTGAGTATGGAACTCTGGATGAAGAAGATGTAAGAAAAATAAAAGAGGCAAATGAGAAAAGGGAACAAAGAGAAGCATTTGAAAACAAATCCCATCCGGAAGAACCGGTTGAGCATATTGCGGAATCAGAAGAGTGTAATGTGGAATCCAATCAAGCGCCGGCTGAAGCAGGAAGGTTTGTGATATGTCCAAAGTGTGGTGAGAAGATATGGCTGTAAAACGCTGCGAATCCAATATAGATGTGGTAAAAGCTGCTGAGATACGGATAAAGAATGTGTTTAGGAACGGTCTTCCGGTATTCTTTTCATTTAGCGGAGGAAAGGACAGCCTATGTGTCGCTAAGTTAATTATGAATCTTGCAAACCGCGGGGAAATAGACATAAGGCAGTTGACCGTCCAGTTCATAGACGAAGAGGCGATCTTTCCGTGCATGGAAGAAATGACGAAGAAGTGGAGACGTAAGTTTATGATGATGGGGGCAAAATTTGAATGGTTTTGCATAGAGGTAAAACATTTCAACTGTTTCAATGCCCTGTCGAATGATGAGACATTTATATGTTGGGATTCCACGAAGAAAGATGTTTGGGTAAGGCAACCACCGAAGTTTGCTATTAGAAATCATAAATTATTACGGCCAAGAATAGATGCGTATCAAGATTTTCTTCCGAGAACATGTGTTTCCGGAATCACAATGGTAGGCATCCGCACCGCCGAATCATTGCAGCGTTTGCAGAACATCGCAGCAATGACACGGGCCGGGAAGACCATGACGAACAAAAGACAGGTATTCCCTATATATGACTGGACCAACAATGATGTATGGCTGTACTTAAAACAGGAAAAGGTTGATGTTCCGGAAATATACCTGTTCTTGTGGCAGTCGGGGAGTTCAAAGCAACAGCTTAGAGTGTCACAGTTCTTTTCCGTAGATACGGCCAGATCACTGGTAAAGATGAATGAGTATTATCCGGATCTCATGGAACGGATCATACGCAGAGAGCCAAATGCATATCTGGCGGCACTTTACTGGGATAGCGAAATGTTTGGCCGGAGTAGCAGGAAACGGAGGACGATGGAAGACGGATCCCAGGAAAAAGATTACAAGAAAGAACTCATATACATGTTCTCGAATATGGGTGTGTTCTTTGATACACCGCATAAAAGACATATTGCGGAGAGGTACCGGAACTTTTTCCTTCAGGTATCATCCATTGCAAAACCAGAGGACTTCAAGCACATATACGAAGGTCTCATTTCTGGCGATCCCAAAATGAGGACATTCCGTGCGTTATATCATCGGATTTATGGGAAATACATATCTGAGGCAAAGAAAACGGAGGAAAGCAGACATGGAAAATAAATTATTCGCCCCGCTTGGTACACTGCAATGGATACCGCGGAGCAGATTAAAACCAAATGATTACAACCCGAACAAAGTTTCAAAAGAAAATTTAAAGTTGCTCACGCAGTCCATTCTTACCAATGGATGGACACTCCCGATTGTTGTAAGACCGGATTATACGATTATAGACGGATTCCATCGATGGACTGTTTCTGGCGAAGAGCCGCTGCTGTCTATGCTTGGCGGGAAGGTGCCTATTGTTATCGTTGAACATTCGGAGAGATCGGAGGACATCTATGGTACCGTAACGCATAACAGAGCGAGAGGTACCCACTTGTTAGAGCCTATGAAGGTGATTGTAAAAGAACTCATGAATGAGGGAAAAACCGTAGATGAAATAGGGAAACAGCTCGGAATGAAGCCGGAAGAGATCTTCCGATTATCTGATTTCACAAAGGAGGATTTCTTAAACATGATGACAAAAGGAGTTGCTGGATTCTCGAAAGCAGAATTTGTGACAAAAGTTTGATTTTTGTTATAGAATATATAGAACAAAATTGGCGGGAGGTGAATGAGTGCCTCCCGGTTTTGTGCTATCCGAAAAAAATACGAAAAGGGAGGTGGTGGCTGTGCCGAGAGCAAGAAGCCCTGACAGTATCGAAGCGGAAAAGCTGTTTCATGATGGCATGGCTCTTGTTGATATTGCAAAGAAACTCGGCAAGCCAGAGGGAACAGTCCGTCGGTGGAAATCAACTCAGAAATGGGAAGAGAGTAGTAAAAAAAAGAAGGCGAACGTTCGCAAAAGAAAGAGAAGGAGAAAACGAACGCTCGCAAACGAGGTGGACAGCCTGGAAATAAAAATTGCAAAGGCAAACAGAATGCAAAAGGACATGGAGCTCCACCTGGAACACAGAATGCTCTGAAGCATGGAGGATATTCCGCAGTCTACTGGGATACGCTCGATGATGAGGAAAAAGAGCTGATTGAAACTATGCCGCAAGATGAAGAGGAAATGCTTCTGAATCAGATTATGCTATTCACAGTTAGAGAGCGCAGAATTATGAAGGCGATCAATAAGTACAAGGACGCAAAAGGCGGTGTATATGTGTCTGGCGTAACGAAGTTTGAGGAGAAGAGGACGTTTAAAGATGATGCCGAGAAAGAGCTTTATGAAAGCAGAGTGCTTGATAAAGTGAATAAAGGAGATAGACTTCCAGGCGAACATTACAGTATGCAAACAATGACTGCCTCTACTGCCGATCTGGTTGCAAGGCTTGAAAAGGAATTAACATCTGTACAGGCCCAGAAGACAAAGGCGGTGGACGCTCTTGCCAAACTAAGAATGGAGAAGAGGAAAGAGGCCGGGGAGAGCAAGGGGAACGAACTTGTTCGAACCTGGGCGGAAAGCGTCATAAAAGCAAGGAGGGAGAACGATGGATAGTATGAATTGGCTGTCGGACTTCCTTGATGAAAGCATGCCGATATGGAGAGATAATCCTGTCATCTATTTCCGGGAGGTATTGCAGTTTGAGCCTGATGAATGGCAGGCAGAGGCGGCAATGGACTTGGCACACAATCCGAAGGTCAGTATCAAATCTGGACAGGGTGTTGGTAAGACAGGTTTAGAAGCTGCTGTGTTCCTGTGGTTTATCACTTGCTTTCCGTATCCACGTATCGTAGCGACAGCTCCTACAAAACAGCAGTTGCACGATGTCCTCTGGTCTGAGATTTCGAAGTGGATGAGCAAGTCTCCTTTGCTCTCTCAGCTTCTAAAATGGACAAAGACCTATGTTTACATGGTCGGTAATGAAAAGCGTTGGTTTGGAGTTGCTAGGACTGCTACAAAGCCAGAAAACATGCAAGGATTCCACGAGGACAACATGCTGTTCATCGTTGATGAGGCATCCGGTGTGGCCGATCCGATCATGGAAGCTATTCTCGGTACACTCTCTGGAGAAAACAACAAGCTGCTCATGTGCGGAAACCCTACAAAGACTACCGGAACATTCTATGACAGTCATACGCGGGATAGGGCATTGTATAAATGCCATACAGTAAGCTCGGCAGAGAGCAAACGAACAAACAAGGAGAACATTGAATCTCTGATCCGGAAGTATGGGTGGGATTCTAATGTGGTCAGGGTTCGTGTTCGTGGAGAATTCCCCAATCAAGAGGATGATGTGTTTATCGCATTATCTACTATTGAGCAATGCGGCAGTAGGTTGTTTGAATTGGATGATGGGAAACTGCTTCCGTATATTATTTTCGGCGTCGATGTGGCACGATTTGGAGATGACGAAACGATTATCTACCGCAATGCCAGAGGAAAGTTGAGAATCGTAGCGAATAGAAGAGGGCAGGATCTGATGAGAACTGTTGGCGATATTGTACGGCAGTATAAAAAAGCTATCAAAGAGTTCCCAGATTATCATGGAAGAATTTATGTAAATATAGATGATACGGGACTTGGAGGCGGGGTTACGGACCGGTTGCGGGAAGTCAAAAGAGAACAGAAGCTTAACAGGCTGTATGTTATACCCATCAATGCCGCAGAAAAGATCGAGACCGACACAAAAGCTGGAAAAGATGCGGCCGAGCATTACAACAACCTTACAACTCATATGTGGGCTGTGCTAAAAGACCTCATGGAGAACAAAGAAATTGAAATGGAAGAGGATTCAGAAACATTTGCACAGCTTTCTTCGAGAAAGTATTTCCTTGCCAGCAATGGAAAGCTGGAGCTTGAGAGCAAAAAGGAAATGAAGGAAAGAGGGCTAGATTCTCCGGATAGAGCTGACTCAGCAGCGTTATCAGTATATCTTGGAAAAATCAAAAAATACACAGGCAGTGCTCCAAGTGCAGATAGTGGACTTGGAAAGAGCAGCTATTGGAAAAATAAGTAGGAGGAATATCATGGGATTGCTTAGCAAAAAAGAGGCATATGTCACAAAAGGTATGCGCTTAATAGAAGAAAAGAGAACTCCAGAAGCAACGATAGTTGTGGTGGATGGGTTGAATGATTACCAGAACAGAATTATTAAAGCATTAAACAGACACCCGGTGGCAGATACGGCACTTGTTGTTGTAGCATTGAGAAATTTGGCTGATTCACTTGAAGAGCAGGAGCCGAGTTGTAAAGGATTGGTTGACTGGCTTAATAAGACGCTACGAAGCCAGAGTTTCAAAACAGCAAGAGGATTGAAAAAACGAGAAAACGATAGAAAGGGGTGAGAACGATGGCGGAAATAGGACGCATAGGACAAAAGCGATATAACGGTGTGTTCTATGAAGAGTTTCTGAGGGAACTGCAGGGGATTCGTGGCGTGGAAGTGTATCGTGAAATGGCAAACAATGACGATACCGTTGGGGCGATCCTATTCGCCATAAAAATGCTGATACGCCATACCCAGTGGAATATCGAACCAGGAGGAGATACGGCGAAAGATAGGGAAGCGGCAGAGTTCGTGGAGAGCTGCATGGATGATATGCAGAGTACATGGACTGACACGATATCAGAAATACTGTCTTTTCTTGTTTATGGATGGAGTTACCATGAGATCGTGTATAAGCGTCGCATGGGAAAGACGAAAAATCAGAAGACTAAGAGTAAGTATTCTGATAGTCTTATTGGATGGCAGAAGCTACCGATCAGAAGCCAGGACACTTTGTATAAGTGGGAGTATGATCAACATGACAATCTGGTCGGGATGACGCAAATGCCGCCACCGGATTATGGATTTATCACCATACCAATGAAAAAAGCAATGCTGTTTCGTACGGAAAGCGCAAAGGATAATCCGGAAGGGCGGAGCATTCTGAGAAATGCTTACCGTCCATGGTATTTCAAACGCCGGATACAGGAAATAGAGGCAATCGGAATTGAACGTGATCTCGCAGGACTTCCGGTATTCCATGCCCCTGAAGGGACAGATATCTGGGATGAAAACGACGATGATATGATGAAGATAAATGCAGCTCTTACAAAGATGGTGAAGTCTATCCGGCGCGATGAATATGAAGGACTGGTGCTACCGCATGGATTTGAGTTTGAGCTGGTAAGTACCGGGGGTGCTAGGCAATTCGATACAAACTCAATCATAAACAGGTATGATACCAAGATTGCAATGACGGTTCTTGCTGACTTTCTGATGCTTGGACACAATAAGGTGGGAAGTTTTGCACTTAGTTCTGATAAAACAGAGCTTTTTTCTGTTGCCATATCTTCGTTCTTGGATGTTATATGCGAAACATTCAATAATCAAGGTATTCCTGCACTTATTGACATCAACGGAGATTATTTCAATGGTATAACAGACTATCCCAAAATGACGCATGGAGAGATTGAAGATGTAGATGTGAAAGCGGCAGGGCAATTCATTAAGGATATGACGGGAATTGGCGTAATTGTACCGGATGATGGACTTGAGGATTATGTACGAGAAATTGGTCATTTGCCGGAAAGAACAACCGACAGCAGGGGAGAAAATCCGGCCAGAACAAAACAACAAAACCAAAATCAACCGCCGGAAGAAGAGCCTGACTCATCAGAAGAAATTGATGACGAAGAAGATGAAAAGAATGCCATGGCGGCGAAACGAAGGCTTGGAAGGGAAGGGTAACAGGTGTATATCTTTAAAAAACCAAAGCCTCTCGGGAAGGCGAAGAAGCGGAGCAAAGAAAATCTCCGATTGTTGAATATGCTTAATAGGTATATTACGGACACGTCCGCTGTTCCGGTTTCTATACTAACGAGATTTTGGGCGGATCAGGCAGCGGCTATTACATACAAAGAGATACGGAAACTCATAGAGGATGAAGAAGTATCGGAAGAAGATCTTCTGAATTGGTCAAAAGACTATTCTTCGTTTGTTACGGACACACTTGAACCTATGTGGCTTGAAGCGATTATCGTAGGGCAGCTTAGTTCTGCGATATTAAATGAGGCAAAGGAACAGGGATTTGAATTTGATGCAACCGATGTTGGTATAAGGAATTGGATAAAGGACCGAGGAAGTGAATTTGTAACAAATGCTGTGCAAGAACAGAAAAAAGCAATACAGAGGCTTGCCATGAAAGCAGTAAGGGAAGAAATGTCACCGGGAGAGCTGGCAAGGGTTATACGGCCATGCATCGGGCTTACTGAACGTCAAGCGCAGGCAAACCTACGGTATTACAACAGCATTAAGGAACAAATGCGCAAGGAGCATCCAAGGATGAAAGAGGAAACGATTGTTAGGAGAGCTCGGGATAAGGCGTTGAAATATGCTGAAAAACAACATAGATACAGAGCTGAAACTATAGCGCAAACTGAATTGGCTGAGGCATACAGTGCCGGCGCTCATAACGGGATAATACAGGCTCAGGAAAAGGGCTATATAGGTCATGTGAGGAAAGTGTGGGTAACGGCAAGGCAAGAGAATGTGTGTAGGTTTTGTGAGGCTGTAGAGGGCGTTAGCAAGGAAATGGAGGAGTATTTCGATGTAGGAAAATGCGGAACAGTTTTATTCCCTCCAGCGCATCCGAGATGTAGATGCGTTGTAAAATATGTGGAAGTGAAGGAGTAATGGAAATGCAAACCATGTATGAGTTGCTTGGAATCCACAAAAAAGTGGACAAGGAAAAGCAGAATGTGGAAAACTCTAAAAACAACAACCAGTCAGTGTTGAAAGGTCGTTTTAAAATCCAAAAATCAGAAGATGACAAACATCTTGCTTTTGGTTGGGCGAGTATATCAATAGATGAGGCCGGAGAACAGCTTGTAGACTGGCAGGAAGATATGATTGATCCGGAAGAATTAGAAAACGCAGCTTATAATTTCGTGCGATTATACCGAGAAGGAGGAGAGATGCACGAAAGAGGAGACTGTGCAATTTTGGTTGAAAGTGTAGTTTTCACAGAAGAAAAAATGGAAGCCATGGGCATTCCTGTTGGGACTATTCCTGTGGGATGGTGGATTGGTTTTCTTGTCACAGATGAAGATGTGTGGGAGAAGGTCAAGGATGGAACTTACTCTATGTTCTCCATTGAAGGAGAGGCAGAAAGAGTGGAGGTAAAAGAAGATGGGGATTCTGATTGATGTTGGGATTTTCTTTCTTGGAGCGTTTATAGGATTTGTTTTAGCTTGTGTGGTAATCGCTGCAAGAAACGATTGAAAAATGGTAATTCAAGAGGCGGTATTACCGCTTTTTGTTTTATAAAAATAAGCGAAAGGAGGAAAGGAAACTTGGCGACAAAGTTAAAAAATTTACATGTAAAAAAGGTGGATTTCGTTGATGAAGGCGCTAACCAACAAGCCGATATCAAGATTTTCAAGAGGAAGGAACAGAGCGCACCTGTTGTGACGGATCTGTTACAAGATCCTATGAAAGAGCAAAAGAGCCTTTTCAAAAGACTTATGCACTCAATCGGGAAAAGCCTTGGATTTAAAGATGAAGAAATTGACGGCTTTTCGGAATTGTCATCTGAAGGGATTATTCAGAAAGGGAATTCGCAAACTTTTGGAGAAAAGATGACGGAAGTTAAGCGGCAGAAGGTGGCTGATGAAATGTGGAGCATTTGTTATGCCCTTCAGTCCTCGCTGCAGTCGATTCTTTACGATGAAGATCTTGACGGAGCAACAGCACAATCCATGATGGAAGAAAGTGTTTCTGAATTCGATGAGATTATTGCTGATGCAATTAGTAGTTGGTCGGCAGGAAAGGTCAGTGGAATCAAAAAGGATATCGGGAAAACGGATGTTGAATCATTGAAAAAGTTTAGAGACCATCTGAACGAAAATATTGAAAAAGCAGCAAACATTGAGAAAGGAGAAGTTGAGGAGATGCTAAAAATTGACAAGAGTAAAATGTCACCGGAGGAAAGAGTCGCTTACGATGAAATCGTAAAGAAATATGGATTTGAAGAGGAGACTGTTGAGAAATCCTCTACAGTAAAACCGGGAGAGAATGACGACGGAGAAGAAGATCTGGACGATGGAAAGAATGGTAAAAAGACAACAACGAAGAAATCGGCAGCATCAGAAGTGGGAGACGATATTTACAAGGGTCTGCATCCAGCAGTTAAGGCAGAGATTGAAGCTCTTAGAAAATATCGCGAAGATGCGGAAAACAAAGAATTCATGGAAGTTGCAAAGAAATATGAGATTATCGGTAAAAAACCAGAGGAACTGGCGCCTGTTCTGAAAAGTCTTAGAAATGCTGGTGGTACAGCTTATGACGATATGATTTCAACGCTGGATTCCATGGTTGCCATGCAGATAGTTCCGGTGTATTTTCTGAGATTGGAAAATCTTGCCGCGGATCTGCCGGAATTGTTGCGAAAGGGAAAACGGAGTCACGTGTAGAGTCTATTGCAAAGGGCTACATTGAAAAAGACCCGTCTCTGAGCTACACAGATGCAGTTGCAAAGGCATGGGAAAACAATCCTGATTTGCTTGCGTCTTATGATGATGAAGCGGGATTTTAAGAAGGAGGAATAAAAATGGGAAAGAATTTTAATGGAACGCTGATTAACGGCTCGCAGACAATTACCGAGAAAGCGGGAGCAGAAATCGCAGATTGTCGTAATAGAATTGTCAAATATGATTCAAACGGAGATGTGGTCCTTGCTACTGCTGGAACAGATATACTCGTTGGTATTGCAATTATTGAGGCTGGATACAACGATATCACTGGAACAGAATCTGGAAAAGTGGCAAAAGGTGATGATGTAGATATCCAGGTCAAAGACATCGGATATGTCATTGCTGGTGCGGCAATTAAGAAAGGACAGGAAATTACATCCGGAGCAGACGGGCTTGCGGCCGTGGCAGCAGCGGGAAATTATATTTTAGGTATTGCTTTAAGTGATGCATCAGCAAATGGATATGTAAGAATTCAGATTTCAAAATATCAGAAAGCAGATGGTGTAGGAGCCGGAGTTGGCGCATAACAAAGAAGGAGGAATAAATACATGAGAAATTCAACAAAAGGTATTGCGGCAGAAATTGCAAAAGGGGCATTTAGACCTCATACAGCACTTACAAATATGGCGCTTTCATATTTTCAGAACCCGGGAAATTATTTTGCAAAATCAATTTTCCCGATTTGTCCTGTAGATTTGTCAAGTGATAACTACTATGTTTTTGACAAAGCAGATCTTTTGAGAGACGGATGGAAGAGAAAACCTGCGTATGGAAAGGCAGATCCGACGGTTGTTTCTGAATACACGGAAACATATAACTGCAAAGTTGATCAGATGATTATGGGAGTTGATAATATTCGCCAGACAGATCTTCAGCGTCGCATGGGACCGGCAATTAGAGATCCGCGAATTCAGAGAACAAGAACTATTGCAGAGCAGGCAAACATTCATCAGGATTATTTGTTCGCAGAACATTTCTTTAAAGCTGGTGTGTGGTCTCAGGAGTACACAGGGGTTGATAATACAAGTCCGTCTGGTGGCCAGTTTATTAAGTTCTCAAATGATAACTCCGATCCTGTAAAATTCTTTGATGAGAAAGCAACAGAAATGCAGGAAAAGACCGGAAGAAGACCGAATCGTATTGGTCTGGGGGCAAATGTTTACACTGCTCTTAAAAATCACCCAGGTATTCTTGAGAGAGTAAAATACGGTGGAACTACTGCGAACCCGGCAAATGTAACTTTGAATGTGTTGTCACAGTTATTTGAGATGGAGAGAGTTGTGGCCATGCAGTCTATCGTGAATAAAGCATCGATGGGTGCGGATGCGATATGGGATTTATTGGAGATCCGAACGCAATCTTACTTGCATATGCAACGAATAATCCAGCTATCGATGAACCGTCTGCAGGGTATATTTTTACATGGGATATGCTTGGGGATGGACAGCTTTTGCCGATTCTTAGCTATCCGGGAGAGCCGGGAACTCATTCTGATTATGTAGAGGGGCTTATGGCAAGTGATATGAAGAAAACAGCGGACGATCTTGGAATGTTCTTCAAAGATGCAGTTTAAAAGTTAAGGAGGTTACGTATGAGGTTAATTGCTAAAAAGCCTTGTTCGTTTGGTGGACGCACATTCTATATCGGAGAAGAAATTCCAACCGAATTTGTCTTAAATCCTAAAGCGCAAGAGAAGCTTGGTGTCATTGCCATTGTTGCTTGCGGAGGAGAAGTAGGAATGAAACAGGAAGATATGGTGGCACAAGTAGGAGAAGTCGAATTCGGCGTACCGATAAGACAAAAAAACGGAAACATGACATTGTATTTGAGTGAAGAGCAGATATGCTCTGCTGTAGAAATAATGCAAATGAGCCCGGCAGAAGCGAAAGAAGCGATTAAAGGCATTGCGTCCGAGAATATCCTGATTCTTTTGAACGCATGCGATTCAAGAAAAGCAATAAAAGAAGCAACGGAGGCTGCAGCTCCGGGCTTACCGCCGAGGAAGGAGCGGATGAAAGCGAAGGTGATGAGTGATGGCTGGCACCTATACCTACGATCCGTCAAAACTGTCTGATCGAGGAAAAGACCTTATGCGTTTTGAACTCGGAGATACCATGGTGGAGGGGCGTGAGAAAACTTCTGCACTATCAGATGAGGAATATGAGGCATTATTGGAGATGAACAAGAACTGGAAGAGAGCAAAGCTTGCCTGCATAGAGTCTATTTTTAGACGGTTTTCGTACGAACCAGATACCCAAACAGGACCTTTGTCGCTTCAATTTGGAGCAAGGGCAAAACTGTGGCAAGAGGAGTATGAAAAATTAAAAGCATCCATATCAAAGAGCTGCCTGTCTGAATCAGCAATTAAAATGCAAGGGGATTCCTATGGAAGCCCTTATTTTTATACCGGAATGATGTCAATGGAGAAAGAGGGCAGATGAAATGATGTATCTTCGACCAGGAAATTTGTACAAGGATTTTCTTGTAAAAAGAATGAAGAATGATGTTTCTGAGATTGGACTGCCCATTAAAGGCTATACGGATACAGGAGATTTGATAAGCGGTGTGTTGGCGGAAGCTGATACAGATGACAGTGAAAGGAAAAAGCACTTATGGGATCAAAATCAGCATTCGCTTACGCATACGATTGTAAGCGAAGGAAGTCCGCTGGCAAGAAAAGGAGATCTTCTTGTTATGGGCGAGAGAATGTTTCTTGTACTTGTTGTAGATGATGCCGGAGGACTTGGTGTAGCGACAATTTATTATGCAGAAGAAAGGAATGATTTAAGATGACAGCAGGAAATGCATCTGAATCTATTCGTCAGGCGGTGAAAGAGGCCGTAAGAGAGGTAAATCAGCAAACAATGGGAAAGGCATTCCGTGTATCGAATGCAATGAGAAATAGCGCGATTGAAGTTCTCACCAATCCAAGTCCTTCAGCTCCGGGGAATCCACCTGGAGTAAGAAGTGGATTTCTTCGGAGGGCATGGAAGACTGGAGTGAGAATGAATGGAGGGAATTCATATTCCGGCATATCGGTAACAGCATATGCGGATTCTATGGCTTCATATGCCGGATATTTGCAGGATGGTACAAAGAAAATGGCGGCAAGACCATTTGTTGATCCGATACTTGACGATGTAGAGCCCGAGGTCGATTCTATTTTTTCTGAGTTTTAAAAGGAGTATGTATGCTGATTATAAGGAATCCAACAAATGTTTTTGATGTAAATGAGGTGCATAGAGGCACCTTGATATATGCAAAGCACAAAACTTGGAGCGATCCGGAAATGGGATTTGTAGTTTCCGTAACTGGAAATAAGCTTATTGTCCAATATCCACCACGAATCGGAAATGTAACAAATCACTTTTTTGTGTATGCTGACGAGGTGGCAAACGGGGATTGGGAAATCCGCTACAGTAATAATCTGCAGGTGATATCAAAACATCCGGACGGAGGAGAATAGGATGAATCTAATAAATCTGATTTATAAAAGATTGCTGGAATCCGAGAAAATAAAAGCGCTGTGTGCTACTTATGCAGGGAAGCCAGCCATATTTAACACAGAAGCCCCAGACGATAAGCAGGAGGGGTGGGGTGGAAAAGTCCAGTACCCAAGGGTTACCTTCTCGTGCGATATGCAGGCGAATGAGGAACGATCAAGCGTAGGCACTCTTAATATCGTAGCTTACACAGAAAGCACCTCTCTGGTCATTTTAGAGATTGAAGCGGCTATTAAGGAGTGCTTTAGGGATATCCTAATTTATCCGGAAGATGGTGGTCCGTATAGCTTTGCGTGGGCGAGGACAGATCCGTTTTTATTGGAGGGGAATATCATAGGTCAAGAGGTTTCCATTGATCTAATGGAATACTCTCCGCAGGAGACTACCGATCCGGATCCGATTGTTGCATTAAATCAATACATAAAGGAACTTTACCCGGAATCCATTATTATTGGGATGGACAGGTTGAAAGAATTTACAGATACGGCAGAAACCCCGGTGTTTTACAGTAGACTTTGCACCTTAAATAAAGTGGCCGGACATAACATGAATACGGTTGCGTGGATGGACTGCAGAATGGCGGTCCATCTTTTGTGTCCGGATAAGTCAACGAATATAAAGATGATCGCAGCTGTTGCGCAACGGATTTCCGCAGATGAAAGAATTATCTTACTTGACGGTTCTCCAATGAATGTATCGGAGGTTCAGTTGGATAGACAGGCAGACTATCTGAAAACTGGACAATTATACATAACAGGAAGATACGGAATACTGAAATATAAGGCAAAACAGCATGCGATTATGAAAAATATCATTATGAGTAAGGAGGAATAAGCAGTATGGCAGAAACAAAAACGGCGAATGCACAGGCATCAACAAAAGAAAAGGCGCCCAGAAAGAGGGAAGCGGTAGAAACGGTATATACCGCAGAAGAGCTTTCGAATGCGTCAGAACGTTTCGGGACAAGAAAAGAATGTGTCGCAGCAGCCCTTAAATATTACGGGAAAGACAAGGCGACACTTAAAGAGGCAAAAGAACTCGTGAATAAATTTTTGAGTAAGGAGGTCAAATAATGGCTGGTACATTTATTGCTGGTGAAACAAAGATTCGGCCAGGAACATATTTCAATATTCAGAAGGTTGGTGACAATCAGATCGCAGGGGCATCAGATGGAGTTGTCGCTATCTTTTTTAAGGCAGATTTTGGTCCGCTTGCACAGGCTATTGAAATCACACCGTCAGAAGGATATGAAAAATTGTTTGGAACTGCGGGAACAACTAACGCAATCCGTGAGGCAATCAAAGCTGGTGTAACAAAATGTGTTTGTGTTCGTGTTGGAAAGGGCGGTACGCAGGCAACGATTACAATCAAAACAGCCGCTGAAGAACAAGTGGAAGCACTTAAAATTACAGCGAAATATCCGGGAGAAAAGGATTTTGCGATTACAGTAAGAGAAAAACTTTCTGATTCAAAAACGAAAGAGTGCATCATCTATTCCGGTGCAAAAGAATTTGAAAAACTGGAATTCCCTGCCGGTGACGATGAGGTTAAGTCGCTTAATCAGGCTTTTATAAACTCAAGATACTTTACATCTGAAGTTATGGCAAGTGCAACGGGGATTCTGGCAGATGTAAGTGAAGAGGTATTTACTCCAGGAACTGCACCAACCGCAACAAATACTGAATACAGTGATGCTTTTGTTGCAGCAGAAGCGTATCGGTTTAACTGTGTTTGTGTGGATACGGAAGATACGGCAGTACATCAGCTTCTCGCATCCTTTGTTGATCGTATATTTAATGCTGGTCAGCTTGCAATGGCTGTTGTTGCTGAGAAGAAGAATGTCGCACTCACAGAAAGAATGGCACACGCTGCGGCATTCAACAGCGAGAAAATGCACTATGTATTGAATGCATCTGCGGAAATTTCCGGTGAGCTTGTTGAAGGATACCTTGTTGCTGCAAGAATAGCAGGAATGATTGCGGCGACTGCTTCAAATAAGTCCTTGACACATACGGTGATGGAAGGATACACAAAACTGAATGATGTGCTAACACCAATGGAAATTTCAACGGCGGAACAGAAAGGCTGCCTTGTTTTGAGTACGAATACAAACGGCCAGATCTGGATTGACAGTGCAATCAATACGCTGGTAAGTCCGGCAGATAATCAGGATGATGGTTGGAAGAAAATCAGAAGGACGAAAACAAGATATGAGTTGATTACGAGATGCAATGATCAGGCAGATGCCCTGATTGGAAAGGTTGACAATGATGTAAACGGAAGAGCTACTGTTGTAAGCCAGCTTCAAAGTGTAATCAATGCAATGATCAATGAAGGGAAACTGGTGTCCGGAACAGCCTCTGAGAACACAACATATCCGTCTGATGGGGATTATGCATATTGTGACATCGAAGTGATCGATAAGGATTCTATCGAGCACCTGTATCTGACATATAAATTCCAGTTTTCAAGCAGAGTAACAGAATAAGAAGGAGGGAAAATAAATGGCTATTAACGAAAGAGCATCATCAGATGCACGTCATGCTCGTACCGGTAAAGATGCCGGTTTGTATAACGGTACCGGAGATCTTCTCGCCTCCATGGAATCATTTCAGGCGAAGGCTACGTACAACAATGTGAAGTATAAACCGATGGGAGATCCGCAAGAGCATGAGACAAGCGACTCGTACGGTATTACAATAACCGTTACAGAAATTGTAATTGAGGATATTGATATGTTTAGAGAGCTCATGGATTCAATGAAATCCGGAAAGACGCCACAGTTTGTATTCCAGGGCGTACTCCAAGGGCTTAATGGATCTGAAGAACGGGTGGTTTACAGAGAAGCTATTCCTTCTGGCGATATTGATTTGCAGAACATTGCAAATGGGGATGTTATCAAACGTACATGGAATTTCTTTGTAAACGGGAAACCGGATCTTCAGAAGGAACTTACAATTTAATTGAAAATGCAATGAAGGGGGCGAAACGTCCCCTTTTTATTTTAGGAGGATGAACAATGGCAAGATTATCAAGTGTAGAAAACAAGGGACAAGAAGTTAGAGAAGAGAATTTTTCCGAGAAAGAAACCCAGGGACAACTCCTTACTGTTGAAAATGATTTTATCTCTGGAATGCTTGCGGCAGCTGCTTATAAGAACGATGAATTGAGGCAGATTAACATCACCCGTGACGGAAAACTGTATTTTTCGTTTAAAGTGCATGCACTTGGCGAGGAGGAGGCAAACAAATGCCGCAAAAAGTACACCAAGTATGTGCGTAACAAACAGATTGGTATCAAGTTTGCTGAGGAAACGGATACGGCGAAGTTCCGTAGCTCGCTTATTTATCACGCTACTGTCGAAGAAGACAGAATAAAGCTTTGGGACAATCAGCAGGTTTGGGAAGGACTGAGAAAGCAGGGAGTCCTTGTTGTTACTGCTCTCGATGTTATTGAGGCTGTACTTCTTGGTGGAGAGAAAGACCGTGTAATTGATGAGATTAACAAGCTTAGTGGATTTGACTCCGAAAATCTTGAGGAAGTTGAAAACAAGATGGAGGAAGCTGCAAAAAACTAATTTTGGCAGGAGGAAAAACAACCCTCTTGCATCAAATTTTTCAGCGGCTTGGTATAACCCCGGATGAAGTATATGCAAAGCCTGCTGGTGTGCGTGCGTTTATGTTCGCGTCAATGAGAGTACGTCTGGAAGATGACGAGAAAGGAGGAAGATCGGGTGGCGACTAAGGTTATAAAGATAGAGATTCCTATCGAAACAAAGGATAATACTGGACCGGTTGTAGATAGCATATCTGAAAAAATGGAAAACCTTGATTCGGCTGCGAAAAAGGCACAAAAGAGTATGGAAAATACTGTAAATAGTGCAAATAAAGCGGCGAAAGGTTTTGAAAATGCATCAAGACGTGTTTCTGGTTTTGAAAAATCCGTTGGAAGTGGCTTTGATAGTGCATCAAAGAAAGCGTCCGGCTTTGAAAAATCTGTAAATAAGACACAAAAATCGCTTCTTGCTATGATGAAAGAAAAGTATCAACTTCTGCTCGAGGCGAAAGACCGGATCACACCAACTGTAAAACAGGCCATAACTTATGTAAAAAGCCTGACAGGAAAGACGTGGAAGGTTACATTAAAAGCTGTTGATCTAGTAACATCCCCTGTGAGACGTGTATTTGGCCTATTGAAAAGCCCACTCGTGGCGGCAGGCGTTACAATCTCGGCAGGCGCCGGTATTGCTGATACGGTGCAGACGTATGCGGATTTTGAAGCTGCTATGTCTGAGGTAAAGGCAATATCAGGCGCAACAAGTCAAGAGTTTGAGCAGTTAACAGAAAAAGCAAACCAGATGGGGGCTGTTACAAAATTTACGGCATCTGAATCTGCAGAGGCATTCAAATACATGGCTCAGGCGGGATGGGATGTAAGAGAAATGATGGATGGTATCGACGGGCTTATGGCTCTTGCAGCGGCATCCGGGGAAGATCTTGGTATAACTGCTGATATCGTAACAGATGCTCTGACAGCATTCGGATTATCTGCGAAAGAAAGCGGAAGGTTTGCGGATGTTATGGCGCAAGCAGCGAGCGCAACTAATACAGATGTGGCAAAAATGGGAGATACATTTAAGTATGTTGCTCCTGTTGCCGGTGCACTTGGATACAGCATTGAAGATACAGCAGTAGCTATTGGTCTAATGGCAAATAGCGGAATCAAAGCTTCACAAGCCGGAACAAGTCTTCGCAGCCTGCTGACCAATCTTACCAGACCAGTTGGACAGGCAGAAGATGCGATAAATGCACTTGGAATAAGCATAACGAATACTGACGGATCCGTAAAACCTCTGTCTCAAACATTACAGGATTTACGAGCGAAATTTGGTGCTCTGACCGATTCGGAAAAGGCTCAATATGCGGCCATGCTTGCCGGACAGGAGGGAATGAGTGGACTTCTTGCTATTGTAAATGCATCTGATCAAGAGTTTGAAAGTCTGACAGAACAAATAAATAATAGTTCTGGTGCGGCACAGAAAATGGCGGACGTTATGATGGATAACCTTTCTGGTAAATTTGAACTTTTTACGGGCGCATTAGATTCAATGAAAATGTCACTTGGCGAAAAATTTAAACCATATTTGATTGAAGCTCTTGAATGGATGACTGACAAAGTTCCGGATGTGGAGAATGCGTTGCTTACGGCAATGAATTCGTTTGATCATTTTGTTGATAATGCGAAGGCGAAAATAGATGAATTTACTGCTACAGACGAATGGAAAAACGCAGATCTGTTTGGAAAAATCGAAATAGCATGGGATGAACTTGTGGCGGAGCCGTTTTCAGATTGGTGGAATGGGTCTGGAAAACTGAAAGTAGCTGGTGTTGCAAGAGATATAGGCACCGGAATCGGAAGCGCAATTTCTGCTGGTATCTTGGCATTGATGGGAGTAGATGTTTCTTCTGTAATTGACGAAGGAAGTAGCATTGGCCGTCAGTTTGCAGAAGGTTTTTCTGAAGGCATGAGTGGCGTGGATGTATCAGCAGCTCTTGGTACAATGGTAAGCGGAGCGTTTTCGAGTGCCGGAAAACTTCTTCCTGGAGGGACAGCTCCGGATATTGGTTCTCTCTTGTCTGCGGCGGCAATAGCAAAGATCGCGGGACCGTTGATGAGCTTTGGATCTGGAGCATTCAAAGTAGGAAAGGGAATATATAAAAGTGCTACTGGAGGAGTGTTAAAGAAAGCGATAGGAAGTTTCTCAGTGGCAGATGAACTTGCCGGAGTAGGAAATGTTTCCGGAAGCGGACTGATGGGTCTTGCTGGAAAAGCAGGTATGGCACTTGGATCAGGAGCATCGACAGCAACCGGATTGGCGGCTGCCGGAGCTGGCGGAATAGCCGGAGGAATAGTCGGAGGAGCCGCACTTATAAGTGGTGGAATGGATACTTTTGATGCTTACAATTCCTACAAAGAAGGAAATAAAGACGTTGCGAAAGCGCAAGGAACATCTGCCGGACTGAAAGTCGGCGGAGTAGCGGCCGGAGCAGCAGCAGGAGCCGCTATCGGAAGCGTTGTTCCAGTATTGGGAACAGCAGTCGGAGGATTGATCGGAGCAGGAATCGGCGGTCTCGCTGGCTGGTTTGCCGGAGATAAGGTCAAAGAGGATTATGAGGAAGCAGCGGCAGCGGCAGAAAACCTTGAACAAAAAGCAAGTACGCTCTCGAAGGTGCAAAATTCGACAGCAAAGAGCTTAAAGAAGCTTTTGATGACACAAATGTATCTGCTGAACAATTTGGTGCTATGATGCAGGAAGCAACCTCAAACAAGATAAGGGATGCCTTTGGTGATATAAAGCTGACCATGCAGGAAATTGAAGAGGCAGCCAAGCAAATTGTTTTTGCGGATCAAGCGGAGGCTCTGAACAAATTCTCGGCAGCTGCGGAGACAGCAGACAGTTCTCTTGCTACGCTACAGAGCTCGTTCCAGACGATGGACAAGCTGAACTGGAAGGCGTCGCTCGGCATGGAACTTGATGAAGGAGATATGTCGGAATATATTTCGGCTGTTGACGCCATGATCGAAAGCTCGAAACAGTATCTCGAAGATAAACACTACGAGGCAACTGCGGCCATAGATCTTTTGATAGAGCCGGGAAACGAAACCGATATGACGTCTGGATTAAACCAGATGTATTCGGACTTACAGACTAAGATCGAGAGCCTTGGGGGAGATCTGAAAGCGAAGGTTAATGTGGCGCTGGAAGATGGAGTAATCACTCTTGACGAACAGGCGGAGATCGCGAATCTGCAAAACCAGATTGCGGATATTACGAACCAGATTAGCCAAGCTGAAACAGAGGCAAGTTTCCAAAGCTTGAAAATCAAGTATTCCGGCGCGTCATTAGATGCGGACTCGTTTGCATCTTTGGTGTCTGAAATCCAGGCAAATGTGCAAAATGCAGCGTCTCAATATGATGAAGCTTTGCAGGTTTCCTTGACGAATTTAAACTTACAGCTTCAAAACGGAGCTATCTCTCAGGAGCAGTTCGACGAGCAGCTTCAGGCGCTTACGGAAGGTTATCAGGCAAAGATTACAGATCTGTCCGTCAGAGTAGAAAGTTTTGAGCTACAGTCGATAGCGGATTCTTTTGGTAGTGAATTGGATGGGATACTTCCGGAGTTAGAAGGAACGGTAGCTGAACGGCTTGGAACTGCCATGCACAATGCAATGGCTAATGGAGTGGATGTGGAAAATTGGGATGTATCTACTGCATCAGAGTGGCTCGATTTGGATGGATTGTCTGCTGAAACGCAATCGGCTATTACTGAAATGATGAGTCAGGTTGCGGCTTCTATGCCGGATCAGATGACATCTGCCCTGGAAGGTAGTGGAGCGAATTTGAGCGAAAGCGTAAATAATATGGTGAAGAGTGGAATAGAAAATGCAGATTTTACAGAAGCAGGGGCAGCCATGAACCAGAAGCTTGGCGAGTCATTAACTCCAACGGATATGTCAGAATCATCTGCCGGATTACAAGATGGATTGCAATCATCTCTCATGGCTTCAGTAGAAAACATTGATCTTACGGAAGCCGGAAGTCTTATGAACCAAAAACTTGGGGAAGCAATGTCTTCTGTGGATATGTCTGAATCTGATGCGGGACTTCAGGAAGGGTTACAGAATTCCTTGACCGCTGCGCTTGAAGGAATAGATTTATCGGAAAGCGCACAGATGATCAATACCTCTATTGTAACGGCGCTATCATCAACCGAAGGGATTGACATGAGTGGCTTCACAGCTTCCATGCAGAGCAGTATTACCTCTTCGATAGAGGGATTGGATTATTCCGGTGTCACGACTGCTGTTGGTTCTGGTATATCGAATGCGATTACTGCAACTATGGGAACCATTCAAGGGGCAATAGACACCCTTTACAGCAACGTTGGATCTGCAATCAACACGGCATTTTCGGCAGGATTTTCTACCACAACAACCGTCACAATTACGGCGAATTATAAGCTCGCAAATCCATCAGCCACTATCAGCTTTAGTGGTGGCGGAACTGGAACAGCTACGGTCAGCGGAAGCATTTCAAGCCATGCGAATGGTGGTTTCGCTTATGGTCCGGAGCTTACGTGGTGGGGCGAGGACGGACCGGAAGTGATCATCCCGCTTGGAAGTAAGAGGCGGCAAAGAGGTTTGGAACTGTGGGCGCAAGCCGGAGAAATGCTCGGAGTTGGAAAGCATGCTGACGGCGGCATTATCGGCTCCGGAGGGGGTGCAAGTAAAAATATATGGGATAACACAGAAAGGCTCATAGAGCCAATATCCGAGGGAGACAGCGGCACATCTGATGTATCAACGGTTATTGAAAGCGAAAGGAACTCGGATACGAAAGAAGTAAACCTTATCGTGACTGTAAATCCGCAGTTTGTGATATCGTCAACAAGTCAGAGAGAAGACGATATCCTGCAAATCATCAAAACGCACATGAAAGAACTGGCAGACGACCTTGGCGGAGAGCTTGCTGATCGCCTGGGTGAAGTTTTCTCAAACATGCCGATAAGTAGTTAAGGGAGGCGCTTTATGGATGTTATTTTAACCGAAGTTGAAAACGGTAAAAGCAAATTTATCTTTCCTAGCCTCCCAGAGGAGGTAAAGGGGACGAATCGGACCAATTATCAGTCTTACGATATTCTGTCCTATGGTGAGGTAAAAATCCCAAAGGGGATGAAGCTTACAGAGATTTCATTCGATGGAATATTTTTCGGAGCAGCGAAAAGGAATGAGTCCATTGTAAAACAATGGGTTAAGCCGGCAGAGTGCGAAAAAATTCTGAAAAACTGGCAGGAAAAAGGAACTGTTCTGCGGCTGATGGTCACTGAAACTAATGTCAATATCGATGTTACGATTAGTAGCTTTGAATGTACTGATTACGGCGGATACGGAAACAAGAAGTATTCGCTGGAGTTCGTACAGTATCGATCGCTGAAAGTTTATACGACAGACGAGTTGAAAATCGTAAAGTTCGTAAAGAAGACAATAACGAGACCAGCGGCAGCCGCTCCGTCGAATAAAGGAAGCTACACTATACGGTCGGGCGATACGCTGTGGGCCATTGCCCGCAAATTTTACGGTGGTTCTGGATCGAACTGGACAAAGATATACAGTGCAAACGAATCGACCATTGAGTCCACCGCCAGAAGATACGGGAGAGCGAGCAGTGACAATGGACACTGGATTTACCCTGGAACTGTCTTGGTTATCCCGAACTAGAAAGGAGGCGGACACTTGATTGATTTGTCGAAAATCCAATACCGATTTGTCATTATGGACGAAAAGGGAAATCAGTACAATATAAAAGATTATGTGGAAAATCTCGGGTGGGAGCAAGGTGAAGACGAACTCTCCACCCGAATTTCATTTACAACTAAAAATGAAAAGTCGTCAAAAGAGGTGTTCTCGGATATAGCGAAACTTGGATGTTTAGTGGGGATATTCGCCTCTGATGGGGTTGCAGATGAAGAGGTGGCCAGAGGAAACATTATAGACTGGAAACCAGCATATTCTTCAGACGCATATAAGTTTGATGGTAAATGCTACGATAATTTGTATAATCTGCAAGAAAGTCAGGACAACATTTACTATCCCGCGGGTACCGGTACAAAGTCTGCTGTAACGAAGATTTTTGATGACTGGGAAATTCCACTCGGTTCGTATGAAGGACCGAATGAAACACACGCAAAGTTGACTTTTAAGTCACAGAATCTTGCGAATGTAATTGCAGAAATACTGGACGATGCCTACAAAAAAGGCGGCGTGAAATGCGTCGTGCAGGACAGAAAAGGAAAAGCGTATGTGGTTCCGTATGCGAATAATAAGACGGTATATCACTTCGCAGCGAGAATGTGATCAATGCCACACACAAAAGAAGCACTGCAGGCATGATTACCCGGGTGAAAGTGATAGGTCAGGAAGATGATGACGGTAAAAGCTCGGTGGAAGCTGTGCTGAACGGCAGCACAAAATATGGCGTACGGCAGAAAATTGTTCGCAGAGGAACAGATGAAAGTTTAGAGGATGCAAAGACATCGGCACAGACAATTCTCGATGAAGAAGGAGAAGTGCAGGAGGAGATGACCGTAAAGGCGCCCGATATACCATGGGTACGGAAAGGAGATCTGGTTCACGTAACGGTTGGAACTATGAATGCATACTACTATGTTATCGGCATAAGACATGATGTGGATAGCCACAGCATGACATTGGATCTTCATGTGCCATTCAAAGAATACGAGAAGAAAGCACAACAGACGGTACAGAAAAAGTCTTACAACGTGGGCGATATTGTGAATTTCCACGGTGGAACGCATTACGTCAGTTCTTATGCGGGATCCCGCGGATATAACGCAAGAGCCGGACGGGCAAAAATAACCATTAAGAATGGATCGGGAAAGATCCATCCGTGGCACCTGATACATGTGGATAGCTCAAGCAATGTATATGGATGGGTAGACGATGGTACATTTGATTAAGGAGGGATGACAATGGCGTTTGATGGGCATGCTGGAGCAAACAAACTGGCAAGGACGCTTCATAAAAGGATGAAAAGCATGTCGGACTTTCCTCTTGTCCTTGATTTTGGGAAGATAGAGTCTGACTATGGGCTGATTACGAATACCTTTCCGGTAAAAATCCCAAGGGGAGATTATACAGTGTGCCGGCATGTGACGGGCATATCACTAGGAACTTCGGGAGGAAACCATGGCGGGCATGAATATGGCGATGGTTCGCATTCGCATTCTATATCGGTTCCAGGATTATCTCCTGGAAATCATGTACTTGTGGCATGGGTACAGAATGAGGCAGTAGTCATCGATGTGATCAATTAGTGGAGGTGGAAGCATGGACGAAGAGAATACACTATTTCCGGTAGAAGAATCCCCCGAATTTATCGATGACGGAGAACGATTAGATCGGGATTACCATTATACGGTTGCGTGGGATGTTGAGAAACAGGATTTTGTCCTCAACGGTAAAGGACAGATGGATCAGTGCGATGGTGTGGAAGGGTATAAAGTGTGGTGTTGCAAAATGGCTCTTACACAGCGCTATGCCTGCGCAGCTTATCCGGACGAAATCGGCACTGAGTTGGATGAGGCTCTTGCAGAGGACAGTGAAAAGGCAGTTGAGTCCGCGATAGAGAGAACGATATCAGAGGCACTGTTGGTGAATCCGAGGACGGAATATGTTAGGCAATTTGAATTTGTTTGGAATGGTGATGCTGTAAGTGTTTCGTTCGTTGTTAAAGGCGTGGATATTGACGAGTTTAAAGTTTCTATATAGCGAGGAGGTGAAATGAGTGAATGCATGGAATAAAGAATTTACGCCACCGGAATTCGTGGGTTATAGCGAGCCGGAGGAAATACAGCAGAGGATGATGAGTGAACTTCCAGAAGGTATTGATGATATGCCGGGAGGATTCCCTTATGATTTTACAATGCCAACGGCGATTGAAAAGTCAGAACTGATTCAGTTTCATATGGTTCGGACGCTCATGCTCATGTTTCCGATGTGGGCGTGGGATGATTGGCTTGATCTACACGCAGCAGTGGCAGGCATAGAACGCCGTCCGGCTGGTTATGCAAGCGGTAAAATCGATGTTACCGGAGATCCGGGAACCATAATTCCGAAAGGAACAATTTTTTGTACGGAGGCAACAGATGTATCTCCGGCGTTGGAATATTCATCCGATGAATCCATGGCAATACCAGATGATGGGATAGTTGAAATCTCAGTGATTGCTGTTGATCCTGGAAAAGGGTCTAATACAAATGCGAACACAATAAAATTTTTGCTGAATAACATAAAGGGTGTTTCGTCAGTAAAAAATTCTGAAGCGATTACTGGTGGTACGGACATAGAAAGTGACGAGTCTCTGCGGCAGAGAATAGAAGAAAAATGTACGCAGGAAGGAGTAAGCTATATTGGAAATGATGCTGATTATATCCGATGGGCCAAGGAAGTGGTTGGGGTGGGGGATTGCATTGTAGATGCAACATGGAATGGTCCAGGAACGGTTAAACTTATAATTGTAGACTCAAATGGATCTCCGGCCAATGAGAAATTGATACAAGATGTATATGACCATATTGTTTCTCCAAATGATCGTTCGCAACGATTGCTCCCTACAGGAAGCGCAGAGCTGACCATAGTTCCGGCTACTATTAAAAATGTGTCATATACATGTACCGGCTTAGTTTATGATGAAACGACAGACATACCTACTATTATAAGTGCTTTCAAAAATCTTGTCCTGCAGGAATACTCAGAATCAAAATTTGATGGAGTCCTGATTTATAACCAGATTCGCCCTTTTATTACGGATATTCCTGGAGTGTCTGACTTCGATACGTTTTTGATAAACGGGAGCGATGAAAACATTGTCTTAGATAAGGGAGAGTACCCAGCGACAGAAAATGTGGATTTCAGTTAGGAGGGATCTTATGAATATAGAAAATTTCCCGACATCTCAATCTGCCAAAAGGATGATGGGATACATAACAGGAAATGAATTCTATGGAAAATCCTATGTGGGAAAATGGATCTTTCAGGCAATGGGTAAAGAGATGGACGATGCGCATCTTCGCATTGAAGAGGAACTCCCATATCAGGCATTTCCTGAGACGGCAACATGGGGGCTTCGGTATCATGAGGAGAAATACGGCCTTCCGGTAAGAGAGAATTTGAGTTACGAAGAACGTAGAAAGCTCATACTGGAAAAAAGGAATACCAGAGCTCCCATGAATCCATATATGATGGAAAAAATACTGGAAAATATAATAGGAAGAAAGGTTTATGTAAATGACGAAGATACACCTATCAATACTTTTACAGTCGAGATTGAACCTGGAGATAATGCGGTTGATGTTATAGCTGCGATAAAGAAATTAAAAGAAATCAAACAGTCTCATGTGGCGTTTACGTTTTCGTTTACATCGCTTGCCAGAATAGAGATATGTGGCCACACACAAAAATGGAAGACATCGTATGCTCAGTGCGGTACAACACCGATGGTAAGCAACGGCCTTGGACTTGCAGAAACAGGAATAGATGTAGTTCCGTCAACTGATTATTACAAAACAGAAGTACCTCTAACCGGTGAAATACATAAATCCGGTCAATATCCTATCACAAGCGTTGGAATGGAATTGGTGGATAATAATATTTATGTATCAGGACAAGGAAAAGGACTTTCAGTTGTATATCCAAACACGGGTGAACATGTCAAAACGGGAATGTATCCAAATACGCAGGCTAGTGCTAGGTATTCTGCCGTGGAAATTGATGCAGAAGCAGAAGCAGAAGGACACATTTATTGCAGTAAATTAACAGGCACAGATCCAAAAGTAAGTGTCCGGTCGGCAGAATCCGATAACGGAGTGGTTCCAGAGGTTTCCACAGAAGCATATCAAATCAGATACAAGCTTTGTGGAGATGCCTTTGAGATATAAAAAGGAGGTATGCAGATGAAACTATTGACAAGCAAGGCAATCCAGGGATATCGCGATTACACGAAACGTACGATTGCCTATGCGAAGTACAAAGTCGGTTCGACTTATCACAAGACGAAGATTGAATCGGTGGATGTAACGGAAGAGGGGATTGTAGAAGTTCGATTTAAGATCGAAGCAGCTACCACAGGTGCCGCTACTGTTACGGAAATCCAATTGTATGACACGAATAATGACTTATGGCTCTCTAAACAGGAATTCTTAGAAATGAATTCTGTTGCAGAGGCTTTTATTATGTCTGCCAGTTGGAAATCAGTGAAAGGGAGGTTGAAGAATAATGCGAGAACTTGTGAACTGGAAAGATCATGTGGTTCAGTATCCCGGAAGGTTCGAAGAACAGGTTTTGGGCGGAGGGCTTGTGCAACATACACCATCTCCGGGAAAAGTAGAACAACAGGGAACTCCACAGAATGCTACGAATTTGAACACGATGGATCTGGCAGCGTTGGAGGCTATGCTGATGGCATCGGAAAACAGTAGAAATATTCTTCTTATGGGAAGAATCATGGAAGGACTGTCTGGTGACAAAATTCAGGTTACGCTCACAAATTCCCAGGTATATCCGCATAATAACTCAAAGAAGACAGTTCAGCTTCCGGTGACGAAAAATAATATGAAATACACAGTCAGTTGTGAAGTTGTGGAAGTAGAAGGTGGAGCAGTTGGAGAATTTGAGTTTAGCGATAAGCTGCTCAATGGATTCAAGATTGCATATACCGGATCAGCAACCAAAGTTATTGTGAATTGCTATGTGAGAGGAGGTGTATAGGTATGGCGAATGTGATTATCAAAAATGAGAACCGAAAAGCTGATGCAGAACACATCATGAAAGCCTATGGCGTGGACAGAAGAGATTCAGCTATGAGGGAGGCGGCTGAAATTGCAGCGGCAAGAACAAATGAAGCAGTTAGAATGTCACAGAACAGAAGGAGGTATTTCTGATGAAAGTAGTATATCTGCCGGAAGACGGCACAAATTTCATTCCCTACGAAGTAATGGGAAAGAACATTGATTTCAATGATGGAGATTTGATGTTCAATGTTTCAAAGAAGGAAAGGGACTACGAAGTTGTGATTGATATTTGCCAGGATTACACAGGAGCATTAGTTATGGGTACTGATTCCGGCGAAAGATATGTGGCACAACTTATTGTACCGGCAAGAGAGTACATTGAGACAACCACAGTAAATCCGGACTATGATCCGGAAAATGAGGAGAGCATGGAATCTCCGACTATTACAAACAAAGAACCGGTTCCTTTTGATATTAACAAATGCGAACTGAGATTATGGGATATGGAGGTATAAGAGATGCCAAATTTTGATGATTTTAAGTTAGCGATTGAAGCGATGACGGGCGGTAAAAATACCGTCCTTTTTGATGACATGGAAATGCCGTCTGTTATGGTTCCGTTTCCAAAAATGAAAATTGCAGAAATTATGAGCGGCGGCAGTCAGAATATTCATCCGGCTTTTTCTGTGGGTGGCGTAGAGAAGGACGTTCTGTATATATCTAAATTCCAGAATATCGTACTGAATGACAGAGCTTACTCCCTTCCTATGCGTGATCCGAAGGTTTATGTTACGTTCGATCAGGCATTATCGTTTTGTCGCAATAAAGGAAAAGGCTGGAGTTTGAATCCGTATTCGCTGTGGAGTGCGATTGCTCTCTGGTGCAAGAAAAATGGAACTATGCCAAGAGGAAACAATTTCTGGGGTAAAGATTACACATACCAGCATGAAAAAGGTGTTCCCTGTGCATGGGAAAGCAAGGAAGCGGAATCACATCCAGGCGAACCAGTACGTTGCCTTACCGGATCCGGACCAGCCACATGGTATCACAACTGGATGCCAGATGGCATTGCTGATTTGAATGGAAATGTGTGGGAATGGTGTGCTGGTATGCGTGTAAAGAATGGAGAAATCCAGATTATTCCGTATGCGAACAGTATGCTGGCAGAGACAAACATGGGAGATAAGTCAACGGAGTGGAAAGCTATCAAGAAGGACGGAACTCTTGTAGAACCTGGAACAGCAGATACATTGAAGTGGGATTGGGTATCAGGAAAGATTCAGCTTACTTCCGGTGCAGTATCCTACAAGACGGATCAGGGCAATGGTTGTCAGTATAAGGATATGACTCTCAACTCTTCTGTATCGGCAGCACCAGAGATTGCGAAGGCATTGTTGCTCTATCCGGATGAGCCAGGCGGCGATTATGGTAGCGACTATCATTGGGTAAATACTGTCGGCGAGCGGCTGCCGTTATGCGGGGGCAGGTGGAACCATGGTGCCGACGCCGGCGTTTTCACCGTCGTTCTGTACTATCCCCGTTCCGACTCCTACTCCAGCGTTGGCTTCCGCTCCGCTTTTGTAGATCTGTAATCTGCTTTACTGTGTTCTGCCCTCTCCCACGATAGTGGGAGAGATATTTTGATATTTGAAGTAATAACAGAATACGATATAAGATAACTTATACAGATTAAAAAGGCTGAAATATGATAATATCGATAAGAAAATGGCATACCGGAGGTTTCCAAGTGGAAGATCTTATTATTTTGCAGAAGGCGTTTGAAATGATGGAATATGGATACACAGCGCTTGCACAGTACCCGAAATCAGAAAAATTTGCTCTTGTAGTAGATATAAAACGCTGTATGCACAAAATATTGGAAAAAATAATTGAGGCTAACAAGAAGTATTACAAAAAGACCACGCTCCAGGAGTTAGATGTGGAAATAATGAAATTAAAAGCTTATTTGCGATTATCGTATAATTTAAAGTTTCTTCCTTCTAAAAAGTATGAAATCTGGAGCAGCAAGTCTGTTGAGTTAGGACGCATGGTCGGCGGATGGATTAAAAGTACCAAAAAAGATTAGTGTGTTTTGGGAATAGGATACAGCGGCTGCCGTTATGCGGGGGCAGGTGGAACAATGGTGCCAACGCCGGCGTTTTCAACGTCAATCTGAACAATCCCCGTTCCAACTCCAACTCCAACGTTGGCTTCCGCTCCGCTCTACCTTCGTTGGTCAGATGTTGCAAACTCAAGGGTTTGCATCCAGAACAGAAGGGTAAAGGATTCTATTTCCATGCTGAATAAGCAAAAAGGAAGGGACCTGATCCGGCCCCGTTGGATGCGGAATGCCGAGAGTAAGACAATCTGAAATTCGCAATGCCTAAAATTTAAATAATGGAGGGATAGTGTGTCCATAAAAAATATTTATTACTAGAAATCTGTTCGTTTGATACATTGCTGCGGGCTGAAAGAAATGTAAGGAATGGAAAC
>ENA-OQJX01000266-OQJX01000266.1-human-gut-metagenome-genome-assembly--contig:-NODE-266-length-32185-cov-5.521368_pt1 | contig 32185 bp, 35 predicted proteins | sample MGYA00242615_ERZ504782 | MGnify/ENA primary metagenome ERZ504782 (study PRJEB26092, sample SAMD00036354) | human gut metagenome | host: Homo sapiens | study: EMG produced TPA metagenomics assembly of... | reverse complement strand
ACGAAAAAAACTTGTTTGTTTCTATTGTTGAGATGCAGCCTAACTTATCAAAAGTTAGTGATTATTTCCTTTTTTTCGGATAGGAAGACTTGCATTTCTTTTCCGGGAACACGAACGTCGTGTTATATTCCCCGTCAAAGGCGACTATGGCATCGAAGTTCTTGCCCTGCTTGCTCTTGAAGCCTTTGAGCAGCTTGGTGTGCCCGTCAGTGAGCAGGTCTTTTATTTCATCATCGGACAGGGTGCGTCCCGCTTTCTGCCGGAACACGGGCAGTCCGCACTCCGTGTTGTCGCAACGTACCACCTTGCCGTAAAACCGCATCCTGCCCGTGCCGCACTTGGGACACGCGCAGCCGGAATCACGGCTGCCGAAGAGCTTGTCGCACGAGAGCAGTTCGGAGGTTATCTCACGTGTGTACGCCTCTATCTCCTTGCGGAAGGTGTCGGCGGACAGTTCCCCGCGCTCGATACGCGCCAGCTCCTTTTCCCATTCGCCCGTCATGGCAACATCGGCAATGCGCATCGTCTTGACGACGGAATTGAGGGCAAGTCCTTTTTCGGTGGGAACAAGCGACTTCTTGCAGCGTTCCATGTAACCGCGCTTGAAGAGCGTTTCGATGATGGAGGCGCGTGTGGCGGGAGTGCCGATGCCGCAGTCCTTCATTGCCTGACGCAGCGCGTCGTCCTCGATTTCCTTGCCCGCCGTTTCCATTGCCGAGAGCAGGGTGGCTTCGGTATGCAGCGGCTTGGGCTTGGTCTTTCCTTCGGTAATGGACGAGCCTTTCAGTGTCAGCGTGTCGCCTTCCTGCCAGCCGGGGATGGTGGTCTCCTCCTTGTTTTCCTCGCCATAGACGGCACGCCATCCGGCTTGCCTGATGACGCTGCCTTTCACGGTGAACTCCACTCCGGCACATTCCGCCGTGATAGCGGTCACGTCCTTGACGCATTTTTCGGAGAATGCTTCGACCATGCGCCCGGCAATCATGTGATAGATGATGTCGTCCTCTTTGGAAAGGAACAGCGGTTTCTCGCCCGTAACGAGCAGGGCATGGTGGTCCGTCACCTTTCCGTCGTCCACGCTGCGGCGTGTCGGTGTGGCTTTCGCCCGCACCTTGTCTTTCCATTCTGGCTGCGTGCCGATGAAGGCGAGCAGCTTGGGGATTTCGGCGTACACGTCTTCGGGGATGTAGCGACTACCCGTTCTCGGATAGGTTATCAGTTTCTTCTCGTAGAGTTTTTGCGCGGTTTCAAGCGTCTGTTCCGCCGTGAAACCGTGCTTGGCGTTGGCTTCCTTCTGGAGTGTGGTCAGGTCGTACAGGAGCGGAGTTTCCTCCGTCTTCTCCTTGCGCTCGGCTTTCGTGACGGTAGCACACCCTGCTGCCTTTACCTTATTGTATAGTTCCATCGCCGGCTCTTTCTCCTTCCATTTCTCGGAGGATGAGAATTTCACGACCTCGCCGTCGCAACCGTCCGTTGCGATATGGAGCTGCCAGAAGGCTTCGGGCGTGAAGCGGCGGTTTTCCCAGTAGCGTTCACACACCATAGCCAGCGTGGGTGTCTGCACCCGTCCCACGGAATACGTACCGTGTCCGGCGGCGATGGATAACGCCTGCGTGCCGTTGATGCCCACGAGCCAGTCGGATTCGCTCCGCGCTTTGGCGGCGAGGTATAGGTTGTCATACTTGCTACCGTCTTCGAGGTTGCGCAATCCCTCGCGGATAGCCTTGTCGGTGAGCGAGCTTATCCACAGGCGCACGAACGGGGTGGTACTGCCCGTGTAGTGGTAGAGGTATCGGAAGATAAGCTCACCCTCGCGCCCGGCATCGGTTGCCACGATGATCTGTTCACTTGCGTCGAACAGTTTTTTGATAACTTTTATCTGCGACACCACTCCGTTGTCGGGCTTGTAGCCCTTCTCCGTCCTGACCTGACGGGGGACGAGCGTGAAGGTGTCGGGGATAATCGGAAGGTTGTCACGGACGAATCCGCGTACGCCGTAGCCGTCGGGCATGGCGGGCTGGACGAGGTGTCCGAATGCCCATGTCACGGCATAACCGCCTCCCTCGAAATATCCTTCCTCTCTCTTTGTCGCGCCAACGATGCGGGCGATTTCACGTGCCACGGAGGGCTTTTCTGCAATGATTGTCTTCATGTCTTCTTCTTTTTTGTTGATACTTTGGATTTTATTTTGGATTCAGTGGCGGACATCGGTCTATACTTTCATGCCCTTGCCCGTTTTCTTCTGCGGCTTGTCCTGCTGCTGTTGCTGGTTCTCGTTCTTCGGGGCGGTCTGTCCCTTCTGCAACGGCTCTTTCAGTTCCTTCGTCGCCTCGTTGGTCTTGCCCTCGTTGTTCACCGCCATCTGCGTGCGGCTCTCGTTGGACGGGGCTACCTGCTGCGCGTTGTCGGGGTTCGTGTCGTAGCGGTACGGGCGGCCCTTCTCCGGGTTGAACTTGATATACATCGTGGCATGGAAGCCCTGCTTGTCGGTCACGTTCTCCAGCTTCACGGCTTTGCCCGCCACATAGTCGGCTTTCTGCTGTTCGGTAAAGTTCACGCCGCTCCATTTGCTGATGGGGCGGATGCTGCCGTCCTCGTTTGTCCACGTGTTGCGGCGTTGCTCCTTCTTGGTCTGTGCGGCATTTTCCCCACCTTGCGCCTGACTTTTCGACGTGTCGCCTTTGGCTTCCTGTGTCTGTGCGGTACGGGGCGATTTGCCCGTTCCCGGCACGAACTCCACGCCGCGCTGCTCCACGTTCACTTGCAGGGTGGTGACGAACTTCCTGCCGTCGTTGCGCTCGATGAGCTTGTCGCGCACGGGCAGTCCGGCGCGGAGCATGTCCTGCTCCTGCTTGGTGATTTCCGTCTTGCCGATGCGTTCCGGGATGCGCACCTTGTTTGCCGGGATGTCCGTGATCTCATTCGTCTTGCGGTCGATGCTGATGTAGGAGGGATGATCTCGCCCGTTTCCCTGTCCACGATGTCCACGACCCTGCCGAGGTTGCCCGTTTCGCGGAGGTTCTTCCGGTCATCGTCGGAGAATTTGTGTTCCTTGTACTCATCTAACTTCTGCTCCTTGCGGATGAAGTGCGGCACGAGGCTGACATTCCCCTCGCCGTCCTTCTTGAAGGAAAGGCGGGCGTCCAGCTCGAACGATTCGCCGCCGAAGGTGGGCTTGACCTTCACCAAGTCGGACTTGCCGTAGTGGAGCATCTTCGTAAGGTCGCCGGACTTTTCAAGGTCGTCTCGCTTCACGCCCCATCTGTCCTCCAGTTCCTGCCAGTTGATTTTGCTCTCGTCGATGGCTGGTAGCCCCGTTTGCCCTGCGTCTGTTGCGGGCTTTCCTGCTGTTCTTTCTGTTGTTCCATGTTTTCCTGTTTTTGAGGTTCTTGTTTCTCTGTCTGTTGTGCCGCCATCTCTTCCTGCACCTTCTTCTCATAACCGGAGGTGTCCACCTTGTGAGGGGCGAGTAGCTCCTTGTTCGCTTCGGGGTCTTTCAGCAGTTGCTTCATCACCTCCAAAAGATTTTCGGCTTGGTCTGCCGCGATGCGGTAGAAACCGAAGCGACTGGGTTCCTTGCACTGCCGGAAGAAGTTCTTGAAGAAGTTGTCCAGCACGTCACCGTGTCGGTCGAATTGCAGGAAACTCTGCGCGTTCTCCGCTTTCGCGGGGGTGCGCTTGGGTGTGCCGTCCGCGTTCAGCCCGGTTACCACGCTGATCTCGCCCGTCTTCTCGTCACGGACTACCAGCACGTCCTTTTCGTCTTTTTTCTTTGCCATCTGAAAAATGTTTTAATGGGTTATTTATGAAAGAAATTATGGATACGAGCCTTGTAGAAGGCTATATCTTCCTTTTTGAACTCCTTGACATGGTTGGAAAGGAACTCCAGCACGTCCTCCTCGCTGTAATAGGTCTTCTTGCCCAGTGTCTTGTAGGGCAATGCGCCGACGCTGCGGTAGCGTTGCAGGGTGCGCTTGCTTATCTGGAGCAACATGCACAAGTCCTGATTGTCGAAAAGGCGGATGCTTTCCGTGAGGGCGGGCTGTCGTTCCTCCGCCTTCATCGCCAGCAGCAGTTCGTCCTGACGGTCGAGCCGTTCCATCAGCTTCTGCATCCAGCTCTCGAAGTTGTTTCGTGTGAGCAGTTCCATAGCTATGTCCTCCTTCCTTTGGGTGTGCCTCCCGTTCGTAGCGTGTGGTTGCGTTTCAGCTCCTGCGGTGTCGCGGCGTCCTCGTTGACGGTACATTCATCAAGCAGGCGGTCGATTTCAGACTGTCGGTAGCGGCATTTGCCACGAAGCACGACATAGCCGATGCGTTGCTCGCTGCGCATACGCTGGAGGGTGCGGGTACTCACGTTAAGCAGGTGCGCCGCCTCGCGTGTGGTAAGCAACCTGTCGGGCGATGCCGCTCTCTTGTCGCCGGAGACGGCACGGACGTGTGCCGCAATCTCCGCTATCTGTTCCGTCAATGACCGAAATACGGAACTTTCCATTGTTATCACTTTCATATTCAGTCCTTTCTTTTTGTTTATTTTCATGAACATAGGCTGCGCCTCGGCATACCGTTCAAGCAAGCTTGACGCTCTGCACTCGGCTTGCTCTATGTTTCTGCGGCAAAATTCGGCAATAAACGAAGGGGGCTTTAACAACTCACTACGTGACTCACGTAAGATTTTTCCGGAAGATGGCTCCGTAACCCGGTCAAACGGCGCAACAGGCAGCCTTTCAGCGGAAAACGGCACGTGTTCGGAACCGTACCGTTACCTTTGCGGGCAAACCGATAATTGCATGAATATGGAAATAGTATCTATCGAGAAAAAGACCTTCGAGATGATGATGGCGGCGTTCGGCGCACTTTCGGAGAAGGTCGCCGCCCTGAGGCGCAAAAGCGACACAGGGCGCATGGAAAGATGGCTCACGGGCGAGGAGGTCTGCGGGCAGTTGAGAATAAGCCCGCGCACGTTGCAGACGCTGCGCGACAGGCGGCTTATCGGCTACTCGCAGATAAACCGCAGGTTCTATTACAAGCCGGAGGAGGTGAAGCGGCTGATACCGCTTGTCGGCACGCTCTATCCGCACGGCAGATGATTTGATTTATTCACCCACTGAATCCGAAGTTATGATGAACGAGAACAACGATGTTTTTACAATGGAAGACGAGCCGATAGCCTCTGTTATGCAGAATATGCGCAAAGGCTCGAAATGGCTGTCCGCATTTCTGGAAAGTTACCGTCCTCCGTTGGACGGGGAGCGTTACCTGACGGACGGCGAGGTGTCGGAACTGCTCCGTGTGAGCCGACGCACCTTGCAAGAATACCGCAACAACCGCGTGTTGCCCTTTATCCTTTTGGGAGGGAAGGTGCTTTACCCGGAAACGGTGCTGCGCGAGGTGCTGGAAGCGAACTACCGCAAGCCGTTATGATGTTGATTTTGTAGTTAGAAATAAAAAGATTACTTTTGCAATCTGTTTACGCTTAGTCGTAATCACTTGCTCAATCTCATGTGCGCTTGGGTTTCCAATGCCATCGTACTTCCAGCTCGTTCTGGGAGCAGTTTCATTCTTTAATACGTTGGGAAAGGGGGGCTTTAAGTATGACAAAAACTATAATGAAGGCGGTAGGGGCTGTAGCGGCAGGCCGAAACAGGAAAGTTCATATGAGGATAGCAAGTGTAACCATATATTGCGATGAAGCTCCAAGGGTTCGAATCCCGCCCTGCCGCAAAAAAGCTACCTCTAAGGTAGCTTTTACTTTTAGAATGGGGCTTTATCTTCAACAATAGCCAACATTTCCGCTCGGTATAAACATAACGTATGCCTGCTGTTTCTCTTTGGCGAGTACCTTTCTCACCAGCCATGTGCGGAACAGGTGGGTGTTGTAGGTGTTCAGTCGGAAAGCGACCGGGATGATGATTTCAAGTGCGTACACATCCGCGTACAGCCTGTTTTCAAGCTGCATGTAGCGGCACACCTCGTAGTCGTTCAGCACGTCCGACTTGCGGACGGCTTTGATGGCGGCGTTCACTGCCGGGACGGTCGTATGGAACAGTCCGGCTATTTCGGTGGCGGTCATCCACACGTCATTACCGGTTACGCTGACCGCCTTGTCTTCTATGATGATTATGTCTCGCTTCATGGCTTCTCTTTTTTAGATGGTACAACCTGCAAATTCCTCGATGCCGTTCAACCTTGCCGCAAGGTTCTCCATGTCCTGATTGAGCTTTTCTTTGGTTATCTTCGCGTAAATCTGCGTCGTCTTTATGCTCTTGTGTCCGAGCATGGAGCTGACCGTTTCGATGGGTACGCCGTTGGAAAGGAAAACTGTCGTGGCTGCCGTGTGGCGGCTTTGATGCCACGTGATATGCTTGGTGATGCCGCAACGCTTGGCGACGGCACGGATACCTGCAAGGCACGTGTTATAATGCGGGACGGGGAATATCCTGCCGTCCCCGCACAGTCCCCGGTATTTGCCGATTATGCGGTTGGCGATGTCAAGCAGGCGGATATTGGACACCACACCCGTTTTCTGGCGGTTGATGTTTATCCACTCGTGTTCGTCGAAGTAGGTACGGATATTCTCGTCCGTGAGGTTGCGCATATCCGAGAATGACAATCCGGTGAAGGCGCAGAACAGGTAGAGGTCGCGGTACAGTTCCTGTTTGGCGTTTTTCAGTTTGCCTTCCATCAACAGGCGTATTTCCTCTTTGGTAAGGAAACTGCGTGTCGTTTCTTCCTTTTTGATTTCATACTCGCGGAACGGGTCGCGTGTCAGCCACTCGTTGTTGATGGCGATGAACACCATCGTCCGTAGCGGGCAGACGTACAGCCACACGGTATTGGTGCAGCAGTGCTTGTCCGTGCGCAGGAACATCTCGAAGTCGGAGATGAAAGCCGGGGTAAGCTCTTTCAGGGCGATGTCCTTCACATGGTAGCGGATGGTGAGGAACTCTTGCAGGTGCTTGTAAACGGTGCGGTACTTCAACAGCGTGCCTTTGGCTTTCATGCCAGCCTCCACCTGTTTCTCATAGTCCTCGTTGTGCCGGCGGAACACCTGCATCAGCGTGTGGTAGCGGTGTTCCAATCCGAGAAAGGCGTTCTTCACCTTCTCCGCCGTGACGAAGTTGTCACGCTCCATGATTTCCTGATAGTGCTTGTTGATGCGCACCCGCATCTTGTCAAGCATACGATTCGTTTCAAGTGCCGCCGTGCTTCTGCCCGTGACACGTCCCCCTTTGGTGTCCCACAGCTTCGGTCGACAGTCAGTTTGCAGCTGAACTGCGTCTGGCTGCCGTCCACCGTGATGCGTCCCATGACGGGAACTGTCCCGTCCTTTTTCACTACCTGACGCTTGAGGTAGTAGATGACTGAAAATGTACTCTTCATCGTCCTTAATTTTTTGGTTTCAAAATTAGTTGGTGAAGAGTCCGATGTCGGTACGCAAAACGGGGAGGAACGGCGCAATCTTTTTCTGTAACCAAATTTTTTGCGTGAGTTGTAGGTAACTCACTATTCCTTAGTGTCTTGTTTCGCCATCCATACCCGTTTGTCGCATTATCGGGCATGGTTACGAACAAGTAACGTTGTGGCGTCAGGATTTGGCTTTTGCTGTGATTGTACTGGCTTCACGAATTATAGCCACTTCAACTAAAACCCTTGTAACTCAATTCTATCACTATATCTTTCCGCATTTCACTTTTTTGTAGTAACTTTGCAACGTTAAATCACCATTTAACATGGCATCAGCAAGAAAAATCATTATCATCGGAGCTACTTCAGGCATTGGATACGAGATCACTCAACTGTACCGTAAGCAGGGATGGCGGATCGGGATTGCCGGACGACGGACGGAATTGCTCGCAAAAATCCGGTCGGAAGCACCTGACCAAATCGAAACGGCACAAATAGACATAACTTGTCAGGATGCCCCGAACAAATTAGCGGAGTTAATCGATAAAGTCGGCGGAATGGATGTCTTCTTGCTTAGTTCCGGAATCGGCAGCCAGAATCGGGACCTGAATCCCGACATAGAATTATCAACGGTCCAGACAAATACGGTCGGTTTCACCCGAATGGTCGTTGCCGCATACGACTACTTTAAAAGGCAAGGCGGCGGCCAATTAGCCGTGATCAGTTCCATCGCCGGTACAAAAGGATTGGGAGCCGCTCCTTCCTATTCCGCAACCAAGCGCTACCAGAATACTTATATCGAGGCACTCGACCAGTTGGCACGGATGGAAAAGCTCCCGATCGTATTCACGGATATCCGCCCCGGATTTGTAAAGACAGATCTGTTGAAAAACGATAAATACCCGATGCTGATGTCTCCACAATATGTTGCCCGAAAAATAGTAAAGGCAATCGAACGGAAGAAACGACACTCCGTAATCGACTGGAAATATGCTGTTTTAGTATTTCTATGGAAGTTGATTCCCAACGTTGTATGGAGGCGATTACCCATCCACAATTAGCATTTGTATATCATCCGGGCAATCCCTACCTTTGTGTCCTATTTATAAATATGCACAAATAAACAATGGGATTATTCATTAAAAAGCCTTTGGAAGCCTTGCAGGCCGAAGCCAATCAAACGGGAAGTAAATCATTAAAACGGGTATTAGGCCCCTGGAGTCTGGTCGCACTCGGTGTGGGAGTCATTATCGGAGCCGGACTTTTCTCCATTACCGGAACAGTCGCCGCCGGATATACAGGACCGGCCATTACACTTTCATTCGCCATTGCCGCAATCGGATGTTGCTTTGCCGGACTTTGTTATGCAGAGTTTGCTTCGATGATTCCGGTTGCCGGGAGTGCCTATACATACTCATACGCGACGATGGGCGAACTGATCGCTTGGATTATCGGTTGGGATTTGGTTTTAGAATATACGGTTGCTGCAACGACGGTCAGCATCAGCTGGAGCCGTTATCTCGTCGTCTTTTTGGAAGGGATCGGAATCAACCTTCCGACAGCTTTCACCGCCTGCCCCTGGGATGGAGGGATTGTCAATATCCCGGCATTCCTGATCGTTGTCCTGATGAGTATCTTTCTGATCCGCGGGACGGAAGGGAGTTCTATCTTTAACGGGATCATCGTCTTTCTGAAAGTGTCGGTCGTCCTGATATTCGTCTTTTTAGGATGGAAATATATCAATACGGACAATTACATACCTTATATTCCGGCAAACACTGGTACGTTAGGCGAATATGGACTATCAGGTGTCCTACGCGGAGCGGCCATTGTGTTCTTCGCTTTTTTAGGCTTCGATGCTGTCAGTACAGCTGCCCAGGAAGCCAAAAACCCCAAAAGGGATATGCCGATCGGAATCCTCGTCTCATTGCTTGTATGTACCATATTATATATGTTGTTCGCCCACGTCATGACAGGCGTAGCCATTATTCCGAATTTGGCGGCCAACAGGGAATAGCTCCCGTGGCAATTGCGATCGGACATATGGGAGAAGTAGATGCCTCAGGTGTACTTCATCCGGATTACCCTTGGATGAATAAGGCAATCGTCCTTGCCATTTTATTCGGATATTGCTCAGTCATTATGGTGACATTGTTAGGGCAGAGTCGCGTTTTCCTCAGCATGAGCCACGACGGTCTGTTACCTCCGTTCTTTTCGCATATCAATGAAAAGTTCAGAACACCCGCCCGCAGCAATCTGCTGTTTATGGTACTCGTCGGTCTGCTGGCGGCTTTCGTTCCGGCACGCCTGGCAGGTGAAATGACCAGTATCGGAACCCTTTTCGCCTTTACGCTGGTTTGTGCTGGTGTGCTGGTGGTCAGGAAAACAATGCCCGATGTACATCGTGCTTTCAAGACTCCGTTGGTCCCGTTTGTTCCGGTTGCCGGGATCATCACTTGTCTGTGCATGATACTTTTCCTACCGGCCGACACTTGGATCCGACTGGTGCTGTGGATGTTGATCGGGCTGGATATTTATGCCTGCTACGGCATCAAACATAGCAAGCTGGAATACAATCAAGCCAACCGTCGCGGTCATCTGGCACTGAATATGATCGGGATCGTCCTTGCCATCCTTTGTGTGATCACGGGACTTTGGCATCAGCAAACCGTCGGTTGGGAAGAAAGTAAAGTCCTGCTGATCATCTCTTTTGTTTTTGCCTTTACGCATCTGGCCTTTTATATGGTCCGGATATGGAAGCAAACGACTAAAGTTTTTTAATCATTTTTTATATGAACTCAAACGAACGCGACTTGTATAATAACAAAAAGATATATAAATTTGCAGAAACGGTTCTACAGTGTAGAACTCACATTAATTAAACAAACTATTCCTAAGTTTAAGGTATTAGTCAACTTCAGTTTGTTTTTATATATAAACTGATTTGGTACAACCTCATCTACATGTGAATGTGGATGAGGTTTTTGTATTCAAATAAAGCATGGAATCCATAACAATGAGAGCATCCCGAACAGGAACGGGAGAAAGATACAAAAAATAGTCCATATAATCAGCTTTTAAAACTAACTATATGGACTATCTGTGTACGCAGGATGAGACTTGAACTCACACGCCGTAACCGGCACTACCCCCTCAAAGTAGCGTGTCTACCAATTCCACCACCTGCGCGAGAAAAGGTGCCCAGAACAGGACTCGAACCTGCATGCCTCTCGACACACGCACCTGAAACGTGCGCGTCTACCAATTCCGCCACCTGGGCCTTTCTTCAGTACATTAAAAAAGCGGCCTCATACCGCCTCTGTTATCGATTTGAGCGGAAGACGGGACTCGAACCCGCGACCCTAACCTTGGCAAGGTTATGCTCTACCAACTGAGCTACTTCCGCGATAACGGGTGCAAAGATAGAGGTATTTTTTTATTTTCCAAAACCTGACTGCACTTTTTTTGTACTATTTTACAGTCCGCACCCGCTCAAAATCATATCTTACTTTAATCCAGTTGCTTCCATCACATGTTTGCCATTAGCTGGCGACCGGGTAAATCTGGATGCACACCGTCATTCGACCAATAACGTGCCGGAGCCAGTTTCACCGCAGCATCGAATCCCGATTGGAAAGGTACGAATACAGTATTGAACTCCTCCGACAGTTTACGGGCGGATTTACGGAATTCATCGAACATCGGATACCATTTGGAATCTTCTATAGCCGTTCCGTCACGCAAAGTGAAAGGCTCGCAAAGGACAATTTGCGTATTCGGAAGTTTCTCTTTCGTATACTTCAACAAGGCGCGCAGATCGTTTTCGTATGTCTCGACCGTTCCTTTATAAGCATGTGTCAACGTATGCCAGTAATCATTCACCCCGATCAGGATACTTAGGACATCCGGCTGGAAAGCAAGGCAATCGATCTCCCAGCGTTCACGAAGCTGATAGACTTTATTGCCGCTGATACCGCGATTGTAAACCTTTGGCTGCAAAGCCGCTTTCTTCTCTAACAACTGAGTAGCGGTAAAGAGCACATAACCACTACCAAACTGTTCCATCGTATTGCAACGGTTACTATTCTTGTCTCGACCGCAGTCTGTGATGGAATCTCCCTGGAACAGGATCACACAATCTTTTTTCAGATTAATCTTCGGAGCATGTACAGATGTATTTTCTTTTACAGCGGCTTTTGCGATCTCCGGGATCATCAGGGCGCCGAACCCTGCCAATGCTCCCTTTTTAAGGAAGTTTCTTCTGGAATTCTTCATGGGTAGAAATAAGTTTATTTTATTACATTGATTGAATCGAATACAAAGATAGAAACTTTACAAAAAAACGTATCTTTGTTTCTTCATATTTTCAAAAAGAATAATTTACCATGTTTAGTAAAATAGTTGCGATAGAGCCGATCAGTTTGATTCCCTCGGCAGAAAAAGCATTGCACACGTTTGCAAATGAAGTAGTGATGTACCCTGATATTCCAGTAGACGACGAGGAGATTGTCCGTCGCATCGGCGATGCCGACGCGGTGCTGCTGAGTTATACTTCGAGTATCCGCCGCGAGGTAATGGAAAGATGCCCCAATATCAAATATATCGGTATGTGCTGTTCACTTTACTCACCGGAAAGCGCCAACGTCGATATCATTTATGCCAACGAGCACGGTATCAAAGTCACAGGTATCCGGGATTACGGAGACGAAGGGGTAGTCGAATATGTCATAAGCGAGCTGGTACGTTGCTTTCATGGGTTTGACGGACCGACCTGGGAGGACGAAGTCCGTGAAATCACCGGGCTAAAAGCTGGCATTATCGGCTTGGGCAAGTCAGGCGGCATGATCGCCGATGCACTTCGGTTCTTCGGTGCGGAAATATCTTATTTTGCCCGTAGCGAAAAGGAATGGGCACGTGAGAAAGGATATCGCTTTCTCCCTTTGGACGAACTGCTCGCACAAAGCGAAGCCCTGTTCTGCTGCCTGAACAAAAACACCGTCCTGCTGCACGAAGCCGAATTCCAGAAGTTGGGTGATAAAAAGATACTGTTCAACACAGGGCTTTCTCCTGCATGGGACGAAGAACCGTTTGTCAAATGGCTATCGGGCAATAACCTTTGTTTTTGCGATACCGTCGGAGCCTTGGGCGATGCTCACCTTTTAGAGCATCCGCATGTACGATGCGTGCAGACTTCAACAGGCCGCACCCGCCAGGCGTTCGACCGCCTAAGCGAGAAGGTGCTGGCCAATCTTTCAGAATACAACGGGTGAAACAATATTCAGCAGGGTGTTCACAACCGACCATCCTGCTATCTCCGCAGTAGCGCTATACACGTCCACCACAGCATGCACCTGGTCGTTCCTGATCTCGACCTTCTGCGTGTCTCCCTTAAATCCGGGAGTCGACTGTATGGTCACCTGCATAGCTTCCGGACCGACAGATGCACGCGAGGCAGCCACCGTAACGTTCACTTTCGTAGGGAACAAGCGGATGGCTTCCACTGCATTGCCTGTAAACACCACTTTCTGTTCGCTTTGCATCGTCTCCTCATAAACCGGAGTACCCTTCAAAGCGTCAGGTCCCTTCTCATTGAAGAAACAGGCTGTCGCATTCCCCATCAAAGCAGCCGTACGCAAGACATCGAATCCTCCGGTAGCACCCGAAGCAATATAAACGCGTGTCCCGTTCTCTTTTGCCGTTTCACATACTTCCCTGTAAAACGAGTCGTCAGCCAGCGCTCCGATCGAAAGGGTAACAATGGAAGTTCCATTCTTCAAAGCCGGAATGGCAAACTCCCGAAGAGCGGCCGGAGAAGCCGTCTCCACTAATATATCGGGTTTCAAAGCCAACAATCCATCCACCGTAGTACATACAGCACAACTTTTTCCAATCTTTTCCATCTCGCCGGCAATACGTTCAGCTTTGGCAACCGTACGCGAATAGACTCCTACCAACTCATATTCGGGCAATAATCCTTTAACGACAGCTTCCGAAACTATTCCGGCAAGCCGTCACATCCTACTATTACAAATGTTTTCATACTCACAAAGGTAATGCTATTTTCTCTTCTCCAAAAACAAGTTATCAGGACTACCACATCAAATTTTTGTACATAATTAGGAATTTGTCTTTCACCTATTTATTCAATATTCTGTATGTTAATACCTTAACAAGTGAAAGCACTGACCGTTTTTGCCTTCACCCGGAGTTTTGCTTTCGCCGTGCTTTTTTATCCACATATATATACGGGGACGAAACGGTGAAGGCAAACGGTAAAAGGTGAAGGCAAACGGCAAGTGTGCATTCATCCTTAAACACATTGAAAAATAAAGTACACAAGACAGGGGTGAATAATAGGGAAACAAATTTCCCAAAACATTTAATCGCAGCCTATAACATTCCGGCAAAAAAGATATAGGCTGCCAATAAAAAAGGTATAGCCTATTCCGGCACAGCCTATACCTTTTTGAAAAGCGGTCGGCATCCCTGCCGGAAAATCTGCTGACTGTTTTCCAAAGAGATGCTTTCCGGATTGTAAAGTTATGCTTTTTGACTCGTAAGGCTATGCATTACGAAATGCTAACGCATAGCTTTTCATCACCTCCCCTCTCAGCCATATTCAGATGAGGATCGGTTTACAATAGACAAGGTTAGCTAATTTCCTTTTATATCCTGCAACCAATTCCCCGAAGAGGACGGTCATGACCGCAGCCGCTTTATTGGCGGCGACAATCACATCGGCTCCGTCATTGACGAAATCATCGGCAAAATGATAGCCTTCATTTGTAATCACAGACATACCGAATACACGCAAACCGGCATGACGGGCCACGATCACCTCCGGAACCGTACTCATTCCGATCGCATCACCTCCTACCCTACCGTAAAAAGCATACTCTGCCGGAGTCTCGAAAGAAGGGCCTGTCAGTCCGACATATACGCCTTTCTTCAACGAGATATCGCGGGACGCGGCAATTTCCTCGACAAGCTCGATAAACTCCCGATCATACGCGCGCGTCATATCCGGGAAACGGGTTCCGAACTGCTCGTCATTCGGACCGATCAACGGGTTAGGCATCATATTGATGTGATCCCGTATAATCATCAAGTCACCGACTTTGAAATTCGTATTGATACCGCCTGCAGCATTGGAAACTAACAGATTCTTAACCCCCAACAACTTCATCACCCGAACCGGAACGTCACTTGCTGCATCGTGTACCCCTCATAATAATGGAAACGCCCCTGCATGGCAAGCACCTGTTTCCCTCCTAGCCTGCCACAAATGAAGTTACCTTTATGTCCTGCGGCCGTCGAATGCATAAAATGCGGGATCTCACTATAGGGTATGACCACAGCCTCCTCGATCTGGTCAGCAAGGGAACCTAAACCGCTACCTAAGATAATCGCGGTTTCCGGATTGCCGGTAATACGGGACGACAGGTAACCGGCCGCTTCCCGATAAATCGTATTGTCATTTGTATTCATATACATTCAGATTTATTGTTCATACATCTCCTCTACGGTTCTCTCACCAACTTATAGGCAAGTTCGGCCGTACGCTCCATAATCTCCTCCTCGCCCGGAACCTTTTTATCCTGCATCAGGATTTTACCGTCACAGATAACGGTATCGATACAACTGCCGTTCGCTGCATACACCAAGTTGGAGACAAAGTTATGATTCGGAGTAAAAGCCGGGATATTCAAATCGACCAAACAGAGATCCGCCAGATAGCCTTCGGCAATCCGTCCGGCTTTCAGCCCGATAGCCGAAGCACCGGCTTCTGTCGCCGCCTGGAATATTTCACCAGCAGGAATCGCCTCCGGATCTTTCCGCCAGGCCTTGCCTAAAAGCGAAGCGAGCTTCATTGCCTCGACCATATCCAGGTTATTGGAAGAAGAACAGCCGTCAGTCCCCAAAGCAACGGTCACACCGGCCTTTCGCATCTCACAGAACTTGAATTGGATACCGGAAGCCAGCTTCATGTTGGATGCAGGATTATGCACCACTTTCACTCCATGGTCCGCCAACATACGAATCTCGTCATCATCGACATAGATGCCATGCGCAATGATCAGACGAGGGGACAATATGCCTAATTTATATAAATAACGTACGGGAGTAAGACCGAACTGTTTGACGGAGTCCCTGACTTCGCCCTCCGTCTCTGCCAAATGCAAATGGATCGGGACGGAATGCTCGGCAGCAAAACCATGTATCCACTGTAACAATTCGCCGGATACGGTATAAATGGCGTGGGGACCGATCGCATACCGGATACGTTTGCCATAGCCGGCCACATCGACAACCAGTTTCTCATTTTCCCGCTTGCTCTTTTCGGCCAGTTCCGGTTTGAAATGATCGAAGCAGACACCGGAAAGCAATGCACGCAACCCCATTTCCTCGACAGCATCAGCCGTAGCCCGGAACTTATGATACATATCGAAGAACGTTGTCGTCCCGCTTTTTATCATTTCGAGACAGGCCAGCTTCGTTCCCCAATAAACATCCTCGCGCGTCAATTTCGCTTCGTTCGGCCAGATCTTCTGTTCCAGCCAGGGCATCAACGGCATATCATCGCCAAAGCCCCGGAAAAGCGTCATGGCAGCATGTGTATGCGCATTTACGAAACCAGGGATCAAGGCCTTACGCCTTCCGTCTATCACCTGATCCGCCTGTACCTGAAGATCCGCCCTATCTGCCTGATCTCCTTTTTCTCAATATAAACATCAGTTACAGCGCCATCCAACAAAGCGCCTTTTATCAATATGCTCATATAAACTTAGCTTTCATATTCTTTATCTTTTCATCCCGGATGCGATCCAGCAAACCGGAAAGTTTGTCCCGCTTGACAGCAGCGAATGCGCAACTTTCCTTTATCTCGACAATACCTAAATCATCCTTTTCCAGTCCACCTTTTTGGAAGAGAAAGCCGACTACATCCTTCTTACTCAGCTTGTCCCGCTTCCCCCGATTGATCGTCAACGTCACCCACTCCGAACGCATGGGCTTCTTTGCCACTTCAGGCAAGAAAAACTCGTCCGGCTCACGGGTGATATATTCGGGAACCGTCTCCTCCGCATTCAAGATCAGATAAGCAACTCCTTCCGCGTTCATACGGGCCGTACGTCCATTACGATGCACGTATGCCTCTTCACTCACAGGGAGATGATAATGGATCACATTCTTCACTTCCGGAATATCAAGACCTCGAGAGGCCAAATCGGTAGAGATGAATACGGTAGCACTGCCATTACGGAAATGCGACAAGGCACGTTCGCGTTCGGGCTGTTCCATTCCTCCATAGAAGTATTCGTTATCCACGCCCATTTCAGTCAGATAGTCGCTCACCCGTTCCACCGTCTCCCGGTAATTACAGAAGATAAGGCAGAACCGCCTTTCAGTTCACCCAAAAGCTTGTACAATGTTTCCAGCTTATCCTTAACGGGAGACTTGACCACACGCAAAGTCAGTCCTTTCGCTTCCTTCACATCTTTCAGGAACGACAACCGCACCGGAGCTGTGATTCCGGTGAAAGCAGGAATATCGACTGCTGCCGTTGCCGAAGTCAGTACCCGGCGGCGTACGCCGGGGAGATGTGCCAGAATCTCTTTCATTTCGGCAAGAAAACCCAGTTCAAGCGACTTGTCGAACTCATCCAGGATCAGCGTACGCACACTGTCCAAGTCGATATTTCCCCGTTCCAGATGGTCGACGATACGTCCTGGTGTCCCGATCAGGACCGTTGGCGGATGTTCGAGACTCTTCTTCTCCGTGCGGATCGGATGTCCTCCGTAGCAACAATTCACCTTATATCCGGCCCCCAACGAGCGCAATACCGTTTCGATCTGCAAGGCCAACTCACGGGAAGGAGCGATGATCAATGCCTGTATCTTTCTGTCTTCATCCGTCAATGTCGTCAGCAAAGGCAAAAGGAAAGCCAGTGTCTTGCCCGACCCTGTCGGACTAAGCAGCACCATGTCTTTTGTCGTCCCGGCATCCAATACCGCCTGCTGCATCTCGTTCAGAGCAGTAATGCCGGTATTGGCAAGCGCACGAGCGACTATTTCATTATTTGTCATATCAATTGAATCGTTTATAAAATTCGGCTACCGACTCGATTCCCTTATAAAAGAAGTCCAGCGTACAGCTTTCGTTCGGCGAATGGATCGCATTCTGTTCGAGACCAAATCCCATCAGGACCGTCTTGACGCCCAACACCTGCTCGAAAGTCGAGATAATAGGAATACTTCCGCCACGGCGCACGGCCAACGGACGTTTGCCAAAAGCTACGGCAACAGCATCTTCTGCTGCTTTATAAGCGGGAAGGTCGATCGGGCAAACATAGCCTTGTCCACCATGTTTAGGCGTCACTTTTACCTTGACATAAGCCGGAGCCACACGAACGATGTACTCTTCAAACAGTTTTGAAATCTTCTCATGATCCTGATGCGGAACCAGGCGGCAGGAAACTTTGGCGTATGCTTTGGAAGGAAGAACCGTCTTGCTGCCCTCTTCCGTATAACCGCCCCAGATACCGCAGATGTCGAAGGATGGACGACAACTATTGCGTTCCAACGTAGAATAACCTTTTTCACCGAACAGCTCATCCACTCCGATAGCGGCCTTGTATTTGGTTTCGTCAAACGGGATTTGTGCGATCATTTCTCGTTCGGCCGGGGAAACTTCCTCCACATCATCATAGAAACCGGGGATCGTGATCCGTCCGTCGGCATCGGTTATGTCAGCCATCAATTTGCACAGCACATTAATCGGATTAGCGACTGCACCCCCGAAATGCCCGGAATGCAAATCGCGGTTGGGACCAGTCACTTCCACTTCCCAATAGGCCAATCCACGAAGACCGGTGGTTAAAGAAGGTGTTTCGGCACTGACCATGCTGGTATCGGAAACCAGGATAACATCAGCTTTCAACAATTCTTTATGTGTACGGCAGAAAGCTTCGAGGCTCGGCGAACCGATCTCTTCTTCTCCTTCGAAGATAAATTTCACATTACATTTCAGCAAATCCAGGTTCAGGGCAGTCTCGAAGCCTTTTACCTGCATCATGGCCTGCCCTTTATCATCATCCGCACCACGCGCCCAGATACGACCGTCCCGGATTTCGGGTTCGAACGGGCGGCTCTTCCAAAGATCAAGCGGCTCGGCGGGCATTACGTCATAGTGCGAATAGACCAAAACGGTCTGCGCCCCGGGAGCAACCATCTTTTCTCCATACACGACCGGATTGCCTTCGGTCTGCATCACAACCACTTTATCGGCACCAGCTGCAAGCAAGAGTTCTGTCCAGCGTTTTGCACATACCTCCATATCGGGCTTATGTTCATTTTTAGCACTTATCGATGGAATACGGATCAAAGAGAAAAGCTCTTCGATGAAACGGTCTTTGTTGGACTCGATGTATTTTTTTACGGATGTCATATCTATTCTTAATTTTAATCTGTGCCTACTATAATACTGCCGCTATTTTTCTAATATGGGCCAATCTCTCCAAAAAAGAGGTATCGGATTTTGCCATTTGCATGTCGTACCGGGCTTGCTGACGAATCCAAACTTCTGCATCAATGCCAAGCGCAGCTTCAAACAAAAGGGCATATTCTGTCGAAACAGAACGCTTTCCATTCAATATTTCATTCAGCAATGTCGGAGAAACCCCCATTTGCAATGCCAATTTCCGCTGCGAAATACCTCGATATTCTATCTCATCCTTTATCAACTCGCCTGGATGTATGGGGTTGGATGGAGTCAAATTATTGGCGATCATTTTAGGATCAATACCTTGAAGTGTAATCATAGCTACAATCATTTATAATGGTTTGATAATTCTATTATATTACATACGGTAACAATCGGTTCTTCTATCGAATCCCTTACGGTAAACTCAACTCGATACTTATTATTCACCCGTACAGATGAAATACCAGCCTTATCGCCTTTCAGCATCTCATAATTCAAGGAATTTATCAAAAGAAGTTCTTCTACCTTCTTGGCATCCAAAAGAAAATCTATACACTTTTGATAACGCCTTATCACATCAGGTTGATAACGATGCTTCTTGGCATCAGTCTTTCCTTTCTCGTAAAGGTCACGCAAATATGCTTCTCCGAATGTAACAACCATATCGTTCTCGTATTTGCGTACAAATATAACGTATTCTTTTCAGTATTCACAAAAATGTGAACAACTTCTTTGTGGAATCTTCAAGTTTTATTCTATTTTTTCCGCTTATACAAAAACGACTGCCAGCGTTCCTCCGCATTCCCTTGGCGAAACATTTCATAACGTGCCATTGTAAAAAACAAATCGGAAAGGCGATTCACGAACCGCATGATCCCGGGTGAAACCGGGTCTTTCCGGTTCAACGTCCACAGGCGGCGTTCGGCACGGCGTACAATCGTACGGGCCAACTGCAAGTGAGCAGAAACCAAAGAGCCGCCAGGCAGGATAAAATAACCGTTATCCTCCATCTTTGCCGACAAGGCATCGATCTGTTCCTCACAAACGAGAACCAGGTCATCGGATATTTTGTTCGGGTTCTTATCACGAATAGCCGACGGAGTCGCCACGTGCGACATCACCGCCATCATCTCCATTTGTATCCTTCCCAGCAAATCCTGCCACTCATGTCCGGCCGGGAGTAGTGCACGGACAATTCCAATTTCGGCATTCGCTTCGTCCAACGTCCCGTTCGCTTCGATCCGGATATCGTCTTTATCCACCGCTCGCCCCCATGAATTCCGGTGCGGCCTTTATCTCCTCCACGCGTATATATTCTCATTTAATGATAAATTTGGTAAACCAGTCGTTCCCAGCCGGATCTGCCCAATACAAATGCGTATATCCGGCCCAAACATTCTTGTAATGATAAAGCGGGGTATCCGTTTCCACTCCTTTGGCCGTATAAGCGACAGCACAGGACGGAAGCGGATCCTGTTGTTCCACCAAACGGGAATAGTGAAATTCATGCCCTTTCAGACGGGCATCGTTATACAATAGGGTACGATACCCCAGGCGTAACTTCATATTCTCCATTGTTGCAGACTGATGCAATACGCCTGCCATCGGATAAACGTCTCCGTTTTTATCCCGTATCTCGTCGCAAAGATACATCATACCGCCACATTCGGCCAACAACTTTCCCCCATTCTCGACATATCGGCGAATGGATTGAAGCATCAGCTGTTTGCCGATAAAGCAGCCAGATATAACTCCGGATAACCTCCGGGAAGATAAACAAAACCGGCATCTGGCAAAGAAGTGTCTGCCAACGGGCTGAAGTAAGTAACTTCTCCTAAATGATGCAGATAACGGATATTCGCTTCATACATAAAATTGAATGCAGGATCACGAGCAATCGCAACAGTGAAAGAAGGTTCACGTCTATAGGTACGATGGCTTACGGACATAGGAAGGGCTGCTGGCGCAACCTGCTTCGTCAATTCCAGCAACCGGTCGATGTCCACATACTTCTCGACAAGTTCCGCTACACGGTCGGCGAACTCTTCAAAGCAAAAATCTTCATCGAGAGACAACCCTAAATGACGCTGGGAATCTCCACATCCGCACACTTGGGAAGATATCCCAACGCCTCGACTCCGGCATCTTCACATGCCTGTTTCAAAAAAGAATAATGGCTTTCGGAAGCGACAAAGTTAAAGACAGCTCCTACTACCTGTACTTGCTTTTTGAAATGCTTAAACCCGTACAATAAAGGAGCTACCGAATATGCCGTACTTTTTGCATTTACAATCAGGACTACCGGTATTTTCAGCAGACAAGCGATTTCCGCACTGCTCCCTTTCATACCGTCATACCCGTCAAACAACCCCATCACCCCTTCGGTCACCGCCACATCCGCTTTTTCTGTATAACCAGCATACAAATCGTGCACATGTGCCTCCGACATCATAAAAAGATCCAAGTTCACAGACGGATTGCCGGCAGCCATCCTATGATGGCGCGTATCGATGTAGTCCGGCCCACATTTAAAAGGCTGCACCTCAAACGAACGATTCTTCAAAGCACGAAGCAAACCGAGCGTAAAAGTTGTTTTCCCGCTTCCCGATGAAGCGGCACCGATAAGGAGATGAGATTGCATTAGTACTGTTCTTTCTCGTTCGGGAAATCCAGCGTCTTTACATCCTCAATATATGCTTGTACGGCACGCGTTATTTCCTCTGCCAAATTCGCATAACGGCGCAAGAAACGGGGAGAAAATCCCTGGTTGATCCCTAACATGTCATGCATAACCAGCACCTGTCCGTCCACACCTCCACCGGCACCAATACCAATAATCGGAATCGTCAGTTCGGAAGCAACCTGTGCAGCCAAAGCAGCCGGAATTTTTTCCAATACGATTGCGAAACAACCAATCTCTTCTAACAGATGAGCATCTGCGATCAGTTTCTTCGCTTCCGCTTCCTCACGGGCACGAACTGTGTATGTCCCGAATTTATTAATGGACTGAGGCGTCAATCCCAGATGGCCCATGACAGGAATACCCGCACACAGAATACGTTCGATAGATTCCCGAATTTCAGAACCTCCTTCAAGCTTAATACAATCCGCATGCGTTTCCTTCATCACACGGATGGCCGAAGCCAACGCTTCTTTCGAGTTACCTTGATACGTCCCGAAAGGCAGATCCACGACAACCAAGGCACGCTTTACCGCTTTCATGACCGATTTACCATGATAGATCATCTGGTCAAGCGTGATCGGCAATGTTGTTACATTACCAGCCATTACGTTGGAAGCCGAATCGCCCACCAATATAACATCCATACCGGCCTGATCGATTAGTTGAGCCATCGAATAATCGTAAGCAGTCAACATGGAAATTTTCTCTCCACGCTGTTTCATTTCTATCAGGCGATGTGTGGTCACCTTTCTATTATCCTCTAAATCCCTCTTTGCAACTGACATAATGATTTTTATTAAATGTTACAAGGCGCAAAGGTATACAAAATGTTTAGAAAGTGACATCGATACCTCCCATGAAGATCGCTTTCGGCATCGGGAAGCCATCATTAATTGTATAACGAGTTGCCGTCAGGTTCTCTCCTTTCACAAAGAGGTTCAATCCTTTATCACGTGTACCGAAACGATAAGCGATCTTCGCATTCAAAGTAGTAAAATCTTCTTTTTTAGAACATTCCGAATCTGTATATAAATCAAAGACAGACTGTACATTCACGTTCAAAGTGAATCTCCCTGGTGTGTAAGTAGCACCTGCATAGAACTTATGCCCTGGTGCCCCAGGAATAGGTTTACTCATGTGCAAATAACTATAGTTCATGTCCATATTCAAATTCTTACAAATCTGATAGCGAGCTTCAAACTCTATACCTTTATTCGTAAAGGTCCCTGTATTCAAATTTTTATAAGGAGGTCTACCGTCCCCATTCACGCTTACGGAATAAATCATATCTTTCCCGTCGATAAAGAAAGCTGTCAGCTCAGTATACAAGTCGCCTCCTAAAAAAGACTGTCCGACAGCAACTTCATAATTTACCATACTTTCCGGTTTCAAATCTGCATTGGCTGCTCCCCACATATACATCTCGCGGATATTCGGACTACGAAACCCTTTAGAGACAGATGCACGGATAGTATTCCCTTCAAACGAACGTACCGTAACACCTCCCTGAGGAACCCATTCACCTCCATAAGTGCTACTGTGTTCATAACGAACACCAGCATTTAGGCTCAATATGTCAAAAAGCTCTTGTTGCATGATAGCATATCCGGCCGTTTCATTTACTGTTTTATCTACTAACTCTTTTTTTGTACCATCGTTATTATCATTCCAAGCATGTCCACCCCAGTTTTTATAATCCACACCAACAGTAAAATTATTCCCCTTGAACAAACGGAATGATTCATACAACTGGACTCCTACGTTGTGGTCGTCGGAACGGAAAAGATAAGTCAAAGGCTTCTCTCCCGGATCATAACCATCATTAATTTCATGATTTCCCCAATTATAGAATAAACGTAGAGCTCCGCTCATCTTACCATGATTGTTTTCCAATGCCATAGAAGCTGTTCCACGCAAAATATCCATTTTATTATCTACAACAGGTTCAAATGTTTTACCCGGATTTTGAAACTTCGATTTGGCAAGACTGACATCACCTGTCACCTTATAATGCTCATTGATAGCATACCCTAAGTTAGCAAAACCATTTGTGATATTGAAATCCGAATTTGGCCGATGCCCGTCGGTTCGATCATGATTTATCGAGATAAAACTACTGAATTTACCAACGTTAAAACCATTATTCACCATGTATTTTTGCGTATTGTAAGAGCCATACATCACACGCGCCTGTGTACGCCGCCCTTCCTGTTTATGATGACGGGTAATGATATTGACAACCCCTCCCATCGCATTAGAACCATATAGCAAAGAACCCGGTCCACGGATCACTTCCACACGCTCTACATCCGAGGCGACATAGGTATCAGGCAAGGAATGTCCGAACACTCCAGCCCATTGCGGTTGCCCGTCGAACAGCATTAAAACCTTATTTCCACTTCCGACACCACGAATATTAACCGTGCCTGCTGCCCCCTCCGAAACTCCAAAACCGGTAATTCCCTTTGTGTTACAACAATCCGGGACATGTTGGGACAGCACCGGCAACAATGCCGATTCGCTGCTCGCCTCGATCTGCTCCCGATCAATCACCGAGATAGTAAGTGGCACACTGCTCCGGTTCACTTGTACCTTATTCGCTGAAATCACAACCCCCTGTAAGTTAATCAGGCTATCGATGGCAGTCGGATCATTTGCAAAAACCAGAGAACTGCACAAAAGCCAGAGGCAAGTAAAATTACTTTTTTCATATCTCTTTTTATGTATTAAATTTCTATTGTCAAACCCCTAATCGTGTCACTTTTTTCACAATTCGTGCTACCATTCGGATAAAAAATATATCTAATCCGCCCGACTCATAACTAACTTGCCATGTTTAAGTCCCTTTATCGTAGTCAGCCGGTCCGACAGTTCGGTCAAACGATAAGCCGTACCCATCACAGTTGCGATGTGCAGACAGAAATTCCGGTTCACATAATATTGGGAAGAGGACAAGATAACATCCTGATAATTTTGTTGAATATCGCAATCCGGGAAGCAATCTCCTTTTTTACCTGATCATACATAAGGATAATCGTACCTGCCACGATATGGTTACACTGCCATTTCTTTTCAGCGACATTCTTCTCCACCAGAAAACGGATAGCCTGCGAACGGTTGGCAAAACCATTCTCGTTCACATATTGGTCCAAAGATTCCAATAAATTATCTTCTAAGGAGACTCCAAAACGCTTTAAAGACATATACAGCTTTTTATTAAAATTTCGGGCGTAAAGATAATATATTTTGTGAAAACATATTATATCATTTGATAATAACTCCTTATTGTCCGACCGGTAATTATTGCTAAAGAATTTGTATTATAATAAAAAGAGATTTTTTCAGGAATCTGTAAAATCTTTTCCATCACTTTATTTGTTATACTAATAATCAGTCAGTTATAAAGATTAAGAATATGAAAAAAATAGTATTACTTCGCCATGGCGAAAGTGTTTGGAATAAAGAAAACCGTTTTACCGGATGGACAGATGTCGATCTTACCGAAAAGGGTATAAAAGAAGCGACAAAAGCCGGTAGTTTGTTGAAAGAGAAAGGATTCAAATTCGACAAAGCCTATACATCTTACCTAAAACGTGCTGTTAAAACCCTGAACTGCGTTCTTGACCGCATGGATCAGGACTGGATCCCTGTAGAAAAAAGTTGGCGGCTGAATGAGAAACATTATGGTTCATTGCAAGGACTGAACAAAAGCGAGACAGCTGAAAAATATGGAGACGAACAAGTCTGATCTGGCGAAGGAGTTATGACATTGCTCCCCAGCCCCTGAAAGAAGACGACCCACGCAACCCACGTTTCGAACTCCGTTATAAGGATGTACCCGATAACGAGCTTCCCCGTACCGAATCACTGAAAGATACGGTAGAACGAATTCTGCCTTATTGGAAAGAGGTGATCTTCCCTTCGCTTAAAACATCCGATGAGATATTGGTAGCCGCTCATGGGAATAGTCTGCGCGGGATCATCAAATATTTGAAGAACATTCCAGACGACGAGATCGTACACCTCAATCTGCCGACAGCCGTACCATATGTATTTGAGTTCGACGATAGTCTGACTTTAGTGAAGGATTATTTCCTCGGTGATCCGGAAGAAATCAAAAAACTAATGGATGCCGTAGCTAATCAGGGGAAAAAGGCGAATTAATAATTATTTGATTAAAGACAAAGAATGTTCCCGGGTACCCCTCCAAAACTTTATCCCCTTTTTATTTCAATGCCCGGGAGCATTTCAGAAAGCACTTCTTGCTTATTGTCATATTTATCTCAATACCCGTTGGTCCAAATCGAAACAATAGCACATAAAATTTGATTTTATACCCCATATATTTCAAATTAGCCGCAGGGGTAATATTTTTTAACAAACACGTTATCACATAATTCTATAATTATCAAGCAAATATAAACATACGACCTTATTATAGGGGTTATTGTAAACTGCAGCAGTTTTTCTCCCTCTGTCCAGCTCCCTCAAAAGGGAGAGATACAAGGGTGCGAAACTATAATTGTAGGGTTTAACGGAACAAAAAACACCAAATATATATTACATTTGCACCTCAAATTCTACATGACATGAATGCAAAGGTAAAAGGATATTTTTTGGGAGCGATCGCCGCTGCAACTTACGGAACTAACCCATTGTTTGCTCTTCCATTATATAAAGACGGGATGGACCCTGATTCGGTTCTTTTTTTCAGGTACTTATTCGCAATTCCCATACTTGGCATGATGATAAAAGGGAGAGGGAGAAGTTTCAAAGTAGAACGTAAAGCAGTAGCTCCACTGATTGTCATGGGACTGTTGGTCGCCTTTTCTTCACTTGCCTTGTTCCAAAGTTACAATTATATGGAAGTCGGGATTGCTTCGACACTTCTTTTCGTCTACCCGATCATGGTCGCATTGATCATGGCACTTGTCTTCAAAGAGAAACTGACCTTGCAAACAGTCTTTTGCATCTTATTGGCATTGGCAGGTATCGGTCTGCTCTATAAAAGTAGTGACGGCACGACGCTCAATCTTACCGGTGTCTTGCTGGTCATGGCTTCAGCCCTCTCCTATGCCATCTATATAATAGGTGTGAACCAGTCGACACTAAAAACCGTAGCTACACTCCCACTGACTTTTTACATACTACTTTTCGGCGTATCCCTGTTTTTAGTCCGTGTCGGATTCGGGAAAGACCTCTATATCGTAGACAAATGGTATCTTTGGGGAAATCTGATCGCACTTGCCGTCTTTCCAACCGCCATCTCATTCCTTTGTACAACCAGCGCTGTCCAATATATCGGCTCGACACCGACAGCCATACTGGGAGCACTCGAACCGGTCACAGCTGTATTTTTCGGGGTAGCTGTGTTCGGCGAAGCCTTGACACCAAGGATCGGTTGCGGGATATTATTAATCATTCTTGCCGTGACGATCATCATTGCGGGCAGCAATATCACAAGCCATTTGATCCGTTTCAGGAAGCTCTTCCCTCGGTTGCCGATCAAAAGAAAACGGCTAAATTAATATTGTCAATCTAAACAAAACGTAGCGCTACCTGTTTTTTTATTGAAAGACGTCTTTAATTAATTACAACTTAAAAAAACACAGAATTGAAATGAAACGTATATTTTTAACAGTAGCGCTCGCAATGGGAAGCCTTGCCGCTATAGCCAAACAGATGATAAAGGTTATGAAGAGGGAAAATGGGTATTGAAAGGTATCACTGGTATAAATATGTCACAAACAGCCGTCAGCAACTGGTCGGCCGGTGGTGAAAACTCTTTTGCCGGAAATGCCTATCTGAACGGTTCGCTTACGCATAAAAGCGGGAATTGGCTATGGATCAGCAATCTCGGACTGGACTACGGATTGACGAAGACAAAATCACAGGGCGTACAGAAAACATCCGACAAGATCGCTTTCTCCACCCAGTTAGGCTACCAGGCAAGCGAAAAATGGTATTACACGGCGATGGCCGACCTCAACACCCAGTTCTATAAAGGTTATAATTATCCGGATAAATCGCATTATATCTCCAAATTCTTTGCTCCCGCCTATTCCAATATTTCTTTAGGTATGGATTTCCGTCCAAAAAGCAATTATTCCCTCTACCTCTCCCCAATCGCTGGAAAACTAACATTTGTGGAAGATGACTATCTATCCAAAGAAGGAGCGTTCGGTGTCGATCCCGGCGACCGTTTCAGGGCGGAGATCGGAGCTTATATCAAGGCAAAAGCAGAGCAAAAGATCATGGAGAACGTGAATCTGATCACAAGCGTAGACTTTTTCACCCCCTATGACAAACAGTTCGGCAATGTAGACGTGAACTGGGATGTCCTGATCAACATGAAAATTAACAAATACCTCAGTGCTACGCTCAACACCACGCTCAAATACGACAACGACGTGAAAACCTTTAATGATGAAGGCGAAAAACACGGTGCTAAAGTTCAGTTCAAAGAGGTTTTAGGTATCGGCGTAGCTTATAATTTCTGATAAAAAGCGGATAGTTGCCTCTCTTTTTTCAAAAAAACCCGCCGTAATCGGTTGCAGTATTCAAAGAAAGGAGTAAATTTGCACGTTGAAAATAAAAATGATTAGAAATGATCAATAAGATTAACGCTCTGCTTAAGGAAGTAGAGAACCTGAAAGCGGCAAACGCTGAAGAACTGGAAGCATTACGCATTAAATACCTCAGCAAAAAGGGTGAAATATCCTTGCTGATGAACGATTTCCGCAATGTAGCGGCAGATCAGAAGCGTGAAGTCGGCCAGCACCTCAACAAACTGAAAGAGGCAACCCAAAATAGAATAAACGAGCTGAAAGCCAGCTTCGAGAATGTACAGACGACGAACGATGACATCGACCTCACCCGTACAGCCTATCCTATCGAATTAGGTACCCGCCATCCGCTTTCACTCGTAAAGAAAGAAATCTGCGACATTTTCGGACGTTTAGGATTCAGCATTGCTGAAGGACCGGAAATCGAAGACGACTGGCATGTGTTCTCTTCTCTGAATTTTGCAGAAGACCACCCTGCCCGCGACATGCAGGATACTTTTTTTATTCAACATAATCCGGATGTATTGCTTCGCACACATACTTCTTCCGTACAGACACGTGTCATGGAGAACCAAGAGCCTCCTATCCGTATCATCTGTCCGGGACGTGTATATCGTAACGAAGCGATTTCCTATCGCGCACACTGTTTCTTCCATCAGGTAGAAGCCTTGTATGTGGACAAAAACGTTTCTTTCGCCGACCTGAAACAGGCATTACTGTTCTTCGCCAAAGAAATGTTCAGCGCAGATACGAAAATCCGCTTGCGCCCGTCTTATTTCCCGTTCACCGAACCTTCTGCCGAAATGGATATTTCTTGTAATATCTGCGGGGGAAAAGGTTGCCCGTTCTGTAAAGGAACCGGTTGGGTAGAAATCCTCGGTTGCGGTATGGTAGATCCGAATGTACTTGAAAACTGCGGTATCGACAGCAAAGTATATTCCGGTTATGCTTTAGGAATGGGTATCGAGCGTATAACAAACCTGAAATACCAAGTAAAAGACTTACGCATGTTCTCCGAAAACGATGTCCGTTTCCTGAGACAGTTTGAGTCAGCCAATTAAGTTGAGAACCTAAATCATTTACCATCTTCCCCGGGTCCTTAACCAGCCCGGGGAAAAACACACTAAAAACGTAAATGGTATGATAAAGGTTTTACTACTTATAACAGGAGGGGCAATCGGCACAGTACTCCGCTATGGAGTTTCCACGTGGATACAGCGTTCGATGCTACACTCCTTCTTTCGGGATACTTTCGGTCAATGTGATCGGCTCTTTTCTGATCGGCTTCTGCTGGAGTATAGCCGAAACTTGTAATCTATCTGCGGGCGCAAGAGTATTCCTCTTCACCGGACTGTTCGGCGGATTTACCACATTCTCTTCGTTTGCACTGGATACGATGTCGCTGATGAAAACAGGCGAATATAAGTTGGCACTTTTGAATCTGCTCGCCAGCAATGTATTAGGATTGTTAGCCGTATTCTCCGGACTGCTTCTTGGTAAAAATTTCATGTCACTAATAAAATAAGATATGCGTAAAGAGGAACGATATAAAGGAGTCTTGAACTGGTTCAACGAAAATGTGCCGGTCGCTGAAACGGAATTGCATTACGACAACCCGTATCAGTTGCTTATCGCCGTGATCCTGTCCGCCCAATGTACAGACAAACGGGTGAATATGATCACTCCCGCCCTCTTCCGGGATTTTCCGACTCCCGAAGTTATGGCCGCTTCCACCCCGGAAGTGATCTTCGAATATATCCGGAGCGTCTCTTATCCCAACAATAAATCGAAACATTTAGTCGGCATGGCAAAGATGCTGATGTCCGATTTCGGCGGTGTCGTACCATCCGATATCGACGAGTTGCAAAAGTTGCCTGGCGTAGGCCGCAAGACGGCCAATGTCATTGCCTCAGTCGTCTACAACAAGCCAGCAATGGCTGTCGACACACATGTGTTTCGCGTAGCCAACCGCATCGGCCTGACAAACAACAGTAAAACTCCGTTGGAAACAGAAAAGGAGCTGGTGAAGCACATCCCGGAGGAACAAATTCCGATCGCCCATCACTGGCTGATCCTACATGGACGTTACACCTGCATTGCACGCAAGCCCAAATGTGAAGAATGCGGACTCAAACCTTGGTGTAAATATTTCCTGAGTCCCAAGAAAACATAACGCACAATGAAAGCTGACAAGCGGGAAATAGTGACATTCGTTATAGCTGCTCTCGCTACGCTGGTGGCAGTCTGGTTCTTTTTAAGCAAAATGCAAAAAGAGAAAGAGACGGTGCGGACTGATCTATATACCTTAGTCGCCCCGGCATCGGATGCGATCCTGAGTGTAAATCGCCCTGCCGCTTTCACAAAATATATCTTATCCCGGAATTCGGAACGGGATGCTTTCGCCTCGAAGGTCCCGGATATCTATCTTTCCATCATCCAAAACAACCGCGATCTTCCATGGCTGCTTCTATCTTTCCATCCCCAGGGAGTCGTCTTTTACGCACAGGCGGGAAACAGCCTCGCAGGTCGGATAGAGAAAAATACATTGCAAAAGTCTTTCGGCTCATTCGCCCCACAAAAGCAGAAAAGGAACGGCATCACTTTTACCTATTACCCGGACGCCGGAAACCGTTTTTTCGGTTATTACCAGCATGAAGGCATATGGGTGGCAAGTTACAGCAAGAAGTTGCTCGAAGAAGTAGCCCAAATCCAACGAAACCGGCAAAGCTACCTGTTTCCCGACCAAGATCGCCTGCGCCATTCATTCGATCGGAACGCTCCGTTGAACCTGATGGTACAATCGGACAGCCTCGACCTCTACATCTCCCTCCCCGATTCGGCCGAATGGCGTATCCGGAAAGAATGGGTAGGCGCCGACCTTTTCATGAACAAAAATCATCTTTGTTATTTCGGTAGCTCCCTTATAATTCGGCCGCCGACAGTTTATATACATCTTTAGGCGACACGCTGGCACTACGACTGGAACAGGCCTTTCCGCAATTCGAGGTTTCCAACCAAACGACACGGGAGAATGGCCGGGTGTTTTATACGGGATGTTTTATTTCTAAGGATCAATAATGGAAAATATTTATAACAACTGCTGCAGCATCCTCAACGCCCTTCTCGCCGCCAACCGGATATTCTCTTCACGCTCCGTCCCGAAATGATAACATTCGGATACAACTTTGTCTTTCAAGGCGGCAGCAATCCAGACGGTTCCGACAGGTTTTTCGGGTGAACCTCCACTGGGGCCAGCAATGCCGGAAGTGGCAACGGCACAGTCGCAACCTAACACGCGGATCGCTCCCAACGCCATCTGCTCGACAACCGGACGGCTGACTGCTCCGTATTGTGCCAAGCTCTCTTCCGAAACGCCTAAAACATGATGCTTCACTTCATTGCTGTAGGAAACGACTCCCCCGCAAAAGTAATCGGAACTGCCGGCCACACGTGTTATCAGATGTGCGATATATCCGCCGGTACAACTTTCAGCCGTCCCCATCGTCAGGTGACGGGCACGGAGACACTCGCCTATTTCTTTTTCTATAGCCATTCTTACCTTCTCTATTTTTCCTCACGTCATACAAACAGTTTCCTCGGCAGGAAACCTTTGTTCCATGCGCATGAAAATTTAGTTTCATAGGCATGAAACTTTTGCTCCATAGGCATGGAATAAAATTTACATTACTTCAACTTCGCCTCTACCTTGCAAAGGGAGCGGCATCCATCGGACAGAACTCCTTGTCGAGATATTTATAATACCCCGTTATGGCAACCATCGCTGCATTGTCCGTCGTAAAAGAGAACTTCGGGATATGCACCTTCCAACCAAAACGTTTCGCATGGTCGAGGAAAGCATCCCGCAGGCCGGAATTAGCCGATACGCCACCGGCAACAGCCACCTCCTTAATGTTCAGATCTTTCGCTGCCCGACGCAATTTGTTCATCAGGATATCGATCACCGTCGCTTGCAAAGAGGCACAAAGGTCCTGCTTGTTTTTTTCGATAAAATCGGGATCTTCCTGTTAGTTTGTCACGCAAGGTATAAA
>ENA-OQJX01000265-OQJX01000265.1-human-gut-metagenome-genome-assembly--contig:-NODE-265-length-32297-cov-2.473640_pt1 | contig 32297 bp, 30 predicted proteins | sample MGYA00242615_ERZ504782 | MGnify/ENA primary metagenome ERZ504782 (study PRJEB26092, sample SAMD00036354) | human gut metagenome | host: Homo sapiens | study: EMG produced TPA metagenomics assembly of... | reverse complement strand
AAAGGATAGTTGAATTTGTAAAGGGCTGGTGCTTGTATGTGGAATAATTTCAATTTATTTATTATATTATATAGTTACAAATGGCGTTTTTACAGGATTTGAATCTGCAAAAGCGCCATTAAAGTTTAAATGATGTTAATAAGGAGCGAATAGTTGTAGTATTATTATGTTTGATAACATAAAACTCCTTATCTTTGCACTGTGTTTTTCATGGTATTAGATTTAAGGTTAATGAAGATTGGGTGTCTGGGATAGATACCCTTCTTTTTTTATATATGATTATAGACCGTTTTTTAAAGCTTCTTCCTGAAAGAAAGATTTGCTCTGTTTTTTTCTTCCACTCCTTACATTTTCTTTTTTGGGGTGACAGGCCTATGCTTGTTTTTCCGTTTATATCCATTGTGGGATTTTTCTTGATAGGATTCGTTCTTCTTCAATCCAGGCAGCATAAAGTTCGCTCTGCTTGGTCCTAAGCTTTATACACGCTTTCCTAAGTCTTTTCGGGCTGATGATTAAGGAGATTTTTACGGTTATGTAGTACAGACTCCGACAGTGGACTATACAGTCGCTTCGAATGGACTATACAGTCTATTATAAGCGTCTGTATAGTCCACTGTCGGAGTCTGTATTAGGTGGCTGGAAGAAAGAGCTTAATGTAATGGAAGAAAAAGCTTAGATAACGGATAATGAGCAGGAATGCTTCAAAATGTCAATAATAGAAAGGTTGCAGTCTTTTTAATGAAGTTGTAATACTACCATCTCACTCTCGGTGCCTATTCTGAAAGGAGGTCCCCATAAAGATAATCCGCTGGAAACATATATATGGCTGTTTTCCCATTGGCGATAGCCGTGACTTTGTTCATAAAGATGGTTTGTTACCCAATTCATGGGCCAAACCTGTCCATGGTGGGTGTGTCCGCTGAACTGTAAGTCGATACCGGCTGCCTGACTCTCTGCCAGTTGGTAAGGCTGATGGTCCAACAGAATAACCGGTTTGCTTTTATCTATACGGGCCATTAACTTTTGTAATGGAAGTCGTCTGGCATTGCTACGGTCGTCACGTCCTATCAGTTGTATGCCGCAGGGAAGTGTGACAACCGAGTCGCGCAGTAGTTGTATAGGAGTATTTTGTATAAATTGGATACTTTTGTCTATCCCGCTGATATATTCATGGTTTCCGGGGACCATGTAGATTCCCAGTGGTGCTTTTAATTCCGTTAGTTCTTCAGCCATGTTTTCAGCATAAAGAGGTATTACGCTGTTATCAATTAAATCGCCTCCAATTAGGATTAAGTCCGGATTCTGTCCGTTAATCATTTTCACATATTGCTTCAAAGACGTTTTTCCTGTGCCGTTGCCCAAATGTATATCGCTCACTGCAACTATTTTTATAGGACGCCGATTATCGGTCAGCGGTTTGGTGAGCGTGATGTTGACAGTATTTATCTTGGGATGGCGATAATTATAGTATCCATATCCCAACAAGACGAATGTGGCCAGTAAAGAAGTCATGAAATTCTGGTTGAAAGAAATAGAGCACAGTTTCAATAAATCAAAGAAAAGTAAAAACAAGACCATATATAAAGTGAATATCAGCCAGCCTGTCCCGACCTCATACATTGTGTGGGATAAGTAAAACGGTATCTTCACATTGCGACTTAGCATCGTTCCGAAAAAGGACAGTGCAGCTAGCCAGAATAAAACAGTCAATAAAATCTTGATTCCGTATGGAAAGCCGGATAATGTTTGCAAACCTCTGTAAAATATGTAGGCATTTCCTCCAAGGTATGTAAAGATAAGAATGATGAAAAATGTCGGCATAAAGTCAATACATTAAATTTGGATTACAAAGGTAGTCCAATTCTTGATAAAAGAGAAACAAACTATTGATATAAACATGAAAATAGTATAAATTGGTTGCCTTAAGGATGAAGATCACGGTGGCGTGTTATATAGAAACAGGAGGTGCTGAAGTAATTTCTGATGTGTTTTAACTGTGCCAGTACAGGATATAATTTTCGTGGCCGCAGATGGAACTTCTGTTGGTAGTGTGGGTTGATGAACCATAATTGTCTGTCGATTATTTCGTATCCATACTTTTCAGCAAGTTGTTCAAAGGTGTCTATGGTCATGCGGCAGCGTTTGATGTCTGATAATTCTTCGATACATGATGGTGTTTCATGGAAACATCTGAGCAGAAACCGATAGAATATACCGGGACATAAATGGATGAAAGGAAGAGAGGAGACGAACCGGTTGTGACAAATTTGCTGATGTCCGCCAAATGGCATTTGCCAAGACGGGAATCCCCAGAATATGATGCCTCCCTTAGCTAGAAGAGGAGAGAGGCAACGGAAGAATTCTTCTTTGTTACTGATGTGTTCAATGACATCGTGTATCAGGATGAGCTGGTAACGGGAAACTGAAGAGAAGTTGAAGAAATCCATCGTCCTGAATTCTCCTTTGTAGCCGGAGGCGGCGAAGAAGGATTGTGCCTGGTGTATGCGGCTGGCTGCACGGTCTATGCCTGTTACCTTGCAGTCTAGTTCGGCAAAGGGGAGCAGGTTACCTCCTTCTCCGCAACCTATTTCCAGTATGTGGGTAGAAGAGCTGAGGGAGATAAATTGCTTTACATAGTCTATATAGAAACTGCGTGATGTGTTCGCTAGTTCGTTAAAATAACATTGTCTGTCTTGATGTCTTTTTTGCATGGCTGTCTTTTTATCCTATAGATACAAGGATGGACAAAAGACTGCATGAAGTTTCCTTAATAATTCCAGCGCACTCCCAATTGTAGGTTGAAATGGAACGGGTACTCGTCACGTATTGTGTTTTTAAAGCTGCCGTCCTTGAAATAAAAAGCTGCTCCGGGTTCTATGAAAGCCCCTAGGGTAGGATTTATATTATATTGTATTCCCAATGCGGCGTGTATGGAGAATTGGAGCGGTTTTATTTTCAGACTCTCTGTACTGGAATAGATTTTTTCTTTCTGAACGATGAAATCTTGTTCCAGTTTACCCGATACGGATTTGTCTATCGTGCCTCCTCCTGTGGTATAAAAGGAAAAGGTACGGGTGGTATAAAGCCGGCGGTCTAGTTTCACAGACAAGCCTATGTAGTGGAACTTTTGTCGTTTAACCCACTTGGAATCTTCTCCTATGGAACTTTCGGACGACAGATAGGTATATTGCAGACCTGCACTGACTCCCCAATGCCTGCTTATGGATTTACGGAACGAAAGCGCAAAACTGACGGGGAGATTATAATGGGTATATTCTGTCATGAGGCGTCCTGTGTTGTCATTTGCTATTTGTAGCAGAGCTCCGTAAGCTTGTGCATCGGGAAAGTCCGAGGGATATTCCTGCAAATAGTTTTTGAAGTCATTCCAATACATAATTTCATCCTTATGAGAACTTCCTATGTCTCCCCGGGAAAAAGTTTTGTTTATGAAGCCGGTGCTTGTTCCATTATTGCCGGCAGATATGGCAAGTGCCAAAGTATATTCGGAACGTTTATGCGGTAATGCAAAGTGGTTATGTCCGGAAGGCTCTTGTGTACAGATTCTGTGTTCCGGATTGTATCTTGTGCCGGGAGAGTGCATTCTATTCCTATATTATTTGCCGTATCGGTATTGATACTTGTTTGGATTGGTGGTTTTGTCAAGGAAGTTGTCTTTGATTGGGGCCTGTCCGGTAATAGTTTGTTTTCAGGCATAATGGAAGGATTGCCTGTAATGCTTCTTGGCTGGTGTGCCGGTAAGGATACGACGGGCGAGGCTACTTTGTGCTTTTCTGTCTGTAAAAAATAAAAAGTGATGGCAAAAGGTATAAACAGCAAGAGGAGAACGGCTGCTATACGCATCGTTCTTATCCTTTTTTTCTTATGTAAATAGGGGGTGAAATATTTCGTTTGAAAATGATTCCAATCATTTTCGGGGAGGGGCTTTTCGTATTCGTTAACCCGTTGTTTCAAGTGGTCTATCCACGGTTCTTCTTCCTGTTTCATAATGATTGTCGAGTTAAGTATTCTTTAATTTTTTGAGCAAGTACACATTTGGCGCGGTGCAGTTGTGAGGAGGATGAATGTTCGTTAATGCCTAATGTCTTCGCAATCTCCTTATGAGGCATTCCTTCGAATACGGCCAAGTTCAGTATGGTGCGATAGCCTGCCGGTAATTCAGTTATGAATTTCATCAAGGTTTCAATAGGAATCGAAATCATATCTTCTTCGTCCACAGGCTGCATGTCTTCTTCCAGATCATCTACAGAAAGGAAAAAGCAGGTTTTCTGTTTACGGAGATGATGCAAGGAGGTAGTTACCATGATACGGGTGACCCAGGATTTGAATCCATGCAGGTCGGTAGCATGTAGTTGGTCGATGGCGGAAAATACTTTGATGAATCCATCGTGCATGACGTCCAAGGCCGATTCTTCGCCTACATAGCGACAGCACACTCCATACATTTGGCGGGAGAAGAGTCTGTATATGGTTTCCAAAGCTTCCCTCTTTCCGGCTTTACATCCTTCTATTAGTTCTGCGTCATTCATTTTTCTTTTGTCATGTTATTATATAAAGATACAGGGGAGAATAAAAGACTGCATAAGAACAGGAGTTTTTCTATAAAATAGATGTGAAATAGAAGATTATTGCCTACATTTGTTAGGTTAAAACAAAATAGATGAGAAACATGAGAAAACAACTTTATGCAACATTGGCTTGCTTTCTTCTCACTTCGGTCACAACTTACGGGCAGGGCTGGAAACTTTATGAGGAAGCTGCGAAAGGAGAATCGTATGCCAAGTTTGACTGTGTGGCGTTGCTGGACAGTACATCGGTGTCAGTGCAACCGACAGGGCAGGGATCATTTGCCGTATGTAAGGTTATCAAGGTGCAGACTCCTAAAGGAGCAGTAGCTAACCGGGTGATTAAATATGATTATGATCCGTTGACGGCCCATGCCGAGTTTAAACGTGTGACGATATATCATGCTGACGGGCAGATTGAAGAGGTGGATGTGAAGAAGACCTGTGACTATGCGGCTCCGGCCCGTGCTATTTATTGGGGAGCACGACAGATTATGATAGAAGTGGGGGCTTTGAACCCCGGTGATGTCATAGATTATGAAATAGCGAAAAAGGGATTTACATACGCTTTGCTGGGAGCTGTTCCTGAGGATGATTCCCGGTTTATACCTCCCATGCGTGGCCAGTTCTATGACATTGTTCCATTTTGGAGCAGTGAGCCTACCGTGCGTAAAGTGTACAAGGTCAGTATTCCTATGGAAAAAGAGATGCAATTTCAATTTTATCAAGGAGAATGTACATCGTCCATGCGTTATGAAGACGGACGAAAGGCTTATACTTTTGCTATGGAGGACATGATGCCTTTCCGGCGGGAGCGAATATGGTAGATTTGTTTGATGCAGCTCCTAAACTGATGATGTCTTCTACTCCTCATTGGAAAGACAAGTCTTTGTGGTTCAATAAGGTCAATGAGGATTATGGAAGCTTTGCTCCACTGCCCGAAGCGCAGAAGAAAGTGGACGAACTGATAAAAGGAAAGAAAACCGAAATGGAGAAAATAGCTGTACTGACCCATTGGGTAGCGGATAATATCCGTTATGCAGGTATCTCTATGGGAAAAGGAGAGGGCTATACGTTACATGATACTAAAATGAATTATACGGATCGTTGCGGCGTGTGTAAAGATATAGCAGGAACTTTGGTTTCTTTTCTGCGCATGGCGGGGTTCGAGCTATCCGGCCATGACGATGGCGGGCAGTCGTGTCGAAAGTATTCCTGCGGATCATTTCAATCATTGTGTAGCTGTGGTGAAACTTGCTGATGGAACTTATATGCCGTTAGACCCCACATGGGTTCCTTTCTGCCGTGAGTTGTGGAGTAGTGCCGAGCAACAGCAGAATTATCTGCCCGGTGTACCTGAAGGTTCCGATCTCTGTCTGACTCCTGTTTCTGCTCCGGAAAATCACTATGTACGCATCAAGGCAGACAACCGCTTGGACGCTAATGGTACTTTGCGTGGTACATTTACCATTCAAGCCGAGGGACAGAGTGACAGCAATATACGCAGCATCTTTACAAGAGGTTTTCAGAGCCAGTGGCGTGCGACTATGGAAAGACAATTGCTGGCTGTTTCTCCTAAAGCCAGATTGCTGAGTGTAGATTATGGCAGGAATCCTAAAGATTATCAAGCTGCTCCTATCCAAATCATTTTCCGCTACGAGATTCCGGATTATGCCATGCAAGGGGAGAAGGAAATGTTGTTCAAGCCTTTGGTAATGAATAATCTTTATAATCAGGTACGCTCTTATCTACGGATTGATACAGAAATGAAGGAACGGAAGTATGGTTTTAAAGACGCCTGCTCCCGTTTGGTGGAATTGGATGAAACCATCCAATTGCCATCAGGCTATAGGCTGATAAATGGGCCAAAGGAGGATACCATGCAGGGAACGGGAGCCGATTTTGAAGGCTCGCTTCTACAAAAAGGAAACCGGGTGGTCCTGCATAATCGTCTGGCTTTGAAAAAGCGTGTATATGAAGCGTCGGATTGGGATAGCTTCCGTAAAGCGGTGGAAGCTCATAAAGCATACGGTGATTATTGGTGATTAAAAAGTAAAGCGACATGAAAAAGATTTATTATATATATGTATGCTTGGGAGTGTTGTTATTGACAGCTCTTCCGGCAAAAGCGGCTTCTGAAGCAGAATTTGGGAAGTTAGCCAAGACTTATACATTACATAAGGACGGTAGTCAGGAAATGCGGGTATATAAGGAGTTGACTTTATTTACACATGCAGCGATGAATGGTTTGTATGGTGAAAGCTTCATTGTTTACAATCCGGCATATCAGGAATTGAAGATACATGAATCTTATACTCGCCAGAAAGACGGGAAGATAGTAAAGACTCCCGAAAATGCATTTGTAGAGGTTCTTCCTGCTGCGGCGGCTGATGCTCCTGCCTATAACGGACTGAAAGAGATGGTGGTGGTACATACGGGACTGGAGTTGGGAGCGACTATTTGTTTGGATTACTCGGTTATCACACGTCCCGGTTATTTGCCCGGGCTGGATGTATATGTGCCGGTAGAGGAGTTATCGCCCGTCAAAGAATATATCTGTAGTGTGTCGGTTCCTGAGGACAAGCCTTTGAATTATGCATTGATAAACGGAAAAGCTGCGCCGGTAGTGAAAAATGAGAATGGAAGTAAAGTTGTTACTTGGATACTGAAAAATATTCCTGCTTATTATCCTATGGAAAGTACTCCTGCTTTATCAGGAAATATACCGGTTATTTTAGCAAATACGTATCCGTCGATGGCCGATGCTTTGAAAGTGCTGAAATCTCAATTTACGGCAGCTCATGAAAAAGAGGTCATGGCTTTGGCACAAAAATTATTGCAAGGAAAAAATGCGGATGAAAAGGAAGCTGTCCTGATGAACTATGTACATGGATTGGGCACGTCCCGGTTGTCTTTGTCCGAAACAGGATACCGGATCCGTCCGGCAACTGAAGTAATCCGTACTGCCTATGGCACGGAAGCGGAAAAGATAAATCTGCTTGCAGGATTGTTGCAGGCGGCAGGATTACAAGGTGAGGTTAAGGTTGCTTTTGGCGTAAAAGCACCGGATAATTGTTTGGGATTGGGCGCTATCAGCCAGTTGTTTCTGGACTCTCCTGTCATAGCGGGCATACAGGAATATCAGCCTGTCAATACGTTGGATGGTAAGAAAGCGGTTTTGGAAGTGAAGAATAAACCGGTTTATGAAACGGATACGATAACAGTCACTTCTGAAACAGGTAAAACGTTGGCAGGGGGCTATCGTCTGATAACATTGCCTCGCGCTAAAACCGGAATAGCCATGAATGGTTATGGCTTTGGAAATACAGAACGTACTACGAACCTGTTGCTTCCTGGTATGACGGATGAAACCTATATTTGCATAGTAAATGTTCCGTCGGATATGCAGGTATGTACTCCGCAAAAGGCAAAAGAAATAGTCAATGCGGTAGGGAAATTGAAAATAACCGTACAGACTACAGAGGATAAGACGGAAGTAACCCGTTCGTTGCGACTGAACAAACAATGGATAACTCCCACCGATTATGCAGATTTTCATCGGTTGATGTCCGAATGGGAGGATAGTCATCATACTACTCTATTGCTGAAAGAGAAGAAGTAATCGGGTAAAAATTGGTTGAAATAGTTGAAAAGTTGGTCATCCCTTGAAAAAGGAAAGGCCGGCTTTTCTTATTTTCCATCGGAGGATTTACATTTGTGGCATTTAAAACCTATAAAATGAATGATATGAGTGGAAAACATGGTATAGTTTGTATGGGCTTGTTGATGCTGCTTTCTTCTTGTCACGACGACAAGCAGGTCACTGCTTCAGGATTACAACGTAAGGATTTTCAGACAGAAGTGAATGGGCAGTATACCGATTTATTTACTTTGAGTAACAAAAAAGGGATGGAGGTCTGTATCACGAACTATGGGGCGCGAGTAGTTTCTATCCTTGTACCCGACAAAAATGGAAAAAGGAAGATGTAGTGTGTGGATTTTCCACGATTGGTGAGTATATGGAACAACGGCAGAATTTTGGTTCTACGGTAGGACGCTATATAGGACGTATTCTGAATGCGCGTTTCACACTGGACGGGGTAGAGCATAAGCTGGTCCCTAACAATGGGAAGTCCGGACATATATCACATGGGGGGAATCCCGGTTTTGCCGATAGAATATGGAAAGTGGAACAGGCAGATACATATACGGTTCGTCTGTCTTATCTCTCCCTGATGGAGAAAATGGTTTCCCCGGAAACCTGAAAGTGACGTTAGTCTATAGTCTTGGTGAGGATGAGAATGCACTGGATTTGACATACGAGGCAACTACGGATGCACCCACGGTACTTAATCTTTCTCATCATTCTTTTTTTAATATCTCGGGAGACTTTACAAAAAGCGTGGAAGACCAGCAACTTTGGTAGATGCAGATCGCTTTACTCCATACGATGATAAGAAATGTGTCACAGGAGAATATCTCCCGGTGGCCGGTACTCCCCTTGATTTCCGTATGCCGCATACTATTGGAGAACGTATAGATGCGGATTATCCGCAATTGAAGGTAGTAAACGGATACGATCATACTTGGGAATTGAATACGAAAGGAGATGATACAAGGCCGGCTGCTTGGGTGTATGATCCAACAAGCGGGCGTAAGATGGAGATCTTCACCACCGAACCGGGAATACAAATCTATACCGGTAATGGACTGAAAGGAAAAATGACTGGTAAAAGGGGGATAGCTTATCCTTTCCGTTCGGCGGTATGTTTCGAAACGATGCATTTTCAAGATAGCCCCAATCAGCCTGAATTCCCCAGTACTGTACTCCGGCCGGGAGAGGTTTTTCATAGTCATACGGTTTATAAGTTTGAATAATTTGCTAATCTGTCAATTTGCTGATGTGCTAATTAGGGGTGCTATATATGCCCACACGGTTATTGGTATATTAGCAAATTGACATGTCGGCAAATTATTTTTCATTTTGATGTAACGTTTCCCTACCTCTATGTGTCATACTAGTGAACATGGAACAAAATAGATTTGAAATAGAGGCAAAACGAATGCGGCCGGCTTTGTTAAGAATGGCTATCCGTTATCTGGAAGACTCCGATGAGGCAGAAGATGCAGTACAAGATGTACTGTTGAAACTTTGGTTTCTTCGCGACCGTCTGGACCAATATCGTAGCGTGGATGCACTGGCTATTGTTATAACCAAGCATTTGTGTATTAATCGTTTGCGAGGTATTCGAATAGAGAAAGTCGATTTGGAGCAAGGCATCAGCATTGGTGGAGGTGAAAACCCTGAAATGAAACTGGTAGAGGAAGAGAATATGCAGGAGATACTGGAAGTAATAGGTACTTTACCTGACTTGCAACAGTCTATTCTCCGCATGAAGCACTTGGAAGGTTTCGAAGTAGAGGAGATAGCCCGTCTCACAGGAAGTACGCCGGTGGCGGTACGAACCAATTTGTCGAGAGCTAGAAAAAGAGTAAAAGAACAATTTATGATACACAGTAAGGTATGGAATTAGATAAGAGGAATATAGAAGAATACATTAACCGTTTCTTGGAAGGGGAAACTACGAATGCCGAGGAGCAGGCTATTTATCGTTTCTTCCATACAGGGGATGTACCTTCTCATCTGATGGGATATGCTCCGATGTTTGCCTGGTATGAGGGAGGTATGCAGGGAGAACCGGGTATGTTGCAGCCAGACGGACAGAAGGAGGTTGCTGGAGGAAAGAAATCAGAAAAGGTACCGGTGGTTGGAAAAGAAAGCTTTTATCAGCGTATTCCAATAGCTGTCTGGAGTGCCGGTATAGCGGCAATGATGGTCATTGCGCTGGGGTTAGGTTTTATTTTCTATTCGGAAAACCAAGCAGACGGAAGTGGTGAGTGGTCGTGCTACGAAGGTAGTTATGTGGAAGTGGGAGGCAAGCGCATTTCGGATGTGAAACAGATTATGCCTTGTATTATTGAAACATTGGAAAAGGCGGAACGGGTGGAGAAACTGGCCCAGGAACGTGTGGAAGAAATTCATCGTTCCGAGAAAGAGATAGAAGAAAAGGAATTATTGGTAAGCGAATAAAAAACATAAAAAATAAGATATGAAAACAAGGTTTATTTTAGGAAGTGCATTGGCGGCTGTTTTGCTGCTGTGTGGTGGAACAGGCAAGGTTATGGCCCAGAAGAATATTGATAAAATGGCGGCAGAATTGGAAAAGCGGGATGATGTGGCTATCAACTCTGTAACGAAACGTGACTCTAAAACCCGCAAAGTGGTAAAGGTGGTGAAAAGTTTTTCGTTAAAGGATGAGAAAATAGGCGCAAGGTTGATTGAGGCTTTCGAGAAGGATGAGGAATATGCAGAAACTGCCATTAAGGATATGCCGAAGGGAAGGGGCAAGGCGCAGAAAGCGAATTTTACATTCATTTATAAGATGGATAATGAGAAACGTACTTACACCCTTAATGTCAATGAAAACGGAAATGTAAGCATGACCGTTATTATCAGTCCGATGAAGGATGGGAAAGAAGTGTATTCTGCTGTCTTGATTCGGAATATTGGGATTCGTTCAATGAGCAGATGGCTGAATTGGGGAATAATCTAAGAGATTCCGGTATAGAGGTGCGCCAAATGAGCCGGGAAGAGATGGAGAAGATGCAGAAAACTATCCGCCAGTCATTGAAAGGACTGGATGCTTATGCCATAGCTGAATAGATAATGGCATTATTTTTCACGAACACCAGATAATAAAACACTCTCTTTTAGTTAGATTACAAAAACTTTTTAATTGTCTTGCCTTTCCGGAAGTTGTGAAACCACCGGAGAGGCTTTGTTTTTTAAGATGAATCTCCATGAAAAATCGAATTGTTTTATATCTTTGCAAGTAATATAAAAAACACACATTAAAGAAGAAAGATGAAAAACGAAATTACCGGAATGAAACTCAGACTGATAGTCATGAACTTCTTACAATTTGCCGTATGGGGGGCTTATCTTACTTCCATGGGGACATATTTGTTTAATATTGGCTTGGGTGCTAGGATAGGCCTGTTTTACGCCATGCAGGGGATTGTTTCCTTGTTTATGCCTGCTGTAATGGGAATTATTGCCGACAGATGGGTGCCTGCTCAAAAATTATATGGCTTCTGTCATTTTATGGCTGCCGTGTTTATGGTGGCTGCCGGGTGGTATGGCTACGTGGATGGTGAAGCGGTTAATTTCAGTACTTTATTTACATTTTATTCTTTTAGTGTAGCTTTTTATATGCCAACATTGGCATTGACAAATTCGGTAGCCTATACCGCACTGGATAAAGTAAAACTGGATCCTGTCATCGCTTTTCCTCCTATCCGTATTTTTGGAACGATTGGTTTCATCTGTTCTATGTTGCTGACGGATATCTTGGGATTCCAAAATAATTATATGCAGTTCTTTTCTTGTGCTTGCTTTGGAGTGATACTGGCCATTTATGCGCTTACTTTGCCCGAGTGTCCTGTAAGTCGTGGTGGAGAACAGAAATCGCTGGTAGATGCTATGGGATTGCGGGCGTTTACACTGTTCAAACAGAAAAAGATGGCTGTTTTCTTTATATTTTCTATGTTGTTGGGGGTTTCTTTACAGATAACCAACGGTTTTGCCAATCCGTTTCTCAGCAGTTTCAGGGGAGTTCCAGAGTATGCTGATACGTTTGGAGTGAATCATGCTAACGCATTGATATCTTTGTCTCAGGTGTCGGAAACGTTGTGTATTTTATTAATACCTTTTGTATTAAAGCATTTCGGAATCAAGCGCGTTATGCTGATAGCCATGTTGGCATGGGTACTTCGTTTCGGATTGTTCGGACTGGGGAATCCAGGGCCGGGTGTCTGGATGTTTGTACTGTCCATGATTGTGTATGGTGTGGCTTTCGACTTCTTCAACATTTCAGGTTCGTTGTTTGTTAACAATGAGACTGATTTATCCATTCGTTCCAGTGCTCAGGGATTGTTCGTGATTATGACAAATGGTATTGGCGCTACAGTGGGAACGTTGGGAGCTCAAGCTGTGGTAAATCGTTTTGTTGATATGAACAGCACTGCTCCGCAGATGGAGGGATGGAGTATGACATGGTTTGTTTTTGCAGGATATGCCTTGGTGGTTGCGGTATTGTTTGCTGTCATATTCAAGTATAAGCATAATCCCAGGCAAGTTTAATAAATTATTTTTGACCATATCCGATGTAAACAGGAGTGGTAGAAGGGAAGTTAAAATTATGGATGAAATAGAATTGAAGGTACATGATATGTCCTCTACATTGCAGCCGGCGGATGCATATGCGCTGGTGTTGGAAGAAGTGAATGGTAACCGTAAGCTGCCTATTATTATCGGTTCGTTGGAGGCGCAGGCTATTAAGGTGGTAATGATGGAATATAAGATGCCCAGACCATTGACGCACGATCTTTTTCTGACAGTGACCAAAGAGTTGGGGGCTGCTTTAAAGAAAGTGTTGATATATAAGGTAAAGGATGGAGTCTATTATTCCTATCTGTTTTTGGAAAAGGAGGGTGAGGTATTTAAAATAGACTCACGTACTTCCGATGCGATTGCGTTGGCTATGCGTTGCGGATGTCCTGTTTATACTACTAATGAGATCATGGAAAGTGAACAGTTGCATGAAGTTGGGAATACGGCATTTTCTGTCAATGTAAATACAGTTGATGTGGTGATGCTGAAAGAAGCATTGTCAAAGGCTATAGAAGAAGAGAATTATGAGCAGGCATCCCGTTTGCGTGATGAGATAAAACGACGGGAACAAGAGGAGGAGAATACGATAGTTTGATATATAAATTGAAAAACAAGAAGAACTATGCATGTTTTTTATACCCCTGATATAGCGAGTAACCTTGAACTTCCAGAAGAGGAAGCAGGACATTGTTTACGGGTTTTGCGTCTTTCCATAGGCGATGAGATAATGTTGACTGATGGAAAAGGTTGTTTTTACAAGGCTGTAATCAGTGCTGCAAGCGGTAAACGTTGCCAAGTGAAGGTAACGGAAACGATTCCGCAGGAAAAAGGGTGGAACGGGTGGTTGCATATTGCCATGGCTCCCACTAAAAATATGGATCGTACTGAATGGTTTACAGAGAAAGCGACTGAAATAGGCTTTGATGAACTGTCTTTCTTGAACTGCCGTTATTCCGAGCGGAAAGTAATCAAGAAAGAACGTATTGAAAAAATTCTGGTATCGGCAGTGAAACAATCGTTAAAGGCGACTATGCCGGTACTGAATGAAATGACGGACTTTAATAAGTTTGTTTCACGGGATTTTAAAGGGCAGAAGTTCATCGCCCATTGCTATGAAGGGGAAAACTTTTGTTGAAAGATATATTGCGTTCCGGAGAAGATGCTTTGGTGATGATAGGTCCGGAAGGGGATTTTAGCGAGGAAGAAGTGGCTAAGGCTATAGCGGCAGGTTTTCAGCCTGTTAGTTTGGGAAAGTCCCGTCTTCGCACGGAAACAGCCGCATTGGTAGCCTGTCATACACTGAATTTATTAAACCAAAAATAAGAATATGAGAAAAGGTATTTGGGGATTTGCATTGGTGGCGATCATGCTGCTTATGGCTTCCTGTTCGTCTAAAAGTGAATATGCCAATGCTATTCCTAAGGATGCGGCAATGGTCATGTCATTCGATTTCAAAACAATGGCAGAGAAGAGTGGCATAAACGGTAAAGGGGGAGAAAAGGTGGTAGCCAAACTGACGGACGCATTAAAAAGCGGTCTGGAAGGAGAGGCCTATAAAACTGCCGAGAAGATTATTAAAAGCCCGTCTGAATCCGGCTTGTCTTTTACTGATAAAGTATATATGTTCATTACTCCTCATTCTAATGCTTTTGCTTTATTGGCAAAAGTAGATGATGAAGGTAAAGTGGAAGATTTGCTGGAGGCGTTGAAGGAGGAGCAGATATGTACGGAATTGAAAAGCGAAAGCGGATGTACATGGACACAGATGGGTACGGCGCTGTGCGCTTTTAATAAGGGCACTTTCCTGTTGATGGGAAGTAATAAAGGAGATGCTCTCAGCTTGAAAGGAAGTTTGCTTTCATTGATGCGCCAGGATGCTGAAAACAGCTATGTAAAGACCACAGACTTTGGTAAGTTGGCCTCGTCGAAGGGTGAAATTGTCACTGTGATGAATATGTCATTTATTCCTAATGATATTACCATGCAGATGCGAATGGGAATGCCTGCCTATTTGAAATTGGAAGATATCAAATATCTGGTTTCCGCTACTTTCGAAAAAGGTAAAATTGTAGTGAAGATGGAAACATTGATTGAAAATAAGGATTTGATTGCTATGTATGAAAAGCAGTCGGCTGTTTCCGCACTCATCAAAGGAGCTTATTTGGAGTATTTCCCTGCTAATATGTTGGTTTGGGCAGGTGGTAATATCGAATGGAAAAGGAATTTATGATTTACTTTGCGAAAATCCTACCATCAAGCAAGCGTTGGATAATCCGATGTTGCCAATAGATATTGAAGGTATATTCTCTTCTATTCATGGGGATGTTGCTGTTGGCTATAGTTCTTTGTCAAATAATGACTTGCTGATTTATGCTGATGTAACGAATAAAGACTTTTTGCAGTCCTTCGAAGACCTGAGACCTTTGTTGGCTATGACCGGTGGGCAGATGCAATTGAACTCTACGGGCAAAGACCAATATGAGTTCCGTATGTATCGCCAGAGCATTTGGTTTGGTGTGAAGGATAATCTGCTTTATATCTCGAACAATGAAAGACTGGCAGATGAGGCAGGCCGCCGTTACGGAGTTTCTTTGCAGAATACTCCTTGGGCCGGAGAAGTGGTGAAAAACCGTTTCTTTATGGCGTTCAATGCGGCGCAGTTGGTGAAGGACGTTCAGGAGAATCCTCGGTTAACCCGTATGCTGGGTAGTGATGCCGCCGTGTTTAATGCTATTTTGGGATCTTGCGACTATGTGGATGTGATGGCTCCCGATTGGAGAAGCGGTCGAATAAATATTGTTATGAAAGATAAAGAAGTCAACGTGCTACAGTTGATCGTACATGGATTAGAGAACTTATGAATACTATAGAATTACAACGGACCCTTCCTGCTGTTTTTGCAGGGAGGGATTCTATTATATCCGATGTCTGGCATCAGTTGTTGACCCTGCAACGTGGGGAAGCCTATTTGGTGGAAGCAGCATCCGGCACTGGGAAATCATCGCTTTGCAGCTACATATACGGATATCGTAACGACTATCAAGGTATCATTTGTTTTGGCGAGAAAAACATCCGTAGTCTTTCGGTGCATGACTGGGTGGAGATTCGGAAACGTTCCATCAGCATGTTGTTTCAGGAATTGCGTTTGTTCACGGAGCTGACAGCGTGGGAGAATGTGCAGTTGAAGAATTCGTTGACCGGATTTAAATCTAAAAAAGAAATCAAGGCTTGGTTTGAACAGTTCGGTATTGCCGATAAATGGGATACACCGGTAGCTAAAATGTCTTTCGGGCAACAGCAGCGTGTGGCGTTGGTCCGCGCACTTTGTCAACCTTTCGATTTTATCTTTCTAGATGAACCTATCAGCCATTTGGATGAAGAAAACGGATGGATTATGTCCCGGATATTGGTGGAGGAAGCGGATAGACAGGGGGCAGGTATCATTGTGACCTCTATCGGCAAGCATTTGGAATTGAACTACACAAAAACGTTGAAACTATGAGGTTGGTTTGGAAATTATTACGTCAGCATATCAGTTTCCCACAATTGGCGGGTTTTTTCTTTGCCAATCTGTGCGGCATGGTCATTGTGTTGCTGAGTGCCCAGTTTTATAAAGATGTGTTGCCTGTTTTTACGGAAGGTGACAGTTTCATGAAGAAAGACTATGTGATAGTAAGCAAAAAGGTAAGTACATTGGGCTCCTTTGTCGGAAAAAGCAAGACTTTTTCCGAACAAGACATTGCTGAAATCAGCGAACAGCCGTTTACCAAAGGAGTAGGGGCTTTTATGCTTCCCAATTTAAAGTGTCGGCAGGCATGGGGATGGAGAACGTGGGGTTGCACATGTCTACAGCCATGTTCTTTGAGTCTGTACCCGATGAGTATGTGGATGTGAACTTGGATAAATGGGAGTTTGATGAAAATGAACGGGTTGTTCCTATCATTATTCCCCGTAATTATCTGAATCTGTATAACTTTGGTTTTGCACAAAGCCGGAGCCTGCCGCAATTGTCGGAAGGGGTGATGGGTATGGTTAATTTGGATATACGTATTACTGGTGCAGGGCATACGGAAAACTTTAAAGGAAAAATAGCAGGTTTCTCCAATCGCCTGAATACGATTCTTGTTCCGGAAACATTTATGGCGTGGGCTAATAATGAGTTTGCTCCGGGGCAGAAAAGCGAACCGTCACGACTGATTGTAGAAGTGAACAATCCTACGGACGACCGTATTGCCAAGTTCTTTAAAGACAAGGGATATGATACAGAAGATGACAAGTTGGATGCGGGAAAGACTACCTGGTTCTTGAAAGTGATTGTAGGAATTGTGCTTTCTGTAGGTTTGCTTATCAGTGTACTCTCTTTCTATATTTTGATGCTCAGTATTTACTTGTTACTGCAGAAGAATACGTCTAAGTTGGAGAATCTGTTATTGATAGGTTACAGTCCGGCTAAGGTGGCGCTTCCCTATCAAATGCTGACATTGGGCCTCAATGCAGTAGTGTTGTTTTTATCGGTGGGAATTGTGATCTATGTGCGGAATAGCTATATGGATATGATAGAAAAGTTATTTCCACAGTTGGAAGAAGGAAATCTGGGACCAGCCATGGTTATAGGTATTTTGCTTTTTGTGGGTGTATCTTTGTTTAATATAATAGCAGTACGTCGTAAAGTGGCATCTATATGGATGCATAAAGGTTGATAATAGTTATGGTATCTCAGACAGAATTTACGCTTCGTCCCCGTACTAGGGGATTTCACCTGATTACTGATGAAGTGGTGCGCAATTTGCCTCCACTTCCCCAAATAGGTTTGCTTTATTTGTTCATCAAACATACCAGTGCGGCATTAAGTATCAATGAAAATGCTGATCCGGATGTTCGTACGGATATGGAATCTATTTTTAATCACTTGATAAAGGAACGCGAACCCTATTACGAACATACTTTGGAAGGTTGGGATGATATGCCTGCCATGCAAAGTCAACCATTATAGGAGCTAGTCTTACTATTCCTATTACAGATGGTCGACTGAATATGGGTATTTGGCAGGGAATTTACCTTTGTGAGTTCCGCAACCATGGAGGCGGTCGCAAGATTGTGGCTACTGTAATGGGGGAATAACTCTTTCAGATATTCATCCGGGTTATTATTTATTTAAAAAAATAGATTAATTTCACTTTAATCAGAACTCTTTTTTTAACTTTGTACCAATTCTTGAAAACAGATGAATATTCATTTGAAAACAAGAAGGGACATATATAATTAAGAGCGTTTAAAATATTACCTTGTCTTAGAAAATCCCCAATTTTCAAAGCTGCACAAGTGTAATACAACAAGCGCTCACGTCTTGTGTTTATACTCCTTTACAGGATTAGTATATTCATAAAGACGTGGGACACTGTTGTTATTATTTGTGCAGCTGGTATGGGGATACCTCTAAGGCAGATAAAATATTAAGCAGGTCCCACGTCTCTTTTTATGTTTGTACCATAAAAATGAATGGATAAAACTAGCCTGAGTGATGAAAATTATTGTTTGGAATTCGCAGGATAAATGTGTGGCTGATTATCATAGGTTGATAAGAGGTTGCGATGTATTGTGCCTGTTGGATTGCGGGCAGTGGACGGTTCCGATGTATGCGCTTCAGATACAGAAGGGTCTGTTTCATTGGAAAGTTGAGCATGAAGGTCTTTCCTATGATATATTTTATTGCTTGGAGAAGGTGGCGTTTGTATGTCGGGATGGTTTGTATAGTGGAGAGTCTGTTCTATATAGCATTCATTCTAATATAGGATCTTTGATAGGTATTCGTTTGCAGGATGATTTTTGGTTATTTGCACACCATGAGCCTAATCTGGTTAATGCCTATCATATAGGTGAGTTTTATTTACGTGAAATCTCGGACCGTTTCAGAAAAGCGGCGTTTATAGCCGATTTTAAAAAAAAGTCTTATTCTTGGGTGCAGGAAACGGTAGGTAAGTTATATTGCATCGCTCTACCCGAAGGATATTATCCACATACTGTTAATTATTTATTCACTATCATGTGCCTGTACAGATTTATATCTGTTGGAAGGCTATAGCGAGACCTCCAATCAGCCTACTTTCTTTGAATTGGATATTTAATGTCCAGATTAGAACCTGTCTTACTGAAAGAAATCAATTAAAGTTCGGTGAAACTGATGACAATGCTGATGAAAATTAAACGAGTTCTTATAATTTCTTGTTTTTTCCTTTGATAATAAAAGAATTAGTGTATATTTGCATGTGAACAATTACATTTTCTAAGGAAATCATCTTATGGGCAGAGAACTTATATTTGACCGGTTTTCACAGCAAGCTCTCCAGACCTTGCACCGGTATCGTGCCGTTATGTTCAGTCCTACGATGCTCATGTCTTTAGTTGTTACCTATTGATTTTTTTTAATCCTTAATTCTTACACATTAACATGAGTTTACTATGGACAACAGACCGACTATCGCCGAAGTACAAGAATGGGTACTGAAGCTTTATAACACGTGTGAACAAACCATCACTAGTGAGGAACGTAAAGAACAGCATAAATATGCCGTTATGGTACAACGGCCACAGGACAAAAAGTTCTTGGTGAAGATGCTGGACGAATCTTCTCAAATTCGTGATCGTAAGAAATTGGCAGAACGTATCAAGAAGCTGATAGACCGTTATGGTGTACCTGAGTTCTTGAATAAGCGTGATGCTTTCCTTTTTAAGATGTACCAGGCTTTTCGGTCATCATTTTGATTTCATAGCCATACCAATCATAAAGAAGCGTCTTCGTATGGATACTTCTAAAGTAATTCTGAACGAAGCGCGTCCTAAATTGACAGATCATCTGGTACCCGTTTCAAACAAAAGATTGGTCAGAACGTGAATTTGTTAGGCGAGGTCGTTTTAGGAAACGGAGAAGCGGATCATCGTTATTTCCACTATCTGGAAGCCTTGGAAGCTCCTGATATCAATTATATTTCTGTGAAAATATCGGGTATCTACGCGCAGACTCATGCGCTGAATTATGAAGAAAGCTTTCCGGAGCTGGTGAAACGTATGTGTGCACTGTATCAGAAAGCAATTGACTTTCCTTACGTGGATGAGAACGGTGTAAAACGCTCCAAGTTTGTCAATCTGGATATGGAGGAGTATAAGGACGCTCACTTTACATTACGCTTGTTTAAAGAAGTGTTGAGCAGACCGGAGTTTAAAAACTATTCGGCAGGCATCGTTGTGCAGGCTTATCTTCCCGATGCATACGAATTTCAGACTGAATTATTAGAATTTGCCAAAGCGCGTGTGGCTGATGGGGGTGCACCATTAAAGATGCGACTGGTGAAAGGCTGTAATTTGGAAATGGAAACGGTTATTTCTTCCCTTCGTGGCTGGCCTAATCCTGTAAGGACATCGAAAACTGAAGTGGATGCCAATTATTTGCATATTCTGGAACGTGCTTTATTACCCGAAAACGCAAAGGCGTTGCATGTGGGGGTTGCTTCTCATAATTTGTTCACTATTGCATACGCCTATCTGTTGAGTCAGAAGCTGGGAAGCGCGGAGTACATGACTTTTGAGATGCTGGAAGGTATGGCTGACCATGTATGGCGCGCTCAATCCCAATTGGGAAATCATGTGATTCTATATGCGCCGGTGGTAAAAGATGAGCATTTCCTGAATGCAGTATCTTACTTGGTCCGTCGTATGGATGAAAATACGGCTCCGGACAACTTCCTGACCCATTCGTTCAATTTGAAACCGGGTACGGATACTTGGCGTTTCTTACAGAACCAGTTTGAGGAAGCTTATAAGATGAAAGATGTTATTACACATACTCCTGCCCGTACACAAAACCGCTTGCATCGTTATACTCCCGTTCCACCAGCTGATGTAATGAAGAATGAACCTGATACTGATTTTGATTTGGCTCAGAACCAGGAATGGGTTCGGAACATTTTTGCGAAGTGGAAGAAGTCGCCGACGGATTCACCTGAAATTATTCCTTTGCAGATAGGAGCTGAAACGGTGGTTTGTGAGAAACGCCATAAATATATGGACCGTTGCCAGGATGATGAAGTTTGTGTATGCGAAATGTCACAAGCTGATGCCGGACAGGTGATGAAAATTTTGGATATAGCCGAAAAAGATCCTGCCGGATGGAGAAAGACTACATTGCAGGAACGGCATAAAATAATGTATGAAGCTGCCAACAGACTGGGTGAGATGCGTGGTGATTTGATAGGTTGTATGTGTGCCGTGACAGGGAAGACAGTAGTGGAAGGGGATGTGGAGGTGTCGGAGGGTATCGATTATGCTCGTTTTTATAGCACTAGCATGAAGCAGTTTGCAGAACTACCGGATGTGGACATTGCTCCTAAAGGGACTATTTTGGTTATTTCTCCGTGGAACTTCCCGTGTGCTATACCTATTGGTGGTATTGTGGCAGGACTAGCAGGAGGAAATACTGTAATTTTGAAACCGGCGACTGTTGCTGCCCCTGTGGCATGGTTGTTTGCCAAGGCATTTTGGGATGCAGGTGTGCCTAAAGAGGCTTTGCAGGTTATCATTACAGACCGTGAGGCATTAAAGGTATTAACTACGGCTCCGGCTGTCAAACATATTATTTTGACAGGAGGGACAGATACTGCTCAAAATATTGCACGCAGTAATCCGGCTACTCCATTGTCGGCAGAAACCGGTGGTAAGAATGCAATTATCTTGACGGCTTCCGGTGACCGTGACCATGCTATTATGAATATTGTGGCTTCTGCTTTTGGCAATGCCGGCCAAAAATGTTCCGCATGTTCTTTATTGCTGGTAGAACGCTCAGTTTATGAGGACAAGAACTTTCAGGATAAGTTAAAAGATGCCGCAACTAGTATGAAGGTGGGTAGTGTATGGAATCCAGGGAATGTGGTAGGTCCGATGATTACCAATAAGAATGATAAATTATTGAAAGCTTTGGAATTGGAAAAAGGGGAGTCCTGGCTGGTTCCACCTCGTTTTCTTGATAAGCATAAATATGTATTGGCTCCTACAGTGAAGTGGGGGGTACGTCCCGGTAACTATTCATTCAGAACCGAATTATTCGGTCCGATGCTGAGTGTGGTTTGTATTGAAAATTTGCAGCAAGGCATCAATTGGGTAAACAGTTTGGATTATGGTTTGACTTCAGGCTTACAGAGTCTGGATGAAGGTGAACAGAAATTATGGAAAGATTCAATTATGGCAGGTAATCTTTACATCAATCGTGGTATAACGGGGGCCATTGTAAATCGTCAGCCGTTCGGTGGAATGAAATTGTCAGCTTTTGGTGGCGGTGTGAAAGCGGGTGGTCCTAACTATTGTGCTTGTTTTGTAAAGATTACAGATAAACTAGGCAGTACCACTGACTATACACAAAGTTATGTGAAGGCATACGAGCAGGAATTTGCGCATGCGCGTGATGTCAATAATCTGTATGGCGAACAAAATGCATTCCGCTATCTGCCTTTAAAGAATATGGTTTTGCGTCTTTTTCCGGGAGATAACAATGAAGATGCAAAGATGATTGCTTTGGCTGCCAGAATTTGTCATACTCCATTGAGCATTAGTTTTGAGCCCGGTGATGATCGTACAGCTGCATTGGCTTCCTTGGGATGTCCTTTAAAAGAAGAAGCGTTGGCCGGATTCCTGAAATCAATGAAGAACTATGAGCGTATCCGTACTTGTGGGGCGGATATTCCGATGGAAATGTATGAGGAAGCTGCACGTATTGATAAGTATATTGCTACAGCTAAACCGGTGAAAGATGGACGTGTGGAATTGATTCATTACATCAAAGAGCAAAGTATTTCATTTGAATATCATCGTTATGGTAGTATCTTGGAGGTGCCGTCGGTAGAATGATGAAATACTTTTATTAGTATGTCTTTTGTATAACTTTATTAGGAGTCTCGATTTGTATGGGACTCCTAATTATGTTTTAGAAATTATTATTAGAATTATTTGGTGGAGAAGAATGAATGTGTATATGTTCAGACGTGTTTTATCAATAGAGGCAATAAAAAGGGTAAATAATCTTTTAATTCAATACGTAATTGTTTTAGTGCCTGTTGAATGCGGTAGTCTATGGTTTTAGGTGATACTCCTAAATTTCTGCTATTTCTTTATAACTCATATTTTTAAAGCGATGCATTACGAAAGCTTCTTTATAGGATTCAGGAAGTGTTTCTACTGCTTCTTGGATACGTATAGTCAGTTCTTCTATAAGATAAAAATTAGTGTCATCTATTAGGGATTGCATCTCTTCATAAAAATAGTTTTCGACCCGGCTTTTTACTTCTTGCTGTTTGATACGGTTTATAGCACGATGATGTACAATAGAAAATAAATAATTACTTAATGAAGACTGAATGACTAGCATATCTTTATTTTCCCAAAGCCACAGCATGGCATCTTGTACACATTCTTCTGCATCTTCTAATTCTACGAATTTGTTTCCGTATGCACATAACATGGGATAGTATTTCCTAAAAAGTGTATCAAATGCTTTCTCATTGCCATTTTTGATGGCTAATAATAGGGATTGGTCTTCATAGTTATACTCCGTTTTCATTATTTAAAGGTTGATTTGTGTGCAAATATAATCTTTTAAAACTAAAAAAATATATTGTATTTCAGTAATTCTATTCTATGGAATACTATTTTAGAGGAAGTCTTGATTAAAGTCGTTTGTAGTGTGCCCTTGGGTATTATGTATGCCCAAAGCACATAGGAAATATATTTAATTATTTTTTACTTTGAAGCATAATACTATCGGTTCGTTTTTGAGGTTACGGGGTAAGAACACCTTTGTCTTTGGTATATTTTATATTTTTATTTGCCTTGTAGTGGAATCATTTTACCGTTAGGAATATTGCCGGCCCATTTATTGTTTCTGGAAGTTCCTCTCCTTCTGATAAAGCGTAAATAGCATATAAAGTTTTTCCGTTTTTGTCTGCAGTGAACCATATATTCTCATTGTTATATATAGGAGTTGTACGAGTGGCATAAATGGCTTTTCTGTTTCATGTAAACGTTTTATTACTTCGTCTTTGATGGCGTCAGACCTACTCCTAATAATAAACAACCTCCTTTGGCAATGATTCCTATTAAAATATTAATAATTTTTTGTGGTGATTTAAAGGGAGCATTAGGTGTCCATCCCCAATCATTGCTTAGTGGTGGACAACTTTCCCAAGGATAGTTAAGCTGTGTTTCGGAGATACCGCGTTCTGGTGTCTGGTAATTTTCGTTTTTACCACGTATGCTGCGGTCTACTGAAATGAGTCCTGGGTGTTTCTTGCGTGCTTTTGACAATCTTCTGTCCAAGTGAATATCTTCACCTGTAATCCATCCTCCGTTTAACCATAAAATATCAAAACTTCCATACTCGGACATTTTATAACGGCTAATGATTCGTATGTGACACCGGTTCCTTTCAAACATTTGCAGAAGTAGGGAGTGCTGACTTTAAAAGAAGATATCACCGAAAGCTAGACAGATATCCGCATTCAGAAAAGTGATTTGTTTGAAATTCCTCTATCATTGAATACTCTTCAGATAGACAATAAACTTATTATATATAACAAGATGGAAAAAGAAACTGACTTCTTTTTATTGAAGGATTGCAAAAGGGGAGCTTTCATGACAAAAGCGTCAGATCATTCTTCAAAAACTCCTTTATATAAATTATCTGATCATGTCTATAAGGTATTTTTCCGGGATTTAGCTTTACAAGATACATTGGCAGACCGGATTGCCGATTTGATGAATAGGATCGGCTTAAGTCAGATTTCTTTTGATAGATTGGAGGGATGTTCCTATACCGGGCATGACGAATACGCTATTTCCCGCTTTGCGCCCCGTTGTTATACTCAGTTTAATTATAATTAATAAATGACGCCAGTCGTTTGAATCATAATTTATGGCGTATTCACACAAGAATGAATTGAGGTGAGCCTTGGGGAGAAGTTATGCGTACGGAACAAATGGCTAATAAAATTAAGAACCAAAATTTTTTTCAAAGGAATCTTTTTCCACGTATGTTTGGATGGTTTCTTATTCGATTGGTCGACCGGGAATTTGAATGTTCTACTTTGGAGGATGTGGAGGGGCTTTGTCCGAGGCGGCAGGTTTTGATGCCGGTTATGATTAATACCACTATCTTAAATCGGTATGGGCAAATAGACCGATTGCTACAAGCTATCAAACATTAGGATATACTACATGAGGCTTAAGTCTTCACCGAAAAACAAAAACAGCGTTTGAAAGATCTGCAGTTCGAATGGCATTTGCAAAAGGTGGATGAGAAGAACTATCAGCTCTATCTTTTGTTTGTGTCTAAACTTATTATTGTAATTTAACAGAACTTCAGCCAGGTCAGCCGGAAGGAGCTGACTGGATATGAGAAAATAAATATCCGGGGCGATGTAAAATTCAAGTAAAACTGGAAGGAGAAGCGACTGTTTCCAATCTGTCGTTTACTACTTCGGCTGGTATTGTTAAATTTCCGTGTGAGTTGGAGGGTGGACAATATCTGTTATATGATTTCGATGGAAATGCTGCTATAACTGATAAAAAATATAATGTAATAGAGGTGATCGGTGTAGAGGGTGCATTTTATCTTTCCGAAACTTCTTCTCTGGTATCTTTTTCTTGTGAACTAGAAGTGGGAGAGGCTCCTGAAGTAGTTGTACGGTATGTAACTTGTGAAAATCCTGAAAAAGTTTCTCTATGAAAATTATATTTTTGAAAATAAATGCATATTTGTTTAGGAATGTGTTTTTCTCGCTTGCCATATAAGTAGAAGGACTTAAAAACATACGTATGGAGTATAATGAAACGAATATAGAATTGTTACTTCCCCGTTATTGTGAGGGTATTGCAACGGTAGAAGAGCAGCGACTGGTAAAAGATTGGATGAAGGAGTCTGAAGAAAATCGCCGGATAGTAAAGCAGATGGAAATACTTTATTTAGCGGCTGATACCGTTCATGTAATTAATAATGTAAATACAGAAAAGGCTTTAGTTAAGGTAAAAGGTAAAAAGACTGAAAGAAGGAAGGTGGCTTGGTGGGAGTGGGCACAGCGTGTTGCTGCCGTGTTATTTCTCCCACTGCTTGCTACTTTTTTGGTAGAACATTATGGTGGAAAGGATGCAGATGTACAAATGTTGGAAGCTAGGACAAACCCGGGAATGACTACTTCAGTAGTGTTACCCGATAGTACGGTGGTTTTTTTGAATTCAGAATCCTCTTTGCGATATCCTTCTTCTTTTAAGAATAGCAAGGAGAGAAAAGTTGAGTTGAAGGGGGAAGGGTATTTTGAAGTAACTAAAGATGTGGAGAAACATTTTATTGTGTCTACGGTTCACCGTTCACAGGTAGAGGTGTTAGGAACCAGTTTTAATATAGAGGCTTACGAAGAGTCTCCTGAGGTATCTACTACTTTAATCAAAGGTAAAGTCAACTTCAGTTTCCAAGAAGGTGTCCGCAAAAACAGATTGTGTTAAACCCCGGTCAGAAAGTTGTGTATGATTCAAAAAAAGGTACAGCACGTTTACTTGAGACTTCCGGTGAAACGGAAACTTCATGGAAGGACGGCAAGATTATTTTTGATAATACTTCTTTGAAGGATGCTTTACGGATTTTAGAAAAGCGATATAATGTGGTGTTCATTCAGAAAAATCCTGCACGTAAGGCTGCTTTTACCGGGACTTTTACCAGTCAGCGTTTGGAGCGTATTCTGGAATACTTTAAATTATCTTCCAATATACACTGGAAATATGTAGACGGTAAGGATGCGTCGCAAAAAAAGAACCCATATAGAGATTTATTAATCAAATAACCTTAAATTGAATATAATATGAAAGAACTGTCACCTTAAAGTAACAAAAAACATACGGGAAAATATTGGCGTATCTTCCCGTATGGAAAATCGGTTTTCAAATTAAAGCTTGTTTGGCGACAAGCTTAATCAACTAATTTTAAAACTTAAGTCATTACAAAAGTATGAAAAATAATTGTAGTATCCAATTTTCGAGGATACCAAATCGTCTATGGCTCTCCTCGAAGAAAATCCCAAGAACTATGAAACTATTTACTCTTTTCTTTGCTTGTTCCCTAGGACTGGCTCATGCATCCGAATCGTATGCGCAGAAGGCTATAGTCAATGTGGAGGTACAGAATAAGACTGTAGGGGAAATTTTGAAAGAAATTGAGAAACAATCAGAATTTGATTTCTTCTTTGATAATACGCTTATTGATTTAAATCGTCGTGTATCAGTCACTTCCCGTAACGGTGATATCTTTAAGGTGCTGGAGAAGGTATTTAAAGGTACAAATGTGAAATATTCCATTTTGGATAAGAAGATTGTCTTGACTACTAATGCTGACAATACACAGACTGTGCAGCAGATTACTTTTAAAGTAATCGGAAAAGTAGTGGACAATATGGGAGAAAGCGTGATCGGGGCTACTGTGTTGGAACAAGGGACTACAAACGGTACTGTGACTGATATGGATGGAAACTTTGAATTGGTGGTTTCTAATAAGGAAGTTACTTTAGAGATTTCATATATAGGTTATAGTAAGTCTGTTGTGAAATCAAAAGTAGGTGTCCCTGTCACTGTGACTTTAAAAGAAGATACAGAAGTGTTGGATGAAGTGGTAGTAGTAGGGTATGGAACACAGAAAAAAGTGAATTTGACAGGTGCTGTCAGTCAAGTAGGGGAAAAGGCTTTAGAATCTCGTCCTGTACAAAATGTATCTCAGGCTTTACAGGGATTAGTACCGGGAATGACCTTTGGGGTTGACGCTAAAGGTGGACAGTTGAATAATACTCCTTCCGTATCTATTCGTGGTGCAGGGACAATCGGTAAAGGCTCCACTGGCTCTCCATTGATTTTGATAGATGGTGTAGAGGGTAATATGAACTTGCTTAATCCGTTGGATATTGAAAGCATTTCTGTATTGAAAGATGCATCGGCTTCTTCTATTTATGGTTCTCGCGCTCCGTTTGGGGTTATTTTGATTACAACTAAGCAAGGAAAGACTGGTAAACCGGTAGTAAGCTATAATACTAATATTCGTTTTAATAGTCCTCTTACTGATTATGATATGATGGATTCCTATCGCTTCATGCATTATTATAATGATGCACGTACTAATGGTGGACAGGCAGCTTATTTTAGTGATGAGCAAATAGCTAATGTTTTGGCTTATCAGCGTGGAGAAGTAGGAAAAATTATTCCGGTTACAACTTCAAATACATATACACACAACTGGGCAAATGCTAATACCGATTGGTATGATGTATTTTTCAAAGACCATGCCATGTCTCAGGAACACAGCTTGAGCTTGAGTGGTGGTACGGAACGTTTTTCTTATTATCTGTCCGGCAATTTTATGGATCAGGAAGGCTTGTTGAATTATGCTGACGAAAGTTATTATCGTTATTCTGTAAATGGGAAAATCAATGCGAAAATAAACAAAAACATAAGTCTCTCTTATAATACCAAATGGTTTCGTACTAATTATGAAGCTCCTTCTTATTTGAATCAATTATTTTTCCACCAAATAATGCGTAAATGGCCTAATGCGTTTGTTACTGACCCACAAGGATATTGGGCGGATAACAGTGAGATTATACATTAAAAGAAGGAGGACGAATGAAGGAAGATTTGGATCAGAACTTCCAACAATTGCAGTTGGATGTCACTCCATTGCCAGGATGGAATATTCACTTACAGGGCAATATGCGTATTACAACTAATTTTACTCATACTGACAGACAAGCTGTTTATGCCCATGACGCCAATGGAGAACCTTATGCTATAGCTATCACTAATGCGACGCAGCCAGGTCAGTCAGAGTAATTGAAAAAGGAACAAAGAATGAATTTTATACAGTCAATCTTTTCTCGGATTACTCTCGCCAGTTGGGTGACCATTATTTCAAAGTAATGGGTGGATTTAATGCCGAGCATCAAAATGTGAGGACTTTAAGTGCTCAGCGTGATGGCATTATTGTACCAGATTTACCTACAATTGATACTTCTACTGAGCAGGACGTAGCGGGGGGCGGTTATAACCATTGGGCTACTGCCGGTTTCTTTGGGCGCTTGAATTATAATTATAAGGAGAAATATTTGCTGGAAGTAAATGGACGTTATGATGGAACTTCCCGTTTTATGAAAGATCAGCGTTGGAACTTTTTCCCCTCATTTTCTTTAGGTTGGAATGTGGCCAGAGAAAATTTTTGGAAACCGCTGGAATCAGTTGTCAATCAATTTAAACTGAGAGGCTCTTGGGGTGAATTGGGAAATCAAAATACATCGAATTTGTACCCATTCTATGAAATCTTACCCGTGAAAAGCAATTCCGGTAATTGGCTGGTGAATGGAGGAAAAACAAATACGGCAGATATTCCTTCATTGGTTAGTACATTATTGACATGGGAACGTGTGCGTTCTTTTAATGTAGGTTTTGATTTTGGTGCTTTCTCTAATAGATTGACAGGTTCTTTTGACTATTTTGTACGCAAGACTGTCGATATGGTAGGTCCTGCTCCACAATTACCCTTAGTTTTGGGTATTGCTCCTGCTATAGTAAATAATGCTGATATGAAGTCTTATGGTTTTGAAATAGAACTTTCATGGCGCGATAGAATAGGAGAAGTAGATTATGGAGTGAAGTTTAATTTGGCTGATGCCCAGCAAAAAGTGGTGAAATATCCCAATACTACAAATGCTTTCAGTGACTGGTATGCAGGAAAAATGAGTGGAGAAATTTGGGGGTATACTTCATTAGGTATTGCAAAAACAGATGAAGAAATGAAAGAGCATTTGGCATCTTTACCTAATGGTGGCCAAAATCAATTAGGAAACAAATGGGGTGCCGGTGATATTATGTATGCTGATATAAATGGTGACGGCAAAATAGATGGTGGTAAAGGTACATTAGCTGATCCGGGCGATCAAAGGATTATTGGTAATTCTACTCCCCGTTATAATTTTGGATTGGTTTTGGATGCTTCTTATAAAGGATTTGATGTTTCTATCTTCTTTCAGGGAGTAGGTAAAAGAGATTATGCTCCGATTGTAGGAACTAATGGTGCTGTTTTTTGGGGAGCTGTAAATAATATCTGGCAATCAATGGCGATGGAAGAACATTTTGATTATTTCCGTCCTGAGGGCCATCCTATGGGAGCTAATCTGAACGGGTATTATCCGAGACCGGACTTTACCAGCAACAAGAATCATCAGGTACAAACTCGTTATCTGCAAGATGCGTCTTATATCCGTTTGAAGAATTTACAGATTGGTTATACATTACCTAAACAATGGATTAATAAATTGCACATTAATAGATGCCGTGTATATGTGTCTGGTGATAATTTGTGGACTGGAACCAGCCTGGCCAGTATGTTTGATCCTGAAACACTAGCTGCCGGAGATTGGGGATCAGGAAAGACTTATCCATTATCTAAAGTGATATCTTTTGGCTTGAATGTTAATTTTTAAATAGAAATACAATATGTCTTACATAAAAAATACAGTAGCTTCTGTAGCCATGTTATTTACCTCAGTGGTATTGACATCCTGCAATGATTTTCTAGATTGTGAACCGTTGGATAAAATAACCCCAGATGCTTATTTTAATTCAGAAAGTGATTTGGCTGCCTATTCTATTCAACAATATAAATTCCCATCCTATCTTAATTTTGATATCTCTTTAGTAAAAACTGATAACAATTCGGATGACCAGGCCGCAACGGATGCTTCTACCGCGTTGTGGGTACCGGGAGAAAAACGTACTCCTGCTGATAAAGGAGCATGGGATTTTACAGAAATCCGTAAAGCGAATTATTTCTTCCAACAAGTATTACCCAAGTATGAGGCCGGAAGTATAAAAGGCGATGGAGTAATGATAAAACATTACATTGGAGAAATGTATTTTTTGCGTGCCTACCAGTATTTCAATAAATTGGTAAGTCTCGGTGATTTTCCTATTGTAACGGAAGTATTACCTGATGAAACAGAAGTGTTGAAGGAGGAAAGTAAAAGACAGCCTCGTAATAAAGTGGCTCGTTTTATTATAGAGGATTTAGATAGAGCTATTGAATTGATGTCATTGACTACCGATAATGGTAAGAATAGATTGACAAAAAATGTGGCATTGTTGTTTAAGTCTCGTGTAGCTTTGTTTGAGGCTACCTGGTTGAAATACCATAAAGGTACAGACCGTGTGCCGGGTGGTCCGGGATGGCCAGGAGCACAGCAAGAATATAATGCTGGCTTTTCTATTGATATAGACAAGGAAGTAGATTGGTTTTTGGAACAGGCAATGGATGCTTCTGCTCAAGTAGCCGATCGTATTTCATTGACAAAAAATACCGGTATATATAATCCGGACTCGAATCCTTATAACTGGAATCCTTATTTTGAAATGTTTTCGGCTGTTGATATGGAACCGATAGATGAAGTCTTGTTTTGGAGAGCATACAGTTCTGTGCAGGGTGTTACTCATAGTGTAAGTTCTTATCTTTGCAAAGGAGGAGGGGATTTAGGATATACTCGTAGTTTAGTAGATGCATGTTTAATGAAGAATGGATTGCCTATTTATGCGCCAAATTCTGGCTATGCTGGTGACGTGACGATTGAAAATGTTAAAAAAGACAGAGATGACCGTTTACAGTTATTTATGGGTGCTCCTAGTGATTGTTCAAGGCTTGATCCATATGAGACATATAAATATCCTAAGATATTGGAGCAGACCAATGATAGATGCCCGACAGGTTATACGGTTCGTAAATTCTTGACTTATGATCCAGCTCAAGTTGTAATCGGTTCTGGTGCAGTCAATACGTATGGATGTCTTCTTTTCAGATCTGTTGAAGCTAACTTGAATTATATTGAAGCTTGCTATGAAAAAAATGGAAGCTTGGATCCAAAAGCGATAAAGTATTGGAAGGAGATTCGTAGTCGTGCAGGTGTGTCTGATAATATCGATATGACAATTGCTGCTACCGATTTGTCTAAAGAAAATGATTGGGCTAAGTATTCTGCCGGTCAGTTAGTAGACCCCACCTTATATAATATTCGTCGTGAAAGACGCATAGAACTAATGAGTGAAGGTACCCGTATGCGTGATTTAAAACGTTGGCGTGCTTTGGACCAAGTAGAAAATTATCAAGTTGAAGGATTTAATTTATGGGGTGGCGAACTGGAAAATTGTATGTTGATGAAGCTGGTAATAGTTTGTTGATTCCAGAAGGTGCTTCAGATAAGCAACCTAATGTATCCAACAAAGAAAACAGCAGTTATTTGCGTGTTAATCAGATTGTAAAAAGAATAACTTGTTATACGATGGTTATACCTGGATACCAGCCAATTACTTAGAGCCTATTCTGCTATCAACTTTACACTTACCTCTTCAAATCCTGATGACTTGGA